>OGZT01000006.1_pt1 | contig 168828 bp, 158 predicted proteins | sample 1576891 | NCBI WGS metagenome assembly OGZT01 (sample SAMEA3541521, study PRJEB24748) | human gut metagenome | biome: human gut; feature: human-associated habitat; material: faeces | place: China | collected 2012 | reverse complement strand
AGATATGTATGATTTTGACATATCAACATCTACTATATCCCGCATTACCAACGCTGTAGCCAGCGAAGTAGTTGCTTGGCAGAACAGACCGTTAGACGATTTATATCTGATTGTTTGGATGGATGGCATCGTTTTTAAAGTTCGTGAGAATTCAAAAGTCATCAATAAAACCATTTATTTAGCTGTTGGACTCAATCGTGAAGGCAAAAAGGAGGTTCTTGGAATGTGGCTTGGTAAGAATGAAAGTTCCAGTTTTTGGATGAGTGTTCTCACTGATCTTAAAGCACGTGGGGTTGAAGACATTCTCATTACTGCTACGGATAATCTCAACGGATTTACCCAAACAATACGATCTGTTTTCCCAGAATCTCAAACTCAAATTTGTGTGGTTCACCAGATTAGAAACGCGTGCAAATACGTTGTTTGGAAGGATAGAAAGGAATTTACAGCAGATATGAAACATATTTATACTGCTCCCAATAAAGACGCTGCTAAAGCTGCTTTGGATGATTTTGCTAAAAAATGGGAAAGCAAATATTCTTATGCAATTCAATCCTGGAGGAATAACTGGGAAGAATTAACCGTGTTTTTTGAGTTCCCCATCGAAATCCGTAAAATCATTTATACTACAAATTTAATTGAAAATCTCAACGGAAAAATTAGAAAATATACCAAAAACAAAATGTCTTTTCCGACAGATGATGCCGTTTTGAAATCGGTTTTTCTAACCTTAAAAGAAACCACTAAAAAATGGACAATGCCAATTCATAATTGGGGCTTGATTTTAAACCAATTTATCCTTATATTTGAAGAAATGGAAATAACAGTAAAAGAGACCCCCATCCGCCAATCTAAATTGACCCCTTGGAAAGTTTTTGTTTAGGAGTAAAAAAAGCAGTCATATTTTGTTTGTAAAAAGCCATCATTTTTGTCGGTTTTCACTAATTAAATTTCACAAATATAAACATTCCTGGTTAGATTTTTTACGTCTGAGCGACTCTCCATGTAACTCTACCCTCAGTGATTGATGTACTATCCTGTCCAGAACAGCATCAGCAATAGTTTTCTCCCCTATAATATCATACCATTCCTTGACCGGTATCTGGGATGTAATCAGAGTAGACCTTTTACCGTGCCTGTCTTCTATAATATCCAGCAATGTAACTCTTGCCTGGGAGTCAAAAGGCTGTAAACCAAAATCATCCAAAATAAGTAGGTCTGTTCTCTCTATTCTTTTAAGTTCTGTCAGGTTAGTACCTTTAGCTTTAGCCAGTTTAAGCTGTCCCATCAACTTGGACGTAGAAGCATATAGTACCCTGTATCCCATCTGGCAGGCATGAAAGCCCAATGCTGATGCCAGATAGCTTTTACCTGTTCCTGTACTGCCTGTAATAAACAGATCCTTGTGTTCCTTTATAAAATCCAAAGAGGCCAGCCTGTGTACTTCATTCTTTTCCAGTCCCCTTTCTACAGAGTAATCCAGTTGTTCCAGCGATGCTTTGTAGCGGAAGTTAGCCAGTTTAATAAGCCTGGATATAGACTTGTTCTTACGGTCATCCCATTCACTGTTTACCAGCATGGCGATGAACTGGTCGGGTGTTAATGTCTCTTTAATGGAGCCTTCCAGATTAGTCCTAAAAGCTTCATACATGCCAAATAAACGCATCTGGCGTAACTTGTCCAATGTTTGATTGTTCATGATTTATTTTTGGTTTAAATGTTTACTGATAATAATCTTTACCTCTGATATTTTTATGGTTGGGTATGCGTACAGCTTCATCCTCAAGCTTTAACCTGTCCAGACGCTTGTTCAGGATCTCTTCTATTACCCTGTAACCGTATTGCCCGAAGGATTGGGCGCAGCGGCAGGCATCTATCAGCCGTTCGTTACCCACCCGCCTGGAGAAACTCAGTATGCCCGAACAAGACTTGTAGGCCTGCTCAGGGTATGTTTTTTCCTCCAGTAATTTGGCGATGTACTCTGCCACATCCTCATGTATATCCATAGCCTGGGAGATGAACTTCTCGGCAGACCACTCGGTCAGGAACTGATGTTGGGAGGCCAGGTGTTCGGTGTTGGTCGTATATTGGTATTTACGCCTGTTACGCACATGCTGGGCTATAAGCTCATGACGGTAGTAAACCTCTACTGACTGCGATGAGTAAAGGACTTTGACTGTTTTACCGATGTATTTATAGGGTACACTGTAATAATGGGTATCCACTCCTAAACGTATATATCCGTTCTTCCAGACGGTTAGTTGAGCCTGTTCCTTTAACTCATAACGGATCGGGTTCAGGTCCTGCAACACATCACGCTCAATCTCCTCGAACTGCTGACGGCGGCTGTACTCCCGTTTATACATAGGAGTGTTGTTGTGTATCTCCAGGGCGACCCTGATAGCAGCATTTAATGAACTTAAATCATAGAAGATACGCTTGTCCAGCTTGGTAAAGATTGTTTTATATATCAGCTTTACCGCACCTTCGACCAGGGACTTGTCCCGCGGTTTATAGGCTCTTGCCGGAAGGACGGTCATCGAGTAATGTTCGGCAAAGCAGGCGAAGGACTCGTTGAGTACCGCTTCATATTTACTGCCCTTGGTTACGGCTGCTCTCAGGTTATCGGGCACAACAACCAAAGGTACTCCCTCAAAATAAATCAGCGAGTTCTCACAAGCCCGTATCAGGTCTTCCTTCTTCTGGCTGGCTACAGCTTCCACATAGGTTAGCTGGCTGCAGCCCAAAATGGCTACAAAGACTTCTACTTCGGTCTTGGTACCATCTCCATTATCCAGGTGGAGTTTTTGTCCTGTAAAGTCAATGTACATCTTATCACCGGCTTTATGCTCAATATGCATGACCGGACGATGCTGAGCTAAATACAGACGGATAAAACCGCAGAAGCGGGAGATACCGTAACCTTCAGGATACTTCTCTGTATACTGCCTGTAGAGCATCTCTTTGGTGACTCCCTTACGTTTGAGCTCCCTGCATATACCCGGAAGCAGAGCCTCCAGGTCTATCTGGCGCTGACTTTTCTCCGGATGGGTAGCCACCAGAAACTTCTGGGATAACTCCAGGTCGCTCATCGCTGAAAAGGCATCGTAGCTAAGACCCGAACTAAGGAAAATGTGCAGGTACTTCTTGATGGTGTTGCGTGAGATAAACAACATGCCGGCAATGGCTTTGGTGCCTTTGCCTTGATTGTAAAGACGGATTACTTGTCGTAGTTTTAACATACTAATGGTTTTGTTTGACATGATGATAAATTTTTGTTGCTCAGCTTTTAAGTAACAAAAATTTTAACACTTTAAAACAAAATTGACAAGCTTCTGTTTTACTCTTCTTTCACAGGGTCAATTTAAACTGCAACCAAGGGGTCAGTTTAGATTGTTACATGGGGGTCAATTTGGATTGGCGGGATGGGGTCAAATTCAGCAAATTTTTCCAAAGAAAGGCTCAGATTATAAAATCTAAGCCTATACTTTTCAACTTACACACTTAATGGGATAGTGTCATATATTCATTTCGATATTACTTTTAGGTTAGCCTTATGAAGCGTCAGATTGTCAAATGATGCTAGATATATTTGAGTTGTTTGTTGCGAATTATGTCCTAAACCTTCACTGATTACAGAAATTGGGATATTCTTGCTTTTTGCGATTGTAGCCCAGCTATGGCGTGCTGTATAGCTGGTCAAAGAGGTGTTTAATTTCAATATTTTAGAAATTCGTTGAAGCCTGTTATTGTAAGTTCTGAGAGCACTCTCATATTGAAGTCGAGCATCCGTTTCGATATTCTCTATAATAGGAAGTAGATAGGGAGAATCTTTCGTTTCTGCTTTATAGAAAGAAAAAATCCTTGTTATTTCATCCGTTAATCTGACCTCTAATAATTGCTTTGTTTTACTTCTTCGATATTTAATATATCCATCTATAATATCCGTTTTTTTCAAAAAAGCCATACCTCGTGTACAAAAACTAAATATGAATAAGAACTTTGCTTTATTCATATTTTTATCAGAACTAAGATCTAGTTCAAATAGTTTTTCTATTGAACTTTTTTTTATAGCTCGTTTTGACGTTTTCTCAATACCTGTATAGACATTATCAAAAGGACTATAATCGGGGCGAGTGATTATACGCATTTTTATAGCTTTATTATAAACTGCTCGCAAGTTCCTCATATAGAAAGAAATGGTATTTAATGACTTGTTATTATTGATTAAATACATTTCAAAACGTTTCACTATAATATTATCAATCTTACTAAGTAAGATATCTTTATTATCATTGAATTTCATAAAGCGATTAAACATACTCTGGTAGGCTCTTGCAGTTCTCTTTTGATTATTCAAATTAAGTTCTGCAACTAACTCATCGATAAAAGAACTCAACAGCAATATATTGTTTTCTTTTTTAAATAATATTTCTATAAAATGGGCTCGTAAATTAATCATACGTTTGCTAAATAATTTAAGTTAATAAATAGAGTATTTAGCATCAAATTTAGCAAGATCAAGTAGAATTAGAAGTTCTTTGATTCTTTATTGAAGCAAGTAAATAAATAGTATGAAAAATAATCATTTACAGACAACAGACACTCTTATTCTTTTATCAAATGCTTCAAATTTTCATCACCTTTAATTCGTTCCAATTCTCTCTCAACAATCTCTTTCACTTCTAATCTTATTTGCTTATAATTATCATCAATGTCTCCCTCCATAGTGTTATTGCCGTCCTTATCAACAAAATTAGTTAACAAAGGGATACTTTTATAAGCCTTCGTTTCGGCAGCTACCTTTGCATTATCAATCACAATCTCGGCATGAAAAATCTTCTGGTCAATCCGTTCATCGAAGTTGTCAGACACAGCACCTACAAACATACCTTGTGTCAGATTGGATATTTTACTGGCAGGAATTAGGCTGTCTAACTGCGTAGAAATGGAAGTTGATTTATCCTGACGATTAATAGTCATTGATTGGCGTTTTTGCAACACTTTTCCAAAACGGTCGGACAAAGTTTTAGCCGATTCCCCTACCACTTGTCCAGAGAAAATATTACCAACTGTATTTTGCACAACCTTCGATTCTTTATCTCCATAATCACGATTGAGTTGTGAGAAGTCTTGAAAACCGAGACACACAGCGACTTTGTTTGACCTAGCTGTTGCTATCAGGTTATCCAATCCCCGAAAATAGATAGTCGGCAGCTCATCAATCACAACCGATGATTTAAGCATTCCTTTTTTGTTTATCAGTTTTACGATGCGTGAGTTATACAATCCCAATGCAGCCGAATAGATGTTTTGTCTATCGGGATTATTTCCCACACAAAGTATCTTCGGTTCTTTTGGATTATTAATATCCAAGGTAAAATCATTGCCTGTCATTACCCAGTAAAGTTGTGGAGAGATCATTCTGGAGAGTGGTATTTTGGCTGATGCTATTTGCCCTTGCAACTGGTCTTGAGCACCTCCTTGCCACGCATCCATAAAGGGAGAAAGGTAGTTTTCGAGCTCGGGGTAAGAGGTCAGAATCGGAAAAATATCTTCGTAGCGTTTATTCAGAAACTCAATAGCATGAGGAAAAGTACAGTATTTTCCATCATTCGATATTTTGAGATACCAGATTATAGCGGCAAGTAAAATGATTGGTGATTCCACAAAGAAGTCTCCCTGTTTCTGAATCCATGATTTATTCAAATTCAACATAATCGTATACGAAGCTTCATATGCGTCGCTAATGTCGGTCATAAATTCGGGAGCAATAGGATTGCAGCGATGGCTCTTTGCCGGATTGTCGAAATTGATTACATGGAATTTAGGAGGAACTTCGTACTTATCCATATTCTTCAAGAGTGTATTGTAGGCAATCATGGATAGATCATCGAATTTGTAATCATACAGGTACAAAGCGAAGCCTTTGGATATCTGCTGTTTGATGAAGTTATTTACCACTGCATAGGATTTTCCCGAGCCGGGAGTACCCAAGACTATCGTTGCCCGAAAAGGATTGACAACGTTAATCCAACCATTGTGCTGTTTCTTTTTGTACCAGAACTTTGTCGGCAGATTGATGGAATATTCATTTTCCATCAATCGGGTTTCCTGCATAAAAGATTCGTTCTCCAAGTTGAAGACATCCTCCATCAGGTTGTTTTTTAATAAACGGCTCATCCATAATCCAGCCATTAATAGAAGGATATACCCTATAGTCATTGTGAAAATATAAATTGCTGTATTGGCGACTAGGGGTAATGGCAGAGCCAATATCCACCAATTGAGAAAGAAGAAGATAAAGCCAAAGAATAGAAATACATAGATTTTATTCCAAGTGATTTTTTCTTCTTTTACCCCTTTCGTACCCAAACAGGACAGAGCCAAAAATACCACAACGAATAGTTTTGTCCAAAGTATATTGGAGAATAAGTTTGCTGTATTCTGAAAATTCAGCAGTATTTTATCTACTACTCCTATGTTAATACCCATCTCGCGGATGGATTGATAACAGAACCAATAAATATTGATTACTACAAATAAAATGCTGATGGCTCGCATAAATTCCATGACTTTGGCGAGTCCTCTTAAATCGTCTTCTTGTGCCATAATAAAATCAATTTGAAAATTAGTTAATGTGCCGATATGCCAATTAGAATATCGACAGTGAATAAAATTTTATAATTTCGGACCTCTCGGTTTTCGTTTCTTTCGTTTCATGCGATTGGTAAAATCTATTTCTTCGTAATTGTCTCCGTGCTGTTCCATGGCAAAAAGTCCTCCTAATGATTCAGAAGTTTGTTGTTCCCCAGAATACTCAAAATTGTTATTCCATAATTTGTCATCGGATTTTTGTTGATTCTCCTCATTGAATAGATTATGAAATACATTAGCAGAAAACTCTTTACCCATTCGTGAGCCATTAAAAACCGCTTTCTCTTGGTGGTCGATAAAGGTTGCACCGTAGATACGTTTATCATCGTTCTCTCGGAATACCACCGAAATACCATTTTTCAATAACTCCTTCTCAAATGCTTTTCGGGAAGGACTTTCTTTAATCAGAGCCGAGACAATCATTTTTGTTCTGTGGTAAGCAGCTTTGTCTTTTAATGTAGTTTTTGAGGTTTCAATCTTTTTCTGCAAAGACTTATAACCAACCTCACGTCCAATCAAGGATGCCTTAAATGGGTTCCCACACTTTTCTCCTTTCTTATTCAGAGCCGAATAGACCAATCCGTTGTAAGCTTTACCCCTCGCTTCGCCTTTGACTTCGTCAACTGTTACGCCATATATATTAAGGAGTGCACGAAACTCATTGACACTCTGAAAGCGATAGTCCTTGACCAAAGTTTTGGCAATATTAGAAACTTGCTTTTTGACATTACCTTCTTTGATGTTTATAGGTTTCATTGGTAGGGTATTGCTCTGCTTTTGTTTCTCGGCAGGAATCAGATTATACCTCTGCTCCAACTCCTTGCGTACTTTTTCCGAACGTCTTTTTTCAAAAGAATCGTTCAGTTTCTTTCCATTCTCATCTACTCGTACTGATACAATATGCAGGTGATGGCGGTCAATATCCTCGTGCTTGTACACAAGGTAGGGTTGATTGCTGTATCCCATCTTATCCATATACTCCTGTGCGATATTACTCAACTGCTCATCGGTCAGTTTATCATCAGGGTGTGGATTGAGGGATATATGCAAGACCGGTTTTTCTGTACGCTTGTTGGCATCTAAATAGGGTTCAAAAGATTTCATATTGAAAAACATATTGTGTAAACCATCGGCATTCTGGATGATGCGATTCGAGAAAAGAATCTTGCCCTCTTCCTTATCAATCTTCTCTTGGTTATAAGACAAGGCTCCAAATAATGAGCTGCCGATATTGATTTTAGCGACCATGATTCGGGAGATACTGTTGCTGGAAATCATTGGTAAGTTCAATAACTTGTTTGTTCAGTGTCGCCAACTCGATGGTTGCCTGCTCCAATTTATAGAGGAAAGCCAATGCTTTTTTCTCTGTAAAATTGGAATGAAGTGCTTTTACCAGCTGGTTATAATTGGTAGCAATTCCTCGGAACTGACCAAAGAAAGTGGTCAGTCGCATGTAATAGTCTTGTATCCCTTTGTCGATTTTGATCACTTTTATGGGTTTGTCAAAGATGCAAGAAGTGATAAAATGAGCTTTATTTTTGCTCTCTGATTGCTCAAACAGAGATAGAAATTTTGCATGGTCGATGCTATTAAAGCTAATCGAATAGCGGAAAATTGCCGGATCTTCCTTCGGTATACGTCCGGCCTTTCGTTGTTTGGGTTTCTTTTCATTCATAATAAGTTGGATAATTAGCAGTCGCAGACCGTTTTGTTTTTACAGTCTACAACAAGTTTTATTTATGCTGCCATTAAAGAGCAGTCTTTACATTAAATTGAGAATCAAATCTTGCAACTTCGGCGCAAGATTATCCCCGACTCTTTAAGAGGAGTGGCAAGATGTTTTGGGATGCTGAATTTATTCAGAGCAACTCAAAACACATCTTGCAATACACTGACGTGTATAAAAATCCGACAGTAGTCGGATTGCCGTTAACATTCGAAAGGGGATAACTTTACAAATGCTCATACCTCTGATGGTTGAAGCCAATAAAATATCTATGAGAAATTTCATAAGAGGAAGAAACGCTATTCTTCCGGTTTTCGATTGATGTCATTAGACTGGGACAAAGGTAAATACAAGCTGAATAAGTCCGGGCGGTCACAAGTGGACAAAGGCGGCCAGATATATTTTGAGACATTAAATTATGCGTGTCGGGTATTTTGTACTTTATGAAAAATAGAGAGGAAAGATCTCTTTTTCATTTTATAGAATGTATATAGCAAAACGTAAACTTCTAAATATTAATGACATATATACTAGGCCGATTAGCCGGATGACCAGATAACCGGCCGGACGATTGTTCTTTTGTTTGAGGAAGTAATAAGGTTGGCTTACAGTCATTTTGCTTGTCGATTTCTTAGGCAGTTAGGGCTTTAATCAAGTATTTGACGGATTATTTGCTCACCCTTTCACTTGTTCCTCTGCATATTCAGTCCTCTTATTGACAGAACAGCTATTTAATGTAGTAAGTAGCCAGAGAAGATGTCCGGCAGAGAGTTAATGAACTGATTGAACAAGAGTGGAGTCATCTTATCAAAAAGTTAAGCACCATCTTATTCAGATAATCGGATGAGTGGCATTCTTGTCAGTAACCCATTTACTTTATCTCCTGACAACTCACTCCGTTTGCCAATTACCCGATTTTCTACCTACCTGATTTGTTAAAAAAGTGACACAGCCGGACAAAGGCGGCCAACCCATTCGGGAATGAGTGTATTCCGGGAAAAACTATATTCTTTTGTACCGACATCCGAGCCGCCCGGCTCATAATTATAAATCTCAAAAACAAATTGGTATGGAACAGAAACCACTATTTATCGCATTCAGTACCCAAAAAGGAGGAGTCGGCAAAACAGCTTTCACCGTGCTACTGTCAAGTTACCTGCACTATCAACAAGGAAAATCTATCGCCGTAGTTGATTGTGATTTTCCCCAACACAGTATTATGGAAATGCGTAAACGTGACCAGGGACTGGTGATCAGCGATTCGCATTACAAACGTATGGCTTACGAACAATTTAAAGAAATAGCAAAAAAGGCTTATCCTGTTGTCGGTAGTAATCCTGTAGATGCCTTACAGGATGCCCGGAAGCTTATAGCGGATAGTGATAACAAAATTGATGTTATCTTCTTCGATTTGCCCGGAACGATGAACAGCAAAGGTGTTGTCAGTACATTGGGACAGATGGATTACATTTTTGCCCCTGTCAGTGCTGACCGTCTGGTATTGGCCAGTACATTGAGCTTTGCATCATCGCTCAATGAAAATCTGATCTCTATCGGGAAGTCGTCCGTCAAAGGTATGTACCTTTTCTGGACAATGGTCGATGGTAGAGAGAAAACACCTTTGTATGAAGCTTATGACGGTGCTATCGGTGAACTGGGTTTATCTCTTCTCAATACACGCATACCCGATACCAAGCGTTTCCGGCGGGAGATGGACGAAACTCACCGAGCCGTATTTCGGTCCACTGTTTTTCCTCCCGACAAACAATTGATTAAGGGCAGTAATGTGGACGATCTGGTAGCCGAAATATCTCGGATAATAGAACTCTAAATATACATAGGTTTATGGCAAAGAAGATTGAAGAAGAAATAGATGAAGATTTTATCATCGCTTCGATGAATATGACCGGCCCTTCGGCATCCGACAAAATGAGCCCGATACCTAAACTACAGAAAAAAGAGAAGAGCGAAAGTTTGGAAGAGCCGGAAAAACAAAAGGAAACCAAGAGACGAAAAAGTAAAAACGATTTCGAAAGCCTGTTTATCCGGCAAGCCGATATCGCAGGCCGTCAGGAGAAAACGATTTATGTACGGGAAAAGTATTACAATCGAATTGATAAACTTATAAAGTTATATGGTAATCCGCGATTATCCGTATTCTCTTATGTGGATGCCGTGCTGGAACTACATTTCGAAACTTACGAGCAAGAGATAAAAGAAGTATATCATAAACTATATACACCCCCATTCGATGAATAACCGATTTATAATACAATTGATTGTCGTTATCTCTTCTGTTTTGCTGGGTATGTTTATATATCCCCGACTAAGGAAACTATTCGTCTGTTTAGTAGAAACAATATATCTACAGACCAGGGATGAAACGCCAGTTAAAGAGGTAAAAGCCCCATTAATAGAGGAGAAAGTTCCCTCAGTTATAGGTAAGAGTAAATGGAATCCCGGACATGGGCGGACAAAGGCGGCCACGGATTCAGAAAGTGAAAAAGAGAAAGAAAATGCCCCTATATTTGCTCCCGATTCGCAAGAAGGCGATCCGAAAATGGAGGATGTCGAAGTCCCTCTGGAAAAGATTGAAACCCTATCCGAAGATGAGTTTGACGAAGAATCGGAACAGGAAGAACTGGAAATGGAAAGAGGAGCATTACAGGCCAGTGGAGCCAGTTATGATGAACTGATGAAAACAGGAGAAATTCTCCAAAAAGAAAAACTTTCGGATCAAGAAAAAGACACGGCAGGACAGGTGTTGTATCAGCAACAATCCACAGATGTCGTGGAACAGATTTCTTCAAAAGATGAAGCAACGCTGGCAAAGGTAAATGAGATGATCCATTTTCATATGAAGAAGCATAATCTAAATACAGATGACTTTGAATCCGGATCAGACTTTGACGATTTGAAGAATTTTGATGCCAACAGTATTTTTTAGGGCCACAGACCCTTTTTATTAACAGCAATAAACAATGTATGCCTATGGGAAAATAAAGAATAAAAAAAGGAGTCCTTGTTCTCTTAAAAAGACAAGCAATTCTACTTTTTGGTAGACATTGTAAAACAAAACAGCCTGTGGCTGCACTAATTATTCAACAAAAAATTATCCAAGTTTAACCCGCCGTGAGTGACCATCCATCCTCACGGCACAATACAAAAAACGTATGAAGAAAAAACTTCTGTTTTTCGCAGTTATGTTCATAGCTGCCACAACCTCCATCTTTGCCCAAGGCAACGGTATGCAGGGAATTACCGATGCTACCAATATGGTAACCAGCTATTTCGACCCCGCCACTAAACTTATTTATGCCATCGGAGCCGTTGTAGGACTCATCGGAGGAGTTAAAGTGTATTCAAAATTCAGCTCGGGCGACCCAGACACAAGCAAAACAGCTGCTTCGTGGTTTGGAGCCTGTATCTTCCTGATTGTAGCGGCAACCATTTTACGTTCCTTTTTCTTATAGGATTGATTATGGCAGAATATTCAATCAACAAAGGGATTGGCCGTCCCGCAGAATTTAAGGGTTTGAAATCTCAATACCTTTTCATCTTCGCAGGCGGTCTGCTATCGGTATTTATCGTCTTTGTGATTATGTATATGATCGGGATCAATCAGCTATTTTGTATTGGATTCGGCGTAGTCTGTGCTGGAATATTAGTCTGGGGAACTTTTCACCTGAACGATAAATATGGTGAACATGGACTGATGAAGTTGCAGGCTACAAAAAATCATCCCCGGTTTATCATCAATCGCAGACGAATGATACAGCTAATCAGCAGAGTGAAAAGGAAAGGAGGTGACGCATGAGAAATACATTAAAAGCAGCTACTCTCGAAAGCAAATTTCCCTTACTGGCAGTGGAACACGATTGTATTCTGAGTAAGGATGCGGATATAACCGTTGCCTATCGTGTGGAGCTACCCGAACTCTTTACCGTGACCTCTACTGAATACGAAGCAATACACTCGGCATGGCTCAAAGCCATCAAAGTATTGCCCAACTATTCGGTGATACTCAAGCAAGATTGGCTTATCGAAGAGAATTATGAACCGCAGGTGCAGAAAGAAGATATCAGTTTCCTGTCTCGATCTTTCGAACGGCATTTCAATGAGCGACCGTTTCTGAATCATTCGTGCTATCTGTTTCTGACCAAGACTACCAAGGAGCGAGCGAAACAGCAAAGCAGTTTCAATGCGCTGACTCGTGGGTTTATTGTACCTAAAGAAATGCAGGACAAAGAAACAGCTATTAAATTTCTGGAATCGGTCGGACAGTTTGAGCGAATTATCAACGATTCGGGTTTTATTAAATTGAGTAGACTGACTACCGATGAGATTGTTGGAACAAAAGATGATGCCGGAATATTGGAAAAGTATTTTACCTTGTCGCAGGAAAACACTACCTGTTTGCAGGATATGGCACTCGGTGCAGGCGAAATGAAGATCGGCGATAAGTATATGTGTCTGCATACGCTTTCCGATACCGAAGATCTACCGAACAATGTACAGACGGATATTCGCTATGAGCGATTATCCACCGACCGAAGCGACTGCCGTTTATCTTTTGCTGCTCCGATAGGTGTGTTGCTCTCCTGTAACCACATCGTGAATCAGTATATTTTTATCGATGACCATGCGGAAAATCTTAAACGGTTTGAAAAACAGGCTCGTAATATGCACTCTCTATCCAAGTACAGCCGTTCCAACCAAATCAACAAAGCTTGGATCGAAGATTATCTCAACGATGCTCACAGCTTTGGATTGACCTCTGTACGTTGCCATGTCAATGTAATGGCATGGAGCGAAGATAGAGAAGAACTGTCCCGAATCAAAAACGATGTGGGTAGCCAATTAGCATTGATGGAATGCAAGCCCCGGCATAATACGGTAGATACACCAAGCTTGTTTTGGGCAGGTATTCCGGGTAATCAGGGAGATTTTCCGAGTGAAGAGAGTTTCTACACATTTATAGAACAGGCTTTGTGCTTTTTTGTGGAAGAAACAAATTTTCGGGATTCGCCTTCGCCATTCGGTATCAAGATGGTTGACCGGGTTACGGGTAAGCCGCTCCATGTGGATATTTCCGACTTACCCATGAAAAAAGGAATTATCACCAACCGAAACAAGTTTGTGTTGGGACCTTCGGGTAGCGGAAAGTCTTTCTTTATGAACCACATGGTAAGGCAGTACTGGGAACAGGGCACGCACGTTGTTTTGGTCGATACGGGAAATTCCTATCAGGGATTATGCGAGATGGTTCGCAGCAAGACCAAAGGTGAAGATGGGATTTATTTTACCTATACCGAAGAAAAGCCGATTTCTTTTAATCCGTTTTATACCGATGATAATCAGTTTGATGTAGAGAAAAAGGATAGTTTGAAAACCCTGCTGCTCACTCTCTGGAAAAGTGAAGATGACAAAATCACCAAAACCGAATCGGGAGAGTTGGGTAGTGCCGTAGATGAGTATATTCAGTTGATACAGACCGACAGAAGTATCCGTCCGAGTTTCAATACGTTCTATGAATTTATGCGGGATACATACAAGCCTGCATTGGAGAGTAGAGAAATTAAGGTAGAGAAAAGGGATTTCAACATTGATAATCTTTTGACTACACTCCGGCAGTATTACAGGGGCGGTCGCTTCGACTTCTTGTTGAACTCGGACAAGGAACTGGATCTGCTCAATAAACGGTTTATTGTCTTCGAAATTGACGCCATAAAAGAGAACCGCGAGTTATTTCCGGTGGTCACTATCATCATTATGGAAGCATTTATTTCCAAAATGAGAAAGCTCAAAGGTATCCGAAAACAATTCATCTGCGAAGAGGCTTGGAAGGCTCTTTCTTCCCCGAATATGGCCGATTATCTAAAGTATCTCTATAAAACCGTTCGGAAGTTTTTTGGTGAGGCAATCGTTGTTACACAGGAAGTTGACGATATTATCTCATCTCCGATTGTAAAAGATGCCATTATCAATAATTCCGATTGTAAAATACTTTTAGATCAACGTAAGTATATGAATAAGTTTGATTCGATACAGGCGTTACTCGGATTGACAGAGAAGGAAAAGGCTCAGATCCTCTCCATTAATATGTCAAACAATCCAAGCCGAATCTATAAAGAGGTCTGGATCGGATTGGGGGGAGCACAATCGGCTGTCTATGCTACCGAAGTATCCAAATCGGAGTATCTGTCTTATACTACAGAGGAAACCGAAAAAATGGAGGTAATGCAGTTAGCCGAAAAAATGGATGGCAATATAGAATTGGCCATTAAACAACTGGCGGAGCGTAAATAGTCTCCAATCTACGAAAAGAGGCTTGGGCAACAGGTCTCTACCAATCATTTTTCTTACTTAAAAACAAATTTAATATGAGAACAAAAATCTTCATGTTGTGCGTGAGCTTTATGCTTATTACAACAAATATGAATGCCCAATGGGCCGTATTTGATCCGAGCAATCTGGCACAAGGTATAGTCAACACAACCCGTAACGTCACTCAGACGACTACAACGGCCACAAATATGGTCAAAAACTTTCAGGAAGTCAAAAAAGTATATGACCAAGGCAAGCAATATTACGATGCGCTCAAGGCCGTAAACAATCTGGTACGAGATGCCAAAAAAGTACAGCAGACTATCCTGATGGTGGGCGATATATCGGATATCTATGTCAACAATTTTCAAAAGATGATGTCCGATCCCAATTATTCAATTGAAGAACTCAACGCTATTGCAACAGGATATGCCAAACTCTTGGAGCAAAGTAATGATGTGCTAAACGAACTGAAAGGTGTAGTCAATATTAGTACACTTTCCCTGTCGGACAAAGATCGAATGGATGTGGTCAACGCTTGCCACGAATCAATGGTCGAATATCGCAATCTGGTTCAATACTATACAAATAAGAACATCGGCGTTTCGTATTTGCGTGCCAAAAAGAAAGGCGAAACAGCCCGTGTGACTGCTCTGTATGGTAATCCGGACGAGAGATACTGGTAAATCAATTAGTAAATAAGCAAATTCGGAGATTAGCAAATGTCTTCATTTTCGAATTTGCTAATATTCACATTTTCAAATTAACAAAAATGGATTTCGATCAATTTCACGAAACATTGCGGACGCTCTACGACCAGATGATGCCCTTGTGCAGCAATATGGTAGGGGTAGCCAAAGGCATTGCCGGACTGGGAGCCTTGTTCTATGTGGCTTACAGAGTATGGCAATCCCTGTCACGGGCAGAGCCGATAGATGTCTATCCGCTTCTTCGTCCTTTTGCAATTGGCTTGTGTATTATGTTTTTCCCGTCGGTGGTGCTGGGAACTATCAATAGCATCATGAGTCCTGTAGTTCAGGGAACAAATGGAATGTTGCAATCCGAAACTTTCGATATGAATAAGTATGCCCAGCAAAAAGACCAGTTGGAATATGAGATTATGCGGAAGAATCCCGAGACGGCCTATCTGGTAGATAATGAGATATGGGATAATAAACTGGATGCGTTAGGAATCACTGATGTAGGAACAAAAGTCGGATTGTATATAGAAAAAGCAATGTATGAAAGCAAGAAATGGATACGGGAGGCTTTCCGGGAATTACTGGAGATCATTTTCAAAGCGGCCGCATTGGTGATCGATGTGATACGCACCTTCTTTCTGATTGTCCTTGCCATCCTCGGGCCGATTGCTTTTGCAATTTCTATTTGGGATGGGTTTCAATCGACACTTACCCAATGGATCACACGATATATATCGGTCTATCTGTGGTTGCCCGTCTCCGATCTGTTCAGTACGATATTAGCAAGGTTGCAATCCTTGATGCTTCAATCGGATATTGAGCGGATGCAGACCGACCCCAACTTCTCAATAGACAGCTCGGATGTCATCTATATCCTGTTCCTGATAATCGGTATTGTTGGATTCTTCACGATCCCGACTGTTGCCGGATGGATTATCTCGGCAGGCGGTATGGGTAATTTTGGTAAGAACGTGAACAGCACCACTACCAAAGCCGGTGCAATGACGGGAGGTGCTGCGGGTGCTGCTGCCGGAAATATTGTAGGAAGATTGAAAGGGAAATAGTTATTATACTGTGTTTTCTACTATCTCTCCAGACGCAAACATCCATAATAACAAGAAAATTATAATGGGTAAAATGGCTCCTATTAGAAGAAGGATTGCATTTCGCAAAATATATCTCCAATTCTCTTTATTATAGGAAACATCTACAATACAAAGTATTATCAATAAAGCATTAATAACAGGCATGATAAAAATGCTCAAATTGAGCATATTGTTTCCTATTGAATTAGAAAATAACAAGAAAGAAATAGCAATAATTAATGGCATTAATAAACTAATAATGCTATACAGATATGCCCATTTTGTAAATTGTGTCAATTTACTCATAAAGTAAAATTAATATTTAAAATAAACGAATGGAATTTAAATCATTAAAAAATATTGAATCGAGCTTTAAACAGCTCCGCATCTTCGGCATTGTCTTTCTCTGCCTGTGTGCTATTGTGGCGGGATATTCCGTGTACAGTGCTTACAGTTTTGCAGAAGCACAACGCCAGAAAATCTATGTGCTGGATAACGGTAAATCGTTGATGCTTGCACTTTCGCAGGATCTGTCGCAAAACAGGCCTGTGGAAGCTCGTGAGCATGTCAAACGATTTCATGAACTGTTCTTCACCTTGTCTCCCGATAAGTCGGCCATTGAAAGTAATATCCAACGGGCATTGTTCCTGTCGGATCGGTCTGCTTTCAACTATTACAAAGACTTGTCGGAAAAAGGATATTACAATCGGATAATATCGGGAAATATCAACCAGAGTATTCAGGTGGATAGTATTTCCTGCAATCTGAATGTATATCCCTACGAGGTAGCCACTTATGCCAAACAGATGATTATCCGTGAGAGTAATGTCACGGAACGCAGTTTGATAACTACTTGCCGCTTACTGAACTCTGTCCGCTCCGATAACAATCCACATGGATTTACTATTGAGGGTTTTGAGATCAGAGAGAATAAGGATTTAAGAGTATTGGACAGATAACACCAAGCCTATGAAAGAATTTTTTAAAGAAATAGGTTATTGGATTGAGGACAGACTCAAAGATCTTTGCGGAGAGATCACTCCCGACAAGAGATTTACTGTTATTCTGATTATGCTCCTTTTGTTTGCTATCCTCAATCTCTACTTCACATTTACATCCATTGCAAATTGGGGCAGGGAACAGGAACGTAAGGATCAACTCAAAATAGAGCATATCAAGAAGCTGGAATTAGAAAGGACAAAACCAAAAGATGTAGAGTTCGAATTCGGATTTATGGATTCGGAAATAGACGCTTCGGTTTTGGATAGTATTAACATTGAAAAAACAGAAGATTTATATGGCAGATAAACCAAAAATTAGCGTAGAGCAAAAGCAGAAGCTAATCAAATATGCAGTCTTTGCATTGATGGCGATTGTTTGTGCTGGATGTATCTGGCTAATATTTTCGCCTTCGGATGAAGATAAAGCCAAAGAACAAATAGGCATGGGATTCAATGCCGATATACCCGATCCCAAGGGGGATGGAATTATAGGCGACAAAAAAGATGCCTACGAACAGGAACAGATGAAAGAGCGGCAGAAGGAGCGGATGCAATCACTTCAAGGCTATGCCGATCAATTAGAAAATTCTAGGCAAGAGCGGGTAACGCTTGACTTGGATGCAGATCCGATAATAGTTCCGGCAAAAGAAACGAAGAAAGCACCCATTAACAACTCTGTTTCTGCCTATCAGGACATTAACAAAACATTGGGGAATTTCTATGAAAAGCCCAACAATGATCCCGAAAAGGAAGAGATGAAAAAGAAGTTGGAGGAACTGGAAGCCAAAATGCAGGAAGCTGAGAATACCAAAAATACAATGGATGAACAACTGATGTTAATGGAAAAATCTTACGAGATGGCAGCGAAATATATGCCGCAGGGACAGCAGAGTGAGCCTTTTGGACAAGGTGCTAATAACAACTCTCTGAAAAGTAAGATTGATAATTATGGTAAAGATAATTCCTCCAATAATGGCAAAACGAAGGTCAGTCCCATCAGGCAGATACACAAACAAACGGTATCGGCATTGTCTCAGAATATGAGCAACGAAGATATGTTTCGAATGTATGACCAAGCCCGAAATATGGGGTTCAACACGATGGGCGGAGAAACAGGCGTGTCGGAGAAAAATACTATTTCGGCGGTTATCCATGATGACCAGACGGTTGTAGATGGACAGACTACCCGGATGCGGTTGACTGAGCCATTGATGGCGGGAACAATGATTATCCCCGAAAATACGATTCTGACAGGTGTCGCCAAGATACAGGGCGAGCGGTTGGATATTCTGATCAGCTCCATTGAGTATCAGGGAACAATCGTACCTGTGGAGATGGTAACATTCGACTCGGACGGACAAAAAGGTATTTACATCCCCGGTTCATTGGAAATGAATGCAGCCAAAGAGATTGTCGCCAATATGGGAAACAGTGTCGGAACCAGTTTCACCATGACCGAGAGTACAGGGGCACAGTTGACTTCAGATCTGACCAAAGGAGCAATACAGGGTTTGTCAGCTTATATGCAAAAGAAAATCAGACAAGTAAAGGTTACGCTCAAATCAGGCTACAAAGTCATGCTTATGCCTAAACAGTGAACAGTTAGCAGTCATCAGTTAACATAAAAAATCAAGAATAATTTTTAAAACAAAAAACAAAATGAGAAAATATATAATCGCATTTGCGATGGTGCTGGCAACAATCAGCATCAATGCACAGACAGAAGAAACAGTAATCGTTAATGAGACATCAGAAGAGATGCAAGAAGATTTGCAACAAGTCCTAAAACCTACTTATGGAGATTATTATGAGGGGCTTTCAAAGAAAATAACCTTTGACCGGATGATTCCGCCATACGGTTTGGAAGTGACTTTTGATAAAACAGTACATATTATCTTTCCGGCATCCATCCGCTACGTGGACTTGGGTTCGAATAATATCATAGCAGGAAAAGCAGGCACATCGGAAAATATTCTGCGTGTCAAGGCGGCTGTTCGCCAGTTTGAAACGGAGACAAATATGGCTGTGATTACAGAAGAAGGTAGCTATTACACTTTCAATGTGAGATTTGCAGACGAGCCGGAAAAGCTAAACATTGAGATGAAGGATTTTATGCACGACGGAATTGCAACCAATCGTCCCAATAACAGCATGGAAATATATTTGCAGGAATTGGGTAGTGAATCGCCTCGTTTGGTATATCTGATTAATCGCTCCATTTATAAGAATGACAAACGATTGGTAAAACATATCGGATCGAAACGATTTGGTATTCAGTATCTGTTGAAAGGTATTTATTCGCACAATAATCAGTTGTATCTGCATACTTCTATTAAAAATTCGTCTAATGTACCTTTCGATGTAGATTTTGTGAGAATGAAGATTGTAGATAAGAAAATAGCTAAACAGACAGCTATTCAAGAAATGGTTATCTATCCGCTGAGAGCTTATAATTTTATATCTACAGTCGGTGGCAATCAAACCGAAAGAACTGTATTTACGATTGACAAGATTACCATTCCCAACGACAAACTTCTGATCATTGAACTCTTTGAAAAAAATGGTGGTCGCAATCAGTCTTTTGTGATTGAGAATGAGGATTTGTTGAGAGCAGAAGAAATTAACGAACTAAAAGTGAAGTAACATGAGGACATTATTGATTATTACATTAGCCTTTGCCTTGAGCCTGTTTATCGTTGAGCAGGCTCAGGCTCAACGCTACTTGCCGGGACAAAAAGGGATTCAGGTAACGGGTGGTACAGTAGATGGTTTCAAATTCAAAAATGAAGATGGACAGGCGTTCTTTGGTAATGTTGCTTTGTCAACTTATACGAAAAATGGGAACCGTTGGGTATTTGGAGCAGAGTATTTGCAAAAGAAGCATGAATATAAGGATATTTTGATTCCTCTATCGCAGATAACTGCCGAAGGTGGGTATTACTACAAATTCTTATCCGATCCGAGTAAGACGATATTCTTTTCGGTCGGAGCTTCGGCGGTGGCTGGCTATGAAACAATTAATTGGGGAAAAGAATTATTGTTTGATGGGGCGAGTATTACCAGCGAAGATAATTTCCTGTATGGTGGAGCAGTCAGTTTCGAGATTGAGACGTATCTGTCGGACAAGCTCGTATTGCTTGTCAATGCCCGTGAACGGATATTACTTGGCTCGGATATTAGTAAGTTTCATACGCAAGTGGGAGTAGGAATAAAATTTATAATCAACTAAAAACGATAACAAAAATGAGAAAAATAGCATCTTACATAATATACACGATACTGATTGCTTGTATCGCCTGTGCCTGTAGCAGCGATATTGATGTTCGTCAAGATTATGCATTCGAAATTACTCACTTACCTGTCCCGAAAAGGTTAAAGAAAGGGGAGACGGCAGAGATCAGATGTCAACTGAATCGCTATGGCAGATATGAAAATACAACCTATCGACTGCGATACTTCCAGCCAGATGGAAAAGGGACTCTCAAAATGGATGATGGTACGGTATTTCTACCGAACGACTATTACGACTTAGCCAAAGAGGAATTTAGATTATACTATACTTCGGAATCGGAAGATCAGCAAGTGGTGGATATTTATTTCTTCGATTCATTTGGTAACTCTTCGTTTCTTTCATTTTCCTTTAATAATGACAACTCGGAGGAATAGCCATGATGACAATGATGGTTATTTCGTATATCAGTACTTGGGTGAGTATTATTTATTCATTGATGACTGCTCCGACTGATGTGGAACTGTGGGATGAGGAGGTGGAATAGGAATAGAATTTTGTAATAGACGCTTGAAAAGCAAATTCAAGCGTCTATTGTATTATACTTTTAAGAGTCACATCCATTTTGTTGGGTTCTATTTTATAAGTATTTTTGCTTTGAATATTGATTGATTTCTTAAACTAAAGTTTCTCATAATATTAAAAAAAATGGAAGCATCCCAATCATTACGTAGGCCGTCTAATTGGCAAGATTTCGAATCTCTTTGTAAAAAACTTTGGGGAGAAATATGGATGTGTCCAGAGATAAAGAAAAACGGTAGAGTAGGACAAAACCAGAATGGAGTTGATATATATGGAATACCTTTTAATGAAATAGGCTATTATGGGATCCAGTGTAAAGGTAAAGATGAATATACAAATAAGCAGTTCGAAGAAAAAGAAATTCTTGAAGAAATTGAAAAAGCGAAAAAGTTCATACCACTTTTAAAGAAGCTATATTTTGCCACAACTGCGGTGAAAGACGCTAATATAGAAGAATTTATTAGAGTGAAAAATTTAGAGCATCAGAGTAAAGGTCTTTTTGAAATTCATATTTTTTCATGGGAAGATATTGTAGAATTAATTGATGAGAATAAAGCCACTCATGATTGGTATATCAAAAACCAAAAATTCAAATCAAATAAGAATATTGCGATCTCTTTTGAAAATGGGTCAAACGAAATAATTTTATCTCCAAAGTTTCGAAAGACAACAACTTATTATAGAGACAAAGCTATTTATGATAAATTTCAGAACTCTTTATCTATAAAGAATCCTACAGCCTCAATTCAAAATGCTATGCAACAGGCTCTCAAGTTTAGAAATTCAATTTCCCCACTCTCAATCGCGTCTAGTTTAACACACAGTGAAACTGAAGTAAACTTGAGCTATTCAAGTATATGTTTACTTATTCATAATATTGGAAGCGAAACAATAGAAGATTATAAACTGTATTTTAATTTTGATGCGGTTCTTCAAGATTTACAAGAAACAAATATAAAAAATATCGTAGGTATAAATCTTAATATTTTCAAAAAGTCAAATACTTTTTTGTCATCGGATTCTATGTCTGGAAAAATGATTCCACATAGCTCTATTTTAGTAGGAGATGATAGTTGTCATTCAGACAATATTTATATAAAGCCTTTACCCCAAGAGTATACTATCCCTCTGAAATGGAAACTTATAGCCCGAGACTTTAAGGAAGAAGGAGAATTAATGATTATAGTTAAACCTAAGATCGAAATTGAATACAAAAGCATATTAGTTGATGATCCTACTCAAGTTCGAGTAGAGGAAGGTGAAATAGAGGATGTTATAATAAGAAAATAAATATTCACATTGGTCTTTTGCTTCTTTTATACCGTCCAGACTCATGAGAAAAGAAGCGGCGAGATTTTATCCCGCCGTCAATTATTTGCCGTTCTCCCAACTATACCAGCTATCCCGATAGTTATCCTTGCCCAATAGGTTGAATGCTCCCGACAGTCCACTGTGATCAGCATATTTCTTGGCTTCCAATATCGTGTCAAACTCGCCTAATCTCTTAAAGCCGATGAATAGTACATATTTCTTAGCTTTTTGAGCCAGCCACTCATCCCGACGGCTACGACACTGTTCCAGAGTGGGGGCAACTGTCGAATATAATTCCCCGTCCGTGTGGCGGTAGTCGTATTGGTAAAATATCTGTTTAGGACGATGGGCAGAGCGAAAGGTCATATAATTCTCTGTTCCTGTTTTGCATACGGAGCAACCGTTGTTGTTGATTGAATTTGTGTTCATCGCGGTTAATTTTTAGTTAGCTATTCATCTCTTCTTTTATCTTTTCTGTAAGTTTCTCGTAATCTCCATTTTGGAGCATCCCGACCTCTGTATGAAAATTAATATCGGTCAAACGGTATTCTATCAAAGCACATTGATAGTCGTTTTTCTCTTTCCGATACATCCTGTGTGTGTCAATCAGTTGCAACAACTCAACATATAGTATAAAATAGCCATTCATGGAATTGAGTTTCTTCATCGCATCTATATCGTTTTCTTTTAATTGTATCTCTTTCATATCGTTTTCTTTTAATGATTTACTATGCTGCTAATCTCTTTTCTATGAGAGGTATATTTTGATTTACAAGGTTTACAATGCGGTCGTGGTACTCGGTATTCTTGTTACAAACACCCCTTGATTGGATTACCCGAAGTTGTGAGAGTGAGACTTCAATCGTTTCTATTTTCTTACCATCGACACAAGCAGATAGAATAAGAGAATCTTTTTTTGAGTGATATCCTGCTACGCAGTGGTGCATGATTTTTCCTTCGGTGATTATCTCCGCCACGCTTTCCAATACTCGGACACTGATAAGTCCATCGGAGAACATAAGCCCGAAAAATCTCTCTTTGGCTTCTCTGAACTCGGCTTCCTTTTCGAGTTGTTTCTCTATTGCCAACTGTGCATCGGCTTTGGCTTTCTTCGCTACATAGCGGTTATGCTCAGCTTTCAGATCATCGGGACATACATATTTAGCATTGTGCAGGTCTTTGCCGAAGAATCGGAGCAGGTCGATATAGTCGCACCATGAGATAGCATCATTGATTTTGTAACCGTTGCGGATGCAGATACGGAGAGATGCCCAATACTTGTCTATACTCAATGTCCAACCGCTATCCATCATGCGTTTGAGTAGCTTGGTGTAACCTGCCTTTATCATCGTTTCGGCTTTGCTGTCTGTCAGCAGGGTACGGAACAGATTCAACGGTTTTTGTCCGTAAAATACCTTTTTGATGCCTGTACGTTTGAGTTCGGGGATTAATTTCTGACGTGGATAAACCACTCCTGTAAATATGCGGTCGTACACGCTGGGGGTATATCTGTCGCTCACTTCCCTGCGGAGTTCCAACGGGGTGTCAAATATCCATGAATCATAGTAAGATGTACCCATCGTCTGCCTAAGCCGTGCGAATGTGCAATACTTTCCATCGGGGGCAAGCCACCGTTGCATTACTTCTGAATGGGTGTATTTGGTCGCTTCGCCAACTTTGGCAAGGCATTTCATCATGATGGTACGCAAGACTTGGAAACCCTCACAAGCGGTTATAATGGTCATATAGTAGCTTCCTTCAAATACTTGTTTTTGGGTGGTCTTAACCTCCAATTTGGCTTTGCAGTTCGGGCAATCGCACCCCAAAAGGGTATTAATCAGTTCGCCCTCTCCCTGCCACGGGTGTCCGCACTTGGTACAGGTGATGATACCTTTCTTTGAGCGTTGTCCGATATGCTCAATAACGTTGTTATACGCCCATTTAATTTGAACATTGGTTAGTTTAGGTAGCTTTTTACTGGCTTCTAAAACTTGTTTTTGAAATTTATTTCTTGGTTTCATAGCTTAGAATAATGTTAATTGGGTTGTTGATTGAGATTGTTGATTGGATGTCGGTCTTTTCTTGACTTTCATCATTCTGTTATAGGCTTCGTTCTGTGCCCGTTGCATGGCTTCTTGTCGTGCTTCTTCTTTTTCTTCGGCTGTTAACTCAACCGTATGATTGACAACTATATGACCGCTAATCGGTTTGCCCACCTCTATATCAATTTCGTCATAGTAATGTACCGCCATACTGAAAATTTCATCATCGTGAAAACCATTGCAACCGCTTTTCTGAACGGTATTGAGTATGTAGGTTACACATTCTTCTATGCTTTTATTTGGACTGTTGGTGTATTTCCACTCGAATAGAGGGTCACTCGCTGCACGCTGATCTAAATAGGCTTGTATCGTATTTTTAAAATGATTGCTTACTTTCATGGTTATTCTGCTTTTAGATTTAATACTGTGTTTAATTCGTCTCTTTTGGATTTGGAAAATATCCATCCTGCCTGTTTCTCATTGTTGTGGGTTAGTCTCGGATTAAACTTCCCTCCCATAGCGGATAACAGGTCTTTGATTGCCTTAGTATCTCCGAACAGGGCGATTGCTTTTTCCGAATAATCCACTATCTCAAATTGCAGGGTTTCGCCTATAATGGAGGGTTCTACCGATGTCGGTTTCTTTTCTGCTTTCAATGTCTTGATATGGATATTGTCGGGATTCCCTGCCACAAATGAAAATTCTTTAATCGTGTTTTCTCGCTTGTAAATAGGGCATTTTTCGATTATCCAACCGCTGTATTTGCTTTCGCCCAGATAGTAGCCGTCTCCCATTGAGTATTTTTCCCTGTGTTCATAATCGGCGTTATACTCCGTTAAATAGGCTGTTCCTTCAAAATTGGTTGCGTGTTTACGCATTTCGGAAAAGATGTCCCGTTTGTGAGTGGAGAATCCCAAAATAACGGTGCGCTGTGTACTGTGGGCGTAATAATCGGTTTGGCTGTCACTTTCGTTCTGCCTCAATTGCCCCACGATAACCGCCTGTGCATCTTCGGGGAGGTACTTCTCTAACCACTCCCTGCCGATAATTTCGACCGCTTCCCGTTCTATCTTCTTTCTCTCGGCTTCTTCATTTTCCTGTTTCAGTTTGATTTGAGCCTTTGCCAACAGTTCGGTTACTTCTTCATTGGTTTTGAACTGTGGATTCTTGTCATCGTAATAGATGCCTATTCCGAATTTCTCACTCAATGGACGGATAAGGCTCGTTGTGTCAAAGGAATAATCTCTCAGATTGATTAGTTTATAATCAATGCCCCATTGGTCTTTGGTTATTTTATAGACTACATACTTGGGATAACTGTATCCTTCCATTTGTACGACTTGGTTTACTGATACGGTTTGCACATCTGTATCTATCTCTTTGTTTGCGAATAATAAAAATTGCTTTGCCATGATGGTAGAATTTAAAAGATGATTGTTACTAAAATTGCGACTAATACAAGAAGAAAGAGGATAGACAAGAGCGAGAAAATAACACGGATAGACAAACGGATGATTTTAATGACACTATGGATAAGGATATAAATTCCGATCATCGATACTGCCGACACTCCAATCCTGTACACAAGCCACACGCAAAGAGCCACAAACGCCACTCTACAACCCAATGTGATGCTAGGAGTGAGATAGGAAGTGTTGTTCTCGTTATTCTTTTTTTCTGTTCTTTTCATATCCATCGACTTTTTTTTTATGCCATGTCGTTTCGATGAGGTGGATGTTGTTCTAAAGGCAGCAAAAGGTCAGATTGGCGGTATGACAAATTTTTTGAAAAAAATACGCTCGCCCGAAGGATGAGGGAAAGAGGAAGATTATTTTCAAAATCCCGCGAGGGACCCCGAATTTTACGTCGTACCGGGAATATGGATAACCTTTGCCTGAAAGACACAGTCACCTCATCGGTATGATATGTGCATAGAGGAGATGGATATTGGAAAAGAGCCGAAAAATCGTTGTTTCGAAAAATGGGAGAAATTATGTTTTATCAAAAACAGCCGTTACAGGCAAGGGTATGACTGAAAGAGAGTACTCTTGTGGATTCCTATCCGGAGACTTGCTTACTTGTCCTAACAGACAGGAAAGCGGGTCGTAAGGATAAGTTTAGTCTTGTAGATATGAGAAATGGATAAAGAAACCTTTTATTAGACTATCAATTAATTGTATATTTGCCCGTTACATTTAAAGTTGAATAAAATGGGAATATTCTCTTTTTTTAGGAAAAAGGAAACCGGACAGGCTATTACTACATCGGTAAGTGAATCTGAACAATATGAAAATACAATCGATATCGAGCAAACTTTAGAAGAAGATATTTCGGTAGAGGAAAGTACAATCGAAGCTGTTGTCCCTGTCAATGATATTTCCACAGATGAAGAGTTACAATTGGATCTCTATGAAGAATTAGAGGATTACGACCCTACAAAAGATCTATCGGATTATAATTTGCCTTCGGCAGATTTGCTGCAAACATATGAATCAAAAAATACGGACACTGAAGAAACAGAAATAGCGAAAACCAAAATAATCTCTATATTACAAGCCAATAATATTGATATTATATCTATTCATGTGAATGCCGGATATGTAAATACCCTATATGAGATAGTACCCAAAGCCGGATTTCGCATTTCGAAAATTAAACAATTAAAAACAGATCTGGCATTTGCCTTGTTAGTGCCACAACTGTCTGTCGAGCCAATCATGGAAAGAGGAATTATCGGCATTATCGTTCCTAATAAAGATTTTCAGGTATTACCGTTACAGGCATTGATTGCATCCCATGATTTTCGGGAATCCGATTTAGTGCTGCCTTTAGTTTTAGGTCGGACAATGAAAACTGAGAATTTTATTGTAGACTTGACAACACAGCCTCATATACTTATAGGGGGAGCGACAGGACAAGGGAAATCTATCCTGTTAAATGATATGATTATATCGTTGCTGTATAAAAAACATCCGGCCGAACTCAAATTTGTGCTTATAGATACGCATATTGTGGAATTTAATCTGTATTCGCACATTGAGAAGTATTATCTGGCAAAGTTGCCCGGTTCAGAACGGGCTATTATTCCTGATGTTTATAAAGCCGGGCAAACACTTCGTTCCGTATGTAAAGAGATGGATGACCGCTATGACCTTTTACTCAAAAGCGGAACAAAGAATATCCATGATTACAACCAGAAGTTCAAAAAACGCAAATTAAACCCGCTTAAGGGACATCACTTTTTACCTTATATCGTCATTATAATCGATGAATACTCTGATTTGGCTATGACATATGGTAAGGAAACAGAATCATCATTAATTCAACTAACCAGAAAAGCTCATATCGTTGGAATTCATATTATTCTGGCAACTCAACGACCTACAAAAAATATCATAACAGGTGAGTTAAAAGCAAATTTTCCGGTGCGGATAGCATTCAAAGTTTCTGCTTCTTTGGAATCAAGGCTAATAATAGAAAAGAACGGAGCAGAAGAATTATCCGGTAAGGGAGATGCTTTATATTGTAATGGGATGGATATAAAACGAATACAAGTTCCTTTTGTGTCTACAGAAGAAATCGAGGGGATTATTTCCTTTATCGGAAGTCAACAGGGATATAATTCTGCTTATGAACTACCGGAATATATTGATGTCAATAATGATGATTGTATTGGAAATATCGACTTAAACGATAGAGACCCCTTATTCGAAGAAGTAGCTAGGCTTATCGTTATACATCAACAAGGATCAACTTCTCTTATCCAGCGTAAATTTAGCATAGGCTACAACAGAGCCGGAAGATTAATGACTCAATTAGAAGGGGCCGGTATCGTAGGGCCGACTATGGGGAGCAGTCCTCGTGATGTATTAATCGCTGATGAGTATACTCTGGAACAGAAATTGAATTCATTTAGATGAACAGAAATAATTATTTGAATTAATCAATAGATTTGTAGACTTTTACCCTTCTGCATCGCTTTCAGGATATTCTTTCGTGCGGTTCTTAAGGATGGCGGAAGCTGGGACGGCTCAAGTAAATCCAATGCCGAACAATATTCCTGTAATAACTCGGGGATAGTCCGGCACATTTCGTATGCCAGTTTCATAAAAAGAGTGGTTGTTCCCGGAGCTTCTTTTCTTGAGACCATTTTTTCTAAACAGAAATCTAAAAAATCGACTCGGGGAGGATTTGCCAAAGGTTGCCTGTATAGCAGGCTAAGCAATAATCGCTGTTGGGAAGGATGAGTTACGACCAAAGCCCAGTCCATCATTTCATCCTGTTTTTGGAACAACCATTCGGTTTCGGAGAATGTAAAATGTGTCATAATCCATAAAACATTGGTCGCAATGGTATCATCTTCATCGAAGATAAGGCTGTATAATTTTTGTTTGCCCTTCTCATTGTTCTGAATCAGGTAAGTAATTTCATGGATATCATCCATTCCGATCCGTTCGGATAATCTTTTCTTAAGGTTGGCCGGAAGTTTTCTGTTATTTGGTGTTTTGTCGAAGAAGAATAGTATCCTGTTTTTTTCGTCCATAGCAAAATAGGTATTATAGTAGTTGTAAAGCGATTTCCGCACAAGCTTCTGCATCAGCCAGAGCATTATGATGATTGGTCAAGATGTAGCCGCAATCTTCAGCAACCGTATGTAGTTGGTGGTTGGGTAGGTGCTTCAACTGACGGCGGGATGCCGCCAATGTGCAATAAAACACATAATCAGGATAATCCATCCGATAGGTTTTGAAAACCGCTTTCAGACACGACTCGTCAAAACTTTTGTTGTGTGCAACCAATGGTAAACCGTCAATAAGAGGTTCGATCAATTCCCAGACATAGGGAAATACTTTCTCATTATCCGTATCTTCGGCTGTCAGACCATGAATATTGCTGTTGCCATAGTAATAATAGTTCGGTTCAGGCTGAATCAAGCTATAGAAACGATCAACAATTTTTCCGTTTCTGACAACAACAATGCCAACACTGCAAATACTGGATGGATATTCGTTGGCTGTTTCAAAATCTATGGCTGCAAAGTCTCGAAGCATATATTTTTCTTTACTACAAAAATAGCAAAAGCCTCTTACTTATGGGTAAAAGGCTCTGCTCAAATTTCAACAATCAATTATTCTTTCGGTTTCTTCTTTACAGTATGCTTCACTCTCAGAACAGAAAAATTAAGTTCAATAGTTGTTTCAGTACCCACAGTCTGAAAATCATTGCTCAACACATCCGAGATCAATTCGCCACTTCGCTGCATCAATGATTTTTGCATCTCCTTGTCAGAAGTTTCCGATATCTCCGCTATACTGCGGGACAATTCGCGAACTTTAGCGAAAGTCTCAATAATACCGATAGTTGTTTCTGTGGCTTTGGGTGATTTTAAAATCGTAGCAATCATATAAAGACCTTTCTCGGAAAACCCTTTGGGAGTAGTACGACTCTTCATTAGATTTGTGGTCGAAAATTTCGACCGCAAATTTTCAAACTCCTCATCTGTTAGCTGTACGATATATCCCTCTGGAAATTTATCGGGATTATTCTTTACAGCTTCATTGATACGTTTGGTTTCAACTCCGTAAAGTTCAGCTATATCACTATCCAAGATCACTTGCTTACCTTGAACTAAGATTATCTTTTCTTCTATTTTTTGTAGTTCCATATTAATTCAGATTTAGGGATGAATATTCTTTGATTATTGATTCACAGCTAATAAAGCCGTTGTAGAAACTATTAATTTGAGTTGGCTTCTGAAGAGAGAGAAACAGCCATTTCCGAAAAATATTTGTTTCATGCGAATGAATCCTGAAACTCAAACAAGTAATTACCTCCAAGTTGTAATATATTCGAATACATTCTCCATATTGAGGGCAAGCGTAACGATATTCCTTTACAACTTCGTTTTCTCTCAAAATATTTTCTTTGAATATACTCTTAAGATATTTGTTTACTGTTGGAATAGTTGCACCAAACAAGTCGGCAATCTCGTTTATAGTCATCCAAACTGTACCATTTCTCAGTTCTATTTCAATGGTAGATGAATCTGTTATTTTTATATATCCTGTTTCCATAAAATTCATTATTTAGGATATTTTCTTCGTTGATAGTTTCGGGCTAGATTATCCATATCCGTACTGAGTTTTCGATCAACAATCTTGGCATAGATTTGAGTTGTTTTGATGTCAGTGTGGCCTGAATGCATATTTTGATGAGAAATAAAGTAACTGATTGTATTTCAGGATATATAGCATTGTTATGCTTTAATATTCTCAATCGAAAAATGCAGATAAAAGCGGTTTTTGGCAAAACTTCCGTTACCAATTCGTTACCCATTTTAGAGTGTGAAAAGTGAAGCAGAATACGAAGAAAAGACTGAAAAGAAGTGGGAATAAAGCAGATTTGCTGATATAAAGCAATCAAATTTCAATCGGGAGGTTTATACGCTGTTTGTCTGTATTTTACATAGAATCATATAGCTCATTTGAAGGTATTTTTATATACATAAAAATGAAAGCTTTATGAAATCAGAACTAAAGGTTTTGTTCTACCTGAAAAAGAACCAGACAAAAAAGGATGGGCTGTCTCCAATCATGGGGCGTATCAGAATCGGTAAAACAGTTTCTCAATTCAGCCTGAAAGCAGAAGCCGATGCCGATCTGTGGGATACTAAGGCAGGACGGATGACCGGAAAGTCAAACACTGCACTGGAAACCAACCGGGAGATCAACCGAATCAATCTCCTGATTCATACCCGTTACAAAGAATTAAAAGAGATTCAGCCGGAAGTATCTGCTGTTGATGTGAAGAATGCAATGCAGGGCATAGCCTCCACACAGGATACTGTTATTGTGTATTTCCAAAAGATGGTTGACGATGCTTCATTACGGCTGGGTGTTGATTTAAAGGAATCCTCTCTTGCAGAATATAAATATTCTTACCAATGGCTGAAAGCCTTCCTACGTAAGAAAAAGAATCTATCAGATATTCCTTTCAAGGCATTAACCTATTCATTCATTGAAGAATACTACCATTTTCTGCGGGTTGATAATAAATTTAAAATAAGCACCACTGTCGGTTATGTTGTGTATTTTCGAAAAGTAGTCCGCAATGCTGTCAATCAGGGAATCCTGTTCCGTGATCCCTTCGATGGTTTTATTCCTGAAGAACGTATAAGAGAACACAAAACGCTGACAAGAAAAGAACTGGACAAGATAATGACTTTTGAGATTGATCCTGCCCTTAAACGCAGCATCAGCCGGGATATATTTATTTTCGCCTGCTTTACAGGCATGGCATACGTCGATATAAAGTACCTGACCTATGATAAAATTACGGAAGAAGAAGACGGCAGTAAATGGATAATAGCCAAACGGATAAAATCGGGCATAAAATATCATGTCCGTTTGATGGATATTCCACTTGCTATTATCGAAAAATACAGAGGGACTGCACCGGATGGAAGAGTATTTTCTGTACCTCAGATGAAAACCGTACACCGAAGCCTGAATTATATTGCTACTCATTGCAATATGAATAAGATGATCGGCTTCCATATGGGCCGCCATACATTTGCCAGTTTGATCACATTATCCGAAGGTGTACCTATCGAAACAGTCAGCCTTATGCTCGGGCACCGCCATATTAAAACCACGCAGGGCTACGCCGAGTTGTCGCTCGACAAAATAGCTAAGGACGCAAAACAATTATCCAAACGTCTTTCCGGACAGTTCAAACTTATAGACTATTATACAACCTAAAACCCTATAATTATGAAAAGAAGTACATTTAAAATATTGTTTTATATCAACCGCAACAAACAGAAGAAAAACGGTAAGTGTCCTATTCTGGGGCGGATTACCATTGACGGGACAAATACCCAATTCAGCGTCAAAGAAGATATGCAACCAGAATTATGGTCTGTGGAGAAAGGATGTTCCATCGGTAAAAGTAAAGAATGCAAGGATCTTAACCTGAAACTTGAAAAACTCAAAGAAGATTTAAAACATCATTATAATAAGCAGGTCGAACGCAATGCGTATGTTACTGCCGAAAGCCTAAAAAATGCACTATTGGGAATCGGCACCCATGAAGTGATGCTGCTCAAAGAATTTGAGGTACATAATAAAGAATTTTTTCAAAGCATTGGTATTACAAGGGTTAAAGGCACCTATAAGAGTTATAATACGGCATATAATACCCTCAGGAACTTCATCCGGCATAAATACGATTCGGATGATATTTCGTTCAGCCATCTAAATTATACATTTATAGAGGACTTTGATTTTTATATGCGGGTAACTATGGGCTATAAGGCCAATACCCGCCACATGCGTATACGGATGCTGAAATATATTGTAATGCGTGCCATAAAAAAGGAAGTGATACGTAATAACCCATTTGCAGATTACTATGTAAAATCATCGGAAGGCGAGCGCAGATGGCTGTCTAAGGAAGATCTGGATATAATAATGCAGACTCCGATAAAGCGTATCCGTATCAATTATGTGCGGAACCTGTTTGTATTCGCAGCCTTTACCGGTTTGGCATTTATCGATTTACAAACCCTGAAATGGAGTGAGATTTTTACGGATAAAAGAAAAATGCAGTGGATACGCAAGAAACGTTCAAAGACAGGTACGGAAGCTATCATCCCCCTACTGGATATTCCCCTCCAAATTATCAAATACTATAAAGGTTCAGGGAAAGATGGGAAAGTCTTTGATATCGGCTCTTATTCGTTAGTGCTTCTTTATATGCAGGAGTTAAGAAAGCTATTAAAGATGAAGACTCTAAGCTTCCATCAGGCCCGCCATACCTATGCCACAACCGTCTGCCTGTCCAATGGAGTGCCTATTGAGACGCTTTGTACAATGATGGGGCACCGAAATATTGCTACAACGCAGATATACTCTAAGATAACCAAGAACAAAGTAGACGAAGATATGCAGGTGCTGGAAAAAACGATAGATAAAAAATACCGCCTGCCAAAGCAAATGCAGAATATTCCATATTCGAATAATAACAATCAAATACAATCAAAATGAAAACAACAAATAAGGGAAAATTAGCAATAACAATAGATGAAAATGGTAATCTGCATGTGGTGTTTGAGCCTGTGAACGGTACGGTATGGCTCCATAAATCGGAACTACCTTCGCTTTTTTGTGCAACGATACAAGCAGTCAATGCCTCCCTTAATTCAATAACCAAAGGGCGCATTGTAGATATAAAAAAGAATTGTGTTTATGAATTATGTGTGAGGGGCAACTATGTATGCCACGATTTGCGGGAGATAAACTTGGAAGTAATTATCGCAATGGCTTTCCGCATCGACTCGCCTCATGCAGAAGTTCTTCGTAAATGGTTTATTGGACGGTGTCTGCATCCGGGTATTAGTTATCGTCTGCCGTTGGATAAGGAGCAGCAGGCAGGACTGAATTAATAACTGATAGAAAACTATGAGAAATAAACTCCCCGAACGACAGTTGCTCATTCGGGGAGTTCATTTTATAGGCAGTGGTAGTTGCACGCTGATAATTTATCGCTTCTGTTTCCATGCATCGTAATAGTTGTTTTCCAACATTTTCCGGATATCCGACATTTTATATAAAATCTTACCTTCCAGCTTGTAAAAAGCAATCAGCCGTTTATCCCGATAATCCTGTAATGTTCTCGGACTTAGCTGTAGTAACTTGCATACATCTTTGTTTCCCAGAAAAGTGCTTTCGGATTCCTTTGACCGGTCAGTATCAGTATAGTTGTTTATATTGGTATTTATCTTTTCAATTGCATTAAATAATTCCAAAATCTCAGAAGATCTGCTGTCTAAAATATCATTTAAATTCATATTTTGTTTTTTATTCGTTTCTGTTCTTTTCAATAAACACTTCTACATCTTTTATCCTATAATAGCATTTATGCCCCACCTGAGAATATGGAATAAGCCCCTTATCCCTGTAGCTTTGCATTGTTCGGAGCGATATTCCTAATAATCGGCATACTTCCCGATTAGTCCACCATTCTTCTTTTACAGAAGGAGGATTCAACTTTTTACTTTTTTCCAATAAGTCTTTCAAATATTGTTTGATCCGTTCGAAGGTCCTGCCTTCAATGATTTTTAATTCCATATTACTTTCTAAATTTAAAATTTTAAACCTTTTACAACTTTTTGAAGTTGAATGTTTTCATTTGATGTTTTGATTCCTGTATCCGGTTGGGCAATAATAATCCTGCCGGGATTAGCTTCGACAATCTCTTTGATGGACATTGCCTGTCCGGAGCGAATATTTGTAGAAGATTCTATTGTAGTTGTTTTTTGTACATCGGCAGGTTGTGCCTGATATTCTGTCTGATTCTTATTCTCCAGACTCAGATTTATCTGCCTACTGAGCGAATCCAACTGTGATTTGAGTTCTTTTAGCTCTGGTTCTTTCTTCCATGTAGCTGTCATCACTTCTTTCAATACAGGCAAATCTTTTTCCAGTTTTTGATTATCCGATTGATATTTCTCAATAAGTGCAGGTATTCTCTCTAAAGCTTTCAGGAAGTTTGTCGATGCCAATATCGGATCAGTAGCAATATGCCCATTGTTATAAGAGTATTTGATATTTCCTTCTCCCTCTATAAAGAAGCGGTTATCCTTAAACATCGAGCCTTCTTTTTGGCTTTCTTCAGTCTTTACAAGGATCTTAAAGCCATATAAGTCGCCAATCTTAAAATATTCGCCATTTGTTCGGGCATTATTTGCAAGCTGATTGAGTTTATCTCCGATAGCTTTCGGGTCAGTAGTATTCAGATTATCCAGTTTTATCGGATTGAGTTTATTCCCCTCCCTATCCAACTGTACCTTATAATTGAACTGTTGTAGGTCTTTCGTCATTCTGGCAACCATCTCACTGTTGCTGTCTACTGTTCGGGTAATATCCTCAAACTTATAGATAGCAGAAGACTTACTGCGGTTGAATGCCTGCCGTTCACTTTCCAGAGAGGCTATCTTCTTTTCCAGCTTCGCTTTTTCCAACAGATCGGTATTACCCGACAGTATAGCCACATACTCCGAAAAATTCATACCCGATCCCTCATCCAGACTTCCCTCGTCAATGGTACGGGTAGCCATATTATTTGTCTTTAGCTGATTGATAAATAGCTGTTTGTTTTGCAATAAATTGAACTTATAACTGTCTAATGATTTTTCTACAGCATATATCAATACATCCACTTTATTATCAGAATACAACTTAGCTATTTCATTACCCTTTCTTATGGCTCTGCCGTCACGTTGATTCAGGTCGCTTGGTCGCCACGGTGTATCCAGATGATGAATAGCTACAGCCCGCCTTTGTGCATTAACTCCTGTTCCCAACATAGAGGTTGAGCCGAACAATACTCTGATACGCCCTGCATTCATGGCTTCTATCATGGTCTTCCTTGCATTATCGGTCTTAGCTTCCTGTATAAAGCGTATCTCATGGGCAGGGATACCGTGGTCTTCTATCAACTTTCGTTTTATCTCACTATAGGGGTTCCATTCATTAGGTTTATAGGTTCCTAAATCCGAGAATACAAATTGAGTTCCTTTTTCTTTGGTGTATTTATTGTAATATTCTGCTATTTTAGCCGCGCAATGGGATGCCTTGTTATCTATATGATCGCCGTATGACATATCTATCATCCGCATATCTAAAGACATCTTTCGGGCATAGTCTGTTGCTATCAGCATCTTTGCTTTTTCTTCACTTTGGGATAAAGGTTGTCTACCCAATATTGTAGCATCTCCTGTTTCAGCAAAGCGCATCAGTTTTTCTATAAAAATTTCCTGCTGTGGTGTCGGAGGAATATTATACAATACTTCATTCTTCTCCGGTCGGTCTATTCCTATATCCTTCGCTGTACGGAAGTCTGTTATCTCCGAATAGAAAGATGCCAGTTCAGGTACTTTAATAAAATAGCGGAAGCGTTCTTTCTGTACTATCTGGTTGGTAACGGAAAACTCATAGTCTGTAGTCTTCTTGGCAAAGACGGCAGCCCATGCATCAAAGGAATTGATACCCTGCTTTTCCAGTTCCTTTGGGCGCAGGTATTTGAATAAAAGATATAATTCAGTCAGTGAGTTTGAAATAGTTGTTCCCGATAAAAATGTCGCTCCTAAATCTTTATCCCATCTTTCCTGTATGGTACGGATAGCAAAGAGCATATTCATAGCCCGTTGGCTTCCTTCGGGATTGCCTAAGCCTGCTACACGGTCATGCCGTGTGGTAAAGGTAAGATTCTTGAACTGGTGGCTTTCATCTATAAAGAGATGGTCTATACCCATCATCTTAAAGTCCACTACATCATCCGTCCTGTCTTTAATCTGTTCAGCCAGATTGCTTAGGTTTACTTCCAGATTGGCCTTTCGTTTTTCCAATCCTCTAAGCATCATTTTGGATATATCCTTTCCCTGACTGCGTAATACATTCAGATTCTCTTCCACTGAATCCAACTCTGCCTGAAATATCTCCTGCTGCATTTCGGGTGATTGTGGTATCTTACCGAACTGGTCATGGGTAAGGATAACGGCATCCCAAGAGTTGTTCTTTATATCATTGAATATCTTGATCCTTTTCTGAGGAGTAAAGTCTTCTTTCCCAGGATAGAGTATCTTAGCATTGGGATATGCTGTACGGAAGGTAGATGCTATTTCATGTACATTGGCTTTTAATCCAATAATCATCGGTTTATTGGCTTGTCCCAACCGTTTCATCTCATAAGCGGCTGTACACATAATGAGTGTCTTTCCTGCGCCTACTTCATGGTCGCATATTCCTCCTCCATTTTGTTTGAGCATCCATACACAATCCTTTTGGGATTGGTATAAATCAGGAATACCCAAGCCCCTCAAATCCAATCCGGGGAAGTTCTGGTGTGAACCGTCATATTGGGGACGGACAAAGCAGTTAAATTTCCGGTTATAGGAATCAGCCAGTTTATTTTTAAACTCGGGAGATTGCTGGTCCAGCCAGTCGGTGAAGCCGTTACGAATTTCATCGATTTTGGTATTGGCCATTTGTATGGCTTGTCCGTCCGGCACTTTTACATCTTTATCTTCTCCGGTATCAGGGTCAGTAACCTTAATTGTTTTGGTAATATTGGGCGTAGTATTGAGCAAGGCGTGTTTGAGCAGGTGGATACCTGTATACAACTTACTTTCTCCCTGTACGGCAAACTTTTCATTGATAATCATATTGCTCCTGTCCGCTTTGACGGTAAAGTCATCACGGGAGGCGTAGTAAAATATATTGACATCCGTTTCAAAGAGTTTACCCATATAGTCTTCATAGACTCCCGTATCTATCCAACGTTCCCCGAAGTTGAAGTCCAGCTCTTCAAAGCGTATAGGCTGAGGTATAGCTTCCTGTAATGCTTTTAGTGATGTTTGGGAACGGATATCTTCGGGATGGTTTGATATGTAGTGATCTATAGCTTCTGCTTTCTCAATTACATTGCCTGCAATAAACCTGTCCCGTACTTCATAGTTTTGAACTAGTGGATTAAAATAGATGCGACTGTCTAAGTCATGAATAAGTTCATCCTTGTCTTTTCCTTCCATCAGGGAGAGCATATAATCCATATCCACTTCTCCATACTTATTCAATGAGGCAATTAAGGCTTCATCGGAAGTATCGGCAACAGTAATCTCATTGGGGTTAAAAGTCACAGGCATAGAGAAAATATCGGCTTTAATGAAAGCCCCTCCAACCTCCCCGAAGGGGAGGCTCTGTTTCCCCACTTTGGGGGGACTAAGGGGGGCTTTTCTTTCAAGTGAGAGTATTTCCCTGCCTCCGGCATCCATCTTAATAATATCGAGATTTTTCTTATCATTGAGATACCCGTAACGGCGGACAAAGGAATCATAGTACAGGTTCAGGTTGCCACGCAGGGAAGCGTGTTCAGTTAGATGCTCCGCTTCATGGTTGTAGAGAGTATGGTAAGTATCGCGTATCTCGATATAGCGACTAATCTTTGAACGCTGATCGAAAGCTACGTCCAGTGCCTGAAACTCGGCATCATCCCGGTAGCGTTCTTTTAAGAAACCTACCTGTCCGTTATCTTCTACCAGTGAGCCTTTTTTATGGAACTCAAAAAGTTCTCCCGAATAAGGACGTGGCTCAAAGGAACGTTTGCGTTCTTCCTGCCGTTGTTCTTGTCGAAGCCTTTCCTTTTGCTCGGCTATTCGTGCATCTTCTATGGGATAAAGCCCCTCCTGACCTCCCCTAGGGGGAGGAACTGAAGTCTCCTTCGAAGTTTTTTGAGAGCTTTCTTTGGAAAATATACTAAGTTGTACAGGCTTTCCTTTCGATGCAGGAGCTTTCTTTCTGTTCTTGACAGGTTTTACCTGTGTCCGTTCTTCTTGAGTAAAACCAAATAAATCATATAAGGAAATAACAGGATCGGAAACATTGACTTCCAATGCCTGATAGGTAGTTTTCTCCTTTTTTACATCAGTTTCAATACCTAAATCTTCGGGATTGGGTTGTCCATCCCATAATTGCCGTTCTTTTTCTGCGGTATATGCTCCGAACTGCCTTATATCTTCTGTATTGGGCAGGTTATTCTTTACACCATGTGTATTGTATAAATCCAGATTGAGGTTATCCCGTAAATCGGCATCCAGCATTTTACGCATAGTTTCAGCTATGCCTTCCATTCCTCCTTCATGGATAAATACCTGTGCAGGTTTTCCATATGGATCGGTATCTATAAATGATTTTGTTTGCACTACCCGGACATGATTATAGAAATAATCATTATTATAAATACCCGAAATCGGTAATGGAGAGCTCTTTACAAATAGTTCCTCTCCGAAATTAAGTTTGTCTTTAGCTGTATTCTTTTGCAATACAATCAGGTCGCTTCCGACTTCCGTTCCTGCATAGTCGGTAAAAAGGTTATTGGGTAGACGGATAGCCGATACAAGGTTTGTATTCTCCATCAACCATTTACGGACAGGTTCGTTATTCGGAGAGTTCATTACTCCCTGCGAAGTAATAAAAGCCATAATACCGCCTTCCCGCAACGATTCTACTCCTTTTACAAAGAAATAATTATGTATGGCTTTGGTAGAGTCACGATGTAGTGCATCCTGCTTCATAAACCCTGCATCAAAAACACTCATTTCCCCGAACGGTATATTGGAAGAAACAATATCGAAATAATTATTGTATCTGCTCTCGATAGTTTCAAAGCCTTCTATTTTTACCTTGTCATCAGGTTGAAGATGTGATAACAGCTTTCCTGTCAATATATCCTTTTCTAAACTGATACGTTCACCGGTACCACCAAAAGCACGGGAAAACTCGCCCATACCTGCTGAGGGATCAAGAAAACGGCTTATTTCTATACCGCTATCTTTAATTGCTTCGGAAATAGCTTTAACAGCTTCGGGTGGTGTATAAAAAGCGGTCAGTACTGAATTCTTGATGCTGTTAAAGTATTGTTTATATTCTTTTTCGGATGAAGTATTATCCCTGATAACCCGATGTAATTCAGCTACCAATGGGAACAGTTCCAGTTCCGATTTAGCCCATTGAGATGTATCAGCCAGAGAAGATGCAGGATTGAGGACGCATTTAAGACCTCCGAATCCTGAATAGCCCTGCATTATTGCTCTTTCTTTATCTGTAGCTGTCCTTTGCTCCCTTTCGAGAGCAAAGACAGTACGGATAGCTTCGATATTGGCCCGAAGGTGAGCTTTCTTATTATAGTCCATCTTCGATAGGTGTTTCTCGCGACTCGGCATAGTTCAAGCCAGCTTGACTCTGCTCTCGCTGCTCAAAACATTCATTTTCTTCCAGCCATAAGTCTATAAACCCTGTCAGTTCGGTATAGAGTTCATCATATTCGGAAGAATAGGCGAACTCATCGGAAAGTGGATATTGCAGGAACAGGGACTCGCATTGGGATAAAATGCGTACAGCATAATCTCTAGCTTCGCTTTGGGGAATAATACCAGTGAACTCATTCCACAACACATTTACAATAGTATCATGCTTGGAAAATAGAAGTCCTTTGAACAGAGTCAGGTTCGCCAGTTCTTCGGCTTCGGTTTGGCTTAACCCCTCTTTTACCGCATCGGAATAGGCTTCGGATGCTTCGTTAGCTCTGGTTTTGATAAAATCTGTATCTGATGCTAAATGAGGATGACATTCTTTGAGATAGGAAAGTAGAGTTAACCTGTAATAGGATAGCTCCATGATGTTATTCTGATTGTTATTTCGTTTCATAATTATATTTTTGATTGTTGGAGAATTAGAATTATGCCTACCTTTGTTTTATTCAGGTTATTTATTCCGTATTCGGATATATGTCGGGAGGCATATCGGGTTAGACCGGATAACTTGGATAATTAGCTAGGCACTTGGGAGGGATACCCAAGTGCCGTTTGTTTTGGGGTCGCAGTCCCTTTTGTTATTGCTTTTTCTTCGGCTTGTTACTTCTTTGCTTATTGTCGGGAAAGATGAATTTTATTTTATATTCTTCATCCAGTTTCAGATGAGCATCAAAGAATTTTCCGGCTTTACTTTTAAAGCCCTTGACTAGAGATGTTTGCTTCCCGGATATTAAGCATTGCATTACCTCATCGGATAATTTCTTACCTGCGAGCATTGAGAAGATCATCAGCCCGCATTCTTCATTACTACATTTGGCAACTTTCGGATAGACGTTTATGCCGTTTCCGCACTTCGGACAATTCATCGATTGTTGTTTCGGCAAAGACAATTCTGTATTCAAGAGTTCATCCGTTATTTGTACGGTATAGACTTCAATGCCTTTTTTGAAGTTATCCGCTTCAGCATTTCCCGATTCTATCTTAACAAACGTATCTTCCCACATACCTGTCATTTCCACATCTGCGATACGCTTATCTTTGACTGCTTCATATACCGCCAATCCTTTCTCTGTCGGGATAAGCGATTTTTTCTCCCTGAACATATAATCACGGGAGAATAGCGTTTCGATGATAGAAGCACGGGTAGCAGGTGTGCCGATACCACAGGTTTTTAAAGCAAGGCGCTGTTCCTCATTCTCCAGTTCTTTGCCTGCCGTCTCCATTGCCGACAGCAGGGAACTTTCAGTATGGATTGGTTTGGGCTTGGTAAGCTTTTCCAATAGCTGTATCTGGTTGATACGCAGTTCCTGTCCGACGGTTAGAATGGGTAGCTCTTTGTCTTTGGATTCTTCTCTGGCGTCTTTGTACGCTCCGAATACTTCACGCCATCCGGTAATTATTGTAACCGAGCCTTTGGCTGTATATATCGTATCCTTACAACATAAGGTAACGATGGTATTATCCTTTACACATTTACGGGAAAATGCTTCAAGCAACCGTCCGGCAATCATATCGTATATTTTCCGTTCGTCATAGCCGATACTTTCGGGAATACGTCCGGTAATCAACAGAGCATGATGGTCGGTTACTTTCTTACTGTCCACACTGCGGATATTCAGATCCATGTCATAGCACCTTCCTGCGTATGCGGAAAATGTATTGTATGTAGCCAGCTTGGCTATCAGTCCCGGTATTTCGTTAAAAATATCATCCGAGATATAACGGCTCCCTGTACGGGGATAGGTAATATATTTGGATTCGTATAACTTTTGGGCGATGGACAATGTTTTATCGGCAGAAAATCCGTACTTGCTGTTGGCTTCTTTCTGTAAGGTGGTCAGGTCGTACAATAGAGGCGGTTCTTCAATAATCTGTTTCTTTTCTATGTTTTGCACTACTACTGTATCCTGCTGTTTTTGTTTTTCAAACAATTCTTTGGCAATACTGCGCGATTCTATCCTGTCTTTTGTAACAGCCGAAAACGCCTGATTGCCAAATGATGTATCTAAACGCAAATCCCAGTAAGGAACGGGAGTAAAGTTTTTATGCTCCAGATAACGGGAGCAAACCATAGCCAGTGTCGGAGTTTGCACCCGCCCCAAAGAGAAAACTCCCTGTCCTGCCGATATGCTTAATGCCTGACTGGCATTGATGCCTACCAGCCAATCGGCTTGACTACGGGCCCTGGCCGAATAATACAGATTATCATATTCTGCTCCTGCTTTGAGATTGTTCAACCCGTCTTTGATGGCTTTTTCAGTAAGGGAACTGATCCACAGACGGTCGAAAGACTTGGTGCAACCTAAATAGGAATATATATACCTAAAGATAAGTTCTCCTTCACGTCCTGCATCGGTAGCGACAATAATCTTATCGCATTTGTTAAATACAGATTCGATTACCTTTAGTTGTTTCAAGGCTCCCGTATCGGCTTTATATCCTTTATCAGCCTTTACCTGTCGGGGAAGCAGTTTAAATGCGTCAGGGATAATGGGCAGTTGTTCACGGACAAAGCCTGTCGCTCCATATTCTTCGGGCATGGCAAGGCCGACGAGATGCCCCAATGCCCATGTTACCATATAATTATTACCTTGTATATATCCGTCTTTCTTATCTGTAGCTCCGACAATAGTAGCTATTTCACGGGCTACACTTGGTTTTTCTGCTATTATAGCTATCATAATTTTTAATATGTTAATGAATGAATGTGCCGATATGCCAATGGAATACAGCTAACGGCGATCAGTCAACAGTGAATAAAATCCGAAATATTGGCAACCGGAATTTGAATACTTATATAATAGAAAGGTCTGCGACCTTTACATTTTTATACCTTTGGATTTTACAACCTTCTTTTCTTCCTGTTTTTCCGTAGGCTGAGTTTGTCCTTGTTTGAGTGGCTCTTCATTCTTCTTAGTGGCTTCATTGGTCTTGCCTTCGGAATTGACAGCAACCTGAGTCTTGCTGTTGTTGTCGGGTGTGACTTCGGCTCCCTGTTTCTTTGCCCTGTCGGGATTCCATTTGTAAAAGTCCAGTTTCTCTTTTTCGGCATTTACCTTAATATAGGCATTGAATGGCTCGCCTTTTTTATCAAGCATTCCTGTTACATAGATGGTTTTGTTTTCCCGAAGATTCTGTTGCTGTTCTTTACTGAGTTCAACCCCTAGTAATTTCGTAGGAATGCGGAATTTTTGCTCCTGTGGTTGGGATTGGTTCTGCTTATTCGATTGTTGCTGTTCTTGGGATAGTTTATTGGTATTATCAAATTTAAACTCTAGGCTTCTTCTGTCGGCGTTAATCTGGACGGTTGCATTAAATTCTTTGCCACTCTTTGAAGTCATACCTTCCAGATACACGGCTTTTCCTTCTGACAGGTCCTTTTTCTGCCCGTCATTGAGAGTAACGCCTTTAATTTCATTAGGTATTTTTATCCTGTCAGCACGTACAGCAACCAGTTCATTCGTCATTTTATCTACTGATAGAAAAGCCTGCATTTTCTGTCCTTTTACTGGTTCTATATCCACTAAACGCCCTGCATGCCCCGTCTGGCGAAGATTTTGTTTGTCGTCTTCCGTCAGGCGTGTTCCGTAAACATAGCCTTCTAATTGCGGTTCTTTGCGGACGGCATGGACAACCAGGTTTAGTTTGCCTTCCGGTGTTTCACGCAATGACAGGCGGGCATCGGTGCGAATAGTAGTATCGCCAATTTCAGCTTTTATAGGTAGGAGCATTGGGGTTTTCTGCCAGTTGAGCATTTTATCCAAAGAGTTTTTATCAATCATATCTTTAGTTACTCCGAGTTTCTCGAACTGGCTCCAATCGATACGGGCTTCATCGATGCCCTGATAAGGTTTCTTAGCGAATGCTTCGGGAAGCACCCTGTGCATATCCAACATTTCTTTATTGGATGGATTTTCGGGATTTTTAAGCATTTCCTGCAATACTGGTATAACATTTGCAATCTGATTAAGTGGAATTTTAAAGAAATGAAAATGGGTCGGGTCTTTGCATTGCTTCAGGAAATTTGACATGAAATTCTCTAAAGCGTCTCCATTTTTGTCGATTTGTAGAAAATCGGGTTCATTCTTTTGTTCAGCCTTAGCTGTTTTGGGTGTGCCGTCTTCATTCAGGCCTGTTACTGCCTGTAGCTTATCGCTGTCCTTTTCTTTTACCAGCAGGACATCCTGGTCTTTCAATTTTTCGTTCATAATAACTTGGATAATTAGGAGGCACAGCCTCTTTTGTTTTACATCGTCTACGCTTTCACGAAGACCGTTTTGTTTGAAATAAATCCTGAAGAATCAGGCGGGATAATTATTTCGGAGGCTAATGTATTATTAAATAATGAGCTGATAATCAAATTAAATGTAGCTGGCAGTCTTTGTCCGGCCATGTCGTCCTTTTCTAAAAAACAGGATATAAAAAAGTGCCTTGCTGTCTCAGCAAGGCACTCCCAAATAATGTTTAATACGCAAACATAAACACATAATGAATATTAAAGAACTATCGATATTTCGTCTTCATCGCCTGATTTATTCTGTTCCCGTTTCTTTATAAATTTCTGCACTTCCGACTCATAATAGAATAATTTTCCTCCAATCCTGAGAAACGGCAATTGCCCGGAAGTACGGTAGCGCTGCAGGCTTCGGGTAGTAAGGTTGAACATGATGCATAAGTCTTGATTATCCAGGATAGTTTCTCCGTTCAGGCGGTTTTTGACTTTGAGCAACTCAAACATTTTATCAAAACGTATATGGAGTTCCCGCATGTTTTTATCGAATTTGTTCTCTTCTATTTCCATATCAGTACATCTTTGTTTCAGACAGGGCAAAGTTCCTGATTTAGATGAAGCTGTATTCAGAACTTGGGTGGATTATTTTTTATTATTAGTTATTAATATTTGAAAAACAGATACTTGCAAACAAGAGAAAAGTAATTCTGGGAAAACGAGGCTTGGGGCTTAAAGGATATTTAATGAAGAATTAAGAGGAAGGCTTATTTCGAGGTCCAAAAGGAGGGCTTTCAGCGATTATTTATTACACACAAGTTGGGCTGAATTTTGAATATTTTACTTGTATATATGCGATTACATAAAATAGTTTAGTTTAAATGTCAGGAGATTTTATGTCAGGCTGATAAAAGAATAGCGTGGATTTTTCGTATTTCCGAACAAAGGTACTGGTATACCCACTATCGAAAAACGGTCATCCACGCTATATGATGATATAGCCGGTTCTCATTTCTCTCTTGATAGTGTTCTAAAAAATTACCAGTTTTTTGTTCTAAGAGTAGAAGCGGAAACAAATATTATTCAGTTGGAATATAAGTTATATTGTCCTATTTATGTCTATCTTTTTTCTCATTTTCTTTTTCCATTTTGTTTGTTAATAGATTTTGTAATTTGTTTATGAAGGCTGTTTGTACTTTCCGAAGACATAATTCTATAAATGTCCGCGATGGGTTTGTCCCCAATTCGATATTAAATACATTTTCAAAGTATATAACAATATCTTTCAATGTAGCTTTTCCATAATTAAAGACTTTTGCTTCCATTAACGCATAAATCAACTCTATCAAGTCGGCTTTGCTTCCGGTCCAAGTTAATTTCTCTTTTGGAAAGACGGAATCGTAATCGATTTCTTTATTTTCAAGTTTATCCAATTCGACCATTATGTATGTTTCCAACATATCATTCGCCAATACTTTAGCAACCTTGAAATCGCAATTTGTAGAGAATGCCGGGTCCCTCTCAAAATAGAATGTTTCCAAATGTAAAAGTACTTCCGGACTTTGGCCTCTTAAAAAGAATATCTCATCCATAAAAGTATTGTCTGAACGGTAGTAATGATAAAAGTCCATGTTTTTGTGAAAATAATCCTTGATATGTTCCAGTTCTTTTTTGAAATACTCTTGCTGGACTATTCCTCCTCCTGTCGGACGGTGCATCTCCAGATTATGTACCTTCCGAAAGAAAATGAGAAAGCAGAAAAGCTTCGGTTTGTGTTCTTTGAAGAATACAATCTCTTCTTCTGCATCTTTAAATTCATATTCGACGATAAATGATTTCAGACGATGGAATATATCCTCCAGGAGAAGTATTCCGTTCTTGGCCTTGTTCAGGTTGTTTACATCCTGATAGCTGTTTACTTGTAGATAATCCTCTACTTCTTTGTGTAATTCCTCTACATACTGTTTCATAAAACACGAGTTTTGAAAGTAAATAATAAAATGATTAACTAATTGAAGCTCTTTTGAACTTTTATTGATACAGATTGTTAATAAAACAATCATTGTAAATGCAATTTTATTATTCAAGATCGAGAAAACTCGATGCTAAACGATAGTATGTATTACTTTGATACATTAAAAAATAGAGATGCCTATGCTAAAGAAGTATCTCTATTTTTTTTCATTATTTATATTTAAAATTATGTACCTATTTCGGCAAATTAAAAGCTGTCTTTAAGGCTTCCATATCTTTCACAGAAGTACCTTCTGGTTCAAAGCCCATTGACTTCGCAGTAAGATAAATCTGTGCCGATTTCGACAGTGTATCCACCATATCAAATGCCTCCATAATATTTTCACTTACTGAACAGACTCCATGTTTCTCCCACATCACCACATCGTAATCTTTCAGCATTTCAACAGTGGCATCGGCTAACTCCATCGAACTAGGCATTTTGTAAGGAATGATACCAAGTCCTTTTGGACAGAATGCCCGAGTTTCAGGAATCATGCTCCAAAGCAAATAAGTAAGTTTGTCTTTCTCTAGGAAAGCAGGATTATGTGTCATAGCTATCAGGTCGATAGGATGCGTATGCAACGCTGCTTTATAGCCCGAACCTATTTCGATTTGATAATTATGCATAGATAAATGTGAAGGCAATTCAGAGGTAGGCCTCACCGGATTATCAGCAATGATCACATAGCTGGTACAGTCATCCAGTATACGGATAACAGAACCGTTATCCATCGGCCAGCGGGCGAGGTCGCGCATACGCCTGTTTGTTCCTTTACAAAAGAAATAGCATCCTTTTAGATATGGGAGCGGTTTCCCTATTTGGAATACTTCGCTAATCGGTTTCATGGCTTTTATTTCATCATCCACTACATCGGTAATATTGATAGTAATGTTACCTCCATTACGTTCGGCCCATCCTTTTTGCCATAGATATCCTGCGACTTCGGCTACTTCGTTTACCCGTTTGGCAAGTTCCGGACGTCCATCTAATATTGATTTCATATTTTTTAAGCTGTTAGCTATCAGCTATTAGCCAATAGCTTTGTTATTAATTTATTTTAATATTTGTGGTAAAATTATAGAAATAATCAATACCGCCAATCCCAAAATGAGTACAGAGATTGTCTTTTGTCCCGACCCTTTCCATTCTTTCAGTATGATCCCCCACAAGTTGCTGAATATTACATTCAGCGACATAAGGATACTCCACGAGAAAGCCATCATTACACTACCCGGTTCGAAGAAACTTTGTCCGATACCCAGTCCGAAAAACTGGGAATACCAAAGCAATCCGGCCAAAGCACAAAACATAAGATTATTACCCCAAGTGGAAGCCGAAGCTGTTGTATAATCACTAAACGTCTTATTCTTATAATTCTGGAAAAGGCAATAACAAGCGTTAGTAATAAATCCACCCATTGTTACCAATAAGATAACTGGGTTCAATACAAGAAGTTCGTTTGCTACAAGGCTCGCCAGATGAGCTTTGATCGGTGCTCCTGCTTCAAGTCCAAGATTGAAACAAGCGCTCATTACCCCTGCAAGTAAAGCGATAAGAATACCTTTTTTCAAAGCAAAATCTTTCACAGCCTTTTTCTTCTCCTCGTCCGACATATTCTGCGATTTCAATGCTCCGGCATAGCCAATAATAGCAATACCTGCAATGGCAATACTCACCCCGATAAGGAGAATGAGCCCGTCACCTGAGAAAAGATTTTGTCCACCTAAGATAGCGGGTATCAATGTCCCGAAAGCAGAACAGGTTCCCAGTGATAAAGACTGTCCCAACGCAACACCAAGATAACGCATACTAAGGCCGAAAGTCAATCCACCGATACCCCAGAGAACACCGAAGCCGATTGCTTTCCACATTCCATCTCCGGCAGCCGACCAGATGTCAATCAGAGAAGCACCGGATGGAAGAGCGATCAATGCTCCCAAAAGAGGGAACAACAGCCACGCGAAGATACCCTGTATCAGCCAGAAGCATTCCCATGACCAGTTCTTCACCTTATTGATCGGTACATAGGAACTCGATTGTCCAAGGCTTCCAATGGCGATAATAACTAACCCTATGATTGTATTCATGTTGTTTAATTATTTTTTAAAATGCTTTACGGTATAGTTCTTCTATATCTTTTACCGAAGTAGGTCGAGGATTGCCTCCTGTGCATACATCGTTGAATGCAGCAACGGCAAGTTCCGGTATATCTTCTTCCTTTACACCTATTTCATGAAGTTTCTGAGGAATACCTACGCTTAAAGATAGTTGTTTAACTGCATTTATTGCCACTTTTATTCCTTCTTCCACACTCATAGATTCAGTACCTTTTATACCGAAGGCTTTTGCAATGTCTTTATACTTAGGCGCAGCCGGAGAATCAGCATTGTATTCCATTATATAAGGAAGCAATAATGCATTAGCTACCCCATGAGGCGTATCATAGAATGCTCCGAGAGGGTGTGCCATTGAGTGCACAATGCCTAATCCCACGTTAGAGAATCCCATTCCTGCAACATATTGCGCAAGTGCCATGCCTTCACGCGCTGTCTGATCTTTCGGATTGTCAACAGCATTTTTTAAATGTTGATGCACTAATTCCATCGCTTTGTATTCGAACATATCCGACATTTCCCAGGCTCCCGGAGTGATGAAAGATTCGATAGCATGTGTAAGTGCATCCATTCCTGTTGCAGCGGTAAGCCCTTTTGGCATGGAGTACATCAGTTCGGGATCGATAATGGCAACCACAGGTATATCATTAGGATCGACACATACCATCTTCTTCTTCGACTTTTCGTCGGTAATCACATAATTGATCGTCACTTCAGCGGCTGTCCCTGCTGTTGTAGGTAAGGCTATTACAGGCACAGATTTATTCTTTGTATCGGCTGTTCCTTCCAGTGAAACGATATCATAGAATTCAGGATTTGCAGCCACAATACCTATTCCTTTGGCTGTATCTATTGCAGAACCTCCTCCTAAAGTAAGGATAAAATCGGCTCCCGACTTTTTAAAAGCATCGACACCATCCTGCACATTTTTTACAGTCGGATTGGCTTTCAGTTCGCTGAATACTTCATATGGAGTTGCCGAATCTTTGAGTACTTTCTCTATCTCGGCAGCCACACCAAATCTGATCAGGTCTTTATCCGTTACGAAAAAGGCTTTCTTAAAACCTCTTCGCTTTATTTCGGTAGCAATTTCGGAGCGGGAACCCGCTCCGTGATATGATGTTTCGTTCAGTATGATACGATTAGCCATAATTATCCTCTTTTAGAAGTTACGTCTTTCTCATACTGTTGGATTTCACCGATATAGTCTTCGCCCACAGCGATGTTGTTTTTCAGACAGAAGTAATCCCAAACTGCATTCCAAGGCAATCCTTTCGCTTCTTCAAGAAGTGCAAGACGTTCGAAATACTGTCCGTTAGCTTCGTATTCGCGAAGTTTAGCAAGAGGCTCTAGTAATCCTTGCAGGAATGCTTTTTGTGTAGAACGGATACCGATCACATAAGCTCCGATACGGTTGATAGAAGCATCGAAGAAGTCAAGACCGATATGTACTTTACCAAGAGCATCGGCGCGAACGATTTCTTTTGCCAGATCAGTAGTTTCATCATTCAGTAAAACAACATGGTCTGAATCCCAGCGTACAGGGCGGCTCACATGAAGCATAATTTCAGGAGTGAACAGCAGTAATGAAGAAATCTTATCAGCAACGCTTTCTGTCAGATGGAAGTGTCCCATATCCAACGTAACCATCTTTTGTTTCTTAGCACCATATCCCAGATAGAAATCATGTGAACCCACAGTATAGCTTTCAAGAGCAATACCGAATAGTTTAGATTCGATACAGTCTTTCATGTTCTTATATTCCTGAGCAAATATTTGATCTAAAGAGTTCTCTAATAATGAACGGTATAAATAACGGTTTACAGTCAGGTCTTTAGACCCATCATGTACCCATATATTCATAATACACGGATCATTCTGGAATTTACCCATCCCTTCTGAAATAGCACGGCAACGTTTTGTGTGCTCAATCCAGAAATCACGGATAGATTTGTCAGGATTAGCCAGTGTTAGGTCTCCGCTTTTCGGGTGTCCGAAAGATGTTGAGTTGAAGTCCAGTTTCAGGTTCTTCTCTTTTGCCCATTGCATCCAGCTTGTAAAATGAGAGGCATCCACCTGATCACGATCAACAACCTTACCTTGGAAGTCTCCATATATTTCATGCAGGTTAAGACGATGGTCTCCACCAACTAAAGTCTGTACTTTTTCAATGTCTGTACGAAGTTCATCTATATTGCGTGCTTTACCCGGATAGTTACCCGTTGCCTGAATACCTCCGCCACCAAGGTTACCAAGATTTTCGAAACCTGTAACGTCGTCGGCTTGCCAGCAGTGAATAGATACCTGTATTTTTTGCAGTTTTTCCAAAGCAGCATCTACGTTTACTCCGATAGCTGCGTAACGTTCTTTCGCTATTTCATACGATTTTTCTACAAGTTGTTTTTTGCTCATGGTTTTATATTATTTAGAAGTTAATATTTTGTTTATTACTTAATGTATCCTAAGAATTTCTGATAAGCTTTATCCCACAGATCTTTGTCTTCCGGCATAAATACTTCAGGTGCAGTAGAGTTTTTGACAACAACTCGCATTTCTTGAAGCGAATTGACCAATCCGATACCTTTTGCCTGTACCATCACATTTCCGATGGCTGTTGCTTCACAAGGGCCAGCAACTACCGGTATGCCTATTGAATTGGCTGTAGCCTGATTCAGTAGCTTATTCTGCGAGCCGCCACCTATTACATGAAGTTTCTCTATGCTGAAAGGAGCCATTTTTTGGAGACGTTCCAATACATACCGATATTTAAGAGCAAGGCTGTCAAATATGCAACGTATATAGTCAGTATCGCTCACAGGCACTTTTTGTTTTGTCTTTTGGCAATAACAAGCAATGGCTGCAGTCATACTTTCGGGATTGGCAAAGCCTGCATCATCCGGATCAATCATGGACTGGAATCCGTCAACAGAGTTAGACATGGATACTATTTCAGGATAAGTATAAATTCTTCCTTCGGCTTCCCACTCCTTACGGCACTGCTCGAGAAGCCACATGCCTGTAATATTTTTAAGAAAGCGTATTGTTCCGTCCACCCCGCCTTCGTTGGTAAAATTCATTTCGTAGGATTCTTCAGTGATGATAGGCTCTTTTACCTCAATTCCCATCAGCGACCATGTGCCCGAACTGAGATAGGCAAAGTTTTCGTTTTCGGCAGGTACGGCAGCTACAGCTGATGCCGTATCGTGTCCCGCAACAGCAATAACAGGGACTTTTCCTATACTGCATTCCTTAGCTACGCTTTCGAGTACATATCCAACCACTTCGCCCGGCATAACGACAGGCTGCATAATAGAAGGTTCGACACCCATTGCATCGAATAGTTTTGTCTCGAAGTTTTTTGTCCGGGGATTAAGCAATTGCGAAGTAGATGCAATGGTATATTCGCACACTTCTTTTCCTGTCAGCATATACGATAAGGCATCGGGCATGAAAAGCAGGTCTGCCGCACAATTAAGCGGTGCAGATCCTTCTCTTTTAGATGCATATAACTGGAATATACTGTTGAAATTCATTATCTGGATACCCGTAAGATCGTACAATTCTTTCTTGGAAATCATTTTAAAATACTCTTCGGACATACCGTTGGTATATGGGTCGCGGTAAGACCGAGGCTGGCTCAAAATAGATCCGTCGGCGCCTAGAAGCACAAAATCGACGCCCCATGTGTCGATACCGATAGAGTCTATCTTTATTCCGAGTGCAGAAACGGCCTTAAGTCCATTCTTCAGTTCGTCGAAAAGGGCAAAAATATCCCAATAGTACCTATCGTGTACACGGATTATCTTATTGGGGAAGCGGGTCAACTCTTTTAGTTCCAACTTCCCTTCCGACAACGTTGCCAAAATGGAACGTCCACTTGTTGCGCCGAGGTCGAAGGCAAAGAAGTGATGTGTATTTTTGGATTTAGACATATAAATTGGTTTTTGAAATTCTTATATAGCATTGTGCTTGAATAAGCTATTGTTTCACCATTATACATATATTTTTTCCTTGAGTAATATTACGGTATTCTTTAGGAGTCAATTTTACTTTGTTTCTGAAAAGAGTACAGAAATAATTAGGATTGTCAAACCCTAATTTATCCGAGATTTCGATATTTGATAAATTTGTATTAGTTAATAGCTCTTTACTTTTTTGTATTTTCACTTCATTTGCATACTGAGCGGGTGAAAAACCAGTATACTCTTTAAAAGTTTTCCTGAACCATGAATAAGTAACTTCTAATTCTTGAGCAATTTCTTCAGGAGAAATCCTATTGAACATATTTTGAGTAATTATTAACTTCGCTTTATCTATTTGCTGAATTACTATCGTATCTTCAAAGGAATAAGATTTGTTGTGTGAATAGGCACATCCAAGAAGATATTCTACAGTTCCTGCAAGTAATTGTTGAAAGCCTGATTTTTGCTCTTTAGCAATTTCTATTGCCTGTAAATATATGTTTACAAGATGATCTTGAATCCCCACATTTAATACAGGTCTATCTTTACTGAAAAAATTTGAAAAAATGCGCGAAACCATATAGCTGTTATTAAACCCGATCCAATACTCATCCCATCCTGTTGACTTGTCGGGATAGTATGTATGCCATTCCCCAGGAAACAGGAGAATCATCTTACCCTTCGATACTGTTTGCTTATTTGAACTTCTTGAGAAGAATTTACCTTGTCCATGTGTGATATATACCAACTGATATTCATCAAGGATTCTTCCTTTATCTGTATTAAATAAATAACGAGACGGGTGATTTTTAGGAGGATAAGATTCCCTTGGTTTAATGTATTGGAAACCTACAGAATTAACTGTTATCCCCCACTCAGTGTCCCGTTCATTTACCATTAGATATTTTATGTGGATAGAATCTGCTTTCATAATTTTCAGAGATGGGATATACTAATATCTTCAAAAGTTATCTATAACTAAACCATACGATTAGATTTTTTCAGGATAGGCATATAGTTTTATTTTTACTATATCTTGCCTGTTTTCCGGGAGAAAAGCATCTATAGAGGTAGGAAAAGATACTACAACTCCATGAGCCGTTTCATCACCATTTAGCCAGCGCCTGATTTTCCATTTGCCATCTACAAATTCTCCTTGTTGGGCATAGACCTGATCAACCTTGAAAGATTCGTTTTTATGCCTATGCTGGATTCTTAAGTTTTTCCCTGTAATTATAAATTCATCGTCAGATAATTGCAAGATTAATCCGAATGATGCCTCTCCTTTTATTTGTTCGGCAAAACTTATATCGAATATCCAATTTCCGAATTCAACATTTATAAAACCTTTATCCTCAGCCTCAAGTTCTCCTGCATCAAAATCCCATTCTCCAACATTGACACCTTTTCTTTTAGGAGTTACTTGTTTATAAAGTCCACGCATTTTATCAGTTCCTTGTCTTTCAAGAATCAAAGGCATCAATTGTTCGAGTATTTGATACCCTTCAACTAATGAAGATTCTTCCGAAACTCTTTCAATCCCGAATGGAGCGAAGCCAATCCCTTTTTTCTCAGCGACAACCCAATAAGCCTTAGCAGCCATCGCTTCATCGATCCGGCATTCAGGTACGAACAATGGATTTCCCGGATGGTCGTAAGCCACACAATACTGTTTAAATTCGGGGTGATAAATATCAGGACATAATAAGTCTACATTTGGAGATGCAGCTCTGTATACATCCAAAACTGTATGTATAGGCCCACCTGTCGGATATCGTCCATGCATGCCCTCATGTTTGGGTTGCTTGAGCCAAGCATTATAAAACATCGGAATATCATATTCAGCTTTGCCTGCTGCTGTTACCTGCTCCATAAAATAAGCAAAATGCCATGCCATAAACGCATCGATAGCCAATGAACCAAATACCTCATCCCAGTTACCATCCATTTTTTTACCATTAGTCCCCCATGCTTTTGTCATCGCAGGTACGAGGTCTTTCTCATGATTTTTCAGATATTGTACTAATTTTTTCGGAACAGGTCCGTTAAATAGATCTTTAGCTTTTGGTTGCTGATCGAGTGCTACACCATATGTGCCTGCTTCGTTTTCCACCTGCATCATTACTACTGTCTGGTTCTTATCCACCTGCTTGATACGCTTCATCAGCATTGCAAAGGCTTTAGCATCGGCTTTCCACGTTTCTTCAAAGAATGGAGACAAAATACTTTTGTAGTACAGAGAAGTATCTTCCCCTCCCATTAAGCCATCGATACTGGGACCTATAACTTTAGGGAAACGTTTCTGATCTTTCTTAACCCACTCAGGAGCGAAAGACGATAATCCGTTTTTGTATGAAGCAAACCAGATAATAACCAGTTTTAATCCATGCTTTTCTGCATTTCGTATCAAACCGTCAATTTCATCGTAATTATATTGACCTTCTATAGGTTCAAATTGTTCCCAAGAGACGGAGGCAATCACACTGTTTAATCCTAATTTCTTACATTTTTCAAATCCTAAATCCGCATATTCCACAACGGAGGAAGAGCTATTCCCCAGTTCTCCACTCAATAATAAAGTCGGTTTCCCATTAACAATTAATTGAGTAACTTTTCCATTATTTTTTAGATGCGGGCGATTTACAGATTGTCCGTTTAGAGTAAATGAAAACAGAAGGCATATTGCCAAAATAATCCCTGTTTTAGATTTTAATAGTTTATTTTTCATGTTATATATGATATTTGATGTTTTACAGATTTATAATGAACTCGTACGATCCTGAACCGATTTCTAATGTCGTTTTTTTATCCTTGAAAGTAGCTTCAGCAGGTAATACTATTTTAGCCGTTGTATTTGCGGGTATCTTAATCTTCAGAGTTGCTGTATTATCAGAATTGGCCACCCACTCAGATACTATTTCGCCATATACAGAATCGTATTTGCCTTTAGCTTGCGTGATTTTACCTGATCTGTCGAATATCGGACTGATAATGACATTCTTAAATCCGGGCCTTTCGGGATCGGTATTTATTCCTGCCATTGAGCGGTATACCCATTCTACTACAGAGCCGAAAGCATAATGATTGTGTGAATTCATAGTCGGGTCACTTGTATCACTGTTCCAACGCTCCCACCATGTAGTCGCTCCTTTTTTTATCATGTAGCCCCACGAAGGATATGTTTCATTGAGTAATAAGCGATAAGCAACATCGGCTCTCCCGTTTTCAGACAAGGCAAAAAGCAGATAAGGTGTACCTAAGAATCCCGTCGATAAATGCCAGTCTTTAGCCTCAATAGCTTCCACCAGTTTTTCGACTGCTACTTTTTTTAGCGATTCGGGAACCATTCCGGTATGTAAAGCAATCACATAAGAGGTCTGGCTTCCTGAACCGATCTTTCCGTCAGAGGATATAAATTTCTCTTGAAAAACTGCTTGTATTTTCTTTCTCAGTTCCGAATATTTTACGGCTTCTTCTGTTTTTCCAATTGCAATTGCCATTTGTGACATCATCTCGGCGGTCATAGCCCACAAACCAGTACTTATTAGTTGATTGGGTGTTGTATTATCTAAGCCCAACCAATCTCCTAATCTTCCACCGGGTCGTATATAATCCTCACTCTGTCTTTCAACATAGTCCATATAACGAGACATTGCCTGCCAATTCTCAAGGATAATACTCTTGTCTCCATACTGCATCCATGAACTCCAAGGAACAATAACACCTGCATCTTCCCAACCCGGTGCTCCGTTTTTTCTATTATTTTTAGGTACGGCAGGGGCGGTATTGGTAAAGCCTCCGTCTTTCGTTTGTTCATCCAGAATATCTTTCATCCATTTATGGGTAAATGAAGCAATATCAAAATTATAAGTTCCTGTACGCCAGAACACCTGTCCGTCTCCGGTATATCCTAATCGCTCATCGCGCTGAGGACAATCGGTAGGTACACTGATGAAATTTCCTAGTTGCCCCCAAATTCCAAGAGAATACATACTATTCACTAAAGAACTTGAAGTCTGTACAAATCCTGTAGGCTTATCCACTGAACTTATTACCTCTGCTACGATAGCATCATCGGAAAGCTGACCGGGGTATCCTGATATTTCAACATATCTGAAACCTTGAAAAGTAAAATGCGGTGTATATGTTTCGGTTCCTTTTCCTTTAAGTACATAGGTATTTGTTGCCGTAGCATTCCTGAGATTGTCCGTATAAAGATTACCGTCCGAATCTAATATTTCGGCAAAACGCGTTTTAACGACTGTACCGGATTCTCCTTTTACATTTAATTTAATCCAACCGACAAGATTTTGCCCCATATCAATTATCCATTTTTGATCATCGGTTTTGCGTATCGTAACAGGCTTAATTGTTTGGGTAACTTTTATTGGTTCATTTGCCTGCGGGGAGAGTAAATCATAACTTTTATTCATAATATTGACATTCTCCCATCCCTTATCATTGAAGCGGACTGCATTCCAACCATCTTGTTCCAGTCTGGCATCATAATATTCACCGGAATATATTTCAGACTTAAGAACCGGGGAACGATGTGCTTTCCATGATTCATCAGTTATAATCTTATCTTTTGTTCCATCCTTGTATCTTATATGGATTTCAGCCAGTAACATATTGGGAGTAGAGCCAAAGAGGTCGTATTCTCCATTCCAGCCTAACGGACTACCATACCAGCCATCGCCTAACATTGAACCTACTACATTATCAGTTTTGTTCAATAATGAAGTTATATCATAAGTTTGATAGGTTATCCTTTCGTTATAATTAGTGAACTCCGGTGTCAAAATATTATTACCCACACGATTACCATTGATAAACATCCTGTAACTTCCTAAAGCAGTAACATATAACCGTGCAGATTCTACCACTTTTTTCAGTTTAAACTCTTTACGGAATAATGATGCAGATTCTGATAATGGACCGGGATCGACACCAAATCTCGGGTCATTCAACTCTCCTACAACTTTAGCAGTTTTCCACTCGTCTTCATTCTGATTTTTCGACATCCAATAACCTTCCGAAGTAGGGTATTTTCTTATTGTCCCGTCTTTATCTTCTATTTTCAATAGTCCTGCAAATACGGCATAATTTCCGATAAGGGCATTGCCTGTAGCTTCTACAAATGAAGCGGTACGATCGCTTTCTACTCTTACTTCAACAATATTCTCTCCAGTTTTCAAATACCCTAAAATATCCTGACGTTCAAACAATTGCCATGTCTTTTTTTTTCCGTCTACGAATATTCCATTCACCGATAGCCCATAGTTACCACGTACAGATGTTTGCATTGTAGCTACCATAGGTAATTCTTTTATATTAACCTTAACCTGAAACGAGGCAACAGTCTTTCGTGGAACATCGGTTGGATCCTGGTCGGGCAACCAAACCCAACGAATATCATCACGGTCGGATTTAGCTGAATTATCGATATGTGAAATCCATTTGGCTGTCCAGTCATTTTTATTTAAAATAGCCATTTCCCAATGTGCAGGTTCAGACCATGCGGACGGTTGACCACTAGTATCCCAAACACGTACTTTCCAGTAATATTTTTGTTGACTGATAAGTTTCGGCCCATTATAAAGGATACCTACAGATTCACCCCCTAATACTTTACCACTATTCCAGACATCATTGTCTTTTTCGGTCAGTAATTTAGGATCAGTAGCAACAATTATCTGATAAGCTGATTGGAGCCAGTTATTTTCCGTGGTATTCGTCTGCCATGATAAATTAGGATTCATCTTTTCAATTCCAAAAGGATCAATCATATACTCGCAACGAAGTTTTACTGGGATTGTTTGCTCTTCAGGGATCAGTGTATTTGCCCGTGAATATGTGGATTGGGATTGTGCAAGCAATAATGCTATGCAAAGTAACTTTAACAAATGATTGAGTTGTATATCCATGGCATTACAGATTTATTTGCTCCAAACGAAACTTGCTTCTTTTACATCTTGTGAGTTTGTACCCACATACACAATAAATTTTCCTGATTCCCAATCCCATTTAAGGTCGTAGTTGAAAAATTTTAGATCTTCCGGAGTAATAGTGAAATGAACGTCTTTAGATTCTCCCGGTTGAAGAAAAACTTTCTCAAACTTTTTCAATTCTTTGACAGGACGGGTAACTGACGCCACCGGATCATTTAAATATAACTGCACAGTCTCTTCTCCCGCATACTTTCCTGTATTGGTAATTTTTATGCTTACTTTCAATGTATTTTGATGTCCAACCAAAGTTGTATTACTCAGTGAAATGTTGCCATAATCGAAAGTTGTATAACTCAGACCGAAACCGAATGGAAATAATGGACCATTCGTTTCATCCAGATAGCGTGATTTGAATAAGCCTCTATCTCCATCTACGAATGGACGGCCTGTACTTTTATGGTTATAGTAAACAGGAATCTGACCGACAGAGCGTGGAAATGTCATTGTAAGTTTTCCAGAAGGATTGTAATTTCCAAACAGGATATCAGCAACGGCGTCTCCTCCTGATGTTCCCGGACGCCAGACTGTCAATACAGCATCGGCATATTGTAGATCATCAGTCAATGTCATCGGACGTCCATTCATTAATACCAATACAATAGGCTTACCAGTTTCCTTCAACGATTTGAGTAATTCTCTTTGAGTATTTGGAAGTGAAATATTAGTCATCGATTTAGCTTCTCCAGACATATTCCTTGATTCGCCTAAAACAGCAACAATTACATCACTTTTTTTTGCCATATTTACCGCTTCGGTTATCCTCTGTTTTTGTTCTTCCTCATCATAATATCCAATATTCTTAAAATGTGGAGAATCTGTTATAAAAGACCCTTCTGCTGTAAGGACATTCTTGCTAATCTTGTCTATACCACTCATAATTGTTACGATACTATCCATCATAACATCATGCGACCATGTACTAATCATTTCTTTTTGGCTGTCGATATAAGGCCCAACAAGTGCTATTTTACTAGTTCTATTTAATGGTAATGTTTGATTATCATTTTTTAGCAGGACAACAGATTTTAAAGCCGCAAGTTTAGCCACTTGTTTATTCTCCGATGTTAGAGTCACTCTCTCTGCTTTTTTAGGGTCATATTTCTTATAAGGGTCTTTGAACAGGCCTAGATCATATTTTGCTTCTAAAACCCTGCGACAGGCTATATCAATTTGTCCTATTTTTATTTTTCCATCAGATACCATTTTTTTTAAGTAAGCTGAATATCCTTCACTTGCCATATCCATATCCAAACCTGCATCCAATGATTTTTTTACTGCCTCTTCGTAGTCTTCGGCAACTCCATGTGGAATCAATTCCTGTAAGCAATTGTAATCTGTAACAACAAAACCCTTGAAACCCCATTCTTTTCTTAACAGATCTGTCAGTAACCATTTATTTGCCGTAGCTGGTATTCCTTCAATATCATTAAAAGAAGTCATAATACTTCCAGCTCCTGCATCAATTGCCGCTTTATAAGGCGGCAGGTAATATTGATACATAGTCAGCCTGCTCATATCAGTGGTATTATAATCACGTCCGGCCTCAGATGCGCCATACAATGCAAGATGTTTGACGCAGGCTAATAAAGAAGTTTCATCACTTAAGTCATCTCCCTGGTAACCTTTTACCATTGCTTGGGCTATCAGGCTTCCCAAATACGGGTCTTCGCCTGAACCTTCCATCACACGCCCCCAACGTGGATCTCGCGTTATATCTACCATTGGAGAATAGGTCCAGTTATATCCCATTGCCGTTGCTTCAATAGCTGCTATCCTGGCAGTTTTTTCGATCAAAACAGTATCCCATGAACATGATAAGCCCAATGGAATTGGAAATATTGTTCTGTAACCATGAATTATATCCCGTGATAAAAGAAAAGGTATCTTCAGCCTTGTTTCCTCCGCAAAAGCAACCTTCTCGTGTATCTCTTCCGAGGTGCCTTTTATGGATAATACACTACCGACAGCCCCTTCTTTAAGCTTTTTGGACACATTACCAGTTTTAGTGGGACCTGTCTCATAAGTAGCTGAAATTAGGTTCAACTGAGCAATTTTTTCATCAAGAGTCATTTTTTTCATCAACTCTGAAATGAATTTGTCTTTTTGTCCCCTATTTATTTTATTTTGACCAGACAATGTTGTAGGGATTGATACAAAGAGAATTAGTATGTAGAATAATATTGTTTTCATTTTCATTTATTGAGTGGTTATATCTATAAGTTAGAAATACTATTGGTCTATAATATTTAGAATTAATTATATATATATAATTATTTGTTCCAAACGAAACTTGCTTCTTTCACATCCTGTGAGTTTGTACCCACATACACATTAAATTTCCCGGACTCCCAATCCCATTTAAGATCATGGTTGAAAAACTTCAAATCCTCCGGAGTAATAGTAAAATGAACATCTTTAGATTCTCCCGATTGAAGGAAGATTTTCTCAAACTTTTTCAATTCCTTAACAGGACGGGTTACCGACGCAACAGGGTCATTCAAATATAACTGCACAGTCTCTTCTCCCGCATACTTTCCTGTATTGGTAATTTTTATGCTTACTCTCAATGTATTTTGATATCCGACTAATGCAGTTTCACTTAACGAAATATCGCCATAATCGAAAGTTGTATAACTCAGACCAAAACCGAATGGAAATAGCGGAGCGTTCATTTCATCCAGATAACGTGATTTGAATTGACCTCTATCTCCGTCGACAAAAGGACGGCCTGTACTTTTATGGTTATAGTAAACCGGAATCTGACCAACCGAGCGTGGAAACGTCATGGTAAGCTTACCCGAAGGATTGTAGTTTCCCAACAGTATATCGGCAATGGCATCTCCGCCTGATGTTCCCAGACGCCAGGCTGTTAATATGGCATCGGCATATTGCAAGTCGTCAGTCAATGTCATCGGACGTCCGTTCATCAATACCAATACTATAGGTTTTCCTGTATTTTTCAATGCTTTCAACAATTCTCTCTGGCTGTTTTGGAGTGAGATGTTGGTCATTGATTTCCCTTCTCCCGACATATTTCTCGATTCACCTAAAACCGTAACAACAACGTCGGATTTTTTTGCTAATTCTACAGCTTCTTCTATTTTTTGTTTTTGCTCATCTTCATCAAAATATCCAAAACGCGTATCATCAGATATAAAAGTGCCTTCAGCGAATAAGACATTCTTATTTATTTTTTCAATACCCTTCAATATTGTTACGATACTATCAACAACTCCGTCAGGCGACCACATACTAAGCATTTCGTGCTGTTTATCAGCAAAAGGCCCAATCAATGCAATTTTACTATTAGTCTTTAAGGGTAATGTTTGATTGTCATTTTTCAGCAACACAACAGATTTTAGAGCTGCAATTTTTGCTACTTGTTTATTTTCTGCTGTCAGGGTTACTTTCTCTGCTTTTTTAGGATCATATTTTTTATATGGGTCTTTGAACAAGCCTAGATCATACTTTGCTTCCAAAACCCTGCGACAGGCATCATCAATTTGCTTGACTTCTACTTTTCCATCATCCACCATTTTTTTTAAGTAAGCTGAATACCCTTCACTTGCCATATCCATATCCAAACCTGCATCCAATGATTTTTTTACAGCATCTTCGTAGCCTTCGGCAACTCCGTGCGGAATCAGCTCCTGAAGACAATTATAGTCAGTAACAACAAATCCTTTAAAGCTCCATTGATCCCTCAGCAAATCTGTGAGCAGCCATTTGTTGGCAGTAGCTGGTATTCCTTCAATATCATTAAAAGAAGTCATAATACTTCCGGCTCCTGCATCAATTGCCGCTTTATAAGGCGGCAGGTAATACTGATACATGGTCAACCGGCTCATATCGGTGGTGTTATAGTCACGACCGGCTTCTGATGCGCCATACAAGGCAAAGTGTTTGACACAGGCCAGCATAGATGTTTCATCTCTTAAATCATTTCCCTGATAACCTTTTACCATTGCTCGTGCTATTATACCGCCCAGATAAGGGTCTTCGCCGGAACCTTCCATCACACGTCCCCAGCGTGGATCGCGTGATATATCTACCATAGGAGAATAGGTCCAGTTATAACCCATAGCTGTTGCTTCAATAGCGGCGACTCGTGCTGTTTTTTCAATCAAAACAGTATCCCATGAACAAGATAAGCCCAATGGAATTGGGAATACCGTTTTATACCCATGAATTATATCCAATGCCATGAAGAGAGGTATCCTCAATCTTGTGTTTTCCGCATAAGAAGCTTTCTCATGCATCTCCTCCAGAGTTCCTCTTACCGACAATACATTGCCGGCTGCCCCCTCTTCCAATTTTTCTAATGCTTTCTTGGTTTTAAACGGGCCTGTATTAGAAGTTGGTGTAATCAAATTCAGTTGGGCAATTTTTTCTTCCAGAGTCATTTTCTGCATCAACTCTGAAATGAATTTGTCTTTTTGATTTCTGTCGCTCTTATTCTGTCCTGATGAAGTTGCAGGAACTAATAAAGCGAAGAAAATTAATATATTTAATAATAGTATTTTCACTTTCTTGTTTTTAATGGTTTGAATAATAATTATATTATTTACTTATTCTTAGAAGATTTAATTACTTCTTTACCCGGTGTTATTCCACTATCATTAAATGCATCTATTGTGAAATAATAATCTTGCAAACTATTCAAACTGTTTATAGTCAGGTTGCCGGAATCTAGTACCTGATAGTTGAGATACAGTTTATCAGGCGCTATGCCGTAGCGGATATTATATCCTGTAGTATTGGCATCTTTTTTCCAAGATAATTTAACAACACATCCGTCGGTAGGATTTCGTTCTGCGTTTAATAAATCTACCTGTTTTGGTTTGCCTCCATTTCCAAAACCAAATATCCGAAATCCGGAAATTGCAAATTTTCCATCGGGTACACGATAATTAGTGATTCTGATATATCTTGCTTTTACTGCCGAGGCCAGCTCTGTGTAGTCATGAGGTTTATCCTGTGTATTTTTGGTTTTATCCATCAGGGTTTTCCATGTCTTTTTATCGTTCGAATATTCAATTAAATATTGATAATAGATACCATCGGGACGCCCCAATATTTTTGTATCGACTTCGGCAAAATTAATTTGTACGGCATGAACGTTCTTTTCTCCTTCCAAATCAATCATCAACCATTCGCCTTTATTTCCAGATAAAGCGCTCCAACAATTTTGTATGTCTTCATTTACAGAATTCTCTTTTGCATAATTATCGAGTGTAGAGGAGACCTCAACGGGCTTGTTATAAGAAAGCAGCATATATGAGGGTTTATAATCTTCATAACTTTTCATTTTTTTATTTGGCATATTATAAGGGTAATCCCCAAATCCAGTATAAGCATAAAAGCATCCGTCTTTATCAAAGAATGCTGGGAACATACCAACGCGTCGCTCTAAACGATGTCTTATCGCAATACACATGGTTCCTGCATACCAGTAATTTCCATATTCGTCCTGAAAAGTCGAGCCATGTCCCGCACCGGCAACAAAACCTTCCGGTTTATACGAAAATGGATTATTTTCAGCTAATTCAAAGGGACCGAGCGGATTGTCGCTTATATACATTCCATCGGCATAGCTTTTAAATTGTGTGCCGGGAACAGAATACTGCAAATAATATTTATTATTGTATTTAGTCATGAAAGCCCCTTCGAGCCACGGCCTTTTCTTCGACCCTGTATTATAATCTCCTGTTCGTTCCCATCCGTAAATATCGGTATGGGTATTTAACAAGTCGTATTCTTCACCGATAGGTTGTAGTGTTTTTCTGTCCAGTTCTACACCATAAAGAGGATTACGCGGAGATAACCCGTGATACAAATATAATTTTCCGGTATCATCTAAAAATAAAGCCGGATCGAATGCTCTGACATGAATAGAATCGTTCACTATCTGCCATTTTCCATTCAGAGGGTCGGATGATTTATATATCTGCTGATTCATGGTCATAAAATAGACAGCATCATCCATCACTATAGCTGTTGGTGCATATTCTTCGAGAGGGAGATCAGCCGAGGTAATAAGCTTCCAATCAACTAAGTCTTTCGAATGATAGTAGCCTCCCGATTTGGAGATAAACATAAAGTAGTCATTCTTATAGCGAATAACCGAAGGATCGGCGGCTTCTCTTCTCGAAGGCTCATCCAATTGGAATCTGTAGCTCAGGTTTATTGGATTGCAAAAAGAGCCTCCTGTACCTTGGCTATAAGATTTGAAACCACTATTTACTGTAAACAGCAACAAAAAAAGGAAACCTGATATATATGTTTTCATTTCTTGGTATTTGATTATAATGAAATTTATTTAAAATAGCCAATAGGTATTGATAGAGTTCTTATTTGCTATAAGATGCTTTTACGAATGGAGCATCCAACAGATAGTCGACACTTATTTTGAGAGCTTCTTCCATCGTATTAGTAACCTGTTCCAGTTCTACAATTATATGTTTTACTCCTGCTCTTTCCGCATTCCTAAGTATAGCATCAAAACCAACCATCCCGCTTTGACCTATTTCGCGATGATCCCGGATATGAAGGAGAGAAAATCTTCCTGGATATTTATTGAAATAATCGACCGGACTATTTTTACTCATAACAACCCAATATACATCCATCTCAAAAAAGACATGTTCGGGATCAGTATTTTCAATTAAATAATCCATCATCATCTTTCCTTCTATTTTCGAGAATTCATGCGAATGGTTATGATAACCGTACTTTATACCATTAGCCTTGCATTTTTTACCTATTTCATTGAGATAATTGGTGTATATTTCCAGTTCTTTTGCTGTTTTGGGCTTCCCAATCCATGGCGTAACTATATAAAGAATACCAGCGGCTTTATGTGCGGCAATACATTCATCCCACCACTTTAGAGAAACGGAAAAATCCCCGGAAGCTAATTCTTCTTTTTTCAACAATTTAGCACAATGTGAGGATAATAATCTCAGACCCGCAGCTTCAACATCTTTTTTGAAGTCTTCCGGCGTACGATTATAAAATTTCCCATCTCCATAGCCTGTCGCTTCTACTGCTGTATATCCCATTTGCACCAATTCATTAAATGTAGAGGTGTAGTCTTTGTCATAATCACTTTTCACAAAACTCCCGATACGGTCTTTCACCGAATAAAGCTGAACAGCTATATCCTTCTTCTTTGTTTTTTGAGCTGAAATGGGATTTGGAGCCATTACTATACAAACTAGGGTAATAAGAATTATCTTTATTTTCATATGATTATTTCGATTTTTCATAATTATTATAAATCTTGCTTGTCAATTTAGGTCACTTCATTTACACTTAAACAGCAAGAAATACAGATAATGTACAGAAGTAGTTATTTCGTTGTTTGGTTTGTCAAAAAGATAATAGAAAAGGGTGGCATTTTTGCCACCTCCTTTTCATTCTAAACTGGTTATTTCTTAGTAGCTTCTTTTTCAATAACCCGTTCTCCGGATGCATCAAACATGTCCATCATCGAGCCTTCGACTTCGTTGTCTCCATTTTTTTCCAAGTATAGGTAGACGTCGTATCCTTGTGCTACCCAATAGGCTGTCAGATTTTTATCTTTAGCTTCCACCCGTGTGAATTTGGCTACAGGAGCTGCTCCTTCATCATCGACAATGGTACCTGTAATTTTGCCTTTTTCATCAACCAAGAACTCAACATGCATGATTGCATCTCCACTTGGAGCACCTTTTACCAACACTTTCCATTTACCGATAAAGAACTCTCCGGCTTTTGGTTTCTCTTGTGCATTTGATGTTAATACCGAAAGAACTAAAAACAATCCTGTTAAAAATATACCTAACTTTTTCATAATGTTTTAATTTTAATTATTAACTAATACAATATTTATTTTCAAAATTTGAAATCAACTGACAGTTCTACTGTTCTTGGGCGAATAGCTCCTGCTACCACTGGTCTTCCGATAAATGCTTCATCCGAGGTTATCTGATCAGCGCCTTGTATTGCACCTTTCACTCCTTTTTGGTTCAGGAAGTTCGTTACCTGCAATTTCAGGTTAATATTACGATTCAAGCGGTAGTCTAGTCCTCCAAAATTCTCCCACCAACCATCATAAGTGAAAGCATTTGTTGGATTTGCATATTGTTTTCCAAAATAACGAAGACTTACCCATGCCCTCATCTTTCCACTCATAAAGGAATAGCTAGGATCTATTTCGAGCAATACTTGAGATAGTTCGGGAATATATTTGTCGTTGTATGAATATTCTACTCCAAATGCACCATAACTGAAGTTTTTGTATTTCGGTTTTTGCAGAGTTAATAAAAAGTGCAAGTTGAAATTCTTGAATGGACTAGTAACAACATCTGTAGACCATCCAATTGTGTTGATATCATAAAAGATTGGACTAAAGTCTGCTCTTTCTAATGTGTTTGCCGGATTAGTTACTGTAGCACTAGTATATCTGTTGTTATTTTTACGTATGCCTGTTATTTTTGAAACAACACTCAATTTGTCACCAAGATTATAGAAAACTCCTGCTCCAAAATTAATTACCTCCTGCTCGAATGTTTCCGGGATGTTGCTTCTTGGCGAACTTTCTCCCGGAGCAGGTATAGGATTACCATTATCGTCACGGTTACTATATTCCCAATAGCTGTCCCACCATGAATTATATGTAAAATCCCCAACCAAACCAAAGTTTTTTGTCAGTTTCACAACAGCACTTGCTACTGCTACTTTATTCCAGTCATTATTGAAATTTTTTGTGATTAATGGAGTGTCGCCAATAAATTCATCAGTATAAGTCGGATCGTGAACCTCTTTTTTATTCTGATGTTCAATTCTAAGTCCTAAACCTAAATCAAGCCACTTTGTCGGGCTGAAATCATCAGACACATACAGAGCTGTTTTCTTATATTCATCATGATTGTAACTGCCGTATCCACCAGCTCCTCCTGTCATCACTCCATTAGGAGTAAGATTAATTTCCATGCCTGGTGCTACAACATGATAACGGTCCAGTAATACCGGATTGGCTTCGACACTCTGTATAAACAAACCTCCGTACGACAGGAATTTACGTTTATTTTGCTGGTGGTTAAATCCAAATCGCAAATTGTGTCCTTTCAGTTTTTTAGTCAATTCTGCACGGGTTACAAAATAATGATTTTTAGATTGAGGAATCATTTGATTTATAACCATCTGAGTCGATCCTTCATAAGGTTTGTTCGTTCCATGATAATAATACGCTTCCGAAGAACTTCTCTGGTCAGGTTCTGTGATTCCGATACTTAATGGGAAAGTTATACCTACCGGACTATTCATGTATTGATACATGGATGTGTAAGTCAATTTCCATCCCTTATTAAATCTGTGTTCACCGTTAAGATAAATGTTATGCGATGTAGAACGGTTAAATTCGTCACGATTCAAATTTCCCCATCCACTTTCGCCCGTAACAGGATGGTAATAAGGTATCATTCCATCACGGATAGAATAAGAGTCAGTACCAAGGTCAAAGTTTGATAAAGCTTCGGTTTTACCATTTCCAAGATAGCGTAAAGGATAATAGTTTGTTGTAATGGCTTTTGAATCAACCATTTTGTATATAGCACGTACAAATCCTTTCTTGTAACTTTTCTGTAAGGCAGCTTTTACCATTGTAGTCTTATCTGCCCATGGTGTATACATGTAATTTGTATTATTCCCACGATCATAATTTTGATGAGCATTTAGCATATATCCCCATCCTTTGTCTATCGGGCCGGTAACAGTAACATCATAGCGGGATGATCCATGATCATTTCCATAGAAAGAAGCATAACCTCTGAATTTGGATGAAGCCTCTCTGTCTGAGGACTGAACAGCATAACCCACCTTACCAAAGGTTAAAGCGCCTTCTGCGAAGGAGAGCAATCCCATTTTTGAAAGGCTGGTACTATTTCTCCAAGCAAAAGTTGGTATCGTAGGCCAAAAATAATAAACAACAGGTACATCATTTTCTAAAATGATAACATCACCTCTGAAGGGTAAGCCTATATTTACATTTCTGGGACCGGTGTTACCTTCTGCATTTAGCATGACATTTCGGTTTTTTTCTACTTTATTAGATAATAGAGAATCTGTAGGTACTGGAGCTGCTATGTCTGCTCCTTCATTTAAGTCTTGGGAGTAAGTTGGTCTAGATACTATTAATAGTACAACTAAACAAAACCATAGAATTAATTTTCTTTTCATTGATAATTAAATTATAAGTTCAACAAGTGAAGTGCCAATTGATTGACGAAATGAATATAGATTTATAAACTACAGAAAACGTTCGGATTTTATTTGCAACAAAATACAGACGTTCAGATAAATCAAAAATGAGCGTTCGGATTTTATAGGAATTTGTATATTAAATAGATACAAGTTGATATTTGCTAATTTAGATAAGATTATTTTTCTGATAATTTATGAGGAAATGAATAAAAACTACACAATATGCACCTGTCAAAGTATTTATCAATATAATGCTATAGTTAAATGATTAATAACTTTTTGATTTAAATTAAAAAAAACTGTACTTTCATCTTTTGAAAGAGAGTGATAGTATCTTTTAACCATGTAAAACCTTTTTATCTTTACAAAAAAAGTTGAATAGTTATCTGATTATTATTAGGGCTAAAACAAGTTTTATTTGTAAAATAGATTACAACAAAGTGAACCCAAGAGTTTAGGAACCTTATTTACATGAAGACAATAATAATTGCTTGTATTGGCATTGCACAGTCTATGTTTACCATTTTTCTTTTATCGAGAAGGAAAGTGATAAAAGTGGCTGACAACGTGCTGTCTGTTTGGTTAACGGGTTTATGCCTACTGTTTATATTAGACATTATTAAAGTTTACAGACAAGTTACAGAAATGCTTTGGCCTATTTCGACCAGTGTTTCGTTGACATTCCCTCCGCTATTATATTTATACACGAAGTATATTATAAAGGAACATGAGAGGTTCGACAAAAAAGATTTGCGTCATTTCACTCCTTCAATTCTTGCTATAATTATTTTCGCTATTTTATATAGTACAGAAATCAGCAATCTCCTTTCATACATTGAATTCTACGACAGTTTAACATTACTTAGGTCAATAATAGGCAATGCCCTTATCATATCCTTATGGGTGTATGTAGTGCTAACTCTTTTTCGCTTATACCAGTATAAAAAGCAAATTGTCAATTCTTATTCGTTCGAATCGGCGAAGATCAGCCTGAATTGGTTACTCTTTTTAACGATATTCTATCTTATCTTTTTTCATATCATTGTACTCGTCAGCTATCTACAGATAAAGAAAATTACAGTAGTATATATAGAGGCAATCGGAAGTGTGCTTTCCCTGCTTATCATTTACATATTAAGTTATTGTGGATTAAAACAACAGCAGCTTAGCTACGAAAAAGGACTTCCACTAATTATACAAAAACCGGAAACGTATATACCTGACGAAAACAGATACACAAAATCAGGTCTAAAAGACAATGCAGCTAATGAATATTTGAAGCAATTGATTACTTTTATGGAGGAATCTGAACCTTGGAAAGACGCTGAATTATCTGTAGCAAAGTTATCAAAGCTAACAGGCATCCCAAAACATTACATCACACAAATATTAAATGAATATTTGCATAAAAATTTTTATACTTTCATAAATGAGTACCGGACAGAATATGCTATGAAGCTTATAATATCCCCTAAGTACCAAAACTGGTCGTTCGTCGCCATTGCATATGAGAGTGGTTTCAATTCGAAAACTGCCTTTAATAATTTCTTTAAAAAATATACGAACCTGACACCGTCTGAATATAAAAAACAAAATTTAGGATTATAGCTTATTCTTCGTTTATTAACTAATCTCTTCTAATCAGATGCCTCAAATTATCATCCATCTTTATTTTCTCTAATTCATCAAAAACAATCTGTTTAACATCCTCCTTTATTCGCTTGTAGTTATCGTCGATCTCTTTTTCCATCGTATTAATACCTTCTGCATTTATAAAATTAGTCATCACAGGAATTTTCTTGTAGGCTTTCGTTTCAGCAGCAACTTTCGCATTATCCACCACAATCTCAGCATGGAAAATCTTCTGCTCGATTCTTTCATCAAAGTTGTCCGATACAGCACCGACAAACATACCCTGAGTCAGATTTGATATTTTGGAAGGAGGTATAAGGCTATCCATTTGTGTACTGATGGAGGTAGATTTATCTTGCCTGTTGATAGTCATGGATTGACGTTTTTGTAAAACCTTTCCAAAACGTTCAGATAAAGTTTTTGCCGATTCTCCAACTACCTGTCCCGAGAAGATATTTCCAACCGTATTTTGCACCACTTTTGACTCTTTATCCCCATAGTCGCGGTTCAACTGGCTATAATCCTGAAATCCCAAACATACAGCAACTTTGTTGCTACGGGCAGTAGCTATTAGGTTATCCAATCCCCGAAAATAGATAGTCGGCAACTCGTCAATAATAACAGATGACTTGAGTTGTCCCTTTTTGTTTATTAATTTCACTATACGGCTATTATATAAACCAAGTGCGGCCGAGTATATATTCTGCCTGTCAGGATTATTACCCACACAAAGTATCTTCGGCTCTTTCGGATTGTTGATATCCAATGTAAAATCGTTGCCTGTCATTACCCAATACAACTGCGGACTGATCATTCTGGATAACGGTATTTTTGCCGAAGCTATCTGCCCCTGGAGCTGATCTTGCGCATTTCCTTCCCACGCATCCATAAAAGGCGAAAGGTAATTCTCTAGTTGTGGATAAGAAGTCAGTATCGGAAAAATATCCGAATATTTTTTATTCAGAAATTCTATTGCATGGGGGAATGTACAATACTTCCCATCCTTATATATTTTCAGATACCAGATAATAGAAGCCAACAGAATGATAGGCGACTCCACAAAAAAGTCTCCCTGCTTTTGGATCCATGTTTTATTAAGGTTAAGCATTATTGTATAAGCCGATTCATAAGCATCGCTGATGTCGGTCATGAACTCAGGGGCAATCGGGTTGCATCGGTGGCTTTTGGCAGGATTGTCGAAATTGATTACATAAAATTTAGGGGCAACATCATACTTGTCAAGATTCTTCAATAGTTCATTATAAGCGATAGTTGATAAATCATCGAACTTATAATCATATATATACATCGAAAACCCCTTGCTCAGTTGCTGTTTTATGTAGTTATTTACAATAGCATATGATTTACCGCTACCGGGAGTTCCTAATACTATAGATGCACGGAATGGATTAACTACATTAATCCAACCTTTATTCCATTTCTTTTTGTAGTAAAAACGTGTCGGCAGATTAATTGAATATTCGTTCTCTATTAAACGCGTTTCCTGCATGAAGGATTCGTTCTCCAGATTGAAAACATCATCCATCAGGTTATTCTTCAATAAGCGACTCATCCACAATCCTGCCATCAATAGCAGTATATAACCGATAGTTATTGTAAATACATAGATAGCTGTATTGGCTACTAATGGCAGAGCCAGAGCCAGTATCCACCAGTTGAGGAAAAAGAAGATAAAGCCAAAGAACAGGAATATGTATATCTTACTCCATGTGATTTTCTCTTCTTTGACTCCTCTTGTTCCTAAGCAGGATAGTGCAAGAAACACCACAGCAAATAACTTGGTCCAAAGGATATTGGAAAATAGTCCCGCTGTATTTTGGAAATTCAGCAGGATTTTATCTACAACTCCGATATTGACACCTGTTTCTCGTATTGACTGGTAACAAAACCAGTAAATATGAATCACTACAAATAATATACTGATAGCCCGCATGAATTCCATCACTTTGGCTAACCCTCTTAAATCGTCTTCTTGTTGCATAACTTTTTGATTTATTGTTTGTTTATAAATTATATATTCAAATAATGTACATTATGAAAAACTTAATACCCAGAATGCTCGATGCAGTACGACATTTTACAGGATTCCATTTTGCAATCTTCAAAATTTGTTTATTATCTATTGGAATACTGCTGGGAACCTATTTTGCTACATTCTTCCACTCATGGATTATGATCGTCTGGATAATTGCCATTGTTGCTATAATAAGTATGTGGATAATTACTCTGCGAAACATGAGAGGACCTAAGAGTTAGTAAAACCTCTGCGTTTCTTTTTCCGCTTCATGCGATTGGTAAAGGCAATCTCTTCATAGTTGTCCCCGTGCTGTTCCATTGAGAATATCCCTGCAATAGCTTCAGCAGTTGACTCCTGTTCCTGAGAATAATCCTGAGAACTTACATCAAATGATTTATTGGTAGAGTGATCTTTATCATTAGCTTTATTATCTTCATTAAATAATTTGTGGAATGTATTAGCCGAAAACTCCTTACCCATACGGGAGCCATTGAAAACAGCTTTTTGCTGATGGTCTATAAAAGTCGCTCCATAAATACGTTTATCGTCATTTTCGCGAAATATAACAGAAATACCATTTTTCAGCAGTTCTTTTTCAAACTGCCTGCGGGAAGGATTCTTTTTCAAACAGGATGAAACGATCATTTTTGCCCTGTTATATGGTGGATTCTCCTTCATCGATTTTTTAGAAACAGTAATTTTCTTCTGTAGTGCATCATAACCGACAGTCTTACCAATCAATGATGCTTTGAATGGATTCCCAACCTTTTCTCCTTTCTTATCCAGAGCCGAATAAACCAATCCGTTATATGCTCTGCCTCTGATTTCACCTTTGACTTCTTCTACAGTTGCACCATATATATTGAGCAACGCCCTGTATTCGGCGACACTCTGAAACTGATAATCTTTAATCAGGCTTTTCGCAATATTGGAAACTTGCTTCTTTACATTGCCGGCTTTAATATTAATAGGTTTCAATGGCAAATCATTACTATTCTTTTGTTGTTCGGCCGGAAGCAGATTATATTTCTTTTCAAGTTCCTTCCGAATATTATCCGACCGCTTTCTCTCAAAAGAATCGTTAATCTTTTTACCGTTTTCGTCAACCCGTATCGATACGATGTGTATGTGTTTCCGGTCAATGTCCTCATGCTTATATACCAGATAAGGCTGTTTACCATAGCCTAACTTTTCCATATATTCCTGTGCGATATTGCTTAACTGCTCATCGGTCAATACATCGTCAGGATGGGGGTTTAATGAAATATGAATAACCGGATTTACCGTTTTATTATTTGCAGACAGATAGGGTTCAAAGGAACGCATACATAGGGGAATGTTATAAGAACCATCTACAGTCCTTATAATATTCTGACTGAAAAGAACATCTGCTGTCGCCTTATCCACCTTTGTTTGATTATAAGTTAATGCACCGAAAAGCGATTTACCCGAGCTGATTTTGGCTACCATCTGCAAGATATTTTTGCTCAAACTCGTGTGTTATCTCTATTACTTTTCGATTTAATCCGGCCAGTTCAATGGTTGCCTGCTCCAGTTTATAGAGGAAAGCCAGTGCTTTTTTCTCTCCGAAATTACTATGAAGCATCTTTATCAGCTGGTTGTAATTATGCCCGATTGCGCGAAACTGATCGAAAAAAGTGGTCAACCGCATATAATAATCATGCAGTCCCTTATCTATTTTGACAACCTTTACCGGATTATTAAATATGCAGGATGTGATAAAATGAGCCATGTTTTTGGCTTCCGATTGATGATAAAGTGTAGTAAAACGAATCTCATCCGCATCGTTCAGGTAAAAAACATGCCGGTTCTTTGCCGGATCTGCAAGGGGGATGCGTCCGCCCCTGTTCCTTTTGCGTTCATTTCTTGATTTCATAATAACTTGGATAATTAGCTTTTGTTTTACAAAGTCTGTCATAACAATACAGACCATTCATTAATACCGACTACTTACAATAATCTTACAACTTCGGCGTAAGATTTCCCCGATTTCAGATGAGCGGGGCAAGATGGTTTTAAGGCACTTAAAACGTTTTGAGTATACTCAAAACACATCTTGCCAATGTCTGACGACATTTAAAATCCGCCGAGTTAATTAACGAAGGGCGGATTTGTCATTTTAGCCGGAGCGGGATAGCCTTCGGCTAAGAGATATATGATATGTCGGCAAGAAAAAGATAGGCTTTCAAGGCCTATCCGATTGCTTAAAAACAATAACATATATCTGTCGGGGCGAAACTATTTTTACGTTCGTGCAAAGATATAAGCTATTGAAATACAAAAGGGTGGACATGGTCGGACAAAGACTACCACAAGCCCCGGATATGTGTTTTTTGTGAAAGATTCTCCTTTTATTTGCATCGTGATAAGGATGCAGATACCCACTGCAATGCTTATTTTCTTCTTTACAGACAAGATGCTTTTCGTACCTGTTATTCCAAATATCTGATGTTTCAGAGATTTCCTGATATAAAGCAATATGGTTTTGGTGTATTGAAGAATTACTGCTTTCATGAAGTATTGCATTTATGATTTACTGCATTCACGAAGTATATCTCTGACAAAATGGATTGTCAAATCCTTAGGGATGGAAATATCCGATTCATCATGGATACAGAAAATCAGGTATCTGATGTTTTAGAATTTCACTGAAATAAAAAAGCAAAGTACCGCTTATCCATTGACAGGCTTTATCAAATCAGTGGATAAGCAATTATTTATCAACAGATTGTTTCATCTAATTAATTCATTATCCAAATGGAAAAGAAAACATTATTAGTCGCTTTTTCCACCCAGAAGGGCGGAATCGGCAAAAGTGCCCTAACCGTATTGATGGCAAGTTATTTTCATTATGTCAAAGGGTATAATGTAGGCGTTGTAGATTGCGACTATGCCCAGTTCAGTATTTTCAATATGCGGGACAGGGACCGCAAGATAGCCACATCTATAGACTATTATAAACTGATGGCTTTTAATCAATTAAAGAAACTGGGCAAAAAACCTTACCCTATCCTCAAGAGCATGCCCGCCGGAGCTATAGAAGCCGCAGAGAAAATGATCGGGGAAGCGGCGGACGTGCCCGATATCATTTTCTTCGACCTGCCGGGGACATTAAACAGCGAAGGGATTCTCAGCACCCTGTCCATGATGGATTTTATCTTTTCACCCATCAGCGCCGACAGGATGGTATTGCAGAGTACACTGGAATTTGCCTGTCTGCTCAATGAAAATGTTATTACTACGAACCGGGGCAATATACAAGGCTTATATCTGGTATGGAATCAGGTAGACGGGAGGGAGAAAACCGGACTTTACGATACCTACGAAGATATAATCGCCGAACTGGGTTTGCAAGTTATGAAAAACTTCCTGCCCGATACCAAGCGGTTCCGTCATGAATTATCGGAGGAGGTAAAGCCTGTATTCCGCTGTACGGTCTTCCCTACCGACAGGCAGCTGATAAAGGGAAGCAATATCGACCTGCTTGCGGATGAAATAGAGGAATTGATAAATATCAAGGCATATGGCAAAGAAAGATAATGTAATCCGCCGAGTAGAAGACATTAACGAAAAAGAACTGCTGGCAGCCCTTGCCGGGTTCGGCGAAGATGATATAAAGAAACCTCCTGAACCTGCCGCCGTCAAGCAAACGGAAGAAAAAACAGGAGAGGCAGAAACAGGAAGAAAAGCTGTCGAACCCCAAAAACGAAGGCAGGCAGGCGGCTATACATCCGTTTTCCTGAAACCCAAAGAACTGAAATCGCGTCAATCCGTCTATATCAGCGGAGACTTGCACGAAAAGGTTATTGCCATCGTCAACGAGATAGCGGTAAAAGGTATGACCGTCGGCGCATTTATCGACACTGTTCTCAGACAGCATCTGGAAGAACATAAAGATGAGATAAACAACCTGTATCGAAGAAAAAGAGATGATTTGATTTAAACAACAAATATTAGAAAAATGGAAAATAATACACCGGGCCAAAAGAAGAAAAAGAACCGCAGGTATTTTAAGCGTACCACTGCAATAAAAAGGAAGGACGGCTATGAATCGCTATTTATCCGTAAGTCTCCCGTACCGGGCAGGCAGGGAAAGACAACTTATATCCGAAAAGAGTTTTTTGACAGGATTCAGCAGATAACACGCTTATACAACAATCCTGATATTTCGGTTTACTCTTATGTCGATGCAGTATTGGAGCAGCATCTTGAATACTACAAACTGGAGATGAAAGAAATACACGATAAATTATACAAATCCCCTTATGAGTAGCAGGTATATGATACAATTAATCGTTGTGGCGGCGTCCCTCGTATTGGGAATGTTCCTATACCCGATCCTGCTGAGAAAGGTTACACGCCTTGTCGAATGGATGTATTGGAACCTGAAAGGAAACACACCCGTAGAAAAGACCGATGAAGTCAGGAAAATTAAGCAAGAAGCTGATGAAGGATCTTCCGTAATCGGGGAAAGTAAAACAAAATTAGGACATGACAGGACAAAGACTGCCACAAGCCCTGAAAAAGAAAAAGTTACAGAAAAAGAAAATACATTTGCACCTGAAACGGACGGAAACCCGGCTCCGATGGATGGGATAGATGTTCCTCTGGATAAAGTAGAAAATCTCACGGAAGAAGAATTCGATGAAGACGATGAGGCTCTGGAACTTGAAACAGGAGAAGGGGCGGTCCAGGCAAGCGGAGCCAGCTACGATGAGTTGATGAATGCCGGACAGGTAATTGCTAAAGCGGAACCTTCGGATAAAGAAAAGAATGAAGCCGGACGCATATTATACGAAAGCCGGAATACGCATCTGTTTGAGCAAATGATGGCGGGCAGCACACAACTAAAAGATTCAATTGCCTCCGTTATCGAGTTCCATCTGGCTAAGCGGGCTGAAGAAACGGTCGAGCCGCAGATAACGGATTATCCCGACGATTTCGAAAACTTTGATATCAACAGTATTTTTTAGAAGTATAAATAATTTAAAACAATATGCCTATGTAGAAAAGGATGAAGTAAAACAAAACGGTCTGCTCATTGTAGAAGACTGTGTGAAAACAAAAGAGGCTGTGCCTCCTAATTATCCAAGTTATTCAAGTCTAACCCGCCGTGAGGACTATCCACCCTCGCGGCAATAAAACAAATCAAGATTTTATGAGAAAGAAAATCCTTCTTTCTATGGCTGTATTTTTAGCCATAGGTTCAACTCTTTTTGCTCAGGGAAACGGTCTGCAAGGCATAAATGATGCCACTAATATGGTAACCAGCTACTTTGATCCCGGCACAAAACTCATCTATGCTATTGGTGCTGTAGTCGGGCTCATCGGCGGTGTAAAAGTATACGGAAAGTTCTCTTCCGGCGACCCCGATACATCCAAGACTGCCGCCTCGTGGTTCGGAGCGTGTATCTTCCTGATTGTAGCGGCAACCATCCTTCGTTCATTCTTTTTGTAGGGGGCAGACCCTCTTATTAACTCAAATGAGAAATAAGAATCTACATGAGTTCAACAACTAAAAAAACAAGAAGAATGGAATACTCTATCAATAAAGGGATCGGCAAGCCCGCCGAGTTCCGTGGACTCAAGTCTCAATACCTGTTCATTTTCGCAGGAGGATTATTGTCCGTATTCATAGTCTTTGTGATTATGTATATGATAGGCATCAGCCAGACAGTATGTATCGGTTTCGGGGTAACCACAGCCGGAATTCTTGTCTGGGGTACTTTCTACCTGAATGACAAGTACGGGGAGTTCGGGTTGATGAAGCTGCAAGCCATCGGCAACCATCCTAAATACATAATCAACCGCAGGCGGATAGAAAATCTATTCCGTCGAAAGAGAAAGGAGGTAAACCGATGAGAAATACAGCCAAAGCCGCCACACTGGAAAATAAGTTCCCCTTGCTGACTGTCGAACACGACTGCATCCTGAGCAAAGACGCAGACCTGTCGGCAGCATACAGGGTAGAACTGCCCGAACTGTTTACCGTTACATCCGCCGAATACGAAGCGATACACTCGGCATGGCTCAAAGCCATTAAGGTACTGCCCAATTATTGTGTGGTACACCGTCAGGATTGGTTTGTAGAAGAGAAGTATAAACCCGAACTGGATAAGGAAGACATCAGCTTTTTATCAAGGAGCTTTGAGCGCCACTTCAACGAACGTCCATACCTGAATCATACTTCCTATCTGTTTCTGACAAAAACGACAAAAGACAGGGCGAGACAGCAAAGTAATTTCAATGCTTTAACCAGAGGTTTTATTATCCCGAAAGAAATGCAGGATAAAGAAACAGCATTGAAGTTTCTGGAGGCAGTCGGACAGTTTGAGCGGATTATCAATGATTCGGGATTTATCAAACTGACCCGCATCACAACCGATGAGATTGTCGGTAGTGATTCCGGTGCGGGTATTGTCGAAAAGTATTTCTCCCTGTCCCAGCAGGATACTACCTGTTTGCAGGATATTGCCCTGAAAGCGGGAGAAATGAAAATCGGCGATAAATACCTCTGTCTGCATACCCTGTCCGACACAGAAGATCTGCCGGGTAAAGTAAATACCGATACCCGCTACGAAAGATTGTCTACCGACAAGAGCGACTGCCGTTTGTCCTTCGGTGCGCCGATAGGCGTATTGCTGTCCTGCAACCATATCGTCAACCAGTATATTTTTATTGACGACCATACGGAAAACCTCAAACGTTTTGAGAAGCAGGCCCGCAATATGCACTCGCTCTCCCGTTACAGTCGTTCCAATCAAATCAACAAAGCCTGGATTGAAGACTACCTGAATGAAGCCCACAGCTACGGACTGACTTCGGTACGATGCCATGTCAATGTAATGGCATGGAGCGATGATAAGGAAGAACTCAGCCGGATCAAGAACGATGTAGGAAGCCAGTTAGCACTCATGGAATGCAAACCCCGCCACAACACGGTAGATACCCCGACGCTCTTTTGGGCGGGTATTCCCGGTAATGCAGGGGATTTTCCAAGCGAAGAATCGTTCTATACCTTCATTGAACAGGCATTGTGCTTCTTTATCGGAGAAACCAATTACAAGAATTCGCCATCCCCGTTTGGTATTAAAATGGTGGACAGGGTAACGGGAAGACCTCTTCATGTGGATATATCCGACCTGCCGATGAAGAAAGGGATTATTACCAACCGCAATAAATTCGTACTTGGTCCGAGCGGTTCGGGAAAATCATTCTTTATGAACCACCTGGTCCGCCAATATTGGGAACAAGGCGCACATGTCGTGCTTGTGGATACGGGCAATTCCTATCAGGGCTTATGCGAGATGATCCGCAGCAAGACCAAAGGTGATGACGGGGTGTATTTTACATATACCGAAGAAAAGCCGATTTCTTTTAATCCGTTCTATACCGACGATGGGCAGTTCGATGTAGAAAAAAAAGACAGTCTAAAAACCCTGCTGTTGACGCTCTGGAAGAGCGAGGACGACAAGATTACCAAGACTGAATCGGGAGAGCTGGGCAGTGCCGTTGAAGAATATATCAAACGGATACAGTCGGATAAGAGTATCGCCCCGTGCTTCAATACCTTCTATGAGTTTATGCGGGATGAGTACAAAGTAGAACTGCAAAACAGGGAAATAGAAGTAGGAAAAGAAGAGTTCAATATCAATAATTTCCTGACCACCCTCCGGCAGTATTACCGCGGCGGACGCTTCGACTTCTTGCTGAACTCGGATAAGGAACTTGATTTGCTGAACAAGCGGTTTATAGTCTTCGAGATAGACCAGATTAAGGAGAACCGTGACCTTTTCCCAATAGTAACCATTATCATCATGGAGGCATTTATCAATAAGATGCGCCGGCTAAAAGGTATCCGCAAACAGTTTATTTGCGAGGAGGCTTGGAAAGCTCTTTCTTCCCCGAATATGGCGGATTACCTGAAATACCTCTATAAAACCGTTAGAAAGTTTTTCGGGGAGGCTATTGTCGTTACTCAGGAAGTGGATGATATTATCTCGTCTCCGGTTGTCAAAGATGCTATCATCAACAATTCCGACTGCAAGATACTGCTCGACCAGCGCAAGTATATGAATAAGTTCGATTCGATACAGGAACTGCTTGGGCTTACCGATAAGGAACGGGCGCAGATACTCTCCATCAATATGTCGAATAATCCGAACCGATTGTATAAGGAAGTCTGGATTGGTCTGGGCGGTGCGCAGTCTGCGGTATATGCAACAGAAGTAAGCAAATCCGAATACCTGACCTATACGACAGAGGAAACCGAAAAACTGGAAGTGATGCAGCTCGCTGAAAAGTTGGGAGGAGATATGGAGCAAGCCATAAAGCAGCTGGCAGGTACTTAATCTGCATTATTAAAAAGAGGACAATAATTTATTAACGTATTAAAAACAAAATCAATATGAAAGCAAAAATTTTCATGTTGTGTGTAAGCCTTGTGCTTTTCACAACCAATATGAGCGCCCAGTGGACGGTCTGGGACCCGAGCAACTTCACTCAAAGCATCGTCAATACGAGCAAGCAGATAGTACAGACGTCGAGTACCGCTCAAACCATGATCAGCAATTTCAAAGAAGTGCAAAAGGTTTACAATCAGGGGAAAGAGTATTACGATGCACTGAAAGCCGTCAACAATCTGGTCAAAGATGCAAAGAAAGTACAAAAGACTATTCTGATGGTTGGAGAAGTGTCGGAGATTTATGTTGTCAATTTCCAAAAAATGCTGTCCGATCCCAATTATTCTATCGAAGAGTTGAATGCCATAGCATCGGGATATACCAAGCTGTTGGAACAATCAGGCGATGTACTGAATGAACTGAAAGGAGTAGTCAACATCAGCACTTTATCATTAAGCGATAAAGACCGCATGGATGTGGTCAACCACTGCTATGACGAGATGGTAAGCTACCGCAACCTTGTGAAATACTATACCAATAAGAATATCGGTATTTCTTACCTGAGAGCCAAAAAGAAGGGCGAAACATCACGCGTCAATGCATTATACGGCAATCCGGATACACGCTATTGGTAATCCAATTAGCAAATTTGAAAATGTGCCAATTTGCCAATGACGCAAAGCGGCACTTTCATTTGCTAATTTTCAAAATTTTCAAATTAACTCATTCTCAAATTAGTATTTATGGATTTTGATCAATTTCACGAAACATTGCGGACGCTCTACGACCAGATGATGCCCTTGTGCAGCAATATGGTAGGCGTTGCCAAAGGGATAGCCGGACTGGGTGCCTTATTCTACGTTGCCCATCGGGTGTGGCAGTCTCTTTCCCGGGCAGAGCCGATTGATGTATATCCCCTGCTTCGTCCTTTTGCTATCGGGCTGTGCATTATGTTTTTCCCAAGCGTCGTACTGGGCACTATCAACAGCATCATGAGCCCTGTCGTACAAGGAACGCACGGTATGCTGCAGTCCGAGACTTTCGATATGCAGAAGTATGCGGAACAGAAGGATAAGCTAGAATATGAAGCCATGCGCAGGAATCCCGAGACAGCCTATCTGGTAGACAACGAGATATTCGATGCGAAAATGGAAGAGCTGGGCATTACGGATGTAGGGACAAAAGTCGGGTTGTATCTAGAGCGGGAACTATATGATATCAAGAAATGGATACGGAATACTTTCCGCGAACTGCTGGAGATAATCTTCAAAGCGGCGGCATTGGTTATCGATGTGATACGCACCTTTTTCCTGATTGTACTGGCTATACTGGGACCGATTGCTTTCGGCATATCCGTCTGGGATGGTTTCTCATCTACTCTTACTCAATGGATAACCCGCTATGTGTCGGTTTATTTGTGGCTTCCCGTCTCAGATCTGTTCAGTACGATACTGGCGCGTCTTCAATCATTGATGCTTCAATCGGATATAGAACGCATGGAGATAGACCCCAACTTTTCGCTGGACCAATCCGACATGATATATATCCTCTTCATGATTATCGGCATCGTCGGCTACTTTACGATTCCGACTGTAGCCGGATGGATTATATCGGCAGGCGGTATGGGCAACTTCGGTAAAAATGTAAACCAAACGGCTACCAAAGGCGGTGCTATTGCCGGAGGGGCTGCGGGTGCTGCCGCAGGAAATATTATCGGACGATTAAAGGGAAAGTAACTCTCAATGTGCTAATGAAATCAAACAACAACTATCAATTGGAAAAAGTAATTGGCACATTGGCATATTATCTCATTAACAAATTTGAAAAATGGAATTTAAGTCATTAAAAAATATCGAAACCAGCTTTAAACAGCTTCGCATTTTCGGCATTGTGTTCCTGTGTATGTGTACTCTTGTTACAGGATATTCCGTATATAGTGCATACGGCTTTGCAGAAGCCCAACGCCGGAAAATATATGTACTGGATGATGGGAAATCGTTGATGCTCGCTCTCTCACAAGACCTTTCTCAAAACCGTCCTGTGGAAGCCAGAGAGCATGTCAGGCGTTTCCATGAACTCTTCTTTACCTTATCTCCCGATAAAAGCGCCATTGAAAGCAATATAGGACGGGCATTGCTCCTATCTGATAGGTCGGCTTTCAATTATTATAAAGATTTATCGGAGAAAGGATATTACAACCGGATAATATCAGGCAATATCAATCAGATGATTCAGATAGACAGCATAGTCTGCAATCTGAATGTCTATCCTTATCAGGTTTCTGCCTATGGAAAGCAGATGATTATCCGGGAGAGCAACATTACCGAGCGTTCCCTGACAACCCGGTGCCGGTTATTGAATTCCGTCCGTTCCGATAACAATCCGCACGGCTTTATTATCGAAGGATTTGAGGTCAGGGAAAATAAGGACATCAGGGTGCTTACCCGCTAAAACCATGCCTATGAAAGAACGATTGAAAGAAGTCTGGTATTGGTTTGAGGATAGACTCAAGGACCTGTGCGGAGAACTGACTCCCGACAAACGGATAACGGTAATCCTGATAATGCTCCTGGTACTGACAATTGGAAATCTCTATTTTACAATCTCTACCATATACAATTGGGGAAAGGAAAACGAGAAAAAAAAGCAGATGAAGATTGAGCACATCAGGCAGTTGGAACTGGAACAGAATAAGAGCAAAGAATTTGATTTTATGGATTCTGAAATGGAAAAGGAACTGTTCAACCTGCATCAGCAGAAAATGAAACAGGACTCAATCGATAGTATAAATATTAACAAACAAAGATTTAAAGAATATGAGCGAACAACCAAGGATAAGTTCGGAGCAGAAGCAAAAGCTTAAAAAATATGCAGTATTTGCATTGATGGCGGTTGTTTTTGCAGGCTGTATGTGGCTGATATTTGCTCCTTCGGATGCGGATAAAGCCAAAGAACAGGAAGGTATAGGGCTTAATGCCCACATACCTGATCCTGATAGCGGCGGTCTTATCGGCGATAAGAAAGATGCCTATGAACAGGAACAGATGCATAATAAGCAGAAAGACAGAATGCAGTCCCTTCAGGGGTATATGGATATTCTGGAGGGCGAAACGAAAGACAAACAACAGGTCAGCCTTTCCCTTGTGGATGAACCCGAACAGCATTCTATAGTTCCACAAGAGAGGAAAGCCCCAATTGATAATTCGGTGTCTGCCTACAGGGATATCAACCGCACTCTCGGCAACTTCTATGAACAGCCAAAAGCCGATCCCGAAAAAGAAGAGATGAAAAAGAAGCTGGAGGAGCTGGAGGCAAAGATGCAAGAAAAAGACAATAAACAATCGGCTGTGGATGAACAGCTGGAACTGATGGAGAAATCCTACCAGATGGCAGCCAAATATATGCCCAACAGTCAGAATGAAAATCAGGAACAAAGCCTGAGCAAGAGAATTGCGAACGGTACACTGAAAGGCAATAACAATAATGGCAAAACAAAAGCCGCACCCATCAGGCAGATACAGAACCATACAGTTTCGGCATTGGCTCAGTCGATAGGAAGCGGTGAAGACTATTGGATGTATGACCAGCCGAGAAATACCGGTTTCAATACGATGGGCGGGGAAATGGGAATATCGGAAAAGAATACAATATCGGCTGTTATTCATGACGACCAAACAGTCGTCAACGGACAGACTACCCGCCTGAGGCTGACTGAGCCGTTAATGGCTGGGACTATACTTATTCCTGAGAATTCCATTGTTACAGGAGTAGCCAAAATTCAGGGAGAACGGCTGGATATACAGATATCTTCGATTGAGTATCAAGGAATGATTATCCCTGTGGAAATGTCGACCTATGATTCGGATGGGCAAAGAGGAATTTACATACCCGGCTCATTGGAGATGAACGCGGCTAAAGAAATCATGGCCAATATGGGAAACAGTGTGGGAACAAGTTTTACCATGACCGAGAGTACAGGGGCACAGCTGACATCCGACCTGACCAAAGGAGCTATACAGGGCTTATCAGCATATATGCAGAAGAAGATTAAAGAGGTAAAGGTTACACTCAAATCGGGCTACAAGGTAATGCTGATGCCGAAAGCTAATTAACAGCTATTAAATAAATAACGAATCAGTAGAATGAAAATACTCAATCTATATGCAGGTATAGGCGGGAACAGGAAGCTTTGGGATGGTCGGCATCAGGTTACAGCCGTAGAAAAAAATGAGGAAATAGCTTCCATCTACAAAGATATGTTTCCCTGCGATCAGGTAGTTGTCGGCGATGCGCACGAATATCTGATAAACCATTATAAAGAATATGACTTTATATGGGCATCGCCTCCCTGTCAGAGCCATTCTTCCTTCCGGCAGAATATCTGCGTCCGCTACAGAGGAACGGAACCATTGTATCCCGATATGAAGCTGTATCAGGAGATACTCTTTCTCAAACACAATGCAGAGTGCCGGTGGGTAGTGGAGAATGTCAAACCTTACTATAAACCCCTGATTGAAGGCAGGCTGATACAGAGGCATCTTTTCTGGGCCAACTTCGATATTCCCGATGCGGATATTAAAACCGACCTGATACGCAGAGCCCAGATACCGGATCTGCAGGAGCATCACGGTTTCGACCTGTCGAAGTACAAACTTCCGAATAAACGGCAGATACTCCGCAACTGCGTATATCCCGAACTGGGACTGCATGTGCTTCAAAGTGCAATCAGCCAATTTGCTAATGTGCTAATTAGAAAATGAAGAAATAAGAATTTAAAACTAAAAATTATGACAATGAAGAAGTATATAATGGTATTCGCATTAATGACGGCTGTAATAACGGTCAATGCACAAACAGAAGAAACAACTCCTGCAACAATGGAAATACAGGAACAGATGCAGGAAGATCTGCAACAAGTGCTAAATCCGACTTATGGCGATTATTACGAAGGTCTATCTAAGAAAATAACCTTTGACCGTATGATACCGCCATACGGACTGGAAGTAACTTTCGATAAGACTGTGCATATCATCTTTCCCGCCTCCATCCGCTATGTGGATTTGGGTTCCAATAATATCATCGCGGGAAAGGCAGGAACATCGGAAAATATACTGCGGGTAAAGGCATCCGTCAGAAATTTTGAAACGGAAACCAATATGGCGGTTATTACCGAAGAAGGAAGCTATTACACCTATAATGTCAAATATGCTGACGAACCCGAGAAGCTCAATATCGAGATGAAGGATTTTATGCACGACGGTATAGCAACAAATCGCCCCAATAATTCGATGGATATTTACCTGAAGGAATTGGGAAGCGAATCGCCCCGCATCGTGTATCTAATAAACCGTGCTATACACAATACTGATAAGCGGATTGTAAAGCATATCGGGTCTAAACGATTCGGAATCCAATATTTGTTGAAGGGTATTTATTCACATAATAATTTGCTTTACCTGCATACATCCATCAAAAACTCGTCGAATGTTCCTTATGATATCGACTTTGTACGCATGAAGATTGTCGATAAGAAAGTAATGAAGCAGACGGCCATTCAGGAAACGGTTATCTATCCGCTCCGTGCCTATAATTTTATAACTACTGTGGGAGGCAATAAAAGTGAACGCACTGTATTTGCCATTGATAAGTTAACCATACCAAATGACAAACAACTGGTTATCGAACTCTTTGAAAAGAACGGCGGACGGAATCAATCTTTTGTGATTGAGAATGAAGACCTGCTGAGAGCGGAAGAGATTAACGAACTAAAAGTGAAATAAAGGTCGCAAACTTTTTTAACTAAATACCATAACATATGTACAGATATAAAATAGCTTTAATATTCATTCTGAGCCTTGCCCTGATTGGGCAGGCTCAGGCTCAACGCTATCTGCCGGGACAGAAAGGCATACAGCTTACTGGAGGCTTAGTGGATGGCTTTACATTGGAAAAGAAAGACGGACAGGCATTCTTCGGTGGTCTTGCTCTATCGACTTATACAAAGAACGGCAACAGATGGGTATTCGGGGCGGAATATATGCAGAAATCGCATGAATATAAAGATATACTGATACCTGTATCGCAGATAACGGCAGAAGGCGGTTACTATCTGAACTTCTTGTCGGATAGAAGCAAAACGCTTTTCTTTTCGGTAGGTGTTTCGGCTATGGCCGGATATGAAACTGTGAACTGGGGTAAGGAATTGTTATTCGACGGAGCGACGATTGCCACAGAAGATAATTTTCTCTATGGCGGTGCCGTATCGTTTGAGATAGAAACATTCCTGTCTGATAGGTTCGCACTGCTTATCAATGCAAGAGAGCGGATACTGTTCGGCTCAGAAATCAATAAATTCCATACGCAGATTGGAATTGGGTTTAAAGTAATAATCAACTAAAAAATCAGATTAAAATGAAAAAATGTGCATCATATATCATTTTTACGCTATTGCTGGCTGCAATAGCGTGTGCCTGTAGCGATGATATTGATATTCGCCAAGGTTATGAATTCCAGATTACCCACCTTCCTATCCCGAAAAAACTAAAGGTTGGGGAAACTGTAGAGATTCGCTGTCAGTTGGAACGAAGCGGATATTTCAGTGAGGCTACTTATCGTTTTCGGTATTTTCAGCCCGATGGGAAAGGGGAGCTGAGAATGGATGACAGTGAACCATTCCTGCCTAATGATTACTACGATTTGACAAAAGAATCATTCAGGTTCTATTATACTTCTCTATCCGATGACCAACAGGTTGTTGATATTTATTTCTTCGATAGTCAAGGGAATAGTTCAACTCTTAGTTTTACATTCAATAATGATAATGCAGAGGAGGAAGAGGTATCATGACAATGATGGTGGTCTCATATATTATCAGTTGGATAAGTATGATTTATTCGTATTTGACTGCAAAAAGTGATGTGGAATTATGGAATGAGGAAATTGAGCAATAAAATGTAAAATAGTTTCCGGATAATGAACGTTTTATTCGGAAACTTTTTGCTTTATTTATTGAGGTTCTTCTTACGGACAACATTGTAGATGCCTTTCTGTCCGGTCTGAATAACCTCATATTTATCCAGTTTCTCGTAGATCGCTCCCAATGTTTTACAACCATAGCGCCTTGTTTTAAATTTGGGTTTTATCTTTTTCATAGCCATGCCGATTTGAGAAAGTGTTGCTTCTTCTTTCCCATCCGCGACTGCTGAGTCATATGCTTTGTCGAATAATTCCACTTCTTTTTGAAGCAGTACATCAGGAGTATCGCCTTTTTCCAGCTTTGGTTCTTTTTCCGGTTCCCGATCGGAATATATGAATTTCTTGCATGAATTAATGAAAGCAATCGGCGATTTACTTTCCCCGTAACCTATTACTACAACACCTTCTTCCCTGATTCGCTGAGCCAGAGGTGTATAATCGCTGTCGCTGGAAACGATGAAGAATATATCGATGTTCTTTGAGTTCAGCAAATCCATCGTATCGATTACAAGGGCAATATCTGTTGTGTTTTTTCCTTTTACATAAGGCAGGGCTTCAATTAAACGGTATGAATGTTCCCGTGCCGGCTCTTTCCAACTCGAGAGTGTCGTTTTACTCCAGTCCCCATATATTCTTTTAACGATTACTTCCCCGTAGCCGGATGCCAATTCCGCTACATCGTTCAATTTAGCAGAAGAAGCGTTATCTCCGTCAATCAATACAGCTACTTTCTTTGCCGGATTATCTTTCAGGGATTTATCTTTTTTCATTTTAATTCGCTTGTTGATTCATTATTATTGGCGCCGACCATTCTCTCATGCTCCAGAATCCTGTTCTCACATACCTCTTTTGTTATATCGCGCAATAACTCCGTTTTTGGAATCAGGGCTTCAATATCCTCTTTCGTTACGGCAAAATTGGGATTATAGCGTGCCTGTACATAAGCATCGTCCAGAAGCTGGAACAGGCGTTGTTCTTCGTCCGAGTCGCGGGGAAAAGCTTTGGCAACTTCTAAAGTATGCCGTTTGGCATATCCCGAAATCTTAAACAGGTTATGCTCTTTGGGCGAATAAAGAGAGAATGTCAGCGTTACAGCAAAATAGAGGTTTTCTACAGCTTGATGCAAATGGAAGGATGCCATTTTAAAGTCATCATCATTATAGTCATGTTTAGCACTCCTTAGAAAACTGTTGGCCCGTTCAAATCTTTCATCAAAATATTGCCTGGCTAAATCCCTTATTTCTTCATAGTTTAACTCTCGCGGTTCATCCAATTGCTGTCTTCCGCTGTCGTACAGGAGTATACCTTCTTTAGTTATATCGGTATAGAAATAATATCCTTTTTTGATAGCTTTATTGAAATATTCGAATGTTTCCTGTATAAACTGTATGGGAGTCGCCATTGAATGGTGTCTTCCTCTATAAAAGTCTTCCTCCACTCGGTTTAGCTTGCGTGTTACCGCAAAGCCGTTTTCCTTGCCGGCTGTCAAGACAAGTATATCATAGTCGCTCATAAAATATGTCCGCACTCCGTATTCTGTCCGCTGGTCATAGTCCACATAATCGTTGCGGGCATAACTGCCGAAAAGAACAATCATCTCACAATCATCCCCCAATAGTTCACAGACATTCTTTGTGATTGCTTGTAGTTCTTCCTGCTTTTTCTCGGGTAAAAATGATATGAATGTTTTCATGTAAGTTTTTATTTGTTTTCAAAGGTAATAAAGTTATAGAAAGAATTACAAATCAAAAGTCAATTTCATTTTCTCTATCCCATACGAAAAACGTAATTGTTAAAATCAATTTTCTATAATGATAAATTTTGTATAGTTTTGTAAAAACTACAATCTACATGAAAAGAATATTTTTTGTACTGCTATCCTTAACAACAGTTTTTGCTTCTATTTACGCTCAAGAGTCCTATGAAATATATGACGGTAATATAATTAAGAAGAGCGATATAATTAAAATTGGACATCAACCGGTAATCAGCAGTGATTTTCTCTTTATCAGAGAAAAGGTCAATAAAAACGGAAAAGAAGAATACCTCAAAATAAAGGAAAATCTAGCCTTCACTGATGTAGAGATCAAAAATATCTTTCAACCGGAAGACACAAAGGTATTTGGTTCAAAAAATACAATTCTGACTGCATATAGTTCTAAGCTCAACAAAGAATATCTTATAGAAATAGATAATGCTATTTCTCGGGGAGAAATCATCAGCAGGTATGTGGATCATTCAAATGATAAGGCTGTATTTCTCAGCGATGAGTTATTATTGGCCTGCTGTATAAAGGTAAACGGGTTAACCATCGATGATCAAACCATCCTCCTTTTTATAAAACTCAACGATAAAGATTTGTATGAGAAATGTACTAAAGACGAGTTTGAATTTCAGGCTGTAAAGGGTAAGTACAACCAAATGCTGAAGGACATGATTGATAATTTTGATTTTACCTCTACCTACTATATCAAAAATAAACTGGAAATAGGACAGTACAACTTTGATAAGAATGCATATCCATTGACTTATATCCATGATGATAAAAAGAATTTCCATAAATACGGCGATTACGAATTTATCATCACCAATCCCGAGTTCAGTAAATTTATCCCGGTAGCACAGGATGAAGCCCGGAAATGCAACAAACGCCGGAAGGGTTTGGATAAGCACGGATATATAAGCCCGCTTGCCTATGGGCGTATATATTTCAAGCTTCTTGACAAAAAGATGGAATTGGTCAAAGATAAATATCAGATGCTGGACCTTGAAAAAATGTACCGCCATAGGATTGTCGGGATACAACTTACCAAGATGGAGGTTTACGACTACGAACACTGCGATTACAACCTAATTGGAAGAATTGAGTAGAACATTAATATGCTTATATAGAAATAGGCTATCCGTTTTTTTACCGGATAGCCTATATTTTTTACTTGGCCAACTATTTTTTAGTATCTGTTACGAGAACCACCATATCCGCCACCTCTGTTGTTGTCATAAGAGCGTGCCGGTCTTTCTTCACGTGGTTTTGCTTCTGATACAGAAAGTGTCCTGCCATCATATTCAGCACCATTTAATTCTGAAATAGCTTTTGCCGCTGCTTCGTTATCTTCTATTTCAACAAAGCCGAAGCCTTTAGATCTGTTTGTTTGACGATCCATTATTACTTTAGCTGAAGTAATAGTTCCATACTCTTGAAAAAGGTCTGATAAATCGGCATCGTTTACATCGTAACTCAAACCTGCAATAAAAATGTTCATTTCTAATAAAATTAATTTGTAAATAAAATTCAGATGAGAATTATTGCAAAAAGTACAATCTAAACTAAAATTGGTAAATTCAAGAAAGAGAATGATTCTAATATTAAAAAAACTCAAATGTATCCGGCAAAGATACATGAAATAAATTTAATAAGATGGAAAAGAAAACAAAACTGATGGTTTTTCAAGTAGATAACTTTAATAATGAGACAAATCATTGATGTGTTTTATTTAATATTTAAGACATTATCCTCTAATTTCAATCACAAGAATAGTACGTAAATGGGCTGATTTTAATTTTAGAATATATTTATAATATTAATATAATAGGAAAAATCATTTGTTTTATCTATATTTGAAAGAATAGAAACCCCTTATAGACTGTAATATTTACAACGTCCGTTGTAGATCCCGTAACTTACTACTCTATTCATTAATATATTACAATATGACAAAAGATGCTATTTCATCTCAAAAAGATGAATCAGATTTCAGGTACTCTGAGAAACCAATTAAAATTGCCTATTTTATTCTGGTCCATCGTTTTCCTGAACAGTTCAAAAGATGCTTCAAGGCAATCTACCATCCTGACAATTACTACTTAATTCATTTAGACAAAAAAGCGAATAATAAAATACATGAGAATGTAAAGAAATTTTTGGCTGATTTTCCAAACGCATCTGTACTGGACAGCGAAAATGTTGTTTGGGGCGGATACAGTATGGTTCAGGTGGAACTCAATGGAATTAAAGAACTGTTGGGATTATATACAGATTGGGATTTCTACATTAATCTGAGTGGACAGGACTTCCCGTTAAAATCACAAGATTATATACAAAATTTCCTCTGTGAAAACAGGGCGAATAATTTCATAAAGGTTGCAGACCAAGCTCGGGTAAGACCTGGTACAATGAACCGGGTTGAAAATTATTTTACAGAAACAGATGCTGATTTTTCAAACTCTACCGACAAACGGCCCTTTCTAAAAAATATGATACCGTATATTGGCGGGCAGTGGATGATATTAACCAGGGACTGTTGCGAGTTTTTTACTAATTGTGATGAAACGTTGGAAATTGAAGATTATTATCGCAACACACTGATTGCCGATGAATCATTCTTCCAAACAGTAATGATGAATACTTCGTTTGACGGCGCAATTGTAAATGATGACAAAAGAGCCATTATATGGATTCCCGACGGGGATATTAAATTACGTCCTAAAACATTTACAAAAGAGGATATGCCATTTTTACTGGCAGGAGATAATTTGTTTGCACGCAAATTTGATGAAACTGAGGACTCTGCCGTATTGGAAATTCTTGAAGCCCGTTTAGGCATCAAGCAGAAAACAGGTATAACGCAAGCAAGCCTTGTTTGAAAATACCATCTGTATATTTCTCAAAAATAACTTTAGAGGCGAATCTATTTACCGGATAATAAACTTACAATTATATATACACTTATCAATATTAAATATTATGGGAGAAAAGAAATTCAAAAGAGAAGCTAAAAAGCCGAAACAGGTGAAGCCGAAGACGATAGCTGCAAATCCTCAAATGAGACCTGAAGATAAAGCGAAGGGTAAGAGCAAATAGCTTATTGTCAAATGATTTATTTATAAGTGTAGAGTGGCAGCCGTATTTTAAGTTTGTTTAAAACATTATAATCAACTTCCAGTTTACACTTTTATTTCCATGTGCAGCCATTTTGTTTCCTCTGGAAACGGATAGCGTAACGGTTTCGGGCGTTCCCATAACTTTCCAGACTCCACTTTTAGGGCATTTTTCGCCTGTGCGGGCAGTCATACCAAGACGGGGCTTCATCATAATTGTTTTCTATTTTATTTGTAGAGTGCAAAAATACGACATTTTTTTCCACAACAGACTCATGAAATTATATCTTTCGGGCCTGTGCTTTTTTTATTTCATCGATATGCTCATAAGACCAATCGGCAAAACGTTCGATCAACGGTAATAAATCCATACCCAATGCAGTAAGTCCATATTCTACCCGTGGAGGAATTTCAGGATACATCTTTCTTTTTACAAATCCGTCCTTTTCCAATGTTCTGAGTGTACTTGTAAGTACTTTCTGTGAAATATCCTCTATACACTTATCCAATTCATTAAATCTCATTTTTCCGTTTTCTCCCAAAGTGATTAATATAATCATCGACCACTTGTTGCCGAAGTGCTCCATAACCATTCTGAACGGACAACTTTCCGTATAAGGATATTTTTTCAAAAATTGTTCCATTGTAAATTCTTGTAATTCAGTAATTCAAACCTACAGGTAAGTGACTATCCACTTTGTAAGTTCTTGTTTTTTAGTGTATAAGTAAATATTTTTACACTTTCTAAAAGTAAGTAACTTTATTATTATATGCAAAAAAATGGATATGGAAACAAATGAAAAAATCGTAATTTATTATTTCTCGGCAACAGGAAACAGCTTGAAAACAGCCTCTGTAATCGCTTCCCAATATAAGGAATCAAGACTGGTAAAAATAAACAGGCAGAACGTGCTAGAACATCCAGACTCGTCAATAGTTGGATTTGTATTCCCTGTTTATATGGGAGGAGTACCTGATATCGTTCATCGTTTTCTGGAAAGCTTTCCATTTCAAAAAGATGCATATTACTTTTCTGTTGCTACTTATTATACATACAAAGGAAGTGCTTTATCTGTTGTGAATAAGATATTAAAAAACAAAGGAGTCAACCTAAACTATGGTAATTATGTCCCTACAGTGGGGAATTGTTTGAAAGAATATGAAGTCTCTGCTGTAAAAAGACCTGTTATATTGGAACGTGCAGACACTATTACAAGTAAAATTGCTGATGAGATAAAAGATAAAATGGAAGTACAGCCGTCTAAATATTGCGGAGTGTCTGAAAAATTGCATACAGGTATGTTCAATATTTTCTTTAAAGACACGCACAAGAAATTTGTTTTAGAAGACAGTTGTGTTGGTTGCGGTATATGTGGCAAAGTTTGTCCTGTGGATAATATATCAATAAAAGATAAGAAGCCTCAATGGAGTACGAATTGTGAATCATGCCATGCCTGTGTGCATTGGTGTCCCAAAAATGCAATCAGTTTAGGCAAATCTAAAGGAAGATTACAATACCGCAATCCCGATGTGAAAATGGCGGATTTATTGCGATAACTTAGTTTATCAGGGAGATTTGAATAATTCTGTAAAACCAAGCCTATATTTTTTCATATGCTTTTTTCAGTACTAAATTAACTATCATTTCCAGATCTTTATGACACTTCGGTATTTCCATAGCTAATGCTTTTAGAAATAATAATTTCTCCAATGATATTACAAGATATTTTTCCTCTTCAATAGCATTTTCTTTCAGATAATCATAATCAAATGTGCATATCTGATTCCACATTTCAAATCCGTATTCACATATTCCTATATCGTCATACAAGTCCTTAATATTGTCTGGATATTTGTTTTTCAATATTTTATGATCATCATTATGTATTACTAAATCAATATCCGATCCGGCTTTACGTAAACCATAATATTCCATTGCTTTTCCTCCGATTAGTAATGGTTTATGGATAAAGCCGTATTCCAATATCTCCCAATTCAGTTCCATTTTTATAAGGTTTTTTTTATAGAACCCAAATTTAGTAAATATTTAAGATTCAGAAAGAAAGAGGAATGTTCAAAACTCGCTTGGTTTTAATTTGACTCCCCAAAACAATAACCTTAAATTTGTATAGATTAAGTTTTTAGAGAATGAGTATAGAGCAATTTACAAAGGACTATTGGTATTCAGCCAGATATGAAAGTGGGTTCAGTATTATCTTTCAGGTTTTGGAGATAGATAAAGACGGTTTTACCTTATGTCGTAAGGATGGCACTATTGTAGAAGTACTTCCCGATGGCTATCAACAGATTATTTCCCATGGCAATATAGAGCCGGAATATGAATGAATATTCCTTGACTGTCTGTATCTTGGAATACGGACACCTTAAAAATAAAAATTATCTCATCGGTTTTTGCTTCTTTTCTTTCGCATCAGGCTCACGAAAAAGAAGCGGACTGAAAATTTTCAGTCCGAATAGTCATTTTGAATTTTGAGGGGATTTGAAGTCGGGGAATACATACCAACTATCCTTGTACCTGTCGCCAATCAAATTAAAGACTCCTGTCAATCCGCTCTCATCAGCATATTTTTTAGCTTCGGAGATAGTCTTGAATTCCCCTAACTTCTTGAATCCTATAAATAATTTATACATGTGCTTGTTCTGTTTATGTTTTTCTGCTTCTGCCTGTAAAATAGCATAGGCTTCATTATAATTGCTCTTTTTCTTTTCCAATTTGGTATTGGCTTTTAGTAGCCGTTCATCTGTACTTTCATCAAAAAACAGGTTGTTCTGTGTTTCGTCCTGTATATATTGGGCAATAACCCTCTCCACTTTTGTTATCTGTGCCTTTGCAGAAGCTACTTTCGATAGTAAGAAGTTGAACCCTGTCTGCAACCCTGTCCGCTTGTCGTATGAGCAATGATATACTGTTACTCTCCTGCGTGGGTATTTGCAGACAAGTTTTGCCCTGCGCCATTCGATAAGCCATCGCCATCGGTCTACCATATCACGGGGTAGGTCAATTTTGTGCAAGATTTCCCTGTGTCCGTCTTGGTGTCGTATCTCAAAAGTGATATATACCCAATGTTCTATCTTTAGTTCCCGTTCTGCTTTTGCCAAATCTTTGGCATATTGCATCCAATCTTCCATTACTTCTTGTGCCATGATTATTTTGATTTGGTTATTATTAGTCTTCTTGTATGCTATGCACTCATTCTCTGTTGGAAAAGTGGTATATTTTTATTTACAAGTTTTAGTATCTGTTTATGATATTCCGTAGTTTGGTTGCATACACCTTGACATTGGAGTATTTTGAGTTTAGATAAGGACAGTTCAATGGTTTCGAGTTTCTTATCATCCGTATAAGCAGATAAAATAAGGCTGTCGGGTTTTAGGTGGTATTCATTGGTAAATACGCAATGATGCATAAAATCACCCTCTTGCATAATCTCATCTACGCTTTCCAATACACGGATGTGGATAAACCCGTCTGTAAACTCGATACCGAAGAACTTGGATTTCATCTCTTGAAATAGCTTTTCATTCTCCAATGATTTCTTTCTCTTTTCTTCCCTATGTTGCTGTTCCCAGAGTTCACGCTTCTTCTTCACATACTTATCATGCTCTTTCTTTAGGTTCTTCGGGCATACATATTTGGCATTATGCAGGTCTTTTCCAAAGAAGCGGAGTAAATCTATATAATCGCACCACTCACTTACACTGTCAATGGCATAGCCATTTCTAAGGCAGATGCGGATAGATGCCCAATAGTTGTTAATATCCCTTCGGGTATAGGCAAAGTATTGGAACAAGTTTGTCTGTCCTGCTTTTAGCATGGTTTCTGCTTTGCTGTTACCTAACAGGAAGCTAAATAGGTCAAATGGAGTAAGACCATAGAATTGCTTGTTATATCCGCTTCTCTGTACTTCGGGTATTAACTTCTGTCTTGGATATATTTCAGTCGGAGTAATATTATATAACGACCTTTCGGGACGGATTTCAAGTTCTGTCCACCAACTCCATTCATGCCCATAGAATCCCATCGGGCGGAGTCTTGCCATAGTTGCGTATTTCCCATTCGGAGCAATCCAACGCTGTACTACTTCCATATTGAAATATCGGGGTTCATCTCCTTTCTTCATCTTACACTCAACATATATGAAACGCAGGACTTGGAAACCCTCGCAAGATGTAATAATGCACATATATTCATAATCCATAAAAGTACGCTTGCGTGTTTCTTCTACTTTTAGTTTGGTCTTGCAATTCGGACAAATACAATGCTCTGCTTTATTCTCTTTATCTGTCCATTGGTGTCCGCATTCTAAGCAAGTAATAACCCCTTTGGCGGTCTTTTGTCCGATATGCTCAATACAGTTCTTATATGCCCATTTGATTTGAGCATCCGTTATTTTAGGCAGTTTCTTACTTGATTCTACTATATGTTTTTGGAATTTATTTTTTGGTTTCATGGCTGTAATTTTAGAAGTCAAATAGACTCGGTTGGTTATTCATTTCTACCCGTTTAGCTTTCTTCTTAGGCTGCATCATACGATTGTAGGCATCATCCTGAGCCTTCTGTATGGCTTCTTGGCGAGCTTCCTCTTTTTCCTTTTGGGTTAATTCTACTGTGTGATTGACTGCTATATGGCAGTTATTCATAGAGTTGCCAACCTCTATACTATCTTCATTGTAGTAGTGGACTGCCATTGAATAGACCTCAATGTCCGTAAATCCGTTGCAACCGCTTTTCTGAACAGTATTCAGAATGTATGTGATACAGTCGTCTATATTCTTATCAGTCTTTGCAAACGATTCGGCAAACAGAGCATCTGTTTCTGCCCGTTGCTCCAAATAGGTTAATATCGTCCGTGTAAAATATGCTGTTGATTTCATATCTTTAGTTATTTGTTGTTATTGATTCGTTAATTTCCTTCCATAGACCTTTCTGATTATCGAAGTCAATGTGATAGTAATACTTTATGGTTTCCTTAGGCTTTTTCCTTGAATTGGAGAAGGTTTCGATTTGCTTTACTTTCCAACCTTTGGAGGTTTCTTCTAATATGATACAAGTCATATAACTTAAACTAATATGCCTGAATCTTTTGCCTATTTCTACTTTCATTGCTATCTATTTTTTTAAGCTTAATACTCTTTCTAATTCTTCTCTTTTGGTTTTAGAGAATATCCATCCTGCTTTCTTGGTGTCTTTGTATGTCAATCTCGGATTGAACTTTCCACCCATAGCGGATAATAAATCTTTGATAGGTTTTGTATCTCCGAACAGGGCGATAGCTTTCTCGGAATAATCGACTATCTCAAATTGTAAGTTGTCAGATTGTATTTGTATGGTTGGTGTATGTTCGTTATCTGTTCTATCGGATTGCTTACCGTTTGTATTAGGCTTAATAAAAATACCATCGGGACATCCTGCTGTATAGGCGAATTCTTCGATTGTCCTTTCACGATTATAGATAGGTTCTTTTTCTATTATCCAACCTCTGTATTTGCTTTCCCCTAAATAGTAGCCTGCACCCATTGAATACTTTTCCCTATGCTCGTAATTTTCGTTATACTCTGCTAAATAGGCTGTACCCTCAAAATTGGAAGCGTGTTTACGCATTTCGGAGAATATGTCCCGTGTATGCCTGGAAAAACCTAATATTACATTGCTTATGGTAGAGGATGCAAAGTAGTCTGTCTGTGAATCGGATTCATCCTGCTTCAGCCGAGCAACAATAATGGCTTTTGCATCGGCAGTAAGATTATTCCGAAGCCATTCTCGACCGATAACCCGAACTTCTTCCCTGCGTTTTTCTTCGGTTCTCTGCTGTTCCATTTCATCTACATGCTTGGCTTGTGCTTTGACGTAGAGTTTAGCGACTTCTTCTTCGGTCATAAACTCGATGTTCTTATCATCGTAATACATACCTATACCGAACTTTTGGCTCAATGGCTTAATTATTTCGGATTGGTGGAAATCATGGGTTCTGAGGTTGATTAAATGATAATGATAGCCAAATTGGTTATGTGTTATTTTATGGACTACATACCTGCTGTATGAATAGCCTTCCATTTGTACTATTTGGTTTACCTCTACTGATTTAACGTCTGTATCTGTTGTTGTTCCTCCGAAAAGGGAATATAATTTTGTCATGGCTGTAAGGTTTAAAAAGATTAATAGAATCAATGATGTGAAAATTGCGATAGATAGGAGGGAAAGGATAACCCGAATGATAAAGTTTACCAACTTAAAGACAAAGCAGATACCCCAATAACAAAGGATAAGACCGATAACCACAGATGAATTTATACTCACTTGTGAAATACCCCACAGGCACACTACTGCAACTAATATCCTCAAACCAAATTTTATGATGATTCCGGAGGCGAGGGAGTTTTGTTTCAATATGTTTTTTTCGTTTCTCATAACTATGACATTTTTTTTTCATGCGTCATCCTTCGGGTCGGTCGTTTTTGTTTCATAGAGCAACACGAGGTATTGTGTTTTCAGTACAGGTATATTTTTTCGTCAATAAATACGCTCGCCGAAGGAAAGAGGAAGATTTTTACGGAAACCCTTTAGGGCGCCGAATATGAATGTCTGAAACACTATCATACCTTTGCTCTGATGAACAATAGACCGAACAAGGATGACTCTCAGAACTGAAATGTGGAATAATTATCGAAAGAAACGGGAAGGAACATCGTTAGATAATAGGATAGTAGAAAAGATATGTTCTCACAGCATAGTAATAGAAAGTTAAATACTCAAGTGTAGCCTGAAAGTAGCTACTCTTGATAAATTATCCGAGACTGTTTCCGAAATGTAGGTTATTAATGTAATTGTAGAATGCACAGTAATAGTGTGTATTCGAATTACAGATTATATAACTAATGGAGGAAAGGGTCGCAGGATTCATTGGCACAAACTTTTACTTCTTTTCATTACAAAACTTAACCACTTTTATAAATATAATAAGCTCTCGACCTTTATTATTTCAACTAAAGAGGATAAAAAACATTAAGGTTATTTTAAAATCAGGCTTTTATTAGGACTTTATCAACTAAATACCATCTGTTGATAACTAACTAATAATTTCGTATACAAATCATTAAACATAAGCGCATAATTGTTAAATTTGTATTTTAGTATATTTAAAAAACAATATTTATTATAAAATCTGAGGAACATGGACAAGTCAATTCTACAAGAATACCTTAATTTGCAGTTTATTCCACTAGATGATGATAGTGCACTGGATAAATTGAAAAAAGCAAGTGCTGAAATTGCAAAGAAACTACAAAAGGATAAGTCCAGAATTATTTCATATACATTAGTCGCTTTAGATCCTCAAATCTCTGTTGATGATTCGTCTTTGGCAGAAGTCAAAGAAATTGTCATAAAGCATTGGCCGGTTTTTGCGACTAAAGCAAGTGACCTACTGATTACTTATCTTAGGGCTGTAATTTTAGAAGCATTACAAAATATATCTAACAATATTCAACTAGCAGGTATTATCTGGCTTACAGGAAGTAGTGCTTTACCATATTACATCTTGGACAGAGAAGCAAACACATTGAAAGAATGGTTGGAAAACATTGGTAATATTTACGAACAGGAGGCAGAAAGTCAATGGAAAGCTTCTTCTGAAATACAATTTACTAATCCAGCACAAGTTTCTTTGAATACTACTATAACTTCACCTCAAGTAAGTGCCGATACTTTAGCTGCCGATTTAAAAGCTGCTTCCGCACATAAAAATTATGGTGGGGAAAACCCAGGGGGTACACAAAATTGGGATACATGGCCAGTTTTTTTCTCAACTCGAGCTGGAGAAGGGTTATCAAAAGAGATAAATAGGGCTTTGACATTACAAGGAAATAGCCTAAAAAAAGGATTAGATGGATATAACACGCAACTGAATGAATATTTTTCAGGTTTGGGTAAGTATTTTGAAAATATTTCAAAACAGATGATTTTGGGGACACAATCCATACAACGTCGTAGTCAACTTCTCTGGGTAAAAGAAGCTTTATATTCAGTAGGACAAAAAACAAGTTATCGTAATATCTCGAAATCTGATCTACCATTTGTTTTAGCAAAAGATATGCAAAGCCTAATCACTTTCATATATCCAGTTAGTGTTGACTTCTTTACAAAAGAAATTTTGAGAAATATTATAGATGACGCTGATACAAAAGTATCATTCTCAAATCTATTAGGAGCGGACAAATTAAAGAATATCCAAAATATATTTGGGACACAAAGTACCATTGATACTTCCCGCAAGCCTTTGATTAATTATATTCAGCGATTAGTCTCTAATCAAACAACTATTGAACAAATGGAGTGCGAAACAGGGATAAAAGCCAATAGCGAAATTTCTTTGGCGGATTTCACGGTTTATTTATTACACGACCTACAATCTATCAGATTGACAACCATAAAATAAAAATATTATGGAAAAAATAACTGGACGTTGTAGTAATCCCAATTGTCAAGCCCATATAACCGGACAATGTTATGAGCATAAAGATAGTTTAGAAACTTGCTCAAATTGGACCATTAAGTCCAATGTTCCCAAGACTAAAAAGAAAAAGACCGATACCGCTTCTGCTATTGCATGGACAGGAGAGGCGATAGCTCCTGAAACAATAAACATAATTAGTCAACGGTCTAATCCTATAATCATTGCTTCTGTCGGGAATGTTGATGCAGGAAAAACCTCGTATTTTGCAATGCTTTATCTTTTACTTTTGAATGGACATAAACTGGACGATTTTCAATTTGCAGGGTCACTTACACTTATAGCATGGGATAGGTTGGCTGATAAATTGAGGTATAACAAGGGTTCTGTAGCATTTCCCGCACCTACCCCAAGTAATCCTGATTATTATCATTTGTTGCATTTGGCTTTAAAAAAAGATTCAAGATTGCACGATGTAATATTGGCAGATGCCTCTGGTGAAGTTTTCAAATTATGGGCTGATAATAAAGATGATGAAAATGTTGAAAATGCAAGATGGATTCACAAGAATGCCAGTGCATTTTTGCTATTTGTAGATTGCGAAGCCCTCGAAACGCGAAAAGCGATTGCAAGAGCTGAAATATTAGATATTGCAAGTCGACTCGTTGAAGATTTGGGAAAACGTCCAGTAGCTGTCGTTTGGTCGAAAGCTGATAGAATCAACCATGTTAATAGTAAATTGATAGAACTTATAAAGGAGCGGCTTAAAGATATATTTCAAGATAACTATTCCGAATTTGAAGTTACTAATTATCCTAATATTGATCCCGAAGAACTCTGTCATGGTAATAATTTGAAAACATTAAACTGGTTGTTAAACTATGTGGCACAACCGACAGAAGTTATCCCCGAAATAGAGATAACAAACGAAGATGATATTTTTCTAAATTATAAATAATACTATGGAACAGAATAGATCTATTATTATTGTTGGGCAACCAGGAACTTCAAAAACTACCTATTTATCTCAATTAGTTTTGCAGGTAGAAGGTAAAAAAAAGGCAATAAAATTTAGAAATAAGCCTGATGATCTTTCTATTTTAAAAGATGCTATTGCTCAATTAAGGAGTGGACAGGAAGTTCAAGCCACCCCTTCGGATAATAATGAAATAATTAAATTGCCGCTATCTATAAATGGTAATGAAGTAGATTTAGTCTGCCCTGACTATGCAGGTGAACAAATCTCAAATTTACTTGAATCACGAGAGATTGATGCAAAATGGATAGATTTGATTGTTAATAGCAACGCATGGATAATTTTTGTTCGCCCTACACAATTGACTGTTTCATATGATATAAGTACGAAAAGTATTCAAGAAGCAGAAACTGTAAAACAGTCAAGCGATTCAGAGTTTCAAATTTCAGACCAATCAAACCTAATAGAACTGTTGCAAATTTTGAGGTACTATAAAAAATTAACTGTGCAACAAGAGACGAAATGCCCGAAATTGTTAATTACTTTTACATGTTGGGACGAATTAGACGGAAAATATACCCCATTGGAATATGTTCAAAAGCAACTTCCATTATTTTATGAATATATTACCAACAATTGGAATAAAGATTCTTTTTCGTTTGCAGGGCTTTCTGCTCAAGGTGGAAAAATAGCTGAAGTGAAAGAAGATTATGAGGTATTTGGTCCCGAGGAATCCGCGTATATAGTTGAGCAGAGTGGTGGCGACAACGTGTTTGATTTATCGCTACTTATAACAAAAGTTCTGTAAAGTGAAAATAGTAATACATCAAGCATTATGCGGTGAGAATGAGGATGATAAAAGCAGTGGGTTCTCATTATTAAAAACGACTTTGGATGATAAAGCTTTTGCAAAGAGAATTTTACCGAAGACAAACTTGGCTGACTTGCCCTCATCCGGCATCAATTGGATTCCTGCTATTAGAGGATTTTTGGTTGACCAACATTTCCTGATAATAAAGACATATCCCGATAATTCCCCTAAAGTCAGAACGGGCAGGTTGTTTTCTCATGCCTTAATAATCAATAAGGCAGACATAGGTAGTGTAAATGATATTTCAACTTTATTTACTCACTTTAGTGAGCAAATAAATAAAGATTTGACTATTAGCGTAATCGAATACAAGCCAGATAACCATTTTCAATCCAATTACACTTCGCGCGAAAAGAAAGTAGCTCAAGGAATTGTTAGTAATAAAAGAAATATCATTTGGGTAGGTCAGTCAGGGTTTGAAGAAATGATTTCCAAAATATGGCGTGGACTTGACTCTGACACTCGTTGCAAGCTGAATTTTGGAATTCAGTTCAATCCTACCCAAGTGAGTATTGATAAGTTTAACATACTTGTAATACCCGAAAATATTGCTGTACAGTGGCGAAATAGAACAGATTTTTTTCTTATTGAACCACAAGAACCAGATACTACTCTTTCACTGGCCGCAAAATCCATTCTTGGGAATGATGAATCAAAATCGCAATTTGAAGATTTTAGTAGTAAGATAGAAGCTACATATCCTTCCATTGAGCATCTGGAAACATGGGAGTGGTGTATTAAAGTAACAGAATCCGTTGAAAAGGGACAAAAAGGAAAATTCGCGGATATCAAACAACTGCTGATGCTTATATGTGCATATAGCAGGGATAAAGCTAAGGGCGATACATTTAAGCAGAAAGTGCTAGCTATTTTAATTGATTTATTAAAATCTAGTTCTGATATTTCTGAAATACTTTCTTTAAAAGATATTGATTTTGGTGCTGTAAAAAATGCTAATTTAATACTTCAAGAAGCTTTGAAGAAATGGTCCGACAAACATTTACTTGATAAAAAGTTTAATAAAGATAATCCTTGCATTTCTATAATTGATAAGTTATCTGATACGAAACATACGAATATATGGTGGCGGGAATCTGTAAAAGAGAGTTTAGTCAATAAGTTTAACTATTGGCAAAAAGACTATGCACAAATTTGTTGGTTATGGTTTGGGGAAGACCCTCGAACATTTAATATTCTATTTCCTTTTCTTCTTGAGAACAATAAACAAATTGAACAAGATTTAATTGATACCTTCCCTCATAATGTTGCTACAAACTTTCTGTCTGAGATTGAGACTTTTGCAATTAAGAAGAAATGGTATAAATTACATGCTGTTACTATATGTAAGCAACATAAAGGTGTGCATGCTATCCTTAATCAGCAATTAGCTGTGGATAAAGATGAAAATAGTACTGATGGATTTGAATACATTGCAAGTTATTTTCCTCCACTGGACTTCATTGGAGAAACTGTGCATTTGAATGATGAAAGGTTATGGTCAATTTCCGGACGAATGCTATCTAAAACAAATTTTATCAACCGGCTCAATATTTCTGATTATGGATGGCATAAAATAATATGTAACGCACTGCTACAAGGAACTCCAATTGAGGATTTATTCCAATATCCTGAATTTTTCGTTTATAATACACTTGATGCTTTACTACAAGGACATGAAGTCCCCGAAGAGGTTTGGCCAATAATAATAAAAAATCAACTTACAGACATTTACGACTACCAACAACGGAAAAGAGCATGGACTGTTATACCACAGGATTTAAGGAAAGATTTCTTGCAGGCGACAGTTTCTACCCACTTAAAGTTAGAAGTTAGTGCAAGTCTTGAAACAGAATTGCAGAACTATTTAGATGGAACCTCTTTTTTACAAGAGTATTTCAACCAAAACAAACGAAATTTATCTGCCATTCTACGTTTATTTAGTAAGGTAGACGTCAAGAATCAAATATTATTGGCAAACTTTATATATGGATATAATGAACAATTACCTCAGTTGGATGCTATTTCTTTGGGAAAAATCGTTCATCGAAAAAACTGGGAAAGATGTGCTGAACATATTTATGAAAAATCAAAATACAATGCTTCTTATAGAATTTCACTTCAAGAGTGTTATTCGTTGCTAGGGCTTTTATCCCGATTTAGTCTCAGTTTATCAGGATGGCTATCTAATGTTGCCATATCTGAAAATGAATGGTGGGAGTCTCTTCATAAAGTAGCTTGTAATTTGTTCCCCAAAGGACCTAATGATAATGGCTTATGGGAAAAAGCAGATGGTAAAGCGAGTGAATTACATCATGATACAACTGGTGAAGATGCTTGGAGAAAGGCGCTTACAAAATTGAGAAAAGGTAATTGTAAAAATATTACTATCTCAACATTATTAAAAGCAATGAAGGATAAATATAATACCAATCAAGAATTGAATAGTTTAATAGAATTATATAAGAAATTATGAATACAATACTTGTTTTAACTGCATTAGAATTAGAAAGACAAGCCGTTTTGGCTCATTTAGAAGATATACAACAAGAGTTACATCCTGAAACTGGGACTGACTATCAGGTTGGTTATTACAATGCACCAACTGGAAAATTTAAAATTGTTGTCGGAAAAACAGATCAAACGAATACAAACGCCGGAATAGAGACAGAACGTGCTTTAACTCATTTTTCGCCATCTTATGCTTTTTTTGTTGGAGTGGCAGGAGGCTTAAAAGATGTAAAAGTTGGCGATATAGTTATAGGAAAAGCGGTTCTTGGATACGAAAGAGGGAAAGAAACTGATAAAGGATTTCTATATCGACCCCAATTTGGACTTTCGTCATATAATTTAGAGCGAATGGCAGAAGCTTATGGCAATTCAGATAAATGGATAATTAAATCAGGCTCATTGGTTAACCCAGATTTTTCACTTCCGATTAATGTGTTTTCAGGAACAATTGCTGCAGGTGAGAAAGTGATGGCAAACATAGATTCTGAGACACTAGATTTCTTGAGAACGAAAATGAGTAATGCTTATGCCGTTGAAATGGAAGGATTGGGATTTTTAGAAGCATGTAGGCATTTTTCTCAAATTAAATCATTATTACTTCGGGGAATATCTGATTTAATAAAAGGAAAAAATGAGTCTGATGAAAAAGGTTCGCAGCCTTATGCTTCACAGAATGTATCAGCATTTTTATTTGGACTAATAGATGAACTGTCACTGCAAATAAATCCTCTAAATTTAAGAAATAAACTGCAGGAAGTGGCATATAAGCTTTATCCGAGAGGAATTGAAGATAGGAATATTTGGGAACGGGCAGGCGGACGGCTCCATGAAGTTAATCTGAATAAGTCAGGTGGTGATCAATGGTTTGATGCTCTGAAATTAATTGATAATGGAGGTGGAAATGTAACTTTCTCATTGCTAATTCAAATAATGAAAGAAGATTTCTCTAATAATGGTTTATTGAAATCCTTGTAATTCTTCTCTAATTAATTATGAGTAATTTATATAAAAGCATAAGAAATTATAAGAGAAAATTTCGTCGAAGGAATAAGCAGATTGTAATTTTATTGGGTGCAGGAGCTGCAATGCCTTGGGATGGAATTTCAAGTAGACAAATAAAGGATTTATTTATAGCAGACACAACTTATCAAACTGTGGATGGAATTACTATTGGCAGATATCTATTTGATGTTTTGGATGATTTTTATGGTCATGATTGCTCCAATTTTGAGACATTTATAGCTACTTTAGAAACAATACTAAATTATATTTTAAATGCTACTAATATTGGTGGAATTAACGAAGGTAATACCTCATTCACACCTGCAATCTTGAAATTAAAAGATGAGATTGATAGTTTGCTTACTGGAAAAACAATTGATGAAAAAAGAATTTATTGTGGGAATTTATTTCGCCACTTTGTCAATTTAGTAATAGATCGAATCGATGAATATAATAATAATGTATTGGATGATAAATTTGAGATAATCAATAATAATTTAATTGCTTTTGTGAAATATTTTCTATGCAGGAATTATTCTGTCAAATTTTACACTACAAACTATGATAATATAGTGCCACAATTATTAAGAGAATCATTTAAAGTTTATGAAGGTCTTTATAAATCACCTTTACTTGATAAAAGATTTAACTTTGACTTAGATGCTTTCCATATAGCTAGATTAAGCCATTTTAATATTCATGGTTCAATTTTTCTTAAGCATACAATAGTAGACATACAATATGAAACATTATATAGTTCTTTCGCTCAACATCTAACACATGCTTTAGCTATTAATGCGGGGAATCCATCTGAAAGATTATTATTTTCTCCAATTATTACTGGATATAATAAGACACAAAGAATGGTAAATAAGCCTTTTAATTTAGGTTTTAGTGCACTCACAAATGATCTTAATGATAGCGATGGATTAATCACTGTTGGATACTCTTTTTCTGATCCACACATTAACTGTATACTCTCGTCTTTTACCAGTTGGAATAAAGCCAAATTTATTCATGTGACAAAATATGATGGTGACTTTGATAATCCATCCAATAGAGAGTATTTTCAATTAGGCTCAGTAACACAAATATACAAGAGAGAAGAAGATAATATATGGCTCCATGATATCAATAATAGGAAACATATATACAAACAAGGATTTGATGTTTTTTTAAGTAATAACTTAAATTGGAAGAGACTTTTGGAATGATTAAGCGGTCATCTCATCCATCAATATTCAAATAAAGGTATTATTCAAAAGAATACTACTTTTTTGTCTAAATATTTAACTAAATAATACACTTAATTTAAATTCTGGAATATTTTTTTATGAAAATTACATTTTATATCTTTGTTCAAGGAGTTATTTGAATCTATGAAAATCGAAGAGAAGCAATGTATCTTGGTTGTTTCTAAATCGTTACCCATTCTCATTTTTGCATTCACAATCCACTGAAAATTAGCCGGATATATTATTTATGAGTGGTTCGAATATCTGTATGACCAAGCATTTTCGAGACTGTTTCGATAGGGACTCCATTGGCCAGCGTGACCGTCGTTCCGAAGGTATGCCTCGCAAGATGGCAGGTCACGGGCTTATCAATTCCGCATATCGTAGCGATCTCCTTCAGGTATTCATTCATCTTTTGATTGGAACAAACAGGAAATAATTTCCCGTCTTTTTGCTTTCCTTTATATTTTTCAATAATCTCCAAAGGGATTTCCAACAAACGGATATTCGATGGTACATTGGTCTTCTGGCGACTGGTCATTATCCATTGATGTCCGTCAAAAGCTGTCTTCACATTGTCTTCTGTTAGTTGAGCCACATCGATATACGACAGACCGCTATAACACATAAAAAGGAAAATATCACGAACTTGTCCAAGCCTCTCTGTTAGGAATTCTTTTTTATAGATAGCATCAATCTCTTCTTGGGTAAGAACTTCGCGAACTACCTTCTTCGTCTTGAATCTGAAACTGACAAAAGGATCTATCTTAATATCTGCACCTGTACTCTTAATGTAGTTGAATACTGTTCTGAAACGTTGTACAAATTTTAAGGCTGTGTTGTTGTTGCAATTATGCTCTTGTTGAAGAAATAGGAAAAACTTCTCTATAAAAATAGGGGTGAGTTCCATTACCGGAATATCTGACAGTTTATATTCTGTTTTCAGAAACTCTTTCAATCGAACTTTGGTCAATTCATATCTACCATAGGTTATTTGAGATGTATCTCTGCCAATTTTCAATAGATAGAACTCATTGTGTTCTGCAAAATGCTCTAGCAGCATTTTCTTTTTGTCGGTTTCAACACCTAATACAATGTTTTTGATTTTCTCGGGAAGTACATAACCGTGTTCATTGAGTTGCTGATAATAAATCTCATCTATTTTTACCCGCATAATATTCAATAGACGGTTTATATTCAAAGCATCGGTAGAAGCACCTAATACCTTACCATTTGAAGTATCCCAAAGCTTGGGATTGATTTGTAACTTGGAACTAAATTGAACTTGTTCCTTATTGATGGTAATGCGAACCATGATGGAGCAATTACCTGCTTTGTTTATCTCATTTTTTCTGAGATAGAATAAAGTCCTGAACATAGACTTCTTTACAGTTGATTTCATAACACATAATTTTTAGTGTTTAAAACTAGAATTAATTGTAAGAAGTCAGACAGACAAAACACTGCCAATGTGTGACAAAACAGATAGTTATATCTTTATTCGTTACGGTTCTCTCAAATAAAAAAATCCGTAACGATACCGTAACGATTCGTTGTCAAGAATTGGAAATATTGCGGCGGATAATGTCTTGTGTAGAAAAATAAAAAACTCCCTAAAATACTATTTTAGAGAGTTTTGTCTTTTGTTGTCAGATTCTTGTCTGTTAGTTTCTGACCTTGCAGTGATCCGAACAGGATTCGAACCTGTGACCCACAGCTTAGAAGGCTGTTGCTCTATCCAGCTGAGCTACCGGACCTCACCTTATTGCTCGAAAGCGAGTGCAAAGTTAAGATATTTTTGGTTATTCACAAGATTATAACATGAAAGTTTAATCATAAAATTCATAATAAAAACATAAACAATACAGAAACAGCACTTTATATTTAATTCAGTTCTTATAAAATAAATTAATCATATTAAATATCTTTCTAATCTGTAGCTTTCTACAAAATAGAATATAGATGAGATCCTTTTTTATTACATTTGTATTTGATATTCATATAAAATAATTGACATGCACCTTAATTAAACACAAAAAGTAGAATTACAAATCACTCTAGATTTATAAAAGGATAAGATGGGAATCTTGTCGCTACACAGCTCATACGACAATTGTCGTTTTCATTAGTCAATTAATCTCATAAAATAAGAAAAGAATATATGATCGATTCAATTATATCTACCGTAAAGAATCAAAAGGCTATACTAGTTGGTCTCATAACCCAACAACAAACAGAAGAGCAAGTCAAAGAATACCTTGACGAACTTGCATTCCTAGCAGATACTGCAGGTGCAGAACCAGTTAAGTATTTCACTCAAAAGCTAGAACATCCCAATCCTGTAACCTTCGTCGGAGCAGGAAAATTAAGTGAGATACGCCAATATATGGAGGACCAGGAAATAGGATTAGTAATATTCGATGATGAGTTATCTTCAAAACAAATCCGAAACATTGAAAAAGAACTGGAAGTAAAAATCTTAGATAGAACAAGTCTTATTCTAGACATATTTGCAATGCGAGCACAAACCGCTTATGCAAAAACTCAAGTAGAGCTTGCTCAATATCAATATCTACTACCTCGATTAACCCGGATGTGGACTCACTTAGATAGACAACGTGGAGGTGGAGCTATGATGCGTGGTGTCGGAGAAACCCAGCTCGAAACTGACCGCCGTATTGTCCTCGATAAAATAGCAGACCTCAAAGACCAACTTAAATCTATTGATAAACAAATGGTCGTTCAGCGTAAGAACAGAGGCAAAATGGTACGTGTAGCTCTCGTCGGATATACCAATGTTGGAAAATCAACTACAATGAATATGCTTAGCAAATCGGAAGTTTTTGCCGAGAATAAGCTCTTTGCAACACTCGACACTACTGTACGGAAAGTCATTATAGATAATCTTCCTTTTTTATTATCAGACACAGTCGGGTTTATACGAAAATTGCCTACTCATCTGGTTGAATCTTTTAAATCAACATTAGATGAAGTACGTGAAGCTGATCTGCTTATTCATGTAGTAGATATCTCCCACCCCAACTTTGCAGAACAAATAGAGGTTGTTGAAAAAACTTTATTGGAAATAGATGGAGAAGAAAAGCCGACAATATTAGTCTTTAATAAAATTGATGCCTTTTCATATATCGAGAAAGATGAGTTTGATCTGACTCCGCCAACCAAAGAAAATCTATCTCTTGATGATCTGCGCAAAACATGGATGGCAAAAATGCAAAACAATTGTATATTTATCTCCGCCAAAAATAAAACGAATATAGATGAGCTAAAAGAAATGATCTATGATAAAGTAAAGGAGATTCATATCGCACGCTACCCTTACAACGATTTTTTATTTCAGAAATACGATGAAAATATTGAGGAATAAATAACACCCTCTAAATAAAAAATGCGATCCTTCGGCTGAAGGATCGCATTTTTTATTTAGACACAACTATATCGCTTCTGAATTTGCACCATATTCAAACCTTATTCATAAACATAAAATAAACCAGATATGCAGGACATATTCAGAAAAGGAAAGACTTTTAATTTATCAGAAATGATAAAATACTCAATAGGTCGAGTCATCAGTAAACAAGTTCTCAAGAATCCATCCGGAAACATCACACTTTTCTCTTTTGACAAAGGACAAGGCTTAAGCGAGCATACAATACCTTTTGACGCGATGATTCAGATTCTTGATGGAGAAGCGGAAATAATAATAGGAGGAAAATCTAATATCGTAAAAACAGGAGAATCAATAATCATGCCGGCCAATGTTACGCACGTCCTACAAGTGATTACGGCACTTACAATGATCAAAGGTTGATTATAGTCTAAATAAGACATACAAATACATAGAAGAAGAGCCAAACTCAAAAAGTCTGGCTCTTTTATATTATAAAGAAAATAATTTCTTATAGAGAATTTACATGATGAGCAAGCTTAGATTTCAAATTAGCTGCTTTGTTCTTGTGAATAACATTCTTCTTTGCTAATTTATCTAACATTGATGCGATTGATGGATAAAGTTTTTTAGCTTCTTCTTTATCTGTAATTGCACGAAGCTTTTTAACAGAATTACGAGTAGTTTTAGCTACATACCTATTTCTCAAACGCTTTACATCAGCTTGTCTGATTCTTTTTATTGATGATTTATGATTTGCCATAATGACGACTAATCTTTATTTTTTTTATATTTTATTACTTGTAGCCCATAGGGGAGTCGAACCCCTCTTTCAAGAATGAAAATCTTGCGTCCTAACCGATAGACGAATGGGCCATCTTAGAGTTGCATTCTGCTTATTTTTCAGTTGCTTTATCTCTCGATTGCGGATGCAAAGGTAAGTGTTATTTTGTTTCCTGCAAACATTCTTGGCATTTTTTTCAAAATATTTTTACCTATATTCGTTAATAAATTAGCTATCAACACTATAATTTTCGACTTTTTTTATCTTTTTTCTATGCTTTGATACGCTTTTCCCAAATAGCCTATTATATCGGAAGCTAAAAGACTGTAAACAGATTTTGATTTTGCAGCAAAATCACCAGCCGAACCATGTAGATAAACCCCCAAAACAGCAGATTCGAAAGGCGAATAGTTCTGTGCAAGCAAAGAGGTTATTATTCCGGTCAGCACATCACCGCTTCCCGCCGTTGCCATTCCCGGATTTCCGGTCGAATTAAAAAATACTTTTTTCTCAGGTGTAATGGTAGCTGTATAGGCACCTTTAAGCACGACATAAACAGAATATGTCTCGGCAAACTCTCTTGCTTTTTGTAAACGCTCATAACCCGATAAACAGCGACATCCAATCAACCGGTCTAATTCTACAGGATGAGGCGTAAGAATACTTTCTTTCGGAATCAGCAACTTAAGAGACTCATCTTTCGCTATCAGATTCAAAGCGTCAGCATCTATCACCATAGGCTTAGATGATACAGTTAGTAATGTCTTCAGTAAATCTCCGGTAACCTGACAAAGACCAATCCCGGGGCCAATACCAATTGTCATTTTATCCGAAATCCCCCCTACTCCACTCAACCACTCCTTTTCTTCTTCGGCAGAAACCATAGCCTCGGGAACAGCAGTCTGTAATATTTCAACACCGCAAGAAGGAATACGCATGGTCAACAAACCGACACCAGCTCTCAGACAAGCCCTCGCAGAAAGAACAGCTGCCCCTATTTTACCAAACGATCCGGCAAAAATCAATGCATGCCCAAATACTCCTTTATGAGCAAAGGTATTCCGTTTTTTTAGCATAGGCTCAATATCCCGGCGTTCTATATAGAAATAATCAGAGAACTGTTCATCTATACACTCGCTGCAAAGCCCAATATCAAGAATGGTCAAATGGGAACAATAATCAGCATTTTCAGGTAATAAAAGCGATAGCTTTGGAAACTGAAAACTAAAAACCCGGTCTGCTTTCACGATTCCATCGGGATTATTCATCGAATTATCTTCAACAAACAAACCTGATGGTATATCTATCGAATACACTATACTACTCGAATTATTAATAACAGAAACTATCTGCAAATAGATATCCGACAAAGGACGATTCAATCCCGATCCGAAAATGCCATCTATCACAACAGAGCCTTTTCCTATTTGAGGAATATCCTTATCACTCCGTATCTCATTTACATAGAGTAAACGCTCGAGTCTCGCTTTATTAGCAGCACAGTCTGCCGATAAAATACCATTGGGATTGATCAGATAAACATCCACAGAAAAATGCTTAGTCAACAGCATACGAGCCAAAGCCAATGCATCTCCGCCATTATTTCCCGACCCGGCAAATATGACAATATGGCTGTCTTCGTCCAACAAATGACATAAAGACTCGAAAAGAGCCAAACTGGCTCTTTCCATTAAATCTACAGATTGAATATCTTGTTTCTCAACCGTACAAGTATCCATAGCCTTTATCTGCTGAGCATCAAATAACTTCAACATAAACAAAACTAATTTTACCCCAAAGGATCAGACCTGTTTATTGACTCCACAAACAGAACAACAACAGATTATCACTTTAAGATATGTCATTAATACTTTTGGTCATTTAATTTCAGATGAATAAAGAAAATTTATTCCTTATGAAAGATTGTTCCACTAGCCTGCGCTTTAGGCATAATGAGCATGTCCTGAATATTCACATGATCGGGAGCAGTTACCGCAAAAGCAATAGCATCAGCAATATCTTCTGCTGCTAAAGGAGCAAAGCCCAAATAAACCTGATCGGCCCTATTCTTATCCCCTTTAAAACGAACGACCGAAAACTCGGTTTCAACAGCGCCTGGACATATCTGAGTCACCTTTATGCCATAAGGAAGCAGATCAAGGCGCATTCCTTTCGACAAAGCATCTACAGCATGTTTTGTGGCACAATAAACATTACCGTTCAGATAAGCCTCTTTTCCGGCAATAGACCCCAGATTGACAATGTGTCCCGAACGACGTTCAACCATTCGGGGTACTATAGTTCTGGTAACATACAGAAGCCCTTTTATGTTTGTATCTATCATTCTCTCCCAATCATCAACCACTCCGATATGGATAGGATTCAGACCAACAGCCAGCCCTGCATTGTTTATAAGCACATCTACATCCTTCCAGCGTTCGGGCAAACTACCCAGATTATCTACCACATCCTCATACCTTCTGACATCAAAACACAATGCCCATATATCCACTCCATATTGGGTCTGTAATGATGTTTGAAGTTCATCCAATTCCCGTTGTCTGCGACCTGTTATAATCAGATTGTAACCTTCTTTTGCCAAACGTTCAGCAGCAGCTTTTCCGATTCCTGATGTCGCCCCTGTTATTAATGCAATCTTTTTCATATATAGTCTTCTTTTTACTCCCTGATTATACAAGAGTTCTCCGTTTATTTATACATTGAGCATAATAAAAACAAACAATCCCCCCTGAATATATCATTAAATACTTTTTCTACATAAAACGAATATCTAAACGCAACAGTTCCAGCTAAAACAAGATATTGCAAAAACACAAAAAACAGCAAGTCGCAATAAATCAACGTTGCTGTTTGTAAAAAACAGTATCTTTCCATTACGTCCTACTAAATTAGCTATTTAATAGATAATAATGACAGATTTCCCTGATATTTTAACATCTTATAAAACAAATGGAATACCGAAAGGTATCGGCAACACACTATTAAGCCATATACCCCTGAATATATGTCACTTACCTTTAATCTAAATTATGCTCTAAACCTTTTTATTATTTATTAAAAAGCTCTCGATAAGCATCCGGCAAAAGAGGCATTGCACCATGCTGAGTACATACATAAGCCGAAACCTCTACAGCCAGTTGATGTGCATCCACAATACGATCTCCGTTAAGATAAGACGACACAAAGGCTGCCGTAAACGAATCGCCTGCCCCGACAGTATCGGCAACATGCACTTTTGGTGTATGCTGAAATGAGGCTTCCTTACGGGTAAAGACAAAACTACCTTCTATACCTTTAGTCAAAATAACGATATCTAACTTATACTGAGCCAGTATTTCCTTACAAATATCTTGTTCATTATGCCCTTTCCATCCATAAAGATCAGCCAAAACAACTACTTCTTCATCATTTATTTTAAGCATATTAGCCCATTCTAAAGATTCGTGTATCACCTCCTTAGTATAAAAATTCTGACGCAGGTTTATATCGAATATCTTAAGGCTTCCTTGCGGCATTGCCCCCAAAAACTGTTTGATAGATTTACGTGAAACCAGACTTCGCTGTGCCAACGACCCAAAACTTACAGCTTCGGTTATCCGGGCTAGTTCGCCCGTCTTTTCCGAGAAAGGGATATTATCCCAAGCTACATTCTTATGGATATTATATTCGGGAATCCCTCTTTTGTTGACTTTTACATCCACGGTTCCGGTTGGAAAGCCCGTTTTTTCAAGCAAGTACTTTAAACCTTTATCTTCAAGGCTCATCAGAATATCCTGCCCTAATTCATCGTCCCCGATAGCACTTACAGCATAGCCATCAAACCCAAATTGAGAAACATGATATGCAAAATTAGCAGGAGCACCGCCCAACACTTTCCTTTCGGGAAATACATCCCATAAAATCTCTCCTAACCCAACAATTATTTTATTCATAATTAATACTCTTAAAATCTAAGGCTTCTTTCACTGTATAAAAATAATAAATTAACCGTAAGAAAAACACTTTTTATCACAAAATAGCACTCCATCATGGCAATAACAAAAAAAAGCACGATTATCTAATTCGATAATCGTGCCTATATATATTAAAGAAAGGAAATCGTTATTGACTCACAAAAGTATTATATTGATCAACAGCATCGCTATATGTAGAACGGGCATTATTAAAGAAGCTTGATAAACGGGTCTCATCCTTTTCCCCACCCTTCAATATTTCGACTAGCTTTGCAGAAGTTTCGACAGACTGAGAACATTTACGATAGAAAGTTTCATATACTTCTTTATAATACAGATCTGACAGTTTTTTAATATCTTTTCCTGATATATCTTTATTTTTATCAACAGACGCTTTAAGAGTCTCCAGATCGGTACTCAATAATGTCAAATCCGACTGCTGGTCACCGATCTTCACTAAGACAGCCTTAAGAGCGATCAGGTCGGTTTTCATCGGAATTACAAACTCAGCAATCCGGCTGTCTTTCAACAATAACAACTCCGCCTTGTCTCCGGCTACCGCAGCCAACTGAGAGGCTGTTCTCCACGAATCATAGGCTCTTCCGATAACAGAAACAACACTGTCTCTCAATGCCGGATATCTTGAAAAATCCGTATCCGATTGATATTCTTTATTCGAAAAATAGTTACTCAAAACCTCTGTAGCCTTCACCATACCGGCCATATCAGCATTAGCACTGTTCATTGCAGACACCAGCCCTGCCTTTTCATCAAAAGCCGGAGCCAATTTAGACGACTGCTCGTATTCCGCATTCTTTCTTTGATTTGGTACATATAACTTATAATTAACAAAAAAAGCCGGCTGGTTTGGATTTGACTTTAATCTTGTCACATTATCTTCAGCTGTAGATACAACACTCCGGTAACTGCTGATAGTCTGCACGGCATCGTTACTCAGGTCAATCACGCTATTACTCATCCTGATAATTTTTGACGCATCAATTTTAGCCGGAGAATTTTTTTGCTGCCCTTGTACAGTCAATGAAAGTGTACAAAAAGCCAATAATAAAAAATTAAAATGTTTCATTTGAGTGAATATATTTTACACGATTCTATACAAATATAAATAAAATACTAAAATTTCAGGTAAAAGTCTTTCAGCATTTCTTTGAATCCGGGTGTATAAACATGCCGTTCCAGCTCTATAGTCAACTCATTTTCAACAACCATAGATTCAATATTCGAAAATTCCATTAAAACACGTTTATATTGCGAAGCCATAGTAGGCCTTACATTAGTTATACGAACTGTAAACAATCCTGACTTCTGAGCCAGACTAAGCAGTAAGTCTTTATCCTGATATGGAAAAATCAAAGCAAGCCGTCCACCCGTATCCAACAGAGATGCAGACAAACGAAATAAGTCATCAACAGGCAACGATTCGGTATGGCGCGCTATTGTTCGTTGTTTATCGGGCGACAGAAGAGAGCTTATAAAATACGGAGGGTTAGAAATGATTAAATCGTATTTCTTTGAAGTATTCTGCTCGTACTCTGCCAATGAAACCGAATTACACGATATATTCAAAAAGCCGGATTGAGACACATTCTCCTGAGCCTGTACAACCGCATCCTTATCAATATCTATCGCATCAATAGGCAATGAGTGATTGCTGCGCTGCGACAGCATCAGAGAGATAAGCCCTGTTCCTGTACCAATATCCAAAATAGAATTTACACCGGAAATACTAGCCCAAGCACCCAGCAATACGCCATCCGTCCCTACTTTCATGGCACATTTATCCTGATAGACTGTAAAATGTTTAAACTTAAAATAAGAATTTGACATATATTTGTTTTCCAAAAATAGCACTAATGCCATATCTCTGCATATGGCATAGTATTTGTAATAAAACAAAAGGCTAAAGTACTAATATAATATTGTACTTTTGTCGGTTGGAGAATAGATATAGCTATTTTTTCAACTTTCACAAAATGATCATAAGGTTTTGACGCCTAAAAAATATAACAGAATAAAATGTTTGACAGAAAAGAAAGAGACTTGTTTAACGATGGAAGTTCGGAACCGATAATCTCAATTGTGACAGACGAATTGGGTGATCTTGATTTTGATATTGACGAAAAATATCTAAAGGAAGAAATTCCGATTCTTGCATTACGCAATACAATTATATTTCCGGGTACGAACCTGCCGATAACTGTAGCACGAACCAAATCGCTTAAAGCTCTGAAAACCCTTCAGGGCAAAAAAGGTATTATAGGATTGGTATGCCAAAAAGATGCCAATACCGAAGATCCCGAACAAAACGATCTGTACGATATAGGAGTTTTAGGAGAAATCATCCGGGTAATAGAAATACCGAACGACCCCAACGTAACTGTTATTCTGCAAGGGAAGAAAAGGTTCAGATTGGATCAGATTACACAAACCGAACCATACCTTAAGGCACGATATACAGTAAAAGAACATACGGCTGCAACCGAAGATGACAAAGAATATGAGGTTCTTCTGGATTCGATCCGAGATTTAACCATTCATATGCTGAGAATGTATGGAGATCCTCCCAAAGAGTTGATCAACAAACTAAACGAAAGCGCAAAATCACCTCTTCTGGTAAATTACTGCTGTACAAATTTACCTGTACAGGGTAACGAAAAGCAAGAATTGCTGGCTATCGACGACGATAAAAACCGAGCTTACCGCCTGTTGATGATCCTCAACCGCGAAACTCAAATGCTGGAAATGAAAATGAATATCCAGATGAAGACCCGCGAAGAACTTAATCAACAGCAAAAAGAATATTTCCTACAACAACAGATACGTACCATACAAGACGAGCTTGGAGGCAACCCTCAGCAAGCGGATGTTGATGAGCTGAAAGAAAAAATCAGCAAAAAGAAATGGGACGCAAAAGTTGAAGAAGCCGTTGATAAAGAAATAAAAAAACTGGAGCGGTTGCATCCTCAATCGCCTGACTATTCGACACAGGTTACATACCTCCAAACTATTTTGGATTTGCCGTGGAATGAATATACGAAAGACAATTTCAATCTGAAACATGCTCAAAAAGTACTTGACCATGATCATTTTGGATTGGAAAAAGTAAAAGAACGTATCGTAGAACATCTGGCAGTATTGAAGCTGAAAGGAGACCTTAAGTCACCGATCATTTGTTTGTACGGCCCTCCGGGAGTAGGAAAAACTTCTCTGGGAAAATCCATAGCGGAAGCATTGAACCGTAAGTACGTACGTGTATCGTTCGGAGGATTACATGACGAATCGGAAATACGAGGACACCGCCGGACATATATTGGAGCAATGCCCGGACGTATCATCCAAAATATACAAAAAGCCGGATCATCGAACCCCGTATTTGTTTTGGATGAAATAGATAAGATCGGAAACGATTTCCGTGGTGATCCTGCTTCGGCCTTGCTGGAAGTGCTGGATCCGGAACAAAATTCGACATTTCATGACAATTATCTGAATATAGATTATGACCTGTCAAAAGTCTTATTTATTGCAACAGCCAATAATATATCAAATATATCGCAGCCTCTACTCGACCGTATGGAGTTGATAGATATAAGTGGATACATCATTGAAGAAAAAATAGAAATAGCACGACGCCACCTGATACCTAAACAATTAGAAAATCATGGATTGGATAAGGACGCTATAGACATTCCGAAAAAGACAATAGAAAAGATTATCGAGAGCTATACTCGAGAATCGGGTGTAAGAGCTTTGGATAAGACACTGGCTCAGATCATGCGGAAAGTAGCACTGAAAGTGGCAACTAAAACCGAATTCAATAAAACTCTCGAAATAGCTGATCTTACCGATTATCTGGGAGCTGAGCGATTCTCTAAAGATGAGTATCAAGGAAATGAATATGCAGGAGTTGTAACCGGACTTGCATGGACTTCGGTAGGAGGAGAAATATTATTTATCGAAACATCCCTGAGCAAGGGCAAGGCTGGTAAACTGACATTAACAGGAAATCTGGGCGATGTAATGAAAGAGTCGGCTATGCTGGCAATGGAATACATCCGTTCACACAACCAGCAGCTTGGTATAGACAGTGATGTTATAGACAACTGGAATGTACACGTGCATGTTCCCGAAGGTGCCATCCCTAAAGACGGACCATCGGCAGGTATTACAATGGTCACTTCGCTAGCTTCGGCATTTACCCAACGCAAGGTAAAAGCAAATCTGGCTATGACCGGCGAAATAACCCTTCGGGGTAAGGTACTCCCCGTTGGAGGAATTCGTGAAAAAATACTTGCGGCAAAACGCGCAGGCATCAAAGAGATTATACTTTGCAAGGATAATAAAAAAGATATAGAAGAAATAAAAGAACTATATCTGAAAGGACTAAAATTCCATTATGTTTCAGACATAAGTGAAGTTCTCGAAGTGGCATTACTGAAAGAAAAAGTAAAACACCCGATTGATCTTCATGTAAAAGAAGAAAAAGAAGTGAAGTAAGGCCTCAAACCTTCTCATTCGCCTTGCAGACATAGCTGCAACAGATAGTTGTCACTTAAAAAGTATGATATAAAACGCTTTCTGTTATCTAAAATAAATGTAAATAATTCGAGGAGAGCAACCATACAGCGTTGCTCTTTTTCGATTATAAGTAACAAAAGATATTTAACAATGTACTTTTGAGAATAACAGACTGTTGTTGTTATACTTGCAAAGTCTCCAAATAGGACTGAGACGTTAAAAAACCTTTTTACTCTATAGTTTGTTTAACTCAGAAAACAATAAAGCTATGAAACGAATAACATTTTTGTTACTTACTGCAACATTAATTCTTGCAGGATGTAAAACACAGCAAAATCCTGAAAAAGCGGCTATACAAGAAGCCGAAGCCCGTTTGGCTTATGAAAATGCAGTACAAGCTATCGACAGTTTATCTTTTGTTTTACAAGCAGACCGGGTAACCTTTAAAAACGGCAGCTTTGTATACGTGGATACCAATACCAACTTTATCTCGGTAAAGGATGGACGAGGTACTATCCAGTTAGCATTTAACGGACCTTATGCCGGCCCGAACGGAATAGGTGGTATTACAGTCGAAGGAAATGTCTCGAATGTAAAGAAAGATACTGATAAAAAAGGTAATATAACATTCAGCATGTCTATAATGGGAACCGGACTTTCAGCTCAGGTCTTTTTTAACATGCCCTATGGAACCAATAGCTGCACAGCCACCGTTACTCCGAATTTCAACAGTCAAAGGATTACATTCTCAGGTAAATTATATCTACCGGAAGAATCTTCTGTTTTCAAAGGCAGATCATTGTAAGCAACCGTTAAATCCTGATTTTAGCAAAATCGGACAACCTCCCTTATCGCGAAAGGTCATATATTTGTACATATCATTAAAAACAACTAAGATTATGGAACAAAATTTTTGCCAAAGTTGCGGAATGCCTTTAACGGAGGAGCATTTCAGCAAGAATCAGGATGGAACACAAAATACGACTTATTGCAGTTACTGTTATAAAGATGGAGAATTCACATCCGATGTAACAATGGATGAAATGATAAACCAATGTGTTCAGTATCTTGATGAATTTAATAAAGATTCGGAACAGAAATTTACTAAAGAAGAAGCCATTGCTCAAATGAAACAGTATTTTCCGAAATTGCAACGCTGGCAGCAATAACTGCCTGCCTCAATAGTATACAATGTCTCAAAGAGGTGCTCTTGACTTCTTTGAGACATTGTTTCTAAAATCAGAAACTTTAGTTACAAGCATATAGAACAACATTTTATGGGGAATCATGTTTGCCAAAGTTGCGGAATGCCTTTATATAAGCCCGAAATGTTCGGGACTGACAGTAAGGGTGCAGCTATCGAGGATTATTGTCTTTATTGTTATCAAGACGGGCAGTTCACATCAGACGTCACGATGAACGAGATGATCAAACTTTGCAGCAAATATGTAGAATCACAAGGCGGGCTAAAAGAGGAATACATCAAAAACATGCAAATTCTTTATCCGACACTAAAACGGTGGGCACAGAAAGAAGATACGCAGGCTGAATATTATAAATCGGTAAATAAAGCTCTCGATTATATCAACAATCATCTGAACGAAACCATCACACTCGAAACATTAGCAGGTATCACCAATATATCACCGTATCATTTTCACCGCATATTTAAGGCTGTCATAGGAGAAAATATCTCTCAATACATTCAACGGTTACGGCTCGAGTATGTTGCACATCAGCTCCAAACATCATCAGAATCACTCGAAATATTAGCCGAAGCAACCGGATATCAAAGTACTCAATCTCTATCTAAAGCATTCAAAAAGCGATTTGAAATTCCTCCCAGTATCTATAAACAAACACCTAACAAATGGACAATACAGCGAGCCGACCAATTATTCCCACGAATATGTAAAATATATCCGAAACACCTGATCTATCTGAATACAATAGAAAGTTCTATGACTTATCCTGACATATGGCGAAAACTTTATTCTTTCAGCATATTCAGCAAACTGTTATACGAAGGATCGGAGTCAATAGGAGCATGTTTTGATTTCGGATGCTTAGATAAAGAGCTGAATCCTGAATTTCGCGCCAGCCTGAGTATCGAGTATCCGGTTCTTTCCAATAAGCATATTTCGTGTACAAGTACCGAAGACGGCATATATGCGGTATTCACCCATCATGGCGATTACACCAATCTACCGGACTTATACAAAAGCATCTGGTTTATATGGCTTCCTCAGAGCCGTTACTTATTCCGCAAGGGTATAATTTTCGAGAAATATCTTAACAATCCCGATAATACGGAAAAAGACAAACTATTAACAGAAGTATACATACCAATTTGCCCGAAAAAAGCCTAATGATAGGATTAGTTTTCTGTTTCTTTAGAATTTTTGCTACTTTCGCACTATCATTCGAATGATAGGTATAAAAGTTATGAGCGACAAAAATAATAATATCCTCTCGGTGGCAATGAACTATGCCTTACCTTTGGGGTTATTTTGGGTATTTAAGTACCTTTTTGCTATTGGAGGTAGTTATCACGACATTTTCAAGTATATATTCCAACTATTGAGTATTGGTACTCCTGTTGTATTTTATGTCCTGCTGTGCAGGTATCGCGATGTAGCGTTAGGCGGTAAAATATTATACGGACAATGTATCTTATTCTCTTTGCTGCTATTCATTTTTGCTTCAATTCCTGAGGCTGTTATAATGAGTCTTCATTTATTGATAATCAATCCTGAAATTGTAGCCGAACAAAACAGGCTGGTATTCGATTTAATGGACAAAATGAAAATGGTTAATATCAACAGCGCAGCTTACGATCAGACAAAATCATTTCTATCATCATACGGAGCATTATACTATACAGCATCTAACGTTATCGGAAATGTAATAATAGGATTTTGCCTATCTTTGATCTTAGGTTATTTTGTTTCAATAAAAAGTCCAAACCCAACACAAAACGATTAATAAATATGGACATTTCAGTTGTCATACCATTATATAACGAAGAAGAATCTTTACCCGAGCTATCAGCATGGATCAGTAAAGTAATGGATGCACACAACTATTCCTACGAAGTTATCTTCGTAGACGATGGTAGTACCGACCATTCATGGCAGACAATCTGTAAACTTCGGGATGAATCCCCTTCGATAAAAGGCATCAAATTCAGACGGAACTATGGCAAGTCTCCGGCTTTGCACTGTGCTTTTGAAGTAGCTCAGGGTGATGTGATTATAACTATGGACGCCGATCTGCAAGACAGTCCCGACGAAATACCCGAACTGTATAATATGATCATCAATGAGAAATACGATCTTGTATCGGGATGGAAACAAAAGCGATACGACCCTTTAAGCAAAACCTTACCCACAAAGCTATTCAATGCTACCGCCCGAAAGGTATCAGGAATCAAACTCCATGATTTTAACTGTGGATTAAAAGCATACCGCAAAGATGTAATCAAAAACATCGAAGTATATAACGATATGCACCGTTATATACCCTACTTAGCAAAAATAGCAGGATTCAATAAGATCGGAGAAAAAGCAGTACACCATCAGGCTCGTAAATATGGGAGCAGTAAATTCGGTATCAGTCGTTTTTTTAATGGCTATCTGGATTTGCTGACACTCTGGTTTTTATCGGCATTTGGTCGAAAGCCGATGCACTTTTTCGGATTGTTGGGTAGTATGATGTTTTTTCTTGGATTAATATCCGTTATTGGAGTCGGGGTATCTAAGATATATGCTATGACACATGGCATGCCTTATCGTCTGGTAACAGATTCTCCGTACTTCTTTATTTCTCTGACAGCAATGATCCTCGGCACGCAGCTTTTTCTTGCGGGGTTTATAGGGGAGTTAATATCCAGAAATTCAACAGAACGAAATAATTATAAAATAGAAGAAGAGCTTTTTTAACAATCATAGCCACAACGGCATGTTATAATTTAACAGAAACAATATGCTCTTTAATTACTCATAAAAATTAAAAACAACACAACCGGTAAACAATTTGAGTACATTTACCGTTTATTTTAATTGAAAAACGACAACAGTATGCAGAAAAATTTAGTTATAGTAGAGTCTCCGGCTAAAGCTAAGACAATCGAAAAATTCTTGGGGAAGGACTACAAGGTTATGTCCAGTTACGGACATATACGCGACCTCAAGAAAAAAGATCTTGGTGTAGACCTGGCCCATAACTATAAACCATTATATGAAATTCCGGCCGATAAGAAAAAATTGGTTTCGGAACTGAAATCTGCTGCAAAAGATGCTGATGTCGTATGGCTGGCTTCCGATGAAGACCGTGAAGGAGAAGCCATATCATGGCACTTATACGAAGCTCTCGATCTGAAAGATAAGAATTCGAAACGAATTGCATTTCACGAAATTACAAAAAATGCAATACTACATGCAATAGAAAATCCCCGGGAGATAGACAAAAATCTGGTGGATGCGCAACAAGCACGTCGTGTTTTAGACCGGATTGTGGGATTTGAAGTATCTCCTGTCTTATGGAAAAAAGTAAAACCAGCTCTTTCCGCCGGAAGGGTTCAATCTGTAGCTGTACGTTTAATAGTAGAACGCGAACGTGAAATACAAAATTTCAACACCGAAGCGGCATACAGAATTCAGGCTGTTTTTATCAAAGAAGAAAACGGAACAAAATACGAACTGAAAGCCGAATTAAATAAACGGCTGAAAACGAAAGAAGAAGCAATGGCTCTTCTCGAACAACTGAAAAACGAGAGTGCCTTTGCGATAAATGATATACAAACCAAACCGGTCAAAAAGTCTCCGGCAGCACCTTTTACAACTTCTACGTTGCAGCAAGAAGCCGCCCGTAAGCTTGGATTTTCAGTATCTCAGACCATGTCCGTCGCTCAGAAATTATATGAGTCAGGAAAAATCACATACATGCGTACCGACTCGGTAAACCTCTCGTCATTGGCAATCAATACATCTCGAACAGAAATCGAAACGGTATACGGTAAAGAATATTCCAAAACCCGACAATTTTCGACTAAAGCTAAAGGTGCACAGGAAGCTCACGAGGCCATCAGACCAACATACATGAATGAGTCTAAAGTATCAGGATCTTCTCAAGAGCAAAAGTTATATGACCTGATATGGAAGCGCACAATTGCATCACAGATGTCTGATGCTGAACTGGAGCGCACGACTGTCACCATAGACCTACCGAAGGATAATGACCTGAAATTTGTATCGACAGGAGAAGTGCTGAAATTTGACGGATTTCTTCGTGTATATCTCGAAGATACCGACGATGAACCCGCCGACACCGATGAAGCATCACTGCTTCCGCCTCTGCATCTGAATGAAAAACTGGATTTACAGGAAACAACCGCCACAGAGCGTTTTACTCAGCGTCCGCCACGATACACTGAAGCTTCACTGGTTCGAAAATTGGAAGAGCTGGGTATCGGACGTCCATCAACATACGCTCCGACTATATCTACCATTCAAAACAGAGAATATGTAGAGAAAAGTAATATAGAAGGTGTTGAAAGAAAGTACAATGTACTCCAACTGAAAAAAAGTAAAATCACCGATTCTATAAAAACAGAAATCACAGGAGCTGATAAAAATAAATTAAAGCCTACTGACATAGGTATAGTCGTGAATGATTTTCTTACACAATCATTCCCATCTATCCTCGACTATAACTTCACAGCTAAAGTCGAAAAACAATTTGATAACATCGCCGAAGGACAAGAAGAATGGACTCACCTGATTGATACGTTCTATAAAAGTTTTCATCCGGTTGTGGATGAAGTGATGAACAGCCATACCGACCATAAGATCGGAGAACGGATACTCGGATCCGATCCTAAAACGGGCAAACAGGTATCCGTTAAAATCGGACGGTTCGGCCCCATGGTACAGATAGGCACGCAGGACGATGAGGAGAAACCAACTTTTGCCTCTTTACAGAAGAACCAGTCATTGACGACTATCACACTCGAAGAAGCTTTGAAACTATTCGACCTTCCACGTTCGGTCGGCGAATACGAAGGTAAAGATATGCAGGTGGCAGTCGGACGATTTGGACCATATATCCGTCATGACGGCAAATTCATATCACTTCCGCGCGGACTCGATCCGTATGCCGTGACCGAAGAGGAAGCTGTACAGCTGATCGAAGAAAAACGGAAAAAAGACAGTGAAAAAACAATCAGCATATTCGGAGAAGGTGACGAAGAAATTCAGGTATTAAACGGCAGATACGGCCCCTATATTACCTATCAGAAAGGGAATTACAAGATACCTAAAGGAACCGATGCAGCAACTTTGACTGAAGAACAGTGCAAAGAAATTATAAAAAATACAGAAAGTACATCTTCTAAATCGAAGAAGACTTCAAAAACAGAAAAGAAAACAACCAAAGCCAGTTCAGAGAAAAAAGGAAAGTCGACTAAAAAGTCGGAGAAATAAAGTTCCTGATCTATTTAAGGGTATCCTGTATTCTGTCAGTCACTTACAGATTACCCATTATTTGGCATCTCCTTATTCAACTGAACATACAAAGCCTATAGTTGTTAATATAATAGTTATAATACCTAAAAAAGAAAATTATGAGTACGGAACTCGATCCAATAGGTTATGATGAAGACGAAGCTGTAAAGTATATTCAAAATCATTTACCGCAGGATTTAAAGGGAAAATTTTCAAACGATGAAATAAATTATGTGATAGACATAGTTTACGAATTCTATGAAGACAAAGGCTTGCTCGACGAAAACACTTCTGATGAAGATGTCATAGACATTGATGAAGAAGAATTGATTCAGTTTGTTTTAAAGAATACCCAAAAAGACAAACTGGCTAGTTTCACTTCTGAAGAAATAACCTTTATTGTACAAGGAGAGCTGGCATACTGCGAGTCTCTGAATATTTTTGAATAACGCACACAGCCGTTATGTTATTTAAGTATATTGTACTGAAAGTTACATACTGATATTGTATCGAAGATTTGTAGTAATACTAAATTTTCAGATACGTTTTTGAAAAAAAACTGAATAGGACACTATTATTTTACAACAATTATATGAAAAAGACATCATTTGGAGCATTAGCTCTCAGTGCAGCTTTATTATTATCTAGCTGCGGCGCAAGCAATACTGTTAAAGGAGGAGGAATAGGTGCCGGTGCAGGTGCTGCACTTGGCGCAGGTATTGGTGCGATAGCCGGAGGCGGCAAAGGTGCAGCCTGGGGCGCAGGTATCGGAGCCGTATTAGGAGGTACAGCAGGTGCTGTAGTCGGAAATAAAATGGATAAACAAAAAGCAGAACTTGAACAGATAAACGGAGCTCAGGTAGAAAGTATCAATGACGGACAAGCTATCAAAGTTACATTCGAATCAGGTATTCTTTTTGCGACGAACTCCAGCTCATTGAGTACCGCTTCACAGAGTGCTTTAACTCAGTTTGCTACTTCATTGAAGAACAATCCGGACACAGATATCCAAATAATCGGACATACAGACAATACAGGTTCTGATGCCGTTAATAACCCATTGTCTGAAAAACGTGCTCAATCGGTATACAATTTCCTTCTGCAGAAGGGTGTAACCGGAGGTCGTATGACTTCTACCGGAATGGGATCAACACAACCTGTTGCAGACAACAGTTCGGCTACCGGACGTTCTCAAAACCGTAGAGTTGAGGTATATATCCTTCCTAACGAAAAAATGCTAAAAGACGCACAACAAGGTAAATAAGATATAAAAACCGATAATGTATAAAAATCCCGGATAAATTAATTGTCCGGGATTTTTTATGCTTCAAATTCAGTAATTTTGTATACAAGAAATTGAGTTTATTTTGCTGATCAATCAAATAAATGCTGTATAAAACCCAAGCCATAGTATTAAATACAATCAACTATAATGATAAGTATCTTCTGGCATCGCTGTATACAAGCGAATTTGGCAGAGTTACTTATATGATTCCAAAATCGAAAAGTAAAACAGGAAAGGTGCAAAAATCGATGTTCGCACCGCTGTCTATATTAGATATGGAGGCCGAACACCAGGTCAAACGGGATATACAACGTATAAGAGAGGCCCATCTGTTATATCCACTCCACTCTATACAAGGCAATATGGTAAAAACATCTATTGTATTTTTCCTGTCGGAATTCCTCAGCCGGATACTGAAAGATACAGACGAGTTTCAAATAATATACAATTACCTGAGTCAATCTATACAAGTGCTGGAAGAAACAGAGTATGGACTTGCTAATTTCCATTTGGTATTTATGTTGAAATTAACTCGATTCATGGGATTTTACCCAAATCTAGAAGACTATCACGAAAACGATTATTTTGACATGCTTAATGGTATTTTTGTATCAAATCAACCACTTCATCATCATTATATAAACAAAATTGACAGCAAAGCATTATCTTTGTTATCTCGGATATCATTCGAGAACATGCATCACTTTGTATTCTCCCGCCAAGACCGCCTGAATATCATCAATCGCATGCTCGAGTATTATCGTATACATTTACATGATTTCCAGACTCTAAAATCTCTGGATATCCTGCATGAATTATTTTAAGGTCACAGACTTTTAGTAATTATGAATTTTATCTATAAGAGAAAGGGGCTCAGCCTCTCTTGTTTATAAGGAGATTTAAAATAATGTATAATAAAGTAACAACGAAAAATGGACAAATCCAGAGTAACCTTTGTTACCTTTTTGAAAAATGACCCAACCCGCCTGAAGGGGCTTTTTCGAGCGTCAGCTAAATCCCTTTTAAGGGGGACAGAGAGGTAAAAGTATCACTCCAAAAACGAGCATAAAGCGTGTAACCTTTGTAACCTTTTACCAGATAAACATCTGATAAACAATAAACAGAAAAAGGGTAACATAAATAAGAGAAAGTTACAATTTAAAATATGAATATCGACAATCTGAAAATACATTACACTAACATTATTAATAAATATCAAGAGAGATCCAATGAGTTGAAAAAGATAATTTTCAGAATCGGATCAGTACGTCTCATTATATTTATAGCATCCTGTATAGCTATCTATTACTATTGGGGACAAACCTCTGTAGTTTTAGTAAATGCATCTATCGGCATTATCGCTTTTCTTGTATTGATGCAATATCATAATTCTCTATACAAAAAAAAGCACTACAGCGATGAGCAAATAAAAAATGCAAAAGATGAATTAAAAGCCATTGATTACGATTTCTCTGCATTTGACAACGGTGCTGATAAAATAGACGCTGAACATAGCTTCAGTCTCGATCTGGATATTTTCGGCAAACGATCGTTCTTTCAATCACTCAATCGCACCGTAACATCTTTCGGAAAAGACAAGCTGGCAGATACACTCATACACCCTTTTGAACAAAAAGAGAACATATTACTCCAACAGGATGCTATAAGAGAACTCTCTTCCAATCCCGAACTATTAGCGCATTTCAGGGCAATAGGGCAAATGACCGAGATGGATAAACTGAATACCCGAGACTTTTCTCAATCATTCTCTAAAGCTCCGCTGCTTGCAAACAGTTTGTTCTGGAAAAGTATGTTGTATATAGTTCCGCTTATCCATATCATATCTGCAATATTGATATATACAGACATCATGCCGGGCGGATATTACTCTATCGTCTATATTGCAACCCTTATCATCACAGGCATTCCACTCGGAAAGGTCAGCTTGATTATGGATACATTCGACAGCAAATCGAAAGTTCTGGGGACTTACTCCGACCTGATGACAATTATAGAGCAAGAAACGTTCAACTCTCCCCGCCTCAAATCGCTACAAGCCGAACTATCGGGTATCACATCAGCATCCAAATCTATAAAACGATTACAATCGTTTTATAACAATCTTACGGTCTCCAAGACATTTCCGGTAGCCTTGATATTCAATCCTTATCTGGTCTGGGCTGTGAGATACTCTATCAAAGTAGAAGACTGGACAGAAGCAAATAAAAACAATATAGGCAAGTGGTTCGGAGCTTTAGCCGAATTTGATGCTTTGATGTCATTCTCTGTATTTGCGTTTAATCATCCCGACTACACCTATCCTACCCCTGCCGATCAATTTATATTTGAAGGACAGGCTTTGGGGCATCCGATGATTCACCGTGATATTTGTGTCAGAAACGATGTGAATATATCCAAAAGTCCGTTCTTTCTTGTCATTACGGGAGCCAATATGGCAGGAAAAAGTACATATTTGCGTACTATCGGTATTAATCACACATTGGCATGTGCAGGAGCTCCGGTTTGCGCCGAACAATTGACTTTCTATCCGGGACGTTTAGTTACCAACCTGCGAACCGCCGACTCCCTTGCTGATAATGAATCCTACTTCTTTGCTGAATTAAAACGGTTGAAAATGATTATTGACAGATTGCAATCAGGCGAAGAACTATTTATTATTCTAGATGAAATACTGAAAGGAACCAATTCGGAAGATAAACAAAAAGGTTCTCTGGCATTAATGAAACAACTTATCGCTCTGAACGGGAACGGTATCATAGCAACACACGACCTTGTTTTAGGGAATCTCGAAAGTGAATATCCTGACAATGTAAAAGATTACCGCTTCGAGGCTGACATAACGAATGATAACCTCACTTTCTCATATAAGATCAGAGAGGGTGTAGCGCAAAACATGAATGCCTGTTTTCTTATGAAAAAAATGGGAATTACGGGATTATAAAGGTCGCAGACCTTGTTATTGACTTTTATAAGAATTTTACAAATGGGTCTCAGACCTCAAAATAGAATAGAATTATGAAGTTTGGTTTATTTACATGCGGACTGCTGCTTGCAACCTCTTCTGTTATTGCCCAGACAATAACAGACAAAGAGTTACAGGATATACGGGGCAGCTTTAAGAAAGATGCAGCAACGACTGCAATACAAAACATCCTTACAACGAATAAGGATATTAAGAGCAATGCTCTTAATCACGATCTGGAAACAAAAATAGACCACTTGTTCAAATACAGGGTTGATGTAAAAGGCATAACCAATCAACAGAGCTCAGGACGCTGCTGGATGTTTACATCTATGAATGTTTTACGTCCGTCGATTATGACTAAATACAATACCGACCAGTTTGACTTTTCTCATAACTACCTGTATTTCTGGGACATTTTCGAAAAGTCGAACTTATTTCTGGAGAATATCATCTCCACTGCAAGCAAACCGATGGATGACCGTGAAGTAGTCGAATATTTTAAATCTCCGGTTGGTGACGGTGGTGTATGGAATCTATTTTACAATGCCGCCGAAAAATATGGCGTAGTACCTGATATAGTTATGCCCGAAACGGCTCATTCGAATAATACAAGCCAAATGATATCCCTTATCAACGAAAAACTCCGCACGGGAGGGTATCATATCAGGCAAGCTGTCGAAAGTGGCAAAAAGGAGAAAGATCTTCGTCTTGAAAAACAGACTGTCTTGAAAGATGTATATCGTATGTTATCACTATGTTTGGGTGAACCTCCGACACAGTTTACTTGGCGATTTAAAGACAAATCGGGAAAAATAGTAGAAAAAGAGTATACTCCGCTGCAATTCTACAAAGAAATTGTACCGGCCGATTATACTCCCGAAAACTTTGTTATGATCATGAACGATCCTACACGTGATTATTACAAAGTATATGAAATACAGAATTATAAAAATACAATAGAAGGGATTAATTGGATATACCTTAACTTGCCGAATGACGACATCAAGAAAGCGGCTCTAGCTTCTATCAAAAATAATGAAGCCATGTATGCTTCTTGTGATGTAGGTAAACAGCACAATAGAACAACAGGCATCATGGATCCGAAGATGTATGATTACGAATCATTGTTGGGTGTCAAATTGGACATGGACAAAAAAGCACGTATTTTGACTCGTCAGAGTGGATCAAGCCATGCTATGACTCTTATCGGATGCGATACCGATAATAACGATACTCCGGTAAAATGGGAGTTTGAAAATAGCTGGGGTACAACCGCCGGCAATAAAGGATATCTTACTTTTACAGATAACTGGTTTTCCGAATATATGTTCAGAATTGTTATACACCGAAAATATCTTGACAGCAAAGCTATCGAAAGCCTGAAACAAAAACCAATCCAACTGCCAATGTGGGATTATATGAACTAAGAACACAAAGCTTTTGATTAAATAAAAAACGGGTTTATTACTAAACCCGTTTTTTAGATCTTATTAGAAATGAGTCATGCGCTCCAGCTTCTTAGCAAACTCGATTTCCTTAACACTGGTCGCCCTGAAAAACAACGCAGCAATACAAATTCCAATTGCCAGAGTAAACAGCAAAGACATTGTAAGCATCAGGTTGTGCGCCATTGTAGATAGTAAAGTAGGATCGGCATCAAGAGTAGTCGAATCGGTAATCTTCATTCCGGCTAGCATCGTTTTATAGGCATACATACCGGGAATCATTGTTATACATGCAGGCATCGTGAAAACTACCGGAGGATTATCCACCCTATGTGCCATAAAAATTCCAAACAGACCTATAAATACCGAACCGGCTAGTGTTGCCGAAATTAACCCGAAATCGAGTTGTAGCAAAATGAACCGGATACAATGTCCGAGCCCACCTAATAAACCGGCTATAACAAGAATACGCTTAGGCGTTCCGAATAGGATACCCCAGCAGAATCCTACAACAAAAGCAATACAAAAGTCCCGTATAATATTCAATATAATATCAGCAGCGTCCATGGTCGTTATAAGTTAAAATTATCGATACCTAATAATGTAATACTCAACATCATGCCCGCAGCAATACAAAGCAATATAAAACCGGCAAACAAACAACGGTTTACAGCTGAAGTCAAATATCCTTCTATCAGGTCTATTACACTATTTATCAAAGGCACACCGGGTATGAGATAAAGCACAGCAGTAGCCATTGCCGCTTCGGGATGACCACCAATTCCATTTATCGAACCCAATCCGGTAATGATAGTAGTAACAAATGCGGCCAAACCAATAGATATCATTGAATTGAAGTTCATTGCTGCAACCTTGAATCTGATCAAAGATCCAACAAAGGCTGCAAGCCAAACCACTATAGCATTCAGCCAATCACCCATTGCGAATAAACACAAACCTGCACAGGAAAAACCCACTACCAGAGACACAAGCCATGGATTGTAATGCGGCATTTCTTTTATCTCACAAAAAGCCTGCTCTGTTTCATCAATAGTAAGTCCTTGTTCGTAAACCTTCCAGGAAAGATGACTTACTCTGGTTAACACTTCAAGATGCACTACATGAGCAGGAGATTCTTTAAACAAAGTAATAGAGTCATGCTCATCGCGTGTATTCTGTACTGTTACTAATAAACCTTTAAAAGACGGATGAAGATTGACATTAAACCCCCATGTCAGAGCTATACGCTTGATGTTACTGTTCACACGTCCACTATGAGCCCCTGAAGCCAGTAAAAATGTTCCGATATCTAATATCAAATCAGCAAATCTTTTAGCTGTAATACCATCTCCGGATCTATTTATTTCAGATTGCTTATCGCTCATATTTCATTATTAATGTAGAATGCAAAGGTATTAAATTACAGAATATGTCTATAATATAATGTTCAGAAGTTCCTACATACAGAGATATTTTAGACTTTGTATGTACTCTGCCTTCATATAATGAATACTTATTCGAATATCAAAGATTCTATATCAAAATGATACATCAAAGCTGATTCTAAATCCCGACTTTTCTATTCCGGGATTATCCAGATAACTGAGACGCCTTACATAATCAATCCTGAAAAATTGAAATATATTTTCTATGCCGACACTATATTCCATATAAGGTTTATTTCCCATAACATGGGAGTCCTCAGGGAATATCATAAGATTCCGATTATACTCCGGATTATTTCGGTTACTGAGCTTTCCCCAAAAACCTCTGAAACTTGCAACCTCTCTCCACTTAAACGATTTCAATAGAGGAATGCGGTTAAATAACCATCCGCCCATACGGTAGTTTATATCCCATGTCAATTGCGAATCATTCAAAAATTCCATTGCCCGCAACATATAGAACGAACCTCTCTGTATTGTAACCGAACTATTGGCATTTGCTGACAAGAGTAAAGGAAATGGAACTTCCCCCCAAACCTTTTCACCTTTCACCGTTACACCTAAACGGCCATATGGAGCCACCCAAAACTCTTTATCTAAAGACAATGCACTTTTATTATAATTGTACTGTCCATTAAAAACGTCTTTCAATCCGATTGTATGCGAAAGTGAAACAATCACGCCCTTGGATGGCAAACTGCGTCTCCGCCGTCTCTGCTGAAAGAATTTTTCGTTATGAGCATATCTCAGATTCAATCCAACCTCTGTGGTTTTGAGATTACCCATTTCCTCCAATATATGATTCTCGTTACGTCTTTCAAACTTAAGATTTCCGGCTGCATCTTCGTTATGAGTTCTACCGAATACACTATACGAAAACCCATTATAGTACTCATGCACATAGTTGATTTCGGCCATACGGTCATACGTCATATTGTTATACTTCTTAGCATTCAAGGAAAGCAGGATATTATCTCGCTCGGCTTGCAAAAAACGCTGACCTAAAGGATTCACATCATATTTATATGCTATAGATAAATTATGTCGAGGAAATTCGTCTTTGTGGTATTCTTTACGGTTGAATGCCCAGGTTGCTTCTCCATAATACTTCCATTTCCCATCCCTGGTACCATAAGCTCCATAACCATATAGATATAAGTGAGGATGTAAGAATTTGGTCGTTGATGCAGTTAATCTGATGCGGTTTCCCTCCAAATGGTTATAACTATAAAATGTAAGGGGAGTTCCCAGATCCAATTTGTTCTTCTCTTCCTCTCGGCTGGTAGACACATACTGAGAAGATAAGATATCGGCAGTCTTGAGTGTTATATCTATAAACTTGTTCTGGCGAAATTCCTTCATCATCTCATCCATATGATAATCCTTATTGAGTTCTTCAGGACGGTTATCATTCCAGAATTCGGATTTATGCTTTTTATAATCCGACAGATAAATAACCGGAGCTGAACCCGAAAAAGCAGCATCCACAGGCAGATCAAACATAAAATTGCTGAACATACGTTCTTTCTGCACATAAAACTTCGCCATATTATACATCGATAGATCAATAGCTGTTGTGAACTTGACAGGAACCCACAAATCCGGAGATTTTTCTTCGAACTCCTGAGTAACCAACATATTATCTATATAATTGACATTAATACGGGAAGGAACTCTGAAAGAAACTTTCCTGATGGCATAAGGAGCATCTGGCTGGACATAAATATTACCGATAAAACCCACATCCCGGGTATTAAAAGGAATAAATCCAAGATTTACATACTTTTTCTGATCTATCGTCACTGTATCTATAATGTACCACTTATAAAAATTAACAGAAGATGTGGAACTTAAAGGGCCAACAAAATCATGCAAAAGTAAATTGATGTTATTTTCTGTAATGTCAACTTCCTTAAAGACCTCGGCCACGATAGCATCTATCGACTCGGTATTCATTTCCTGATCAATCCCCTCATTCTGATAAGCCGTAACTACACGGCGGGTACCTTTAGGCTCCTTCCGGTAATAAACATCAGACATCGTTTCTCTGACCGAAAACGGCAGAATAGCTTTACTGTCAATCAAAGAACTATCAGCATATTTCGAAAAGAATTTCATCTTCTTGAGTAAACCTTTTGCGGAGTCATATTCATTCAATGCAAACAGAATACGGTCATACTCATTATTCGTATAATAACTTCGGCTGGTAACCAAATAATCGTATTTATGCCCGATCACCTTTTTTATAAGTTCGACTGCAGGATTATCTTTTTTAGAATATCTCTCTTTTGTTTTGCGGACAACAACTTCCCCTAATTGTACACCTGAAGCCTTCAATTTAACTTCTATCTTAGATGTTTGTCTGGCAGGAATGCGTATTGTCTTAGTATCATATCCCATCAGAGATATAATAAGAGTCTGGGTTCCCGAGGTATTGCTAATTGTAAACTTCCCATCATCGTCGGTTAACTTACCAATACTTGTTCCGTCAAACCGGACTGTTGCATATTCAACAGGCTGATTTGTGACCGAATCCCGAACAACACCATGAACTACTGTTGTTTGCGAATACAAATTTGCAGTAAGTATAATAAATAAAGAAACAATGAATGAACGGAGTATACCTAATCTCTTTTTACTTGATGGTTTCATCAAAATAAACCTTTACTTAATACTAAATATCCCAAAGATACAAATAGGGTCGATATTATCGACCCTTTGCATATAATAAATTATCGATATATTTTATATCTGTAACCAGCTTTGGTTGTTTCATTTACCAAAGCTGGCAAAAGGCATAATACCTTTTTTTAATATCCTTCACAGATAAAACCTTAGTTCATCAACTTGCGGTAACGAACCCGTTTAGGCTCAACATTACCAAGTCTGGCTTTTTTGTTGTCTTCATACTCACTATATGAACCTTCGAAGTAAAATACTTCCGAATTACCTTCGAATGCCAATATATGAGTACAGATACGATCTAAAAACCAACGGTCGTGAGAAATAACAACAGCGCATCCCGCAAAATTTTCCAAACCTTCTTCCAATGCCCGCAATGTATTAACATCAATATCATTGGTCGGCTCATCAAGTAACAATACATTCGCTTCGGCTTTCAATGTTAAAGCCAAATGGAGGCGGTTTCGCTCTCCTCCGGAAAGTACCCCGCAAAGTTTTTCCTGATCTCCTCCCGCAAAATTGAATCGAGACAGATAAGCTCGGGAATTTATCTCCTTACCTCCGACCCTAACAAATTCCGACCCTCCGGAAACAACCTGATAAACAGTTTTATTCGGATCAATAGCCTCATGAGCCTGATCGACATAAGCCGTCTTAACAGTTTCTCCGACTTCGAAAGTTCCTTTATCTGAGGATTCCAAACCTTGTATTAATCGAAATAATGTTGTCTTACCGGCTCCGTTAGGTCCAATAACACCAACAATACCATTGGGAGGCAACATAAAATTCAGATTATCGAAAAGCAGTTTATCGCCATATGCTTTAGCAACTCCCTGTGCTTCAATCACCTTATTACCTAATCGTGGTCCGTTAGGTATAAATATCTCAAGTTTTTCTTCTCTTTCCTTTTGGTCGGCATTCAATAGTTTTTCATATTCATTCAAACGGGCTTTCCCTTTTGCCTGACGGGCTTTTGGAGCCATACGCACCCAGTCTAACTCACGTTCGAGAGTCTTTCGGCGTTTGCTGGCTTGCTTTTCCTCCTGCTCCATTCGCTTAGTCTTTTGCTCCAGCCACGAAGTATAATTGCCCTTCCATGGAATACCTTCCCCACGATCGAGCTCAAGAATCCATCCTGCAACATGATCAAGGAAATAACGGTCGTGCGTAATGCAGATAACCGTTCCGGCATATTGTTGTAAGTGCTGCTCCAGCCAATCAATAGATTCAGCATCCAAATGGTTGGTCGGCTCATCAAGAAGCAATACATCGGGCTCTTGTAACAACAAGCGGCAAAGGGCAACACGGCGTTTTTCCCCTCCCGATAAATGTTCTGTCAATTCGTCTTCGGGTGGACAACGCAATGCATCCATTGCTCTCTCCAGCTTATTATCTAAGTTCCATGCATCTGTGGCATCTATTTTATCCTGTAGCTCTGCCTGACGAGCAAACAGCACATCCATTTTATCCGAATCTTCATAATATTCGGGCAATCCGAATTTTTCATTTATCGATTCGTATTCAGCCAAAAGATCCATTATAGGTTGTACACCTTCCTGTACAATTTCTTTTACAGTTTTTGTAGGATCCAGTTTCGGATCTTGCTCAAGATATCCTACCGAATAACCTTTATCAGAAACGATTTCGCCCTGATATTCCTTTTCGATTCCGGCTATTATTTTCAATAATGTTGATTTACCGGAACCATTTAAACCGATAATTCCGATCTTCGCCCCATAATAAAAGGACAAATAGATATTCTTCAACACTTGTTTTTGAGGAGGAAATACTTTATTCACTCCTATCATCGAGAATATAATTTTCTTATCGTCTGTAGACATATTTATATTGTATAAGTAACAGAAAGTATTTAATGATGCATTTTTATTTCAAAATTTCAGATTTGCAAATATAGCAAATATTATACTATATGCGAATTGTCTTGTTTGAGGCTGCAAAATATTAGCAGATTAAAAAAGGTTACAAAGGTTACTCTTTTTATGCTCATTTTCTTCAGTTACCTTTTTCTCTTTATTATCACACTGGCTAGTCTTCATATTTGCACATTGTTTCTCTTATAGATAAATTTGTTTGTAACAGCCTTGTGAACAAATAAAGGCATTATGTGTTAGAGTTTAATAAATTCAATTTATAAAAAAAATGAAAATATTCAATAAATACGCTACAATTACAGTAATCTAACACAATAATAAATCGAACAAAATAAGCCTGTTACAAACCAATATTATTTTTATATGAAACGTATATTTCTATTCACATTATTACTGATGTCAATAACTGCCATATCGGCGCAAGAAGCAGACTCTACTAAGATAGGAACATGGAAGCATTCGGGCTCAACCGGATTAAACCTATCTCAGACATCCCTGTCAAACTGGTCGGGAGGTGGTGACGATGCTTTTGCAGGTAATCTCTATCTCAACGGAAAGCTCGAACATAAAAAAGGCAACTGGGCATGGATAAATACTTTAGCTCTCGAGTATGGTATTACAAGCACCAAAGCTCAGGGAGCTCAAAAATCGACCGATAAAATGGAATTGGCTACTCAGTTAGGATATACTACCGACAATAAATGGTACTATACGGCAATGGCTGATTTCAAATCTCAATTCTACAAAGGTTATAACTATCCGAATAAAGAAAATTATATTTCCAAGTTTATGGCTCCTGCCTATTCGAATATCTCGATAGGTATGGAATACCGTCCTAAGGATTCGTTCTTTTCTGCGTATTTTTCACCGGCAGCAGGTAAACTTACATTCGTAAATGACGATTATTTATCAGATCTGGGATCTTTCGGGGTTGATCCGGGAGATAAATTTAAAGCTGAATTCGGAGCCTATGCAAAAGGTACTCTAGAAAAAAACATTATGGAAAATGTAAAACTGATGAGTGATGCAAACTTCTTCACCGCATATGACGATTCGTTTGGCAATATAGATATTGAATGGAATGTCCTTATCAGCATGAAAATAAATAAATACTTGAATGCCAGCATCAATACAACCTTAAAGTATGATGACGATGTAAAATATATCAATACACAAGGCGAAAAGAAAGGTCCAAAAGTACAATTCAAAGAAATTCTGGGAATCGGTTTCGGATATAATTTTTAATAAAGTCCAATCAAAATATATAAAAAGACAAGGTGTAATACACCTTGTCTTTTTATATATTTGTAGCTTGTGCACATAAAATCCCCAATAATATTTTCCATATATACATTTAATTACATTCAAGCATATCTTCTTTTTAATCTCTTTTAGAATAAAGTGATCCATATTCTAAAAGAGATTAAAAAAATATCAACATATGCTTTTAAAACAAAATATTATGACCAATTTTAAAGTATCTTATTTTATTTACTTTTATTTTAGGATTCTTTTCTTGTTCTAATGAATTAGAGAATCACAATCAAGATTCTAATTCCTCTGATATTGAAAGAGTGCATTTTAGTTCCCAGAGTTATTTTATCGATACTTGGATTATATTAAGTGAAATGACTAAACCGAAATTAATAAAATGGATTGATCTGAATAATATCTCTCTTAGTCGAAACGCATACAAAAATCCTAATATAGAAGATGAGAGAGGTTATTCTACAGCTCTATTCAACATTAAGAACGAATGTCAAATCGGGGCTTCTATTATTTGGTACAATAATGGAAAATTAATATTACTATCATCGAATGCTGATGATAATGAAGCGGCTAGTAATAAACTCAATCCTTCAAAATGTCTTCTTTTTGGAGAAATAGAAAAGGAAATAATACCATTGAAACAGGATGATATATTAAAGACTAGAGGATCATTAGGCGATACAGGTATTGATAAATCGACAAGTAACCAAACTGAATTTTTTAGCACTGCTAACCCAAAATGTGAATTTAAATATGTTTACGAATTAGTCGCATATAGAAATAATATAGGGGTTAATACCATATATGAACTAGTTTTTGATAATAAACTTGAATATATAACAAAAGGTGCAAGTAAGAAAAAATGGTACGAAGCAAGCGAAAAAAGAAAATGCACAAGCCGTTTGAATGGTAGTATTACTGCCGAGATTCAAGGTGTTAATGTTTCTATAAATAGACCATTTAATGTATCACGTAATATGACAGACGAATTGAGTTATAATTCCAGTCTAGTGCTCGCCAAAACTATAGAATCAAATGGTTATCATCGTTTTACACGCTGGACATACAACATATCATGCAACATGACGCAAGAAATAATAGGTGACCCAAACAGTAAGATAAATTCTTCTTTTAGTTTTTAATCAAATCTAACAGTTAAAGGCATGATGTTATTCATGCCTTTTTTATCTCAACCTCAATATATCACCTTCCGTTGGCACATATTCCATATCCTGCTTATTCATCTTATAGAGATTTTTAACTCTCATACCATATAGCTGAGCGATACTGTGCATCGATTCCCCTACCTGAACCACGTGTTCGTAATAGGGTTTATCTGCCTTTTTCTTCTTTTTCTGGAAATAGATCAAGTCACCTTCTTGTATCGGGAAGTTTTCAGGTACTTCATTATATTCACATAAGTCTTTCATTTTAAAGCCAAATTCTTTGGCTATAGACTCATATGTATCATTCCTCTGAGCAACCACATAGATCAACCCCTGAGTTTTATATACCGTATGCTTATTGGGGATATCGGGAACAACAACAGTTATTTTATCATTCTCTACTTTTCCTTTTTTCCCTTTTCTATCATATTCGTATAATTCATAGTCTTCAATCAGTTTTATCAGCTTGTTTGCATAAGCCCTGTCGGTAGCATATCCTGCTTGTTGCAGACCTCTTGCCCACCCCTTATAATCGGTAATCTCCAGATCGAATAATTTACCATATCGTGGTTTTTCACTCAAAAAACGAGAATGGTCATCATAAGAATCTTCGGACTTTTTATATTTTCTGAAACAATCGTTCGGGGTATCATCGGCAGCAATAACCGATTCACCTTTCCATCCGTTGTGGCATTTGATACCAAAATGATTATTCGATTTTACAGTCAAAGCACTTCTCCCCGCACCCGATTCTAGTAATCCCTGAGAAAGAGTTATACTGGCAGGTATGCGATACTTTTTCATATGGCTTATAGCCAAATCCTTATATTTTTCGATGTAGTCATCATAAGCCTTATTACGGGTGACTTTCCCCCCTGCATAAGCCGAAATGGAAACAGAAGCCGCAAATATGAATAGCAGGACTGACTTTAACAAACCTCTTGTCGATATCGTATGAATCATCTTAAATTTTTTTACCTTTGATTTCAATATAAATAAACGTCAATCTATATGGAAAGTTTAGAAATTTCTGCAAAATTAAGAGTTTATAGCATAGTAGAATATACAAATGATAAGAAAATTCTAATAGAGAAAGCAAAAAATGCATCTCTTTCAGCATATGCACCCTATTCTGAGTTTCAGGTCGGAGCAGCAGTACTCCTTGCTAATGGAACTATCATAACCGGTAGTAATCAGGAAAACGCAGCATATCCATCAGGACTTTGTGCAGAACGCACCGCTTTATTCTATGCAAATGCCCAATATCCGGATGTACCCGTAAAAGCAATAGCAATTGCAGCCAACACAAAAGGCTCTTTCACGAAAGATGTATGCTCTCCCTGCGGATCATGCCGTCAGGTATTGGTCGAAGTCGAAAACAGATATAACCAGCCTGTTGAGATCATTATGTATGGCGAAAAGCATATTTATGAAGTAGATTCGATCAGAAGCCTTCTTCCATTATCGTTCGGAAAAGAAAATCTTGAAGATAATGTAAACCACGAATAATGGTTACCATTTAGCGGCTTTTACCTTCAGTTCCTGAGTAAGCTTACGTGCATTATTTCCGGTCACATTATCCAGAAGCTTCCAAAAACGATCGCCATGATTCATTTCGATAGTATGGCATAACTCATGCAAGATAACAAACTCTATCAGATATTGAGGTAATAAAAGGCAGAAATAAGATAAATTAATAGATTTTTGAGAAGAGCAGCTACCCCAACGGGTTCTGCTCTTATTTATTTTCAGCGAAGTATACGTAAACTTATATCTTTCCGCCAGATTCTTTAGCATCAGAGGAAATACTCGCTGAGCCTCATGCCGCATTGTCTGCTCTATGCAATTACGTATTATGGATTGCACTTTTACATCCGAAAAATCAGTTATCCCGGGACAGGTTATAAATAAAGTTCCATCATGTAATTTCGCATGATAATTTCGCACATCACGAGACTCTATCCTTAATGAAAATGTTGCTGTCTTAAAATCACTATCGGGAGTAAATTCGATTTGGGGTACAGAAGGAACTTTCAGTAAACGAGGACGCATTTTTTCGATCACATCCCTGATTTCCTTCTCTGAAAAATACGATGGAACCGTCATCTGAATATATCCGGGCTTATTACGGGCTATCACATTACGCGCCCTAGCATTACGTACAATTCGAATTATTCCCAGCTCCTTGTCATCAATACTTTGCATAAGCTAAATAAGTTTTAGAACTTAATAAAATAAGCTCGACTTTCCTATTGGGCAGTCAAGCTTAATTCTTTACAAAATATATTTATCAATATTTATCTAAAGATAACATTGATATTATCTTATTTCTTCTTTTGATTTTCTTTTACGAATGCTTCCAAAGCAGCAGTCATAGATGTTAAACCGGGAAGAGGAGCTTCACAATCAAGACGCAATCCTGCATCTTTTACGGCCTTAGCTGTGGCAGCACCAAAACATCCGATAGCCTTTTCACCCTGTTCGAAATCAGGATAATTCTTAAATAAAGAAGCAATTCCCGCAGGTGTAAAAAATACGATAAGATCGTACGAATCAATTTCACTCGGTTCAAATTCTGTACTCACGGTCCGGTACATAACAGCCTTGATAAAATCAACTTTTTTGTCTTCAAGAACAGCTGTTATATCTTCGTTATGCACATCCGAAACAGGCACTATAAACTTCTCTTTATTGTGCTTTGATAGAGACGATGCCAAGCCATCCATTTTTCCGGTCTGACTGAAGAATATTTTTCTCTTACGATACACAATATACTTTTGAAGATACAAAGCCACCGATTCTGAGATACAGAAATATTTCATTGTTTCAGGCATCACTATACGCATTTCTTCACACAATGCAAAAAAATGATCGATTGCCACTTTTGCGGTAAAAACGATTGCTGTATATTCGGGTATATTAATTCGTTGTTGTCTGAATTCTTTAGCATCAACACCTTCAACCTTTATAAAAGGACGAAAATCTATTGTCAAATTATATTTTTCGGCAATGTCAAAATAGGGTGATTTTTCTGTTGCTGGTTTGGGTTGTGAGATCAGCACTTTCTTAATTTTCAAAGCCATAGTAAACTTATTAAATCAACTTTATATAAATAAATCAAAACCTGATATAAAATAATATAAGGTATAATTTCTACGGTGCAAAGGTAGACAATCAAAAACAAAAAATTAACATGTTGTCTTAAAAAAAACGTAATTATCCTATAAAAAAGAATAAGACGGGACACAAAGAACAATACTATAAAAAAGAATAATAAGATATAGTGAAAACTCTGCGAATATACCATTATTAAAGTAGGGATAAAAGCAATCATTCCCATCATTTCGAGAACAATGATATATGTCCGTATCCATATTTTCATATATTCCTTTATATTGAAAATATATCCTACAAATCGGTAAAAAATCAATTTACCCGATATGAAAAGAGCCAAAACCGTCATAAAGACAAGTATCGTGACAAAACTATCCTTCGGCAAAGGATACTTGTCAGACTCCAAAAACAAATCAAAAAGGATTATAGATGTCAGTAAAACATTCTGGAACAATAAAATAAAATTGAACCAGAACTCACGGATAGTAGTTTCACTATATAGACTTAAATTTTCTCGGTTTGAAAAAAGCAAGCGTGTATTCTCTTTAAAAAAGGTTATCCCACCTTTATATATACGGGTAAAAAACAAAAAACACACTAATAATAAAATAAGCACTCCATCCTCATTCTCCAGTGTAAATGCCTTTTTTACCCCATCATGCCCCTCCACAGAATTAGCTTGCACCACCTTGGTCTGCTTTAGCGATTCAATCTTGTCCTCCGAAAAATACATACTGGTATCTTTCTCCATTTTAAACAGAGAGTGATAGTCAGCTGAATCTTTACGAGATTGAGATATCGCTAAACTATCAATGACATAATATGTATTTACATCGGGTTCCAAACACTTATTTTTTTATTTCGGCACAAAGATAATTATAACAATGCATCCTTGACATTTTTTCATCAAGGATGCATCACTATTTTTTATTTATTTAAGGTCTCAGACCTTCTAAACACAAAATAATAAGAGAAAATAAACTTATAAAGCAAAAGCCTTTTTAATAGCATCTACAAAATCAAGTTTCTCCCAAGTGAATAATTCCACAGACAACTTCAATGGTTCGGGATTATATCTCGACTGAAAAGTTTTCTCTATCACCTTAGACTCACGCCCCATGTGTCCGTATGCTGCAGTTTCTGAGTATATAGGATTACGTAGCTTCAACCGATCTTCAATAGCTTTAGGGCGCATATCAAATAATGTTTCCACAACTTTGGCTATTTCGCCATCGGTCATATTCACATTAGACTTCCCATAAGTATTCACATAAATATTCATAGGCTTAGCCACACCAATCGCATATGATACCTGCACCAATACTTCAGAAGATACACCTGCAGCTACAAGATTTTTAGCTATATGACGACTTGCGTACGCCGCCGAACGGTCTACCTTCGAAGGGTCTTTTCCTGAGAAAGCACCACCTCCGTGAGCACCTTTACCGCCATAAGTATCAACTATAATTTTACGGCCTGTCAGACCGGTATCTCCATGAGGTCCTCCGATAACAAATTTTCCGGTAGGATTAACATGATAAATGATCTGATCATTAAACAGGCTCAGAATATCGTCTCTAAATGTATATTTCGCCTTTACTCTTGGTACCAGAATATTAATAACGTCTTCACGAATCTTATCCTGCATCTCTTTATCAGATGCAAATTCATCATGCTGAGTCGATAATACAATAGTATCAATACGAAGAGGTGTTCCATTATCATCATATTCAATAGTCACCTGTGACTTTGCATCAGGACGAAGGTATGGCATCAATGCCAATTCATTTTTACGAATTTCGGCTAGTTCCAACAGTAAAGAGTGAGATAAGTCCAATGCAAGCGGCATGTAATTATCAGTCTCATTTGTGGCATAACCAAACATCATCCCTTGGTCTCCGGCTCCCTGATCCATTGGATCAGCTTTCTGGTCTACCCCACGGTTAATATCGTCCGATTGCTCATGAATAGCAGACAATACCCCGCAAGACTTAGCTTCAAACTGATACTCACTTTTGGTATAACCTATTCGCTCGATTACTGTACGGGCAACCTCGGGTACATCAATATATGCTTTTGATTTAACTTCGCCGGCAAGAACAACCTGCCCTGTAGTTACCAATGTTTCGCAGGCTACTTTAGAATTAGCATCATAAGCCAAAAATTCGTCTAATAATGCATCTGAAATTTGATCTGCAACTTTGTCTGGATGACCTTCCGATACAGATTCGGAAGTAAATAAATAACTCATATTATAATTCCGTTATACGTTAAATAATTAATAGAGTGGATTTTATACAGATGCGTGCAGATATGAGAAAAGACTTCATTTAGCATTTTTTCATGTGGTTGCAAGCAAACAAATCTATCCACCAATCGGATACAAAGGTAAGAGTTTTATATATAAAAAAAAGGAATAGTATCAAAAAATACTATTCCTTTATCTTTTTTAAGACCAAAAGAGGTCTTCTTATAATCTCTTATTTATTGTTTCACAGCTTCAAGCAATTGCTTAGCGACTCCATTTTCAGGATCTAAAGCTAAAATTTTTTCACTGTAAGATCTAACGTGCTCTTTATCTTCGGCACTTTTACTTTTCTCAAATGACAAATAATAATAATAACTCAAGTAACGATATGCTTCTACCAACTCGTTGTTATTACTTCCGTCGTCTTTTGAAGTAACTATCTCTATTACTTTTTCGTAATATGGTTTAGCTAGACCTAAAATAGTTTGAGGATCAAGAGCCGCATTAGCACGTGCTCTCCAGAAATATCCAAGATAACTGTCAGGTATGCGTTCCGACACTGTACCAAAAGCTTTATCAGACTGCACTAACAGAGCCTTAGATTTAGCAGGAGCCTCTGAATCGGCTGTATCTTTCTGAGCAGCAGTACCTGCAATATAAGAGTAACGGCCGATATTGAAGAAATCTGTAGCTTCAACCACGCTGGAGTCTGATTTATCTACATATTCCTGAAGGTATTTCGCTGCGTCAGCATATTGATTTGCATCAACACAAGCTTGTGCGATCTCTTTATATACTGAAGATTTTGAGGGGTCAAGTTTTACAGCTTCTTCGTATTGCAATAAAGCTTTATCCATTTGGTTATTTTTGCTCAGCAATTCACCATAGGTCATATAATCCTGAACAATGTATTGACTGTCTCCTTTGTCTAATGAGAAAAACTTATCACCAACAGTCAAGCCTGCAGTATAATCTTTAGACTGTAAATAGCTATACATCAATAAACGATTCAACACAAAGTTGTTTGGTTCTTTAGAAATACCTTCGTTTATTAGTTTTTTAGCTTCATCATACTGTTTTGTGAAATATAAAGCCGCAGCATAACGAGTCAAATCCGACACATCATATGCTCCCTGTGCAAAATATTTTTTGTATGCTTCAATAGCATCGGCATATTGTCCGTTATGAGAATAAATACTCCCTAACATTTTATAAGCCAATGTATAATTTGGATTTATCTCAATCGCTTTTTGGAGCATTTCTACAGCCAATGTGGGATTTACGCTTTCGTAAACCTGAGCCGATTTGATATATGCCACAGAACAAGTAGGATCGAAATTGTAAGCCTGCGCATAACTTCCGGCAGCTTCTCCGACATTAGATTTTGCTTTCAGGTCACCTTCCAATATATAAATCAATGGCGATTTTTTATCAGCTTTACGTGCATCTGCCAATTTTGAAGCACCTTTATCAGCCATATTGTTAGCATAATATGCTTCAGCTATTGCAACAAGAACAGATACATCTTTTTTATTTTTCTTCAATGCAATAGAAAACTGATCTTCTGCATCTTTAGGACTAGATTTCAACAAAAGTTTACCCAATCCAACATTATTAAGTACAAAATCGGCTGATGCAGCTAATCCTTTTTCATAATTAGCTTTAGCTTCGTCAAGTTTACCTTCTTTATAAGCAACTTCTCCCAGATAGTAATAAGCTTCAGCAGGTGATTGACTTACTTGTTTCTCAAAAATTTCTTTTGCAACTTTCAGCTCTCCTGTTTTTAAATAGTCAGCACCAAGATTTGATTGCGCAAAAATCGGAGTACTAAGTAATAAGCCAAGAAAAGCTCCTAATAAATACTTCTTTTTCATCCTTAATTAATTCTTATAGTATAATATTATATTCGAGTTTTGATCGTGAGCTCAGAGTGTAATAGTTTTTACTTTAAATCCATTTCGGGATTACAAGATTGTCAAGCGTACTTTAATCAAAACTATCCTGCACCGTTATCAAACGCATGGGTCTTGTTGCAGGAATAAGACCTGCCTTCAAAATTATACGTTGTCCTCTGTCCCCAACAAGAAAGCTAACAAAGCCTGTCGGCAAAGTCCCTCTTAGATCCGATGTAATAACAAAAACGTCTCGCCTCAAAGGGTATTCACCCAAAGCCAGATATGCAGCATACGGCTGAAAACTACTTTGACGAGTTGCCGGTTCAACCTTACTCACAGACATGACCCGTACTTTATCATTAAAACTGAGATTGGTCGTATCCGTCGGATTACTTATCCAGTTTACACCGATCACACCCATTGCATTAGGTGTTTTTGCCACATAATCAAGTACAGCCTTGTTGTTTTCCTGAGCTTTCAAATGCTCAGCCAGAGGCTCCCCTCTGTTTATTGAATCTTTGATAAAACGCACCGTACTCGAATTTGGATTATCAAAAACGACTGCAATTTTATCATATTTTGATCGGGGATTGATCTGTTTCCATGAATCGATTTCCCCTGTCATTATCTTCTTTATTTGTGGAACACTGATCAAAGAATCAGTATTTTGGTTATTTATAATCAATGCAATTCCATCGACAGCAATTTTTTGTGTCCGAGGTTGCAATTGTTTATTCAACAATCCTTGTTTTTCTGCATCAGTTAAATCACGGGCAGCAATTACAAGTCTCAGGCTATCTTTTAATAATAAGTTAATAGCATCAACCTCACTTCCATATATAGGTATAATTGACGCGTCTTTATTTAAAGCTTCAAATACATCTATTTCCTCTTGGACTATAGGACTAAAGCAATCATCGCTTGCTATTTCCGCAACACCACTGGTCGGAGTATCTGTTCGTGTCACTTTAATTCTCTGGTTACACGCTGAGAAAATTGTCAAAGATAGTAAAATACAAAATAAACCAACTTTTCTCATAATTTTTGATAATTAAATAAAAACTTCACTAACATTTCTCCTTACATGTATTACTTTCTGAATTTATAAACGCGATAGGCTCTGAATAAACCATAACCGATTATACCAACACCTAAAATATACCGAACAATAAGGAAATCATCAACCTGTGGATCATTATCCCTAAAATTATATTTCAGAATCAATCCTGTAAACATAATAAGATATCCCATAGCGATATAAAGGATAGCCATAATCACGCTCCATATTGTTCTGAATGTTATTTTATTATTATTATCACTCATTGTAAATAATATAGAATATTTACTGATGCATTCTCCAAGCTAAAACAAACTGGTTATCTGCCGTTTAAAATGCCTCAATCTATAAAACAACGGTCTTTCGACCTCAATAATGTTTAAAAAGAGGAGTGACATATATAAAAGTATATATCATCAACTCCTCTTTTTACTATTTATATCTCTTTGAGAATAGCATATTACAGCATCTCAAATTATTTCTGTAGTTTAAACAATACAGGAAGCGTATAATATACTGGTACTTTACGTCCATTTTGCATACCTGGAACCCAAGTAGGCATTGATTTTACTACTCTGATAGCTTCTTTATCACAAGAAGGGTCTAACGAACGCAATACTTGTGCATCAGATACTTTACCATCTTTACCTACAACGAAACGAATAACAACACGTCCTTCGATACCGTTTTCTGCGGCAATAGGTGGATATTTAAGATTGTTACCGATGAATTTCATCAATTCCGAATCACCGCCGGGGAACTGAGGCATTTGTTCTACGCTGACAAAAGGTTTTTCGGGCTCTTTTTCTTCCACGATCACTTTATGCTCTTTCAATTCTGCGATATCCACTGCATTTTTATCGTTTGTTCCTTCTACTGTAGCGATAGAAATTTGAATATCTTTCTTTTGATTTAATTCTTCGATAGATTTCATTTCTTTATCTTCATTCACCTTACTGTCTTCGGTAATAACCGGAGGTGTAAACTGAATAGTCGCTTTCAAAGGAGGGGGCGGTGGTGCAGTTTCCTGACGTATGATATTTTCTTCCGGAACCTGTTCCTCTACGTTTGCAATATTAGATAACTCGAAAGCCTCATCAACACCACCCAAATTATCTTTATTGGGTCTAACGGCATCAAGAAAAGCAGGCAAGGCAGCTACTACACCAACAAAGATTACAACAGCAATAAATGCTACAATATGTCTTTTCGATGAAGTCTTACGCAACTGGTATGCTCCGTAATTTTTATTCTTACCTTCGAATACAATATCACGCCATTCAGAGGAATTCAAATTAATTTCTTTTCCCATTTTTTTATTTTTAAATGTGTGATTGTTTTATTATCGACCGCCTGATTGAGCAGACAATGCACCCTTAGAGTTATAATTCTGGACTAAGAAATTATCTCCATCCGCCATTTCTACGATAGCATATTTACCAATACTGCAAATCTGCATTTCGTCAAGTGCGTCCACCAAGTTTTTGTAAGAAGCTCCATCAGTAGGTTTAATTACTACAACCTGCCCGTCTTTTGCATTTCTTATTTCACTTGATTTCTCTTTAAACACATCTTCTGTTATTTTTTTCTTAGCTCTATCAATCTTAAGCTCTCTCATCTGTGCCACAGCATCTCTGTTACGCTCCAATAAGATATCTCTAAGACCACCGGCTCCATAAGATGTTTCTTTCAAAGATGTGTAATCATTATAATTGGGTTCTCCCATATAATAATAAATTTTGTCATCTTCTCCCAAAATCAAAGTAATAGCTTTAGAAGCTTTTACCTGGTTCTTATCGTCCTCGGTCAGATCTTTATCTTTTGTAGGCATAACAATGTCCATGGTCTGAGGTTTGCTCAAAGTTGTACAGAACATAAAGAAAGTAATCAAAAGCATGTTCATATCAACCATCGGTGTAAAGTCTACACGTAGGTTGAGTTTCTGGGGTTGGCCTTTTTTCTGTTCGCCACCACCGGTATTTACTTCTGCCATAGTCTTACGATTTTCTAAAATTAAGTTCTATACATCAAAACCCTTCGGGCATTGCTTTTAGAGTTGTTATCAAACTGTATCTGTTCTCTTTCAGATCTTGCAATGTAGACATCACATTCTTCACCAAAGTATAAGGTGTAGATTGGTCAGCCTTGATTGCTATTGACAAATTTTCATTTACTTCCTTCGCAGTTTTAACCCATACCGCCAATTGATTATTGGCACTCAGGATTGTATCTGTGGGGATACCAAATTGTTTTATCAAAGCATCTTGCTCATCTAAAGGTAGATCCAAAAATGCCGACATACGGCTGATTGGCATACCTATGTGAGTTTGATTAATGAATGAAGCAATTTGTTTCGGAGTAAATTTAATTCCATATTGCTCACCAACACTTTCAAGAACTTTTCTTTTATCTTCAGGTTTATCAAGGTTCATAAAAACCTGTCCCTTCGGATCAATAAGAATAGTCATTACATCGTATTCGGGAATTTTCACTTCCGACACTGAAGCCGGAGTCAAAACCTGTACAGGCTCCTTTGGTACGAAGTTGGCTGTTAGCATGAAGAATGTCAACAAGAGAACAGTAACGTCACTCATCGCGGTCATATCGATGAATGTTTCCTGTTTTTTTGGTTTTACTTTGCTCATTTCTTCTTTTAATTTTTCTAATTAGAGTGGAACTTTATTGTTTTTCCACAAATCATTTTGTTAAAAATGATTTTTTTATGCTCTTCCGTGTTTAGATACGTAAGTTTGTCCGATAGCGAAAGCTATTTCGTTAACCGCATCAGTAGTGTCTTTTACACGACCTTGGAAGTAGTTATAGAAAATAATTGAAAGAGCACCAGTACCGATACCCATTGCTGTATTCATAAGTGCTTCAGAAATACCGACAGCAAGAGCTGTTGAGTCAGGAGCACCTTCTTGTCCCATCGCAGCAAATGATTTGATCATACCAAGTACAGTTCCGAACAGACCGAATAGTGTACCTAAAGTAGAGATTGTTGCAATGATAGAAAGATTTTGTTCTAGGTAAGGTAATTCTAATGTTGTAGCATCTTCAATTTCGTGTTGAATGATTTCAGCTTTTTCATCATTGTTCATATCTGTATAGCTTTCTACATCTTGATATCTAACAAGACCAGCTTTTAGGATATTAGCAACAGAACCTTTTTGTGCATCACACAATTTTTCAGCACCAGCAATATCACCAGCTTCAAGCTTAGCTTTAGCTTCTGCTACGAATTTAGGAATACTTCCTTTTCCGGCAGCTCTGTTCAAAGCAAAAAATCTTTCAACTGACAAACTGATTGTAGTCAAAAGAAGAGTGATAACGATAGGAATTACATATCCTCCTTGGAATAATGTTGCGAAATAATTACCTGGGTGTGGATGTCCTTTTTCGTCGAATCCTGAAGGATCACCGCATACGAAAAAGAAAAAACAGAAGGCTACAATAGCACAACCTATGATCACCAATCCTGCTGATACTCCTTTAGATCTTGCTTTTGCTTTTTGTGGTTTAGTTTCCATAATAGTAATAAATAAATTTGTTTTAATTAATAGTAATATTCAATTGTTTTTATTTATAATAAATATAAGTCTTGAATTTCATTTTATTGGTCAAATTGACATGTCTGCTTTATATTCAGCACAAATATATAAATTGATTTATTGAATACAATCATTTATTGTAAAAAAGCATATCCTAAAGTCGATTTTATGGCAGGAACAAAGAACTCGCCTGTGATATATATACTCAAAAACGAGAAAAAAACACAAGCTAAACATTCTTTTTTCTTACCGAAAACGTTTTTCTCTTTCACTACTAAATATGAGCTATGCAAAACGACTAATTAAACAATATAATAAATGTATCTCTCAAATTCTCTTCAAAAAACTCAAACTACTTTACTACAAAAATAGCAGATATATTTGTTATGACAACAATCGTTGTCCAATTCTTCATAAAATTAACAAAATATTGCAAGCTTTTAATATTAAAAAGAATCTTTTAGGCTATTTCATTTATGAAGACACAATGCCTCATTCAAAGCAATCACAGCTTTATTATAATCAGCACGGCTAATTACAAACTGCATATTTACCTGACGCAGAGACTGTCCGAAACTCTCTATATTTATATTTTCTTCATACAACGCTTTGGCTGCTTTATATAAGAATCCGGGCATTGCGATATTTGTACCCATCACACAAATTATAGCGACAGGAACGACTCTCACCTGATAAAAATTTTCTTTGAGATTCTCTATCAATTCCTTTGATTTCGATTTATCCCATACAACCATTGTTATGGAGTTGGCATTGGTTGATTTTAGAATATAACTTACACCATATTTCGCAAAATGAGTCATAATACGCAAGTCAAAACCAACCTCACCGACCATCATCGGATCATGAATCTCAATGGCTACAACTTTTGTTGTACCGGATACAATCTCCACTTTAGCTTCGGGTGATACATATTCACGGGTAATCAATGTACCGGGATGCTCCGGTTCAAAAGTATTCTTGATCCGTATATTTATCCCTGCTAACTCGAGGGGTTTAGCGGCCTTGGGATGTATCGCTTCCATGCCTATATCGGCTAACTGATCTGCAATAATATAATTACTATACCCTACAGGCACAGCCTTATCAACCCCCACAATCCCGGGATCGGCACTCGACAAATGGTATTCTTTATGAATAATAGCTTCGACGGCTTTTACCTGTACTGCTATTTTACTGAATGTCACTTCAGTATATCCCCGGTCAAAAGCTCTCATAATACCCTCTGTTCCTTTGGTATAACCCGTTGCAACACATAGCACCTTTTCAAAATCTATCTTATCGAAAGCTTTAGCAATACGTTCATCGATTGTATATGGCAGTGAGTCGTTAAATCCGCAAAGATCAATAAAACGAGCTGTGATACCATTATTATTCAATATATTAACAGAATTCCATGCAGAATGAGCCTCTCCTACCGATGCTAATATTTCTCTGGCAGCCAAACAGATATCTTCTGTATTAACGTAACCTGATGCCATCACTTTGCTTAAACTGAAAAGCATCATCTTAGCCTGCTTGATACGATATTCTATAAACTCTTTGGCTTCATGCAGGTTCAGCCCTATTTCTTCATAGTTTTTATTTATGCTGACAAGTCTTTGTCCAAGACTGTCTAAGGCTATACTGTAATCTTCGTTTTTCAAAAATTGTACGTATACACCGGGTTCTCCCGTTTTTTTATGCTCCAGCAGCCAATTAGTCACATTGTTGTATGCCGATACTACAAATATGCGGTTATACATCTCATCCGGAGTACGTTTCCCTATAATTACATTATTCAGAACATCTTTAAACTGGGACATTGACGTGCCCCCAATTTTTTCGACTGTAAGCATTTTTTAGTTTTAACTATTAATAAAATGTAAGTCCGAAACATCCGATTCTTTTCTTTAGAAAGACATTTAAGACCAACAAACTAAACATCAGGCTGACACCTTTATTTCTATTCGCAAAATTAGCAATAAAATATCCCCATCAAAGACATATGTCAATAAATTTAACCTCTCAGACCTTTTTATTTACTTAACAGAGTACCATACGACACATTGTCATTTTATTTTCAATCGAATCTCCAAAACTTACTTTTTGTTAAATAAAAAGCTCAATCCATTTCAATTCTCTTTTATATATATATTTTAGAAATCAATTACACGAAACCACTAAAAGTAAATACATAAAACAACATAGATGAAACAACTGCTAATTTCAACTACACTAATCATTATCAATCTTTTGAATATTCAAGCACAAGGTATTATCACCGGAAAAATAACAGACAGTAAAAACCAGCCATTATATGGCAGCAATATATACATACAAGAAACCAAACAAGGAATAATGTGTAACGAAAACGGTGAATATCAAACACATCTACCCAAAGGAAACTATACCTTCGAATTCAGATGTCTGGGATATAAAAGCGTAACGAAAAAAGTTACATTAGCAACACAACCTGTAGTAGTAAATATAGCATTAGACGAGGTTCCCTTCATCCTAAAAGAAGTGACTGTTACAAATAAAGAAGACCCTGCATACGCAATTATTCGCAAGGCAATAAGTCAAGCCCCGTTTTATTTGAATGCAGCCAAAGGATATACAGCCGAAGCATATATAAAAGCAAACATGGAACTCGAAAAAATTTCGGCATTAGTAAACAAACTTTCATCAGACAAGGGTATGAAGATGTCCGATTTCCAGAACCAAGTATTCGTTCAAGAGTCATATAATGAAATTAAATATATCGCACCGGATAAATACACACAAACAATCAAGGCTTTTTCGAGTACGATACCTGAAAATTACGATTCGAAGGAAACTTTCGGAATAATGAGTGCATCCATCTATTCACCTCTATATAATGGTTCTATCTCACCTCTTAATCCTAAATCATTTTCATACTACAAATTTAAATATGAAGGATTTATCGAAGAAAATGGAGTAACGATAAATAAAATAAAAGTAGAAAGCAAACTAAACGATCCTCAATTACTTAACGGCTATATTTATATAGCCGACAATACATGGCATGTTACTTACACGAATATAGAAATGAATATGATGGGCGGATCTCAACAGTTTGAGGTTGCATATAAAGAAGTAGGCTCAAATATCTATTTGCCCATAACATATTCCAATTTTATCAAGATAAATATATTAGGTATAAAAGGTTATCTCAACTACTATTCTTCACTCAAATATTTGGATATTCTACCCAATAAGGATATCAACGAAACGAGTCTGAAAAACAAAAAATCGAAAAAACGTAATTTCGAATTAAAAACAGACCCATTATATGTAAGAATATCTGATACCCTTGCCACCAAACGCAACCAGAATTATTGGGACAAGATCCGGTCAGTTCCTCTCGACAGCCTCGAACTGATCAGTTATCAGCGAAAAGATTCCATCAAACAATTTGTGGACTCAATAAGAGAAAAGAACCGAAAAGATAACTACTCCTCCGATAATCTTTTATTTGGCGGGCAGATCGGTCGAGACTCTTCACTCATAACGATAGATTATAAAGGATTGATTTACGCCCTGCATGACTACAATTTCGTCGATGGGTTTAGTCTTGGTCAAGCCTTTACGATCAATTACAAACCAGATAGAAAGCACACGGCATTCACCATTTCTCCATATATATATTATACTACGGCACGCAAACAATTGATATACGGCAGTAAATTAAATATCAGCTATATGCCTAAACAAAGGGGCAATTTCAAACTGGAAGGAGGGTCTGATTCGAAGGATTTCAATCCGAATGGCATAACCCGTCTGGATAATATATTAAGTAGTATTTTTACACGCAGTAACAAAAGTTTCTTCTACCGAAACGACTTTATTGCGGTAAATAATAATATAGATATAGCCAACGGACTGAAATTGTCAACCGGAATAGAAATAGCCAAACGAACAGGATTATCGAATAATACAGACTGGGCTATTTGGGGCAGTAAAGACAAAATTCATGAAAACCCTTTTTCTGGCGAACGTTTTGATAAAACGTCCTACTCTATAGGGCTCAGTTATGCCCCTTATGCTTATTACTCTATCCATAATCAGAAAAAAATATATCGAAAAGTGACTTCTCCTGTATTTTCGATCAATTATACTGAGGGCTTTTCGGGTTGGCAGACTAATAACTCACGATTCAGAAAATTAAACGGAAGCATAGTACAAGACATCAAACTGAGCTATTTCAGCAATCTGGATTATACATTAAATGGCGGAGGATTTCTTGGTAACACTCAAAAGGTTCATTATACAGATTTCGAGCATTTCAATACATCTGATGTAATGATATCTGGAAAAACTCCCTATCAATCTTATATGCTCCTCGACAATTACAAATACTCCACCAACAGGTACTGGATCGGAGGACATATCAATTACAGAAGTAAATATATATTACTCAAGAGACTTCCATTTTTACAAGGTATTCCCGTAAGTGAAGCTCTGCATGTCAAAGCTTTATACACACCCGGTCTGAAGCTGTACAATGAAGCGGGTTATTCAATCAATATACTGGGTATGATCGGGATAGGCGGATTTGCATCTTTTAGCAAAGGGAAATACGAAAGCTGCGGATTCAGACTTACATACAATTTACAGGAAATAGCTGCATTCAAATAGTTTGACTTCTCGCTTAAAAACTTTTACTTTGTATAAAATTTCATAGGAAAAATGGCCTCTATAAAAACTTGGATTTCAGCCCTCCGCCCAAGAACATTGTTTCTTGCCGTAGCGACTACTATTTGCGGAAATGCAATTGCATACACCACCGGATATTTCAGCACAAATGTATGCGTTCTGACAATGTTAACCGCAACATTATTGCAACTCCTATCCAATCTTGCAAATGATCTGGGTGATTTCCAACATGGAACAGACATCACCGGCGGACGTGTAGGCCCGACAAGAACAGTACAAAGCGGAGCCATCACTCCTTCTCAAATGAAAAGAGCCATTGTTATCGCCATTATATTATCTGGAATAGTAGGTACATACCTCATATATATAGCTTCGCAATTTATGCCGGCAATATACATTTTGGCGTTTTTCATTCTGGGAGGAGCGTCAATTGTTGCCGCTATAAAATATACAGCCGGAGATAATCCATACGGATATAAAGGACTAGGGGACATATTTTCGTTTATCTTCTTCGGCCTTGTAGCTACTGTCGGTACATTTTATCTGAATGTACACCACCTTACATTCCAGCCGTGGCTACCAGCTATCGGGATGGGACTATTTACTGCTGCTGTTCTGAATATTAATAATATGCGAGATATGGAGAATGATTTAGTTTCGAGAAAATTGACTCTGGCTATCCGATTCGGCCGAAAAGGCTCCCGAATATATCACTCTGCATTAACAATCATCGGAGTTCTATGCTTTATCATTTACAGCTGCCTGTACAACCAACAATGGTATCAATACCTATATATGGTGTTTTTCATTCCTTTCTTTCTTATTCTGGGGAAAATATTATCTACGAAAAAAGATGCCGAATTAGACCCTTATTTAAAGTACACGTCTATGTCTGCTTTCGTTCTGGCGGTAGCATTTGCTGTAACAATAAATCTGTAACAAAAAGATATTACCAATGAGGGCTTTTTTCGAGTCTTATCGAATTTATATTGTAATATTTAGCAAAATACACATTATAAAAATTCAAGCTATCTGTTGTTAGAACCTCTTTATCGGGTAACATGGTTTCCTTCTCTGTGAAGACAATATCCAGAATACCCTTTTCTTTTTGCTCCTGAATAAGGTTTTCTCTGACTTTGGAGATATCCGAGAATTTGACAAGCTCTGTATATTCCCGATTAAATGCAAAAAAGAATAACACACAGACAGATAAAACCGTTAGAATCTTTACAACTTTTACAAGCGTATTTTTATTCGGAATATTGGCAAACAAGATACCAATAGCGATCAGAGCGTATATAACAACACCAAACATGGCTCTCCCGGGAAAAGTCGGCGTTGGAAATAAAACGCAATAAGAAATTATCGATGCACTCATAAAAGCCAACGAAGCATACAATGGCTTCCTGTAATCGCCTTGCAGCTGACTTTTATTTTTCCAATAGAAAAAAGCAAATAGAAAAAATACAGCTAAATACAGAAGAATACTAGTAAGCCCTCCTTGAAGCAAGTTATACAAACGTATTTTAAATAACTTAAAAGCCGAAACCTCATCTAATCCTAAATTATGAGATACGCCGGCAGAGCGAATATAATTACCGGGAGCAAGAATCATAATCAAATAGCCGATGCAAGCACCAATCAAGCCTGTTATAATCCAAACAGGAATCTCTTTCTTGGTTATTTTCAGATACACGAGCAATGCTATGATCATTAATATCATGGAAAAAGCGGTATTTTCATTTGTCCATCCCGCTATAATACCTGCGAAAAACATTCCAATACTGCGAATCCATGAATTATTTACCTTTCCATTAAGAAAATAAGTATAGAACGGATAGATAAAGAATAGGATAATAAGCGTCCCCCAAGTATAATTGACACTACCTGTTATCCACAAAACAGTCTCCGAAAAAGTCGGTAAGGTAAACACCAATACCATATTTATAAGCAGGAACAACAAGGGCTTTACTTCATTTCCCTTATTTATAAACACATATATAAGAAGAGATAAGGCCAGATAAGCAATACTATTAAGAACATTTGCGACACCATCTCCTAATAACAACAAGGACTGGAGAATAAAATGCACAACGCAGCGTCCTCCCCATACGTGATATTGACTATATTGAGTTTCGAAAATATCATAAATATTCGAGACTTTGCGTGTCAGCCCTTTTCCTATCTCTGAAACAAATGTAAAGCCTATATCATCTGCAAAAACCGGAAATAAAACATTTAAATGATAAATTACAGCCAAGACCAAAAGAATAAGTCCGGCAAAAGATATATTGACTATACTTTTTTCTTTCATAAGCATAAACAGATATAAAAAACTATCCCTATTCTTGAATGTATATAATGGAATCCAGATCAAAATATTCCAGATAGCATTGATTCTGCCAACTGCCGGCATTCGGCGTTACGTCCAGATCAATAGAAAACACTCCGGGAACATCAATATGTTCCTTTATTTTAATATTGCGGTTACCTTCAGCCTTTTCCGTACGAATATAGTTTATTCTGCTATTCAGCTGATCCGAAAAGAGCGAAACACTATCATATCTACTTTTATAAACAACCAGCAAGGTACATGAAAGAACGAACACTAATCCTATCATTATCTTTTGGACAATGGCCTGCAAGCGGATATTAGCAAACAAAATACCGAAGGCTATGAAAATATACATCAAGATTCCGAACCAAACAGTAGGCGGAAAAGCCGGAGAAGCAATCATCGCTATGAGAGCAACATTCGCAGAAACAAAAAACAATAAAGAAAGCAGCAATATTTTTTTGTTATACCGTTTAGTCTTCGTGTACAGTATAACTAAACCCAGATAACAAGCATAAGTTATAATATAATACAGGATATTCGCTCTTAAAAGATCATATAATCTCCAAATAAAGACCGATAACGAAAATGAGGACTCTATGGTATGCACACCCATAACCTGCTCGGTCCTTATATAGTTCCCGGGAGCCAACACCATAAAAACAAAACCGATAACAGCTCCAATAATTCCCCATAAAGACCAGAAAGGAATAGTACGTCTGGATATTTTCCAACAAATAAGAAACGAAAATAATAAAAAGATCATAGCAGCGGAAGTATTCTCATTTGTCCATCCGGCAATAATACCCGCTACGAAAAACAGAGCAGACTTAAAATAAGAAGACTTTTTCGATATTTTATTATCCGATAAAAAATAAGCACAATACGGGTAAATAAAGAGCAAGCGAATAGCAGCACCCCATAAATAATTGGCACTACCGACAATCCATGTAGTCGAAAATAAATAAACAGGAGTAAAAAACCAAACTGCTGCGTTTATAAATATAAAAAGTATAACATTCGTCCGGTTAAAATAATTACATGTCTTATAGAGCAGAAATACATATGCGGTATATACCAGACTATTAAGAATATCCATCACCCATTCATTCTGCATCAATAACCACTGTGCGATAAAATGGACAACACTCCTCCCTCCCCACATAAAATAATGATTGTACTGGGAACGGATAATATCCGACATGGAAGATATTCTTTTAGCCGGATTTTCTCCATAAACAAAAGAGTATGTCCAATCGTCAAGGCAAAGAGGATATTTTCGGTTTAAGAGAAATATCAATATAAAACATACCGCTGCAACTAAGCCAAAAACAATCGTTTTCAGCTTAGGCACAAGTTGCCCTCCAAAGCTATTTCTATTTTGAACATCCCCCATTCAATACTACTGTAAATTGAGCAATATTAAAGTCTCAGACCTTTTTATTTTTTACACAAACAGAGTAGTAACAAATAGTCTCCACTCTAAGTACATTATAAATGCTTTTTGCAAATTACTATCACTCTTCAAATTCGATCTTATTATTCCCTAATCCTTTTATCCTCACCAAAGATTCTACATGGATATTGAGATCTCTTAAACGTTTTCCTCCTTCCTGAAAACTTTTCTCTATAATGAATCCCATACCAGCTAGTTTTGCTCCTGATTTATCAATCAAGTCTTTTACACCTATAGCCGCATGCCCGTTAGCAAGGAAATCATCAATAAAAACAACAGTATCATTCGGAGTCAAAAAGTCGCTGCTCACGCAAACATCGTAAGTTGTATCCTTGGTAAAAGAATATACTTTAGTAGTAATCATATTCCCCATAGTTTTAGGCTTCGCTTTCTTCACAAAAACCACAGGTAATTCCAATAAATATCCTAACATAATAGCCGGAGCTATACCACTAGCCTCTATTGTTACTACTTTATTTATAGGTAAATTGCCAAAACGACGGACAAACTCTACTCCTATCGATTTCATCAAAATAGGATCCATTTGATGATTGATGAAGCTATCCACTTTTAAGATTCCTCCATCGAAACTTTTTCCGTCTTTTAAAATTCTGTCTTTAAGCAATTTCATAACTGTAGAATATATAATGAAATAATATGTTCCATAAACACTAATATAAAATCTATTGTTTTCAGTTTTATTCTTTAATCCTGATAACAACATTGGCTATGATAGCAACCAAACCTCCGGTAGTAATGCCTGATGAGAAAATTCCTTTTACCCATGTCGGCATCTGTGCTAGAATATCCGGAGCCAACTCCACCCCTAATCCGCAGGCAAAGCTAACTGCAAGAACCAATATCGCTTTACGATCTATCTCCTGAGATGCTATAATGCGTACACCAGACGCGGCAACTGTTCCAAACATCAGTAAAGTAGCTCCACCCAAAACAGGTTCGGGCATAATAGAAAAAATACCTCCGATAAAAGGAAACGCACTTAATATAACCAAAAAAGCAGCAATATAATAGCCGACATAACGACTTGCTACGCCTGTAAGTTGTATCAATCCATTATTCTGTGCAAATATTGAGTTTGGAAAAGAATTGAAAACTCCGGCAACAATAGAATTAAAGCCATCAGCTAAAACACCTCCCTGTACTCGTTTTACAAATTTTTCGCCTTTGATCGGTTCTCCCCCGATCATCGAATTAGCAGTGATATCTCCCATAGCTTCAATAGATGTTATGAAATAAATCAGCGCAATTGCAATAAATGCCGAAAGATTAAAATCCAATCCATATTTAAAAGGAGTGGGAATATTAATTGCTCCTAAATTTCCTAATTGAGAGAAATCGATCAATCCCTGAAAATAAGCGACAAGATACCCCAGAATAAGCCCAAGTACAATGGAGCACATCCTGATATATTTATTACGGAAGCTGTTGAATATCAAAATCGAAACCAAGACAATGGCCGCCAGACCCAAATTGCGGTAACTTCCGAATGTTCCGTTTTCCATAGCAGAAAAGCCGCCACCGCATGCTGTTATGCCAACTTTGATCAGGCTCAACCCTATCATTGTCACAACAATTCCCGACACCAAAGGTGTAATCACCTTTTGGGTATATTTTAGCAAACGGCTGACAATCATTTCCACCGGTGCAGCAGCAATACAAATTCCGAAGATAGCAGGCAAAGCGACTAATCCCATACCATGAAAACTGGCAGTAAGTGCCCCTATAAAAGAAAAGCTTGTCCCTTGAATACAGAGCAAGCCACAACCTATAGGTCCAAAACGCCGACATTGAATAAATGTAGAGATTCCCGAAGCCAGAAGTGCCATTGACACCAAAAATCCGGTTGTCTCTTTATCGAGTCCGAGACTGGCTGCTATTATAAGCGGCGGAGTTATTATTGCCACAAATATGGCCAGAAGGTGCTGAAAAGCAACAAACAATGCTTCTTTAAATGGAGGTCGGTCTTCGATCTGATAGATTAGATCGGTTTTCTTGATAGGCAGAATGGTCTCATCCAATACCTCTTCGGGGCTTACAGACATAAAATAAGTAAGAGCTAGTTTTTAAATAATACATATAAGCAACAGCAGACACTGGAACCTGCATGGTTCACATACAACTTTATGTTGCTGTATACTGACTATAGCAATAAAAAGGTCTAAGACCTTAAAACTAATAACCGCCTAGATTTTCTTTGGTTACAAAAGCAAAAAAAGGTCTGAGACCTCAAAAGTTTGCCAAAGTTACATAAAATAATCAAAAAAGGCACAATAATCACTTATAATGTCATCTATAGATTACATTTAAAGAACGCTATATTTCAGATTATAAGTGCTACATTTTAATTCATCAATAACTGATCTTTTACTCTTATTTTGAAAAAATTTGTATAGTTTGATTGATACACTATCTTTGCATTTTTCAAATGCTTATAAATAAATTTTATTATAAACAACGTTAATCAACAAATTATGAACGAAATTATTGGGAATTTTCTAGACATTGTAAAAAATAAGTATATCAAATTTGATGGTCGTGCACGTAGAAAAGAATATTGGTACTTCTTTTTAGTAAACCTGATAGCAAGTATTATTCTAGGAATTATAGATATGATCATAGGTATGCAGATACTTGGTTCTATCTGGAGTTTGGCTCTTTTGCTTCCCGGTATTGCAGTATCAATACGCAGAATGCATGATGTAGGCAAAAGCGGTTGGTTTATTTTAATACCAATTTATAATCTTATATTGGCTCTGACAGAAGGTGAAAGACATGACAATCAATATGGTCCTGATCCAAAAAAAGATGAACTGAAGGTAAACTAAGGTCTGTGACATATTTACTGTTATAAAAATATAAAAAGCCAATAGAGTTAGTTATTATCTATTGGCTTTTTTATTTAGTCTATCGTTCTTATACAATCACAATTTTAAAACGGAAATAATAAGGGCAACACCAATATCATTACTATACCCATAATTATCTGTAATGGCAACCCCACTTTTATATAATCTATAAATTTATATCGTCCCGCAGACATCACCAATGCATTAGGCGGAGTTGAAAACGGAGAAGCAAAACACATACTGGCAGCTACCGCAACAGCAAACATAAACGGATAAGGACTAACTCCCATATTAGCGGCCGCCTGAATACCGATAGGAGCAAACAGCAGAGCCGTAGCACTGTTACTAATAAACATGGTAAGTATAGATGTTCCGAAATACACTCCGGCTAACAAAGCATACGGACCATAACTGCCTAATCCTCCAACCAACGTATCAGAAATAAGGGCAGCAGCACCTGTCTTCTCAAAAGCAACTGCCATAGGCATCATACCGGCAATAAGAACTACACTTTCCCAATTGATATTTTTATAAGCCTCCTCTACATTTCGCAAACAACCTGTAATCACCATCAACACTGCTGCAGACATTACCGCTATAACAGGAGCTACTATATTTGTTACCATAGCAATAACCATCAAAGCCATAATTACAGCTGCCACAGGTGCTTTATGATTGATCGTTACTTTAGCAGCCTCTTTCAAAGGTTGCCCGACGAGTACCAGATCTTCCTGACGATCGCCCAGATTGGCAATATCAGTCCATGTACCTTGTATGAGAAGAGCATCCCCTGAATGTAATTTTTCATTCTGAAGATCACTCATTTTATATTCATTCTTCCTCTGAATTCCAAGAATATTCACATTAAACTCATCCCTGAAGTGAGCATCGATGATAGTTCGGTTTACCAACTTCGAGTTAGGCATTATAAATACCTCAGCTATACCGATTTCCTGAAAGTCAAAAATATCAGTTCCTTTCTCGACATCTTCCAATACCGAAAAGTTGTTCTCGTCAATAAATCGGCTTATGTTGCTTTTCTTTCCGTAGCATACCAACACATCGCCCTTCTCTATTGTCGTATTAGGACCGGCAACCACTTCACTCGTATTTTTTCTGAAACGTCCTCCCCCAACTATCTTCTCTACAGTTACAATACTTATATTGTATCGGTTTGGAATCTGTAATTCACGCAAAGTCTTCCCTATCATATCCGAATCATCCGATATTGCAATATGCGTAAGTTTATGCAACTGATACTCATGAGTAAGATCAGTAAGTGATTTTCCCGATTTTTTATCATTATTCTCTTTGCCGTCTTCATCCGATAAAAAGAATTTACTCAAAAAATACAAAACAACTATCCCTACAGCCAGACATACTAAACCCACGGGAGTAAAAGAAAAAAACGACAGTGCTTCAAATCCGTTTTTTTCCAGTTCATTACTTACAATCATATTCGGAGGTGTAGCAATCAGCGTAAGAATCCCCATACTGCTTGCAAATGCCAATGGCATGAGAAACCGCTTGGGACTTACTTTGGCACTTACAGCAATACTGACTACAATTGGCATCATTACTGCTACCGTACCCGTATTACTAACAAAAGCTCCGATAGATGCTGTTACAAGCATAACCAGCACAAAGAGCCTTATCTCGCTCTCTCCGGCCAGCCTTAATATTTTAGAACTGATCAGTTTTGCCAATCCAGTGCGAAAGATACCTCCTCCGACAACAAACAATCCGATCATCATTATCACAACCGGATTAGAGAATCCCGACAAGGCTTCGGACGGTAATAATATACCCGTTACAACCAAGGCCAACAAGGCACAAATTGCAACTAAATCTGCACGGACTTTCCCCTGCATAAAGAAAATCGATGACACCAATAATATTATTAATGTGATATTCATCGGAGTAAAAAGCTGCATCAATGACATAAGTTAAAGTTGATTAAGTAAGGCATATATTTAAAATACACTGCTGATAATTCCTAAATACCTAAAAAAAATAATAGAACTGATTTCTATTTTTACGTGTAACACAAAGATAAAAACTTTAGTGAGTCTTGAAACAGCATGACATCCTTTTTTCGAATATTCTATTTTACTTTTCAGTTATTCTTTATTTTAATAACAATTATTAAGGGATTGATTATTCTTATAGAAAAAACAAACAGGGAACTTCTATTATAAAAATAGCAGCTCCCTGATCCATAAAATAACAAGGCCTGTTTAAAGAGCGATAATCTCAATACCCAAAGTAGGAATATAGGATGCACCTCCTAGCCAGGCTACCCCTTTAGCAGTTAAAATCTCTCCGGCAAAAAGCAATAATGTTCCCGAACAGGACACTCCATAAGTGCCTATATTATTAGAACTTGATATCAAGTAACTATTACGCATATTCGACCATAAAGAAACACCATTATATGTAGTTCCTCCATCCAGAGTCGGATTTACCCATTTATTAGTATAAGCATTCGTTGTATTATTATCATCCAGATAAATAGTTATCAGATAAATACCTGTATTAGGTATCGTAAATCGACGATTAGCATCCCACGTCAAAGCTGTTTGCTTCATATCCCGCCATGTTCCGACTCCTTGTAAATTACTCATTAATGTGCGACCTATACCTTCCGTTCCATCAGTTAATTTAAGGCCTGATTTTATATTTCCGGTATTTATCTCTAATCTTACGGCCGGAACAGCTCCAATGCCGACATATCCGTCTGAAGAAACAATAAAGTCATTTAATATCTGACTATTAGAAACAACTATTTGATTATCGTTTTTTCCATCAATATGAAATATCCCTAAAGGATTCTGAGTATTGATTCCAACTTGAGATTGGCATATGTTTATGGAGAAGTAAACTGTTATAAATAAAAAAATATTTCTCATTATATAATAGATTAAAGAGGTATAATTTCGACACCTAAGATTCTAGTGCCGCTTCCGTTCCAAGCTAAAGCCCCGGGTCTCAACCTTTCTCCTGCCAGAAGAAACAACGTACCGGAGCAAGATACGCCATAATTAGTCTGCGAATTAGCATTTGATATTAAATAATTATTACGGGTAATCGACCATAAAGCAACACCATTAAATAAAACGCCATTATCTAAAGTTGGATTTACCCACTTATTAGTATAAGCATTTGTCGTATTATTATCATCCAGATAAAGAGTAATGAGATAAATTCCGGCATAAGGGATTGTAAATACATGACTGGCATCCCACGTCAGAGCTACATCCTGCTTGGCTTGCCACTTTGCAACACCATGTGCATCAGACACCAATGTTCTCCCCTCTCCCTCATTACCATCTACTAATTTAAATCCGGGGATAATATTTGCAGGTGTTCCGCCCGTATTTATCTCGAGTTTCACACTCGGAGTTATGGTTCCAATACCGACATCTCCATCCGATGTTACGATAAAATCATTCAGCAGTTGGTCTGTGGTCGGAACAGACAGATTGTCTTTCTTTCCATCGATATGAAATGTTCCTAAGGGAGTATTTGTATTAACCCCTACTTGAGCCTTAATAACACCGACAGAGAATATCCCTATCAATAATAAAATTTTCTTTTTCATTGTTGTTGTTCTTTAGGTTACTAACCTTCTTGTTGTTTATATTCTGAGTAATTATTTTTATCCGATTAGTTGTCGAAACATGAGGTTTCCATCCATCTTCGGTAATGATAGCTGTTGACGGATAACTGTTGACGGAAACAAACATCAAGGTGCAATCTCTGCACCTCGATGCATATGATAGTTGGCTTACTGGCAACTCTTTACATTGTCCGGTATTTGAACGACAACGATATAACAACTCTACCCGACACTGTATGCCGAGCCAACTTATTTTGAAATTAGTATATATTTCTTTGTAATTAATTAATAATAAATCCAATAAGCAGGACACTCCGATTCTCCATAACAAGAAGGAAAGAGGCTGTTCTCGTAAGGGAGATTTATAATTTGCCTGTATTTGTGAGCACCCGTGAAGAATAGATACGACAAAACCCGAAGCATAAAAAAACACTCCGTCATTTTGACACAATAGAAATTTTGTTTTGATTATTACGCTAGATGCGTCTCTCTCTCTCTCTCTCTCTCTCTCTCTCTCT
>OGZT01000005.1_pt1 | contig 178370 bp, 183 predicted proteins | sample 1576891 | NCBI WGS metagenome assembly OGZT01 (sample SAMEA3541521, study PRJEB24748) | human gut metagenome | biome: human gut; feature: human-associated habitat; material: faeces | place: China | collected 2012 | reverse complement strand
TTAGTAATCTTTCGTTTTTCTTAGTCTTTCCTGTATACAGAACCCGGAGCCTGAATCAAACCCTCGATGTCTGTCTGTTCGAATAAACTTTATATGCGATATCTGATTTCGTCCGAACTCGAAAAAGAATCCCTACGATAAATCTTTATTTGCGGTACAAGTAGAGGATTCCTCCGAAAAGCCCCAATATAATCCCTGCATATCCGCCAACGCAGATGATATCTGACAGACTTTGTACAAGATTGATTCGAATCACAGAGCAGACTCCCATTCCGAGTACTGTTCCTATAATCGTCCAGCCTACGATCAGAATTGGCAGATACACTGCAAGTGCATGCTCTTTATCTATATATTGATTTACAAAATTCCAAAGTTTTCCATACATAAAAATTACCCTCTTTCTACTAAAAATGTCTGAGTATTTTTTCTTTGACAATTATTAGTATAGAGGGTATTTGTAAAGTCTCATTTTCTTCCAATGCTAAATCTATGTAAAATAAATCAGCCAAATGTTAAATCTGTTTGCTTTATACCTTTATGATGTTGCCAGAACCAGTTCTACCACTTCCTGCGGTGTTGTTGCCAGTGCATCTGCGCCTGCCTGCGAGAGTTCTTTCAAATCTCCATATCCGTACAGAACACCGATTACTTTCAGACCTTCCGCATGGCCTCCTAGTATGTCATAAGAACGATCTCCGACCATTACGATTTTATCCAGTTCTTTCTCTTCGCACTGTTCCAAGACATAACGGATAACATCTTGTTTTTCTGTACGTGTCTCATCCATACATGCCCCGCCGATCACATCAAAATATTGAGCCAGTCCAAAGTGATCTGCGATGATTTTAGCAAATTTTTCTGGCTTGGATGTCGCCATCGCAATCTTGATTCCCGCTTGTTTCAATGTCTTGAGCATCTCTTCTACGCCATCATACACACTGTTTTCAAAAATACCTGTCACTGTGAAATATTCTCGATAAAGAGTAACCATCTCTGCTGCTTTTTCTTCATCAATTCCACAGTGTTCCATAAACTGACCCTTCAGCGGTGGTCCAATAAATTTACGTAATTCATCTACGTCAGGTGTCGGTTCTCCCACCTTCTCCAGCGCATATTTTACAGAATTCATAATTCCCGGACCTGAATCTGTGAGTGTTCCGTCCAGATCAAACAGTACAGTTGTTATTTTCATTTCCAATTCCTCACTCTATTAAAATTTTCTAATCTGATCATCCTCTTCACTTTCTGTTTTAATCACTTTACGGATCACCACATAATAGCCGAAATCATCGTTCACTTTAATATAGACTCTCTCGCCTTCTTTATGTCCGAGCAGGGCTTTTCCAATCGGAGATTCTATGCTGACCAGTCCGTTCAAAGAGCTTCCTCTTACAGAAGTTACAATGCGATATGTCTCGATCTCATCATCGTCTTCACAATAAAGCTCTACGGTATTATTCAGGCCAATCTCATCTGCTTCTGAATGATCTTCCACAATCTCAGCTGTCTTGAGCATTCTCTCCAGATAACGAATACGACTTTCGTTCTGATTCTTCGCTTTTTTCGCTGCGTGATACTCGAAGTTCTCACTCAAGTCTCCATGAGATCTTGCTTCTTTCACTGCTTCGATCAATTCTTTACGTTCTACTAATTTTCGATGCTCAATCTCTGCCTGAATCTTTTCTACATCATTTTTTGTCAATCTTTCACGCATGACTTTTCCTTTCTTCTCTGAACCATAGGTTACTGTTCACATGATGTGCGACCAGCAACGCATCTCGCCATTTTAAATCGCCTTTGGCGATGGGACTACTTTGAACAGTAATCTATAGGGAAAAGGAAAGCTATCAATTACGATAAACTAAAACAAACACTGTTGTTATCGCAGTCAATAGCTTTCCCTTTTTACTTCTATCTTAATTCACGCAATTTTCTTTCAGATTCATTTCTTTTGAAGTAATCATTCAAGTTACCTGAATCAAAATTCAATGACCATGAATTATTTTGTCAACAGAGATTTTCCTGTCATCTCAGCCGGCTGTTCCATTCCCATCAGCTCGATCAGTGTCGGAGCGATGTCTGCCAGGCATCCGCCGTCTCTTAACTTGTAAGCCGGATCAGCATTTACAAGGATAAACGGTACCGGATTTGTTGTATGAGCTGTGAATGGCTCACCTGTCTCCTCATCGATCAGCTGCTCTGCATTTCCGTGGTCAGCACAGATGAACATCTGTCCGTCTACTTCTTTCAGAGCCTCTACAGCCTTTCCTACACACTCGTCAACTGCTTCTACAGCCTTGATCGCAGCTTCCTGAACACCTGTATGTCCTACCATGTCAGGGTTTGCAAAGTTGATCACGATCACATCATAGTTCTCAGACTTGATCGCTCCAACAAGCTTGTCACATACTTCGTAAGCGCTCATCTCCGGTTTCAGGTCATAAGTAGCAACCTTAGGGGATTTCACAAGGATTCTGTCCTCTCCCGCATTCGGCTCTTCTACTCCGCCATTGAAGAAGAATGTTACGTGAGCATATTTCTCTGTCTCTGCGATACGAGCCTGTTTCAGTCCGTTATCTGCAAGGAACTGTCCAAATGTATTCGTAATAGATTCTTTTACGAATGCAACTGTCTTATTCTCGATTGTCGCATCATACTCTGTGAAGCATACGAATGTAGTCTTCACTCTGTCTCCTCTTTCAAATCCGTCAAAGCTGTCATCACAGAATGTTCTTGTGAGTTCTCTTGCTCTGTCAGGACGGAAGTTGAAGAATACAACAGAATCATTTTCTTTAATTGTAGCTGTTGCAGCACCGTCTTTTGTCACAACAAATGGTACTACGAACTCGTCTGTTACATCTTCATCGTAGGAAGCCTGGATTCCTGCTGTTGCGGATTCCGCTATATTGCCTTCTCCTGCAACTAATGCTTTGTAAGCTTTCTCCACACGATCCCAACGGTTATCACGATCCATTGCATAGTAACGTCCGGATACAGATGCAACTTCACCTACACCAATCTCTTTCATCTTTGCTTCAAGCTGCTCTACATATTCTTTACCTGATGCCGGTGGTGTATCACGGCCGTCAAGGAAACAATGAACATATACTTTCTCGATTCCCTGTCTCTTGGCGAGCTCAAGAATTCCATAAATATGAGTAATATGACTATGAACTCCTCCGTCAGATACAAGTCCCATCAGGTGAAGTGCAGAATCATTCTTCTTTACATTCTCACAAGCTGCAAGAAGAGCTTTGTTCTCAAAGAATTCTCCGTCTTCGATAGACTTTGTGATCTTTGTAAGTTCCTGATAAATGATACGTCCGGCACCCATATTCATATGTCCTACTTCTGAGTTACCCATCTGTCCATCCGGAAGACCTACAGAAAGTCCGCTTGCATTTCCTTTTACAAACGGATACTCTGCCATCAGTTTATCCATAACAGGAGTATTCGCAAGGGCTACTGCGTTACCCTCTGTCTTATCTCTTAATCCATATCCATCTAAAATCATTAATACGGTTGGTTTTTTACTCATCTCAATATCTCCTTTGCATTAAGATTGTCTATTTTTTAACTCTACGCTTTATTGTACTAGTTTTAGCACAATTTTGCAAGTCAGAGCTCTGGTCAAATATATCTGAAAATAAGCAGATTTTCGCCTGAATTCATGTGAAAATCACTACAATAAAATCTTATAATGTCGGAAGCAATTCTTTCATCAGCTTTACACCATGAACGATCGCCTGTTTCTCAAATGTAGGATAGTCCACCTGTGCACTTCCATCTGCCTTATCTGAGATTGCACGAATGATCACACATGGAACGTGATTCAGATATGCACCGTGAGCAATTGCTGCTCCTTCCATCTCAGCACATTTCGCACCAAAATTATTAACAATACGTTCTTTTACTTCTTTTTCAGAAATAAACTGGTCTCCGCTTGCAACTCTTCCTGTAAATGTACGAATATCTGAATTCGCCTTTTTATTTGCTTCCACTGCTTTTCTCACAAGTTCTTTATCTGCCGGAAATGCAAATACATCCATACGCGGCACCTGTCCAACAGGATCTCCCAATGCGCTGACATCCATATCATGTTCTACTGCATCTGTAGATACAACAATATCTCCGATATTGATCTCTGCATCCAGAGAACCGGCTACACCTGTATTGATCAGCTGATCCACCTGATAAAAGTCTGCAAGGATCTGTGTACAGATTCCCGCGTTCACTTTACCGATTCCGCTCTGTACAACAACTACTTCTTTTCCATAAAGCTGACCTTTATAAAATTTCATGGATGCCTTTTCCTGCATCTCGCATTCTGTCATATCCTCGATCAGCTCACGGACTTCTTCTTCCATCGCTCCGATAATTCCTACCATAGCTTCTTAATCTCCTATCTTTTATATTCCCTTTTCTTCATTGCTTTATTTTCTTCATTAAGCTATTACATTATTTTATCAATCTCCTCTATGATACACTCAAATGATTTTCAAAGTCAAGAAAAAAGGCCATCCTGTCAGAATTGCTATCTATATTGCTACTGTCTGCACTACCTGTGCCCGGCAATATAAATATCTTTCTGACCAGATGACCTTTCTTAATTATCTGTTATAATGAAACAGCTTTAAGATCTTATTATTTGTAGTTAACGATCTTTCCGAAGTCAGCCTTAAGGGAAGCTCCACCTACAAGACCTCCATCGATGTTAGCCTGTGCAAAAAGCTCAGGAGCTGTAGCTGCGTTTACAGATCCGCCGTACTGGATACGGATTGCTTCTGCTGTAGCTTCATCATATACTTCAGCGATACAAGCACGGATTCCTGCGCAAACTTCTTCAGCCTGCTCTGTTGTAGCTGTCTTACCTGTTCCGATCGCCCAGATTGGCTCGTAAGCGATAACTGCTGTCTTAGCCTGATCTGCTGTAACACCCTGGAATCCAACCTTAACCTGCTGACGGATGAAGTCCATTGTTACGCCCTGCTCTCTCTGCTCAAGAGTCTCTCCACAGCACATGATTGGTGTAATACCATGCTCAAATGCTTTGAGGACTTTCTTGTTAACGTCTTCATTTGTCTCACCGAAGTAATCTCTTCTCTCTGAATGTCCGAGAACAACATATTTAACACCTGCATCTACAAGCATGTTCGGAGAAATCTCACCTGTGTAAGCTCCACTCTCCTCGAAGTACATGTTCTCAGCTCCAACCTGGATGTTTGTTCCTTTTGCAGCCTCTACAACTGGTACGATATCGATAGCCGGTACGCAGAATACTACGTCTACTTCTTCGTTAGCTACAAGTGGTTTTAACTCCTCTACAAGTGCTACTGCCTCGCTTGGAGTTTTGTTCATTTTCCAGTTTCCTGCAATAATTTTCTTTCTTGCCATTGTTCTTTTCTCCTTTAGAAATCTCTAAATTTATACACAGAGAAGCTGTCACAACCAGCTTCTCATGCATACATTTCATATTATTTATCGTTAGCTGCTGCTACTCCCGGAAGTTCTTTTCCTTCAAGGAATTCAAGAGAAGCTCCACCACCTGTAGAGATGTGTGTCATCTTGTCACCATATCCGAGCTGGTTAACAGCTGCTGCGGAATCTCCACCACCGATGATTGTTACAGCATCTGTGTTAGCAAGTGCTTCTGCAACTGCCTTTGTTCCATCAGCGAATTTCGGCATCTCGAAGCATCCCATTGGTCCGTTCCATACAACTGTCTTCGCAGATTTAACAGCGTCTGCAAACATCTCAGCTGTCTTTGGTCCGATATCAAGTCCCATCCATCCTTCTGGAATCTCATTCTGAGCTACTACCTGTGTATTTGCATCGTTAGAGAAAGCGTCTGCTGCTACAGCATCAACTGGAAGAAGAAGTTTTACACCTTTCTCTTCTGCTTTCTTAACCATGTCAAGTGCGTACTGTAAGTAATCTTCCTCAAGAAGGGAATTTCCTACGCTTCCGCCCTGAGCTTTTGTGAATGTGTAGCACATTCCACCACCAATGATCAGAGTATCAACTTTGTCAAGAAGGTTGTTGATTACAGAAATCTTACTAGATACTTTAGATCCTCCAAGGATTGCAACAAATGGTCTTTCCGGATTCTCTACTGCATTTCCAAGGAAATCGATTTCTTTCTGCATAAGGTATCCAACAACTGCTGTGTCAACAAACTGTGTAACACCTACGTTAGAGCAGTGTGCTCTATGAGCTGTTCCAAATGCATCGTTTACGAATACATCGCAAAGAGAAGCAAGGTCTTTGCTGAATGCTTCACCGTTCTTTGTCTCTTCTGCTCTGTAACGTGTGTTTTCAAGAAGAACAACATCTCCGTCTTTCATAGCTTCAACAGCTGCTTTTGCGTTTGGTCCAACTACTTCCGGATCAGCTGCAAATTTAACTTCCTGTCCAAGGAGCTCAGAAAGTCTTACTGCTACTGGTGCAAGTGAAAGCTCCGGCTTTGGCTCTCCCTTCGGTTTTCCAAGGTGGGAACAAAGAATTACTTTTCCTCCGTCAGCGATCAGCTTCTTGATTGTAGGAAGAGCTGCCACGATACGGTTCTCATCTGTGATCTTTCCATCCTGAAGCGGTACGTTGAAGTCACATCTTACAAGAACTCTTTTTCCTTTTACATTGATATCATCTACGGATTTTTTATTAAGTGCTGCCATTTTTCATAGCCTCCTGTATCTTGTCTTTTTCCTGATCGTCTCACAAATTCCGTGTGAATTATCACCAGCAGATATTTAACGATCACATTAAAAAGGATCCGGTCCTACAATAAGACCGGACCCCATTGTGAGTCAATAATTCAGATTAATTCTGAGTATTTAATATAAAATTAAGCCTCAAGAAGTGTTCCGAAGTGTTTGATTGTTCTTACCATCTGGCTTGTGTAAGAGTTCTCGTTGTCATACCATGAAACAACCTGAACCTCTGTTGTACCATCACCAACTGGAAGAGCCATTGTCTGAGTTGCATCAAACAGTGATCCAAATCTCATTCCTACGATGTCGCTGGATACGATCTCATCTGTGTTGTATCCGAAGGACTCGTTAGAAGCTGCTTTCATAGCTGCGTTGATCTGATCTACAGTAACTTCTCCCTCAACTACTGCTGTAAGGATTGTTGTAGAACCTGTTGGTGTAGGAACACGCTGAGCAGATCCGATAAGTTTTCCGTTCAGTTCTGGGATAACAAGACCGATTGCTTTAGCAGCACCTGTGCTGTTTGGTACGATGTTAACTGCAGCTGCACGAGATCTTCTAAGATCACCTTTTCTCTGCGGTCCATCAAGTGTCATCTGATCTCCTGTGTAAGCGTGGATTGTACACATGATACCGGACTTGATTGCTGCAAGGTCGTTAAGAGCTTTTGCCATCGGAGCCAGGCAGTTTGTTGTACAAGAAGCTGCGGAGATGATGTTGTCCTCTTTTGTAAGTTCTTCGTGGTTTACATTGTAAACGATTGTCGGAAGGTCATTTCCAGCTGGAGCAGAAATAACTACTTTCTTAGCACCTGCATCGATGTGAGCCTGAGCTTTTGCTTTGGATGTGTAGAATCCTGTACACTCCAGAACAACGTCAACACCGATCTCTCCCCAAGGAAGCTCGGCTGCGTTAGCTTTTGCGTAGATCTTGATCTCTTTTCCGTCAACTGTAATAGAATCCTCTCCTGCTTCTACTGTATCTGCAAGAGCGTATGTTCCCTGAGTTGAGTCATATTTTAATAAGTGAGCAAGCATCTTAGGAGATGTAAGGTCGTTGATTGCTACTACCTCATATCCTTCTGCTCCGAACATCTGTCTGAAAGCAAGACGTCCGATACGTCCAAAACCATTAATCGCTACTTTTACTGCCATGATTAATTCCTCCTAAAAAGTTTAAAAAATTTATGGCTGTATCTCCAGCCATGGCGATGAATTTAACAAAGCGATAATTGTTAAATATTCATCAACTAGATTCATTGTACTAAAACAAGAACAAAAATTCAAGCCTTAAATCCATATAATTCTAATTTTATGGAACAATTCTCCTAAATACCGGTTTCCGCCCCTTAAATTCTGCATAATAACTAAAACCACAGCCTGCAAGTATCTCTCCTGCCTGCTCATAGTCAAAAGCTACATGTTCCGGCCTGTGTGCATCTGCTCCGATTGTAACAATTTCACCACCAAGCTCCTTATATCTTCTGATAACATCCGGATGCGGGTTTGGAAATCCAAGTCCATATTTCATTCCTGCCATGTTCATCTCAAGTCCTTTTCCATGACTGATCAAATGTTTTAGTATCTCATCGATCTCTTCTGCATATTTTCTGTAAGAATATTCTTCTGCCTGATGTGCGCCATAACGGACAACATAGTCCAAATGTCCCAGGCTATCGAAGGAATCTATTTTTTTCAGATTTTCAATTGTCACCTGAAATGCTTCATGATAAGCCTCCTCATCACTTCGTCCTTCAAAAAATCCACGATAATACGGATCCTGTCCATGGATAAGGTGTATTGAACCGATCACAAAATCAAACGGATATTTTTCTGTCAGTTCTTTATAATATTCTCCCAGGTGTGGCTGAAGTCCGATCTCTACACCAATCCGGACTTCCAGTTTCTTCTGATATTCTGTTTTTAATTGCGTCAGTCTACTGAAATATTCATCCAGGTCGAACATAAATGCACCCGCCGGAAAATCCGGTGTTTCCGGAAAGTCTTTATCAAGATGATCCGTGATGCAGACTGCCTGCATTCCTTTATTCACCGCTGCATCAAGCATGGAATGTACAGATGCATCACTATCTTCTGAAAATCTTGTGTGCATATGCGCATCACATGCTATCATAATATTGTGCCGCCTCCTAATACATACTCACCATCATAGAGAACAACCGCCTGTCCCGGTGTCACTGCACGGATTGGTTCATCAAATGTGCAGGTGATTTCATCTTCCCCTGTCTTTTCCACTGTGCACCAGGCTCCTTTATGATTGTAACGGATCTTTGCAAACACCCGGATGGGTTCTGTGATATCTTCTACACTCATGAAATTCAATTCATTCGCACGCAGCGTATGCGTTAAAGATTCTTCGTATGTTCCAATCACAACTTCATCTGTTTCCGGACGAATCTCAAGTACAAATGCCGGATATCCCAGCGCAAGTCCAAGCCCTTTACGCTGCCCTACCGTATAATGAATGATTCCTTTGTGTTTTCCAAGAATCTTTCCGTCCGGTGTTACAAAATTCCCCTGACGGATCGGAGTATCTGCATTTTCTTCAATAAAGGTTGCATAATCTCCATCCGGAACAAAACAGATATCCTGACTATCTGGCTTGTTAGCAACCTGCAGTCCAATTTCTTCTGCCATCTCACGGATCTTATCCTTTGAATAATTTCCAACCGGCATCAGCGTATGCGCCAGTTGCTCCTGAGTCAGGTTATAAAGTGCATAAGTCTGGTCTTTCGCAAGCGTCGCAGATCTTCGGATTGCGTATCTTCCATTCGGAAGTTTATCAATCCTCGCATAATGTCCTGTTGCGATATAGTCTGCTCCGATGGAAAGACTTCTCTGCAAAAGTGCTTCCCATTTCACATAACGGTTGCAGGCAATACACGGGTTAGGTGTTCTTCCGTTCAGGTATTCTTCCGTAAAGTAATCAATTACATTTTTCTGGAATTCCTGTTTAAAATTCATCACATAATACGGAATACCAATAGACGATGCAACACGTCTTGCATCGTCTACCGCACTGAGCCCGCAACAGCCGCCGTTTTCTTCTTGAACCTCATTGTCCTCATCCTGCCAGATCTGCATCGTCACACCGATCACATCATAGCCTTGTTCTTTCAAAAGCCAGGCTGCCACGGAGGAATCTACTCCCCCGGACATTCCAACAACAACTTTGCCTTTGCTCATTAATATTCCTCTTCCTCTGCTTCTTCACCTTCGTGAATATCTGACTTCGGTTTCTGAAGTCCCTCAATCTTGATACCGTGTTTCTCTGCATAATCCCAGAGTGCTGCATGGATTGCTTCCTCTGCAAGAAGTGAACAGTGAACCTTTACCGGCGGAAGTCCGTCAAGAGCTTCCATAACGGCTTTGTTTGTTACCTCCATTGCTTCCTGAATGCTTTTTCCTTTAACCATCTCTGTTGCCATACTGGAAGTTGCAACAGCTGCTCCACACCCGAATGTTTTAAACTTTACATCACGAATGATCTGATTTTCATCAATATCAAGATAAATTCTCATGATATCTCCACATTTCGCATTTCCCACTGTTCCTACGCCACTTGCATTTTCAATTTCCCCTACATTTCTTGGATGCTGGAAATGATCCATTACCTTTTCTGTATACATTATATAATTCCTCCATTTTGTTTATCTTTTTATTCAAAAATTAGTTTGTATTTTTCTTTTAAGTCATTCTGGCTTATGCATTCTTCTGCTGCTTTTTCATAAAATCTTCGTAAAGCGGAGACATACTGCGCAGATGTGCAACAATCTCTTTCAACTGGTCGATTGTATAATCAATATCTTCTTTTGTTGTATCAGCACCAATTGACATACGAAGTGAACCATGTGCAATCTCGTGCGGTAATCCAATTGCCAGAAGAACATGAGATGGATCCAGAGAGCCTGATGTACAAGCTGAACCACTGGAAGCACAGATTCCTTTCATATCCAGCATGATCAGCAAAGATTCTCCTTCAACAAATTGGAAGCTGAAGTTAATGTTATTCGGAACACGTTTCACACGATCTCCATTTAATCTACAATATGGAATCTCATTCTCAATTCTTGCAATTGCATAATCACGAAGTTCTGTCTCATGTTTCATTCTCTGTTCCATGGAAGCCATAGCAAGCTCTACAGCTTTTCCGTATCCTACAATACCCGGAACATTCTCTGTACCTGCACGGCGTTTTCTCTCCTGGGCTCCGCCGTGAATAAATGAACGGATCTTCACTCCTTTTCTGATATAAAGGAAACCGATTCCCTTTGGTCCGTTCAGTTTATGTCCACTGGAACTGAGCATATCAATATTCATCTCATCTACATTGATCGGTACCTGACCAAACGCCTGGACAGCATCTGTATGGAAAAGTACTCCATGTTTATGTGCAATCTCTCCGATTTCTTTGATTGGCTGAATACTTCCGATCTCATTGTTTGCAAACATTACGCTGACCAGAATTGTATCTGGACGAATCGCTGCTTCAACAGCTTCCGGACTGACAATACCATTCTCATCTACATCCAGATAAGTCACTTCATATCCTCTCTTCTGGAGATATTCTCCTGTATGAAGGATTGCATGATGCTCAATCTTTGTTGTAATGATATGTTTTCCCTTTGATTCATAAGCCTCAGCTGTAGCTTTCAGCGCCCAGTTATCAGATTCAGAGCCACCAGCTGTGAAATAAATCTCCTCTGTCTTCGCACCAAGTGCTTTTGCTATGATTTCTCTCTGTTTTGTGATCACTTCTTTATTCGCAGCCGCAAAACCATAAACACTGGATGGGTTACCAAAATGCTCTGTAAAATATGGGAGCATCGCATCCACAACTTCCGGTGCTGTCTTTGTTGTTGCTGCATTATCAAGATAAATTAATTTTCCCATTACCTGTTACCTCACTTTTATTTTATCTACTTTGTTTTCTTACTGTTCACAAATAATTGTAGACAATGATTCTTTTCAGTTTTTACACTTTGTATAATCCAGATGATTGTCTGTATGTCCAAGACATTTACTTTCTGTCACCAGTTGATTCAGCCAGATTTCATCTACTGTCTGGTTAATACTATCATTGATTCGTTTCCACACATACTTTGTCACACAGCTGTCCGCGCCTTTGCATTCTCCTTCCGGATCAAGTCCGGCGCATTCTACTGGTTCAAGATTCCCTTCCAGTGCACGAAGCACATCTCCTACAGAAATATCTTTTGCTTCCTTTGCTAAGACATATCCACCATTTGCACCTCGGATGCTCTTGACAAGTCCTGCTTTTTTCAGCTTCGACATCAATTGTTCCAGATATCGTTCTGAAATATCCTGACGTCTTGCAATACTTGTGATGGAAACCGGAGAATCTTCACTGTATTGGGCCAGATCGATCAAGGCACGCAATCCGTATTTCCCCTTTGTTGACAGTTTCACATCTTCACCTTCTTTTTCTTTTCCTTTTCCTAGTATTATGCTAGGGTTTCCTTTTGTAGGATATCACCAGTCTTACGTTCTGTCAAGGATGTTTCTTGAATATGTTGTTTAAAAATAAGTTCATTTCTGGTTACTGTCCGCGTTGCACGTGGCAGCAATCATTTTGACATGAGGGTATTATGTTTAGAAAAAAACATTCTTTGATTAAAGGAACACTGATTCTCACATCTGCCGGTCTTGTAAGCCGCGTTCTCGGATTCTTTTTCCGTATTTTCTTAAGCCATACCTTTGGAGAAGAACAGGTCGGACTTTATCAGTTAATTTTCCCTTTCTACGCACTCTGCCTGTCTTTGAGTACTTCCGGTCTTGAAACTGCCATTTCCAGAAGTGTCTCTCGCTTTCACTCCCTTGGCCGAACGCAGGACGGAAAGTTGATTTTCCAGACAGGTCTGATTCTTTCTGTTCTGATTTCACTGATTTGTACTTTTCTGGTACAGAAGAATTCCGTTTTTCTTTCAAATCGTTTTCTTGGAGATCCAAGATGTGCAACACTATTATATCTGATCGTTCTTGCACTTCCGGCGGCTTCTGTCCACAGTTGTATCTGTGGTTATCACTATGGTCTGCAAAGAACCTCTGTCCCGGCTATTTCACAGTTACTCGAACAATTTGTTCGAATTTCTTCTGTTTTTGTTTTATATTTTATTTTTATACACAGTGGAGTTCACCCTGAGATTCCATTGGCTGTATCAGGTATTATTTTCGGAGAACTTGCAGCAGCAGGCTACTCGCTTTTTTCACTGAAGAAGAAGGGTTTTGATGCTGATTCTCCATATATTCTTTCTATCTCAAAATCTTGTTCTGAATTGCTACGCCTCTCTGTTCCATTGACAGTTAATCGCACAGCAATTACATTCTTGCAGGGAATTGAAGCAGCTTCAATCCCTGTCTGCCTTGAGCTTGCATCTCACAGTGCTTCTGAAGCTCTCAGTATTTATGGGGTACTGACCGGAATGGCATTACCATGTATCCTTTTTCCCTGTGCACTCACTAACTCAGTTAGCCTGCTTTTAATTCCAGCGGTCGCACAAAAGCAAGCTGAAAGCTCTTCAAAAGAGACATTTCTCCTTATAAAAAAGGCTGCCGGAGGATGTTTCTCCCTTGGTCTTCTGTGTTCTGTCTTCTTTCTTCTTACTGGATCTTTCCTCGGAAATTTCTTATTTCACAGTACTTTAGCCGGCAATTTCATCGTAACACTTGCCTGGATCTGTCCTTTCCTGTACACAAGTTCCGCTCTTCTCAGTGCAATCAATGGACTGGGACTTACAACCCTGACGCTGATGATCAATCTTCTTGGATTATCCATCCGCATTCTTAGTGTATATTTTGGAATCCCTCACTATGGAATCACAGGATACCTATGGGGGCTTTTCATCAGTCAATTAGCTGTCTGCCTTGTTGCATTACTTACACTTTCCCACGAAATCAAAAAAGAATATTTACAATCTTTTGAATCAGCCACGGATTAAGACAGGATTCTGAAAAAATCCCAATTAAAAACAAACCGCATACAAAGAACGTTTTTTGTCTGTTCCACTGATTCTGTGGATAGTTCCAACAAAAGCGCAAAAGCACAAGAACTGCCGGAACATAAAAAAGGAACTGTGGAAATAGTCCTGCCACACAAAGAATACTTCCCTTCATTCCTAATTCTGCTACTGCCTCTGACAATAAAATTCCTCCTGACATCCCCGTCCACAGAAGAAAAAACGCTGCCACAATTTTTCTGATCCGGATTCCCATCGCCAAAAACAGAATCAGGAAAAAGACTCCCCGTACCCGAATCAAATACCAAATGTACTGTTGAAAAGATATCGTCTCATTCTTTAATCTCATAAGATAAACTTCTGTAAAAGTTCCGATCAGACTTAGCTGTTCTCCCCATATATAATTGACAATCAAGATTCCTGTCAAAAAGCCTGTAAAAAACAGAGCCAGAAAGTAATGTCCTGTACGAAATGCCTTCACCAGTATTCCTCCCACCCTATAAAAATGTTCTGCGGATATATTTTTATCCTCGATCTTCCACACCATTATATGAGTGTCTGGTTTTTCTCATGCGGCAGCAATGCTACTTATTGCCGGCATTCAATCATTTTCCATACTTTACAGCATAAGCCATCAAAGAAGAAACTGTCTTCGCATCTTCAATCTCACCTGAAAAAATCTTTTCCTTCAATTCTTCTATTGTATAAGCGCCAAGTTCAATAAATTCATCTTCATCTAAATGCTGTTTTGACGGTATCAGATCATGTGCCACATAAACTTCAATTCGTTCGTTACAAAATGCTACTGTTGTCCTCAAGGTGATTAGCCACTCCAGATTCTCGCTGCGATACCCTGTCTCTTCCTCTAATTCGCGAGACGCACACTCTATACCAGGTTCTCCCACTTCATCAAGTGCTCCTGCCGGAATCTCCAATGTATATCGATCCAGCGCATTTCTATACTGTCTCACCATCAAAATCTTACCATCTGCTGTAACCGGAACTACCGCTGCTGCTCCTTTATGACCTATAAAATCCCATACTACGGTGTGATCCCCGTCCACTTCTATCGTGTCCTGATAAAAGTCAAGAATCTTTCCTTTAAATTTCAATTCTCTGTTAATTCTTTTAATCTTCTCGCTCATTCTGTTCTCCCTTCTTTTACCTTACATCACCGTATGCATTCTATATCAAAAAATTTTACGCTTACCTGTAATAGCTTTCTCAGTAAACTAAAAGCCCCTGTCTTTCGACAAGGGCCAACTTTCATCTTCTGTTATGATTCTCTTATTTTGCGTAATCTGTTGCTCGTGACTCACGAATAACATTTACTTTAATCTGTCCAGGATATTCTAATTCAAACTCAATCTGTTTTGCAATATCCCTTGCTAAAAGCACCATATCATCGTCAGATACCTGCTCCGGAACTACCATAACACGAATCTCTCTACCTGCCTGAATGGCAAAAGACTTATCTACACCTTTAAACTGGTTGGTAATATCTTCTAACTGTTTCAATCTGTTTGTATATGTCTCGATGGTTTCTCTTCTTGCTCCCGGTCTTGCAGCTGAAATAGTATCCGCTGCCTGGACAACACAAGCAATCAGACTCTGCGGTTCCACATCGCCATGATGTGCCTCCACAGCATTAATAATTGTTGCTGATTCTTTGTATTTTCTACAAAGATCTGAACCAATCTGAATATGTGATCCTTCTACATCATGATCAATTGATTTACCAATATCATGAAGAAGTCCTGCACGTTTTGCAAGTCTGACATCCAGTCCGATTTCTCCTGCAATGAGGCCTGATAACTGAGCCACTTCGATTGAATGCTTCAATGCATTCTGTCCATAGCTTGTTCTGAACTTCATACGTCCAAGAAGACGGATCAACTCCGGATGAATTCCTGTAACTCCAACGTCAAGAGCTGCAGCTTCTCCTTCCTCGCGGATCATTGTATCCACTTCTTTCTGAGCTTTTTCAACCATCTCCTCAATTCTTGCTGGATGAATACGTCCATCCACGATCAGACGCTCAAGTGCAATTCTTGCAACTTCTCGGCGGATTGGGTCAAACCCTGATAATACAACCGCTTCCGGAGTATCATCAATGATCAGTTCCACACCGGTTAATGTTTCCAGTGTTCTGATATTTCTTCCTTCTCTACCGATAATTCTTCCTTTCATCTCATCACTTGGAAGCTGAACTACAGAAATTGTAGTCTCTGCAACATGATCTGCTGCACATCTCTGAATTGCATTCACAACATACTCTTTTGCTTTCTTGTCAGCCTCTTCCTTTGCCTGAGTTTCCAGTTCTCTGACCATCTTGGCTGTGTCATGCTTGACGTCATCTTCAACAGTTTTTAACAGATATTCTTTTGCCTGTTCGGAGGTAAGTCCTGAGATTCGTTCCAGTTCCTGCACACGTTTCTGGCTAAGTTCTTCTACTTTGGCTTCACGCTGGCGAAGATGTTCTTCCTTCGCTGTCAGTTTGTTCTCACGATGTTCCAGTACATCTGACCGTTTGTCGACCGATTCTTCTTTCGCGAGTACACGCTTCTCATAACGCTGTAACTCCGCTCTTCTTTCTTTCGTCTCTTTCTCAAGTTCATTCTTTGTCCTGATGGACTCTTCCTTTACTTCCAAAAGAGATTCCTTCTTCGTCGTCTCTGCAGTCTTTACAGCATCGTCAATGATTTCTCTTGCTTTTGCTTCTGCATTCCCAATCTTGCTTTCCGCATTCTTTCTCAGATTGGAAACTGTAACAAAGTGAGTAATGATTCCGACTATCAACGCGAGGGCCACGGCAACGCCTATAAATAAACCTAGACTTATCTGCACAGGAGCACCTCCTTATTCGATTTTCATTGTACATATTACTCAAATACAACACTTAAATTTTATACTGTTTCAACAACAATGTCAAGCATTGTAATTATTATTTTGTATCACATGACACACCCCGGGTTACTGTTCACTCCCGTGTCAGTTACTCTGTTTATCATAATCTGATATAACATGACGGATCACTTCATAACGAAATCCTTTTCGTGCAAGATATCCTAATATCTTTTGATATTCCTGCTCTTCCATTCTTTCCGGATCAACCTTCTTTTTTCGCAGTATCCTTCGGATTGCCTCTTCCTCTGAATCTTCACTATAGCACTGTTCAAAAGCCAGACAAATCAAATCATCAGAAACTCCCTTCTGCGACAGCAGTGCCTTGATTTCCCGTTTGCTTTTACTATCTTTGCGGCTCATAACAAAATTTTCCGCATATCTTGCATCATCTAGATATCCAAAAGATCTCACATATTCAATTGCTCCGCTGATTGCATTCTCCGGATATTGTCCCGCCTTCAGTTTTTTCCTTAATGCAGACTCTGTACGATCCATATCCTCCAGCAAATGCATTGCTCTCTTCTTTGCGCGTTTCAACAGTACCTCATTCTGAATCTTTTCATAATTTTCCTGCGTGAGATCTTCTCCCTGCTTTATACCAAAACGCTTCAACTCACCTTTATAAAGCACAAATGCAAATGTTCCATCCAGATATACTTTAAACTTCGTCTTTGTCTGCTCCTCTATCCCGGTAACAATCATTCTTTCTTTTCTGCCTCATCAGCCGCTTTAGAAGCCGGTGTCAGCTTCAGATCACTCGATGCTCCTGTCTTCTTCTCAGCATCCGGAAGCTCCTTCTCTGCTTCTTCTGACCCGGATAATGCATAATGTGCTCTCACCTTCTGATCCAGTGTCTCCATCACTTCCGGATGTGATTCCAGATATGCCTTTGCATTCTCTCTTCCCTGACCGATCTTCTCTCCCTCATATGCATACCACGCACCACTCTTCTTCACAAGATCAATATTGGTTGCGAGATCAAGAATATCTCCCGCACGGGAAATACCTTTTCCAAACATAATATCAAATTCCGCTTCTTTGAACGGCGGGGCAATCTTATTCTTCACAATACGGATTCTTGTACGGTTTCCTACCATCTCTCCACTCTGCTTTAAAGTCTCGATTCTTCTGACATCCATACGCACAGATGCATAGAATTTCAGCGCACGTCCTCCTGTCGTTGTCTCTGGATTTCCAAACATTACTCCAACTTTCTCACGCAGCTGGTTAATAAAGATCACAATACAGTTTGACTTGCTGATAACCGGTGTCAGCTTTCTCAATGCCTGTGACATCAATCTTGCCTGCAGACCAACATGACTGTCTCCCATATCCCCTTCGATCTCCTGTTTTGGAACAAGTGCAGCTACAGAGTCAATGACAATAATATCAATGGCCCCTGAACGTACCATTGTCTCTGCAATCTCAAGGGCCTGATCTCCACTGTCAGGCTGTGAAATATAGAGTTCATCAATATCTACTCCGATATTCTTTGCGTATACAGGATCCAGTGCATGCTCTGCATCGATAAATCCGGCAATTCCGCCTCTCTTCTGAACCTCAGAAATCATATGAAGTGCGACAGTTGTCTTACCACTTGATTCAGGACCATAAACCTCGATCACACGTCCCTTTGGCACACCGCCAAGTCCAAGTGCCAGATCAAGGCTCAGACATCCGGTAGGAACTGTCTCTACAGCTACATGCGCCCCTGATTCTCCCAGCCGCATCACAGCACCCTTACCAAAATCTTTCTCCAGCTTTGCGATCGCCGCATCCAGTGCTTTCTTCTTCTCTTCGTTATTCGCCAGCTTTGTAACGCTCTCTTTGCCTGCCATAATTTTCTCCTTCTCTATCTCTCTTAGTGTATAAAACCTATTCTCTCTTTTTCGAACAGTTGTTCGTCTATGAATAGATTTTATTATACTTCTTTCAAAATGTCAACAATAATTCTTCCCCTTGATTTTGTTGCAATAATACGATATACCATGGAATTCTCTTCCTGAAACAGAAGAATTGAAGTTCATGTGAATCAGTGCCGGCTTAAAGATCTGCCGGCCAGACAACTAAAGAATAGCATACGGAAAGGCAGAATGCAAGTACCACAGCACTTACATTCCGCCTTTTATACTACACTGCTTTCCAATGTTTCACTTCTTCTTTGTAAAAGATAATTCCTTCCCGGATAATTTTGAATCCACTGCCTTCAAGTTCCGCAATCGTAACAGAACAGTTTGGCGGTACTTCATTTTTCCAGAAATGTTCTACGGAAAGACTACCTCTCATCCTGTTCAGCATTGCTGTCATCGCAGCACCATGTGTAGAAATCAGAAGATTCTTATCCTTCAGCTTCTTACTCTCTTCAAGACTCTTTAAAAACTCTCCGGTTCTCTCATAAAGTTGTTCTACACTTTCAGCATCTTCCGGCGGAATATAATTTCCTGTATCCTGAAAGAATTTCTGGAATGCAAGATTCTCTTCTTTCGTCTTATCTACACAGGACATTCCCTCATACGAGCCAAAAGAAATTTCCTGGATTCTCTGATCTTCATAAAGCGAAATGTTGCGTCCCTCAAGAAGAATCTCCGCTGTTTCTTTTGCACGCCGCAAGGGACTGGTATAAGCCAGATCAATCTGGTATTGTCTCATCCCATAAGAAGTTTCCCGGGCAAGATGACGCCCATATTCATTTAAGGGAATATCCTTTCGTCCCTGTACCAGTTTTTTCTTGTTCCAATCCGTCTCTCCATGACGCACAATATATAGCCTCACTGCTGCCTACACTCCCTCTTCTTATCTTTTTAATATTTCTCTCCTGATATATCTGTAAGTAGTTTCCTCGCCTTCTTCCGCAAGCATATGAAGCAGTTTTTCTAATAATTCTCTTGTATCTTTATGCATCAGTTCATCTGCACGTCCGTTCTCATAATAAGCAAGCGGTGCATCAGAGGTATATGCATCCCCGAGATACACTTTACTTGCTGCAATGCGGTCAAGAAACATCTCTACTACATATCTCACCGGCATCTTCATTCCCGCCAGAAGGTTCGGTCCCTCCAGACTATAATCAATCCAGTATTCATAATGGTGTTTGTTCCTGCCTTTGTGGTGGAGCCATGCGGAAGAATACCCTTTTTCTTCCCGTTCGGCATTATTAGGGCTTCTTGTCCCCTGATAGTATCTGCATCCCACACGGAATTCTGTCCAACTGTATTTTGACATATCATGGAGCAGTCCCTGTTTGTACAAACCAACACGAAAACACTCTTTTAAGACTAGTTTTTTGTGTTTTGTTATGGTACAAAAATGTGCAAATGCCTTCATACTTTTCCCTCTCTAGCCGGCTGTTCTTCTTTACAAAGTTCTTCTGCTTCCTGCCGTTTTTCTATTTTATTTACATTCTGCGTCTTAACTGTATAAATCGGTTTCTTTTCTGAACGACTCTTCTTTTCCTCTATCCTACGTCCAACCAGAATTGCTACGCTACGTTCTTCCAGTAATACCTCTTTCTGATTTTCCAGCTTTTTCGCTTCACAAAGCACGCCATCTTTTGTAGTCATAACAAGATACCATTCTACGTTCTTTCCAATCGTTGGTATTGCGAAGTGATGCGGCAGCCAATGCATATTATACGCTGTAAAACAAGGGAGCTCCCCTTCTTTCGTTCCTGAATACAAAACACCTAACTGACGGCTGGAAACTTCTGCTTTTACCTGCCATGCATTTTCTCCATGATAGGATACGTCCGGTATGCCACATCGCGTGGTATCCATTCCGGATAGTGCTGTACTCTGGTGAAGACAACGATGTTCTTTTCTCAGCCCGATCAGTTTCTTTATATACTGAAACAGCCAGTCATCTTTCTTTAACTGTGTCCAGTTCACCCATCCTGTCTCGTTATCCTGACAATATGCATTGTTATTTCCTCTCTGCGAATTACAGAATTCATCTCCTGCAAGAAGGCATGGAGTTCCCTGAGCTGTCAACAGGAGTTCTAATGCATTCTTCACCTGATTCTTTCTAAGATTGACAACTGTGCGTTTTCTGCTCGGTCCTTCAGCTCCGCAGTTCCAACTATAATTATAGTCTGGTCCATCCAGGTTCTTCTCACCGTTTTCTTCGTTATGTTTACAATCATAAGATACTAAATCCCATAATGTGAATCCTGTCTGTGTTGTAATATAATTGCATTTTCCGTTCTCCGATGAACGATTTTTTAACGCCCAGATCACATCATTTACCATATTCTCGTCACCTTTTAAGAAGCGACGCATCACATTCTGGAAACCATCATCTTTCTGCATCAGCTTGATATCTTTCAAAAAAGGATCTTCTATCAGCTGCTCCCACGGCACGTTATAAGGATTCAGAACAAATCCGTCCACATGATACTCCAGCATATAGAAGCGCAGACATTCCGTTACATAATTTGCTGATATTCCCGGAACAAATGGCATCTCCAGTACAACTTCTATGCCCTGACTATGACATGCACGCACCATATCTTTCAACTCAAGAACTGCACTTTTTCCAGATGCATAGGCTTTTTTAGGGGCAAAATAAAAACCTTTACCATATCCCCAATAGTTCACTTTCGTTTTTCCGCACTCTTCAAATTCATAGACCGGCATACACTGAATCTGGTTGACTCCAAGTTCTTTTAAATAATCCAGTTTTTCAACAACCCCCTGGAATGTTCCCTTATGCACCACTTTTGAAGAAGAATGTTTTGTAAATCCACGCACATGCAAACCATAAGCCACTACATCTTCCCATGGGAGATGTAGACGCTGATCTTCCTGCCAGTCATAGTCCTCCATTGAAACAATTTTCCCACGAATCTGATGTTCCTGAAGTTTCCGTTCTACACCAAATTTCTCTTTTCCTGCAAGTTCTTTTACATATGGATCCACACATACTTTCCCATCAATCAGAAAATTGTATTCATATCGATCTGCCTTCAGACCTTCAACAGATAAGAAACGTACTTCTCCAACGCCTTCTTCCTCCGGCATATCAAACTGATATTCCGGAACTTCTTTCCCTCTCTTATACAGTAAAAGTTCACAGGTCTTCCCTTTTGCTACCTGAACGGCAAAATTTATATTTTTACCTTTGATATCCACTCCAAATGGCTGCGGACTCCCCTTTGTCTTCCTCATCTTTAACCCCTTTCTTGAGCAATCAATAAATTACTGCCATCCATCTGTTCCATACATTTCAACATTATCACGATTTATAAAGAAAGTTTCCTCATAATTTTCTTTCTCATAATCTTTGTCTGCCAGTAATGCTGTCGCCACCTTTACTGCTGTCTTTCCCATATTGATCGGGGATTGCGCTCCTATCCCGGTCATTCCTCCTGTACCATTCACCAGTGCTGTCTTTGTCACCGGAGAACCATCCACACTATACACGCAGATATTCGTTCTCTGCACTTCTGTGATCGCTGCCATCACCTGTTCTGCCATCGGATCACTTCCGCACATAACAGCAGCGATCTCACTGTTTTCGTTCAGGACTTGTGTCATCTCATCTTTTACATTGCTGCTGTCTCCCAACGACTCAATTCTTTTTATCACTTCGAAGCCACTGTTTGCTACAGCTTCTTCGAATCCGGTAATTCTTTCATTCACTGAGTTTACCCCAGGACTTTCTACAATCACAATTTTACCGCCATCTGGTTTCTGAACTAGAAGATCCTGCCCGCACACATATCCCGCATTCTCATTATCTGACCCTACAAATGCAGATACAAGGCTTGTCTCTTTTACTTCTGTATCAAGATTGATCACCGGAATATCTGCCTCTTTTAAGGCTTCAAGTGCGGGAGTGATTTTCTCCCAGTCTACCGGACAAAGAAATACTGCCTGTACCCCTTCGTTGATCAGCTCCCGAATCTGTTCATTCTGCAAATCAGCATCTGATGCCGGATCACGAACCATCAGGCGGTCACCTTGAGCCTCCAATGCTGTCTGGACAGAATTTTTTAATGTGTCATAAAAAGGATTCGACATATCGATCCCACTAAATCCAAACAGTCTGCCACCTTCCTCTGTATTATCATTTTTCTTATCATCCTCTTCTACTACTGCATTGTCTTCCGGTGTTCCAACATTTTTCTTTCCACATCCAAGCAATGCTACCGCTATACACAAAACTGCCACCATGCACAGTATCCATTTTTTCTTCATATTGTCTATTATCCTTTCACTTCTATCAGTAACACTTTTATTCTACCTTGTTTAACCCGAAAGTCAATCTTATCTTGCTTTTTTCTCCTCTTTTTGTTACCATCAAGATAGCTGATCATTCTCGTTTTGAACACCTGGCTGGTCAATACGGAATGAAATACAACACAGATTCAAAGGAGAAGATTATGAACGAAAACGAATCCCTCACAGTCACTTTGACACTGGAGAATAATGAGGAACTTGAATGCGCTGTTCTCAATATTTTTGAAGCAGAGGAAAAGGAGTATATTGCACTTCTTCCACTGGATGAAAACGGTGATAACACAGACGGTCAGATCTATCTGTATCGTTTCATTGATAACGGAGAAGAGGAAGAACCTGGACTTGAGAACATCGAAGAAGATGAAGAATTCGACCGTGTTTCCGCTATATTCAACGAATGGCTGGATACACAGGATTTCGGCGATATCGATCTTGATGCATTAGATGACCTGGAGGACTAAGTCTTGAGGATGTCAGCAAAGTGACTGACATCCGGTCAGTTTTTCAATAGTTCGTCTACAAAACGGGAGGGAGTAACTTCTTTCCCGTTTTTTATTTTCACATAACAGATCTTCAAAAAATCTTTTGCCCTTGTCATTGCCACATAGAATAATCTTCTCTCTTCTTCGATCTCCTTATCTGTCTTTGCCTTCTGATACGGAATCCTTCCTTCATTCGCCGCAATCAGGAATACCTGCTTGAATTCCAGCCCTTTGGAAGCATGTATCGTCATCAGCCGGACACCCGGACGTGGTCTGTTTCTTTCCTTTTCCTTCACTTTCAAAGTCTCCGTATATTCTTCTACATGTGCAAACCATTCTTCAACACTTGAAAATGCTTTCGCCGCCTCTTCGATCTCTGCCAGTACTTCATTCAGATCAGATCTGTTTATCTGATGTGTAAATGCATACTCTTTCAGAAAATCGTCATAACCAATCCTTTTTCTGATATACTGGATTGCTGCATACGGAGCCATCTTCATAAGCATCTTAACATCCCACTCAAACTGATCAATCCGGTCGATCATCCAGTCTTTATCACAATAGAACTTCCGCATGTCTTCAAAAGAAACCTGACTTCCTGACACGCTGTCTCTTCCAAGATATCGCTTTGGCCGATTCATCACCTGTAAGAAATCCTGTCTGCGCCGCTTTCCTGTTGCCAGCCGGAAATATGCCATAATATCCTTTGCGATAAAGTGTTCATAGATATTCGGAAGATGTTCTTTCATCTGAAACGGGATCTTCCGCTCCACCATTGCTTCTACTACTGCTCTTGCATCTGTATGAACTCGGAACAGAATCGCAATCTCCTCTTCTTTTATGCCATTCTCCTTACATTTCTGTATCTCTTCAAGAACATATTCTGCCTCTTCCACCGGATCTTTCACTTCCTGAATATGAAGGCAGGAACCGCCTTCACGGTTTGCTTCCAGTTTTTTACTATATCTCTCCACATTATTTTCAATGAGTTTCAAAGAATTCTGTACGATATTTGCTGTCGAACGGTAATTCATTCCAAGCAGAATTTGTTTTGCATCAGGGAAATCCTTTCCAAATCCAAGCATCAATTCCGAATCAGCTCCACGAAATCCGTAGATTGCCTGGTCATCATCCCCCACTACGAACAAATTATTCTCCGGCTGGGCCAGCATACGGATCACATCATACTGAATTCGATTAATATCCTGAAATTCATCAATCAAAACGTATCTGAATTTCTTCTGCCACTGTGCAAGTACATCTGGTCTTGAACGGAACAATTCATAACAAAGTACCAGCATATCATCAAAATCAATCTTTTTCAGTTCTTTTCTATGCCGTTCATAATTACGGTAAATATTGCGAAAAGCATCTGCACTACACTTTTCTGATACAAATTCTTCCAGCGGAATCCGATTATTCTTCACTTTTCCAATTTCTGCCACAATATCCTGAATAAAATCTTCTTCATCAAAGATCTCCATTCTTTCTTTGTTAATCACGCCACGTAAAATCTGATATTTTTCTGTCTCTGAAAGAATATTTTCCTGATTCATCCGATAAGCCCATTTCAGGATTCCATAATAGATTCCATGAAATGTCCCCACTGTAACCGGAAGATCTCTTTTGCCCATAACCAAACAGAGGCGGGATTTCATCTCCGCCGCTGCAAATCTTGTAAAAGTAACGACCAGAATTTCTTCTGGTCTTACTTTCTGTTTCTCTATAAGGTATTTTACTCTGTTTACAATCGTAAGCGTCTTCCCCGATCCCGGGCCTGCCAGTACAAGACATGGGCCGTCTGTGTGCTGGATTGCCTGCGCCTGTGCTTCATTAAATCCCATTGTACCTCTTTTCGCTGTCCTTACTGAAGTTTCTCGATTCCAAGACGGATTCTTCTAAGAGACTCATCTTTTCCGAGTACTTCCATCAGTTCTGTTGCTCCGCCCGGAGTATTCTGCTTTCCGGAAACTGCTGTACGAAGCGGCCACATTACATAACCTACTTTGTATCCTTTTTCTGTTGCAAATGTTTTCAATGTCTCAAACAATGCATCATTGCTAAAGTCCTCCTGCGCCTCAAGAACCGGGAGAACCTCGTTCAGAAGTGCGAGTGACTTCTCAGGATCTGTTTTCATCTTCTTGTGTGTATACAGTGCAATATCATAATCTGGAAGTTCTTCAAAGAAATCCACCTGCTCTTTGATCTCCGGAAGAATCTCAATTCTTGTCTTCACAAGTGTTGCAATCTTCTTCAGATCATAGTCCTTTGTTACTGCCTTTTTCAGATAAGGCTCCGCAAGTGCATAGAACTTATCAAAATCCATTGCCTTGAGATATTCTCCGTTCATCCATTTCAATTTCACTGTATCAAATACAGCCGGAGATTTACTCATATGATGATAATCAAATGCCTCAACAAGCTCTTCCAGAGAGAAGATCTCTCTGTTGTCTGTCGGGCACCATCCAAGCAGTGCAACATAATTCACAACTGCCTCTGAAACATATCCCTGCTCGATCAGATCTTCATAAGAAGAATGTCCACATCTCTTGCTCAATTTCTTATGATTCTCATCTGTGATCAGTGGACAGTGTACATAAACCGGTACTTCCCAGCCAAACGCCTCATAAAGGCGGTTATACTTCGGTGCTGAAGATAAGTACTCATTTCCACGAACAACATGTGAAATCTCCATCAGATGATCGTCAATTACATTTGCAAAATTATATGTCGGGAATCCATCAGATTTGATCAGGATCATATCGTCAAGCTCTGCATTCGGAACTGTGATATCTCCGTAGATCTCATCATGGAATGTTGTCTCACCTTCATTCGGTACATTCAGACGGATAACCCATGGCTTACCTGCTGCCAGATTCGCTTCTACTTCTTCCTTGCTCAGACTTAAGCAGTGCTTATCATAAACAGAAATCTCTACTCCACCTTCAGAAACCTGTGTCTTTAAAGACTCCAGACGCTCTTTGTCACAGAAACAGTAATAAGCGTCTCCCTGCTCTACAAGCTGCTTTGCATATTTAAGATAAAGGCCTGATGCATTACGCTCACTCTGTACATACGGTCCATATCCGGCATCTTTATCCGGTCCTTCATCATGGATAAGACCTGTTTTCTCCATTGTTCTGTAAATGATATCAAGTGCACCTTCCACAAAACGTTCCTGGTCTGTATCCTCTACACGAAGAAGGAAATCTCCCCCTTCATGCTTTGCGATCAGATACGCATAAAGTGCTGTTCTTAAGTTACCCACATGCATTCTTCCTGTCGGGCTTGGTGCAAATCTTGTTCTTACTTTCTTACTCATTCTATCTTCTCCAATTCCTGTTTGTTATTGTTCATATCTCGTCATATTATAGCGCAACTCCCTAGATTCTTCAACAAACAAAATCAATGTTTTTCTTTTACTCCAAAAGTTTCACCGTTTCAGGAATACTTCCCGTCTGTTCAAGTGTGCAGGATCTTGCATCAATACATTCCAGATTTGTTCCATCAAATGCACTTTCCGCAAAACTTTTCACACTTTCCGGCACCTGAAAGGTTCCTGTCCACGCTGCCGGAAATGCAAGAAGAACCGTGCCATCTGCCGTGTAGAGTACACCATCTACCGTAACATAGGCTGGATTTGCTGCATCTGCTTCTATCCATCCCAGGTTACTCAGCCCCGCAAATGCTCCTGACTGAATATTTGTTATATTAACAGGAATTTCAATCTCTTCTACAGCAGAACCAAGATCCGACAGCGCTCCTCCCGCAATTTGGGAACATCCTTCTTCAGGAAAGAGCAGTACTCCATCCTGTATCACTTCTTTGCTTCCTGAAAGTCCATAGATCACACCTTCCGCATTAATAAGATATCCTGTATTTATATTCCCCACCTCTATTGGCTCTTCTTCCTCCTCAGTTTCATTTTTTACATTTTCCATTGAATCAGGATTTGTAATTATCGGTTCACTTGCACCATTTATAGTTGTATCTCTTTTTACACCTGGTTTTTCTGCCACAATCTCTTCTACCACGGGTTCTTCCACCGCAATTTCTTCTACTATAGGTTCTTCCACTAAAATTTCCGCCGGAACAGCCGCTGCCTGGTTAACATCCGCCTGGTTAGCATCTGTCTGGATAGCTTCTATTGTTACTTTTTCCGGCAGATCATTTCCTGATACATTTATATCCTCTGTTGTCGCACAGACTGCTATTTCAGAAATCAGATTCTTTTCCAAGTATAATGAAACAATTTCCTGTGCAGACATCAGAATCAGCGCACCACTTAATAAAGTCACTCCCACTCTGGCATATGGTTTTCTCACCGTTTCCTGATGCCATTCATTCCAATTCAATGCTATATCCATGTTCTCTTATTCCTTTCTCTTTCCCCCACATTTTAATACACGAAATAATTTTAGTTTATCAAAAGAAAAAGGATGCTGCAACCAAATGCAACATCCCTTTGATTTTTCCGTTTTGTCCTGATAGATTCCAAGGATTCTATACGTTAATTTCAGCCTTCACACCAAGGATTTCTTTATTCTTTTCAAGCAGTGGACGGATCACATTCTTAAGATATGCATCTACCTGCTCACTTGCACGTCCAACATATTTCTCCGGTTTCATTGTCTTCTGAAGATCCTCTAAAGTCAGGTTGAATGCAGGATCAGCTGCGATCAGTTCAAGAAGGTTATTGTCGAGTCCCTTCTCTTTTACATTTCTTCCTGCTTCCATAGAAAGCTCACGGATTCTTTCGTGCAGTTCCTGACGGTCTCCGCCGGCTTTAACAGCATCCATCATAATATTCTCTGTTGCCATGAATGGAAGTTCGGACATCAGACGCTTCTCGATTACTTTCGGGTATACAACCAGTCCGTCTACAACGTTCAGACAAAGATCAAGAATTCCGTCGATTGCAAGGAATCCTTCCGGAACACTCAGACGCTTGTTAGCGGAATCATCAAGTGTTCTCTCAAACCACTGTGTTGCAGATGTAATTGCCGGATTAAGTGCATCGATCATCACATATCTTGAAAGGGAAGCAATTCTCTCACTTCTCATCGGGTTTCTCTTATAAGCCATTGCTGAAGATCCGATCTGTGTCTTCTCAAATGGTTCTTCAATTTCTTTCAAATGCTGAAGCAGACGGATATCATTAGAGAATTTGTGAGCACTTGCAGCGATTCCTGCCAGTACATTCAGTACTCTTGTGTCTACTTTTCTTGAATAAGTCTGTCCGGATACCGGATAACATGCCTTGAATCCCATCTTCTCAGCGATCATCGGATCGATCTTGTCAATTGTCTCCTGATCTCCGTCGAACAGTTCAAGGAAACTTGCCTGTGTTCCTGTTGTTCCTTTAGATCCAAGCAGTTTCAGGCTTCCAAGTACATATTCCAGATCCTCAAGATCCATTTCAAACTCCTGCATCCAGAGAGTCGCTCTCTTTCCAACAGTTGTCGGCTGTGCCGGCTGGAAATGTGTGAAAGCAAGTGTAGGCTGGTTTTTCTGCTCCTCTGCAAACTTCGCAAGCTCTGCAATTACATTCACAAGCTTTGTGCGAACCAGTTTCAGTGCTTCTGCCATAATAATAATATCTGTATTATCTCCTACGTAACAGGATGTAGCTCCAAGATGGATGATTCCTTTTGCTTTTGGGCACTGAACACCATATGCATAAACATGAGACATAACATCATGACGTACAACCTTCTCACGTTCCTTTGCCACCTCAAAGTTAATATCATCCGCATGGCTCTTCATCTCTTCGATCTGCTCATCCGTGATGTTGAGTCCAAGCTCCTTCTCAGTCTCTGCCAGTGCGATCCAAAGTCTTCTCCATGTTCTGAACTTTTTGTCCGGTGAGAAGATATACTGCATCTCGCGGCTTGCATAACGCTCTGAAAGCGGGCTTACATAACGATCATTACTCATAATTCTTTTCTCCTTGTTTCATATCTTTATCGTAACTGTTTATCTATTATAACACATAAACTGAGTCTTCAAAATCAATTTTGTTCAAATGCCTGACTGATATCCTCTTCCGGAACTTTCATCGGATACTTTCCTGTAAAGCAGGCATCGCAATACTTAAGATCTCCAACCATATCTTTCAGTTTCTCGATCTCCATGTATCCAAGAGAGTCTGCTCCGATCAGCTGACGGATCTCCTCCTGTGTGTGAGTATGTGCGATCAGCTGCTCATTCGACGGAACATCTGTTCCAAAAAAGCATGGATGTAAGAACGGTGGAGAACTGATACGTACATGTACCTCTTTTGCTCCGGCTTTTTTCAGCATCTTAATAATATTTGCACAAGTTGTTCCACGCACGATGGAATCATCTACCATTACGATTCGTTTTCCCTTTACAACTTCCGGAATTACATTCAGTTTGATCTTTACACTGGAAACACGTTCGCTCTGTTTCGGTTTGATAAATGTTCTTCCCACATAACTGTTCTTGTGAAATGCCATTCCATAAGGAATTCCTGACTGCTCAGAATATCCTTTCGCTGCTACCAGACCGGAATCCGGAACTCCCACAACAAGATCAGCGTCTACCGGATAAGATTCCGCAAGTGCTTTTCCTGCCAGAATTCTGGAATGGTATACACCTACACCATCGATTGTACTGTCTGTTCTTGCAAAATAAATATACTCAAAAATACATCTTGCCTGTTTTTCAGAATCGATCACCATACTCGTATCTGACTGGATTCCATGTTTTCTTGTAATTGTTACGATTTCTCCCGGAAGAACATCTCTTACAAATTCACCGTCTACAGCTGCGATCGCACAGCTCTCAGAAGCAAGGAAATATGTATTGTCACGTTTCCCGATACAAAGTGGCTTGAGTCCAAATGGATCTCTTGCACCAATCATTTTTCTCGGGCTGCTCACAACAAGTGCATATGCACCCTTGATCTTCTGCATCGCACACTTCACAGCTTCTTCTGCTGTCGGTGTATGAAGACGCTCTCTTGCAATAAGATATGCGATTACTTCAGAGTCTATTGTTGTCTGGAAAATAGCACCTGTCTGGCTGAGTTCTTCTCTCAGCTCAATTGCATTTACTAAATTTCCATTATGTGCAATCGCAAGTGTTCCTTTTACATAGTTTATAACAAGTGGCATTGCATTCTCTACACGTGTTGCACCTGCTGTTGAATATCTCACATGCCCCACGCCAAGATTTCCTTTCAGCTCTGAAAGTCCCTCTTCATCAAACACGTCATCCACATGGCCAAGTCCTTTTTTTGAAAGGACGTTTCTCTTCCCATAAGTGTCTGTCACTGCAATACCGCAGCTCTCCTGACCTCTATGCTGCAAAGCAAACAAGCCATAATAGACTGATGCAGCCACATCATGTCCATCCACATCATAAGCACCAAAAACACCGCATTCTTCCCCAAGTCCCGTCACTGCTTTTTCAAATTCACTCATGTCAGTTTATGCTCCTTACCTAGTTCCTGCTAGTTTTTATCATGATTTCTGTATCATACAAAACCGATTATAATATAAGGCGGAGTGAAAATCAACATTCCCTCCGCCTTGTATTTCTTCCTGCTCATTATTTTATTTGCGTTCAATATATTAGTATTTCTAATATATTCGTCGTTTTTATTCTTCGTATCTTATTACCACCTTCATTTTTGTCCAGTATTTACAAAATCACTATCCGTTTGTATAACGTGACAAAAATTGACGGGTACGCTCTTCTTTTGGATTTTCAAACACTTCCTCAGGTGTTCCCTGCTCAAGTATTTTACCGTCATCCATAAACAGAACTTTGTCCGATACGTCTCTTGCAAATGCCATCTCATGCGTTACGATGATCATCGTAGTATTCTGATCTGCAAGTCCTTTGATAACTTTCAGTACTTCACCTGTAAGCTCCGGATCAAGTGCTGAAGTCGGCTCGTCAAAGCATAGAATATCCGGACTAAGTGCAAGTGCACGGGCAATCGCCACACGCTGACACTGTCCTCCGGAAAGTTGATGCGGATAGTTATTCATACGCTCTGAAAGTCCCATCTGATCTAAGAGGTTCTTTGCTTCTGCTTCAATCTCTGCATGTATCTCTTTCTTGCGTGCCTTATAATCAGGCTGACTTTTTGCAAGTAGTTCCTTCGCCAGCATTACATTCCCAAGTGCTGTATACTGCGGGAACAGATTAAAAGACTGGAATACAAGTCCAAAATGTAATCTTTTCTTACGGATCTCACTTTCCTGTTTTGTTACAGGATTTGCAGCATCAAACAATAATTCATCATTTACACGGATCACACCTTTATCCGGTGTCTCCAAAAAATTCAGGCAGCGCAGAAGTGTCGTCTTTCCACTTCCCGAGGAACCGATCAAGGAAAGTACCTGTCCTCTTTCCAATGAAAAGCTGATATCCTTCAGTACTTCTGTCCGTCCAAATGTTTTATTTATGTGTTCTACTTCAAGTATTGCCATTTATCTCTTCCTCCCAATTTAATTAAAATATTCCAGCTTCTTCTCAAGCTTTCCAAGAAGGACTGTCAGAATACCATTGAAGATCAGATAATAAAAAGCTGTAAAGAACATCGGCCAGATCGCACCTGAGATTCCCTGAGAACCTTTCAGGAACGCCTGTCCTGCCCAGATAATCTCCTGCAGTGCAATGATTCGTGCAAGAGAAGTATCTTTTACAAGTGTGATGATCTCATTTGACATCGGTGGAACAATTCTCTTCACCATCTGAAGCAGCTTAACCTTAAAGAAGATCTGATGCTTTGTCATTCCAAGAACAAGTCCGGCCTCCGTCTGTCCCTGTGGGATACCCTGGATTCCTCCGCGGTAAATTACCGAGAAATAGCATGCATAGTTAAAGATAAATGCAACCGAAGCTGCAAGAAATCTTCCGCTTTCACCGCCACCCCAGATTGGGTTTCCTAAGACCAGTCCCGGGAAATAATAAATGATAAGCATCTGGATCATAAGCGGTGTACCACGTATGATCCATACAACAATATTCGTAATATAACTCAACGGTTTAAAATGTGACATCGATCCAAATGCAATAACCAGTCCCAACGGAATAGCTCCAAGAAGCGTTGCAAAAAACAGCTTCAGCGTCTGTAAAAATCCCACATTCAGTGAGTGAATAACGATTGGAAATTGTTCCATAATAAGTTCCATTTTATTAAAGCTCCATCCTAAATTTATTTTTCAATCAATGCAGCCTGTACTTTATAAGTCTCAGCACATTTCTTCATTGATCCATCTTCCATACTCTTTTTAAAGTAATCATTCAGAGCTACTGCAAGATCAGATCCTTTACGGAATCCAACACCATACTCCTCATTGTTCAGACTTATTGTGTAAGTAAGATCTGCATAACCTGTTCCTTCTCCGATCATAGCTGCTGCCATCAAAGCATCAATTGCAGCTGCATCTGAATTTCCGGAAGCAACCTCCATCAGTGCATCTGCCTGTGATGTAACCGATGTATACTGTGCACCAATTCTTTCAACCTGATCTTCCCCTGCACTTCCTGCTTCTACTGCAAAAGTTAAATCTTTCACACTTTCCTCATCCTGATACTTATCTGCTTTGTCAGCCGGTACAACTACAACCTGCGCGTTATTCATATAAGCATCTGTGCATTCCATAGAACTCTTCACTTCATCAATCAGTGTCATACCATTCCATACGCAGTCGATTGACTTTCCATCAAGCTCAAGCTCTTTATTATCCCAGTCAATCTCTACAAATTCTGCCTCAACTCCGATACTCTCTGCAAATGCTTTCGCCATGTCTGCATCAAATCCGATCCACTCACCATTGTCATCTTTATAATCCATTGGCTCAAAGTCAGTAACACCGACCACAAGCGTTCCTTTGTCTTTTACATATTCAAGGTCGCTTCCTGTTGATTCCGCTTTCTTATTCGCATTAGAAGAGCCTGAACCGCATCCTGCTAATATAGAAACTGCAAGTCCTGCACATAATAACACACTTAATACTTTCCTTTTCATAATAACACCCTCCATCATTGAGTTTGGCTTTTATTCTCTACCAATGAGTCACTGTACCACAGTAAAGTTACTGTTGTATTCTACCATAGCATACAATATATGTCAAACCCCAAAAGGTATAGAACAATGCAGCTGCTCATAGATTCTGTGAACAGCTGCATAAAAAGTCTGTATTATGTATGATTTCTTCTATGTTTCCTCTTCCACTTCTCCAAAAGTACTTCATTTGGCTCAATCTGAAGATTCTGCTTCACTTCGTCCATCTCGCTTCTCATCTGTGCATTCACTTCCTGATATTCACTGTGCTTTGTAAGCAAAATGTGAAATTCTTCCAGCGACATATACTTATAAGACGCATACAGATATGGTTTTAGTAATTCCTTATCTTCGCAGATCTGATAGGCTCTATCATACATTTTGGCCGCTTCCTGATAAAGGAACAATCGTCCATATGCTGCTCCAAGACATGCATAGATCTTTCCATAGAATTTTTCATCTACACTCTCATCTTTTTCCTGATTCAGGATTTCCTGATAAACGATGATCGCTTCTTCAATCTCACCGCTTTCGAGAAGATTATCGCCTTTATACTTCTTACGCTCTACATCCTTCTGATTTTTCAGATGTTCCAAAACATTCTGGATACGGATCATTTCCGATTCTTTATAGATCTTTGAAGCTTTCAGGATTGTAAGAACAAAATTCTCGACAGATCCACGCATACGCATCAAATCTCGAAGCTGCTCTGCCAGTTCTTTCATCCCAATCTCTTCTTCCAGCCAGGTGCAAAGCGGTTCATTCATGATCGTATAATCGATCAAATATAAATTATTACACAGATAGTAACACAATTCTTCTATCGTAAAGATCCTGCAATGGATCCTGGAAATCTCATAAGGATGTGCCGCGTGTCTGTCATGACAAAGAATTAAATTTCCCATCATTACCTCCTAAATGTATCACCTTTTCCTCACGGAAATCCGTCGGTAGGAAGAAATCTCCAAATCCGACATCACGTACTGTAATCTTGCAGGTTTTTTCATCCAGAAACATCGTTTCTATCTGAAGTCTTATCGAATACTCTGCTCTCTTCGGAAGTCTCTCCAGAGAGATTTTTTCGGTCTTAACCGTTCCCTGAACCAGTGACTCGATATGGAATTCTATATCATCACCCTCTTCAAGGATCACTTCCCACTGATTATTCGACTCATACCAGTGTGCACCCCAGGAAACAAGCGGATACCACATTTCCTGACCATCCACACGCATATTGACTGTGATCTGATCTGTCAGCTTAGTCTCCGATAGATAAACCGGATTCTCTATATGCATATACAGTTTTCTGTATGCAGTATAGCAAGCTCCTTTGCTGTACAGATTATTTCCGATAAATGCTCTTCTTCCATTGCAAAGCACTCGCAATGACTTCGGATACCAGTTATTTTCGAACCCTTCTCCTGTCAGGAATACAGAAGAAACAATTCTCTTATCAAACACGCTCTGTATAAATTTGCAGAACATCGCATCGGCTTCTTTTGCTCTGTCCTCGTTCAAAACCGGATAAACAAGCGCCAGTTCTTTCATATGTGCATTTGCAACTTCATCAACCGTAACAAATGTAGTCTTTCCACCACCAAGTCCCGGCTTCAGTCTGCGCAGCATATATGCTTTGATCTCATTACGGTCACAGCAGAACAATGCTGCATCATACTGCCACAGTTCTTTCGGCTGATAGAAGAGATAATTACAAAAACTCTCTTTATAATCCTGAATAAAGATATGTCTTTTATCAATATTCATGCGAACTGCGATCCTTCGAAGCATCTGTGCCAATTCTTCTGTAAGAACCGGTACGCTAAACACAATTCCATCAATTTTGGGAAATGCCTGTAAAGACATCTGAATAAACTGAGAAAGCAGCCATACTGCATCATATGTCTCATCTCCAAATTCAATTTTTTCATTTGCAAGACTTCTCGAAAGCAGACGGGCAACTGTAAATCCTTCTTTCAGTGTTGCAAGACGTTTTGCCTCTTTTCCATATGCCCATGTGTCTCTTAGTTTTCCAATAATCAAAGGAATCTGAAAATTATCTGCATCAACTTCCAGTGTCTGAGGCTCCATCTCTTTATCATTATAAAAACTGATCTGGCATGTCTTTTCATTTATCTCATATCCAATTATACTTCCCTGTCCCATGAAAAGATTTCCTCCTTAATACTGTATGAACATATGTGATGCAACCGCATCTTCCAGTGCATACTGCTTCATCTTCTTCTCTCGTTCTTCCGGATCTTCTTCCAGAATAATGTCATTGAGCCTTCCATATCTGCCCGGTTCACCTTTTTCAACCGTATGCTGACAGAGCTCTTTCTCACTTCTGTAAGAATTTCCGTCAATTGTTTCTTTAAAATAATAGATCAGTCGTTCATGTGAGAACAGCACAAACTTCTTCACATACAAATTCTCATACATTGGTGTCAGAAGTTCTGTTGCATAATCAGAATCTCCGTTTCCACCTTTCTGCAACTGATAATACAACATGACACGGCTATCCTTCTGACCCTTGTATTCTACCAGTGTCTTATCCCACAACTGGAATTCAATCAGCCACTCCTTATCATACTTAAGGAAAAATGGGAAATAAATCTGTTTGCCGCAAAGTTCCTGCATAAACTTTTTCAGCGTCTTCTTAAGGTTTGTTTCATACGCTTGATTCGAATAATATTTTAAAACAGCAATCATACAAATATCGATTGTTGCCTCACCCTTCTCTGCTTCCCTGCAGATAATATCAATTATAGATTTCTCAATCTTACGTGCTTCTACAACATATTCTCTGGAGACATATGCCAGATAAGCCTGCTGGAGCCGGAAATATGCCCCTTCATCATAATAAGCTTCAAATACTTTTGTCTCCTGGAATAATTCCTCAGAAAAGAGCATCTGTGTAATGATCCGTTCTGCCAGTTTGTGCGTATGGACTTCATACTCTCTAGCAACTTTCCACAATTCCTTCATCTCCTGTGTTGCTCCACAGTAGAAGTTTGCCAAATAAGTAAGAATCACTTTATCATACTGTTTTTTCTTAAATAAGTCATAACAAACATAGGTCAGGAAATCATCATTCTCATAATTTGTCTCACGAATCATCTTGCTGCACAGTACCTGGATCTCATCCTCCGGGAAATTTTCCAGACCTTTTTCTTTTACGATTTCCAGAGTCAGCTCTTCCTCTTCCTCAAGTGCTTTACTTCTGTTCAGACTATTGGCATATTTTCTGCAGATATCCATATATCTTAGTTCATAAAACAGTCGTTTACTCTCATATGGAATCGAATCCGTATAATGTCTTCCGTCTTTTGCTTCCCAGACAATACGGTCTGTCTTTGCATACAGAAATACTCTGGCGCCATTCTCGGTATAAGCTGCCTTCTGTGTAATGGTTCCATCTGCTGCAATCACATGAACAAATTTCATGTTCGGCACCTTTGTTGTGATCCAATAAGCATGACACACATCATAAAGAGCACGGATTCTGTCCTGACTCATATCCGTCTCTACAAGGAACCGTTTATAAATGATCCGCAGATCTTCATCTATATTTCTCTTTTCCAGCTGATTCCATGTGAATTCTTCCATTTCATCTCTGTAGTGCGCATAAATCTCACTTGTCTCATCTTCATAAGTGATCAGATTTGCATACAAAAATGCGCATTTCTTATAATCCAGAGAATTTCCATGCATAAAATACAAATATACCGAACGTGGAAGCTGCTTATGAAATTCTTCAGGTCTCGCAGCCGCCATATAGTATTCGTAAAGCTGCGCGATCTTCAGCTCTGCGTCTACCGCTTTCTCATACCAATGGAAATAGATGTGTTCTGTTCTGCTGCCTTTTATAAGCAATGTACAGATGGAAGCCAGTATCATTGCTTCATCATACATCTCATAACACTTCACAAGTACATTATACAGATGTTTATCAAAATTCTTCATCTGACTTGCCAGGTTTGCTGTATATAATGCAAGCTCCTTCGTCATCAGTTTATATTTCACGCCAAAAAGCAGAACCTGTACTTCAAACTGTCCGAGTTTTTTAAGAGATGAACTCTTCTCTTTAAAACAACGGAATGCCTGAAGATAGAACCATAAACTGTGAGACTTATACTCCATAAACTGCTTCTCAAGCACATTCAGTCTTTCACTGTAGATTTTATATTCCGAATCAACCTCGATCAGCATACAAAGAATCCGCCAGCTGTCCGGATGCTTCATAAAGGAACGTGAAAGTTCTTCTGCTACTCTTCTCTGCCCAATCGAATCATTACTCAGCTTTGTCGTCAGATAAAGGTAATAGGAACTCAATTCAACATCCTTACCGATTGCAAAACGATTGTAGTTATAAGATTCTAAAAGCCATTTTGCCTCATCCATCCGATTACCCAAAATGCAGATATGTGCCTGGGCAAGAAGGTAGAACTCATTACGTTCATCTACCTCGCGAAGATGTGAAATCTTCTTAATAGAAGTCTCTGTCCAATCCTCCAGTGACATCTTGTCACCTTCATATTTCAGATAATCTTTCAGAATTCCATTAAATTCTTTTTCATTTGCACGATGTTCCTCATCTCTGCAAATATCCTTTTCCACTACGACCTCATAACTCAGTGTTTCATATGGAGTTTCCAGAATAATCCTTCCAAAGTTACTTCCTCTGTGAAGCTTGTCCATAGAAATACCATATTCCAAACGATAGGCATTACCTATAAATTCATCTGTCGTCAGATGTCTGTGCTCAACAGAAAGGAAATCACCTTCTGTTCTTACATCAATCTCCAGATATCCCCAGGTATTTTTCTTCACAGTAAAAGTCTCTTTTCTGTCTTCTACAAGAGAAATAAAAGCACGGCTTTCTTCTTCTAATGTAAGAAAAATCTTCTCTTTCTGCTTGCACCCTACCAAGAATTCTTCAAGGGCGTGCTGATCCAGTTCCCATTTACGCATATTATTATAAAGCGCCTTGATCCTCGTATCTTCATATTTGAGAATCTCAAAGAAATCTCTGGATCGGAATAACTTCACTGCCTCAGCTGCATCACGATATGTAAGCTTCTTAAAATCTTCCAGACTCTGAACCTTTCCGTATCGAGTCATAACAAATGGTTTCTCAATAATTGCAGTAAATGCAATATCATACTCTCCACCATTACATACAATCGTAAATTTTCCATGTTCAACATGTCCCGGCACAAGTCCTCTTCCATCATATGTATAATAAATATTTACTGGATTTCCATCAAAGCCCTGCTCTGCGCACTGTACACGATAGGAAGAAGGATATACAAGCCCACGTATTGTCCCTTCCCCTTCATTCTGCAGAGAAAAGCTTCCCTCATATTTTTCTCCTTCTCCGACACGCATCGTAATGTGAGTCTCAGGAAAAATAATTTCCGGCTGCGGGATGTGAAAATCCCCCTTTGCAAAACGTTTGATCTTATTCTTCAAATCCGTCACCTACTCAAATTTTTAATCATCCATAAGTTTGCTTCTGGCAACTGCCAAAAACGCTACTATAAATTATATCATTAGTATACATGATCTTGCAATGGGGGATTGTATAAAGTTTTACATCCATTTTTTCATCAAAACATCCCCTTTGTTCCTCTTAAAAAAATGGATACATTTTTATCAGCAATTTTTCATCATTGGATACAAGTAAGTAAAACCGAGACAAATCAAACAGAACGTGCTATAATAAAAATCATCTGAATGTTATTTCTACAAAGGAGGACTTCATTATGAAATTAGTAATTACTATGAGTCGTCGTTTCGGTACCGGAGCCAGCATTATTGCTGAAGAGCTTTCGAAACGACTTGATATTCCGGTCTATGACAAGGCCTATATAGAAGAAAAGCTCTCTGATCACAAATATGAAAGTGAAGCTGAAGCAATCCGGAAACTGGCTGAAAGCCCTTGTATCATCCTCGGACGATGCGCCTCAGATATTCTGAAAGACCGGATGAATGTATTAAACATCTATGTGAGTGCTGCCAAAGAGGACCGCATTCAGAGAATCATGAAAAAAGAAAATCTTGATCATGATGCCGCAAAAGAAAAGGTGGAGCATACAGATGAAGAGCGTGCTGCTTATTATTACGAACACACCGGCAAGACCTGGGGAGATGTGAATGATTATCACATGATTCTTGACACTTCCGAACTCGGTGTTGAAAACTGTGCCGATATTCTGATGCATTATTTCGAAAAACTGGAATACATTTAATTTTTCGTGCGCGGTGCGCATCCTAAGCGGAGTGTTTTTTATATATTTGGAAAGGACTTTCCTAATATATAAATATAACAGGGACAAAAACTTATTAGTCTTCACAAAGTTTTTGTCCCTGTTTTTTAATTCTGGCTGTCTGAAGTATCTGATGTATCTGACGTTTTAATTGTTACACCCTGTTCTTCAAAACTGATCTTCTTCCATACTTTTTTCTCTTCTTTGATTTTTGTATCCTTTTTCCACTGCTTCAGAAGCGAATCATACTGTTCCTGTTTTCTCTCACTTACAATACTTTCCTTTTTACTGTCTGTTGCCTCTCTGTCCAGAAGACTTGTAAGCTTTGCAATATAAATTCCATTCTCTGTCTCTATAATGTCTGTAACATCACCTGCATTTGTTAACGCATCTGCTGCTGCAATCAGATCCTTATCCGGGCTTGTACTTTCAGAATCAAATGTAGCTGTCTGGGCTGTAAGTCCTGCTGCTGATGCAACAGTCTCCATATCTTCTCCACCCTTTAAACGATCATCAAATGCCTGTGCAGTCGTCTTCAAAGCTTCTTTCTCATCATCTGATAATGTCTTGGATTCTCCTGAATCATCTTTTGCTGTATAAGAAAACAAGAGATATTGCATACTCTTCTGTGCTGCATCTTCATCTGATACATTCTCATCCACACCAGCTTCCATTGCCGCTTCCATCTTATTCGAAATTGTCATCAGTTCGAGAACTTTAGCCACTTCCTCCTCATCTCCTGATACCACTTTCTTCACATCATCCGAATTATCTTCACTGAATTTTGCTGCCGCATCTTTAATCGCCTGCTGCTCTTCCTCTGTCAGTGCAACATCATAGTCAGATACATGCTGTGAAACAAGATACATATTCTCCAGATTCTCAAGAATACTCTTCTTTGTCTGCTCCTCATATGTCTGATCGCCTGATGCTTCCTTTGCCCACATCTCTTCTGCTGTTGTTCCCATCATACTCGCATAGTAGGTTTCATACTGAGCCTGCTGCAATCTTGCGTAAAAATTCGCGACTCCAAGTGTAATCTTCTCATCACCGACTGTTGCAACTGTCTCATCTGTATTTATTGTTCCGCATCCTGTCAAAGATGTTGCTGTCAATGTGCCTGCCACTGCAAGCATTGCCAGCCTTTTTGCCAAACGTGCCATCTAGTAAATCCTCCTCTTTTTACGTATTCACTTACGCAGCCATACTATTGCTCATTATATCGTGTTTTTTGTTCTATCACAACCCCAAACACAGAATCTCCTCAACTATCCTAATCTAATCGAAGTTCACGAATACTCTCTACAATTTCTCTTAGCATTTGCAGAACATTTTCCCCTTTCTCTTTTCCGCTTCTCCCTTTCTTTTGATAAAGGAAATACGGAACTGCTTCTGCTTTGAAAATCATATTATTTCCATATTTCTTTAAAAGTACCGGAATTTTTGCCGGATCTAGATTTGCTTTTTCATATAAGACAAATTTGTAGTCTTTTCCCTTTTGTTCTATTGCTGTAATATATGCAGAATGCGCAAGACTCTTAAGTGCTGCAATATGAAGAAGCTGCTGTACTTTTTTCGGAAGATCTCCAAAACGATCAATCAGCTCTTCTGTCATATCATCCATCTCTTCTTCCGTCTCGATTGTAGCAATTCTTTTATAAATATCTAATTTTTGATACTCATTTTTAATATAAGATTCCGGAATAAATGCATCTATATCAAGGTCAATTGTTGTAGCGTAGTCTGCTTCTTCTTTTTCACCTTTCAACTGACTGACAGCCTCATTAAGCATCTTGCAATACAGGTCATATCCAACTGCTGCCATATGGCCACTTTGCGACTCTCCCAGAAGATTTCCCGCACCTCGGATCTCAAGATCACGCATTGCAATCTTGAATCCCGATCCAAGATCTGTAAATTCGCGAATTGCAGCCAGCCTCTTCTCTGCAACTTCTTTAAGCATCTTATCCCTCTGATACAGCAGAAATGCATATGCCATTCGATTGGATCTCCCAACTCTTCCTCGCAGCTGATATAACTGTGACAGTCCAAATCGATCTGCATCCTGTATGATCATCGTATTAGCATTCGCAATGTCCAGTCCTGTTTCAATAATTGTTGTTGATACAAGCACATCAATATCACCATTGATAAAATCATACATAATATCTTCCAACTGATGCTCATTCATCTGTCCATGTGCGTAAGATACTCTTGCATCCGGCACCAATTTCTGTACACGGAGTGCCACATCTGCAATATTTTCCACTCTGTTATAAACATAATAGACCTGTCCACCTCTAGCGAGTTCACGCTCAATTGCTTCACGGACCATCTCATCATTGTATTCCATTACATACGTCTGTATTGGCATACGATCCATCGGTGCTTCCTCAAGCACACTCATATCGCGAATTCCGATCAGACTCATATGAAGTGTTCTCGGGATTGGCGTTGCTGTCAGCGTCAGCACATCTATGTTTTCTCTTAATTTTTTAATTTTTTCCTTATGCGTCACACCAAAACGTTGTTCTTCATCTATGATCAGAAGTCCTAAATCTTTATATCCAACATCCTTTGAAAGCACTCTGTGTGTTCCGATCACGATATCAACCAGACCTTTTTTCAAATCCTCTACTGTTTTTTTCTGTTGCGCCTGCGTCCGAAAACGGCTCATCAGGTCAACACGCACCGGAAAATCTTTAAATCTTTGAATAAATGTATTATAGTGTTGCTGCGCAAGAATCGTTGTAGGTACAAGATAAACAACTTGTTTCCCTTCCTGCACTGCCTTAAAAGCTGCTCTTATCGCAATTTCAGTCTTACCATATCCTACATCTCCGCAGATCAGACGATCCATGATCTTCGTACTTTCCATATCTTTCTTTGTATCTTCAATTGCACGAAGCTGATCCTCTGTCTCTTCAAATGGAAACATCTCCTCAAACTCTCTCTGCCAGACCGTATCCGGTCCATAAACATAACCTTCTGTCTGCTGGCGCGTTGCGTAGAGTTTTACAAGATCTTTTGCGATTAACTGAACCGCTTTTTTTACCTGTCCTTTTGTTTTTTTCCACTGAGGTGTACCAAGCTTATTCAATTTCGGTGGCTTTGCATCTGCTCCTGCGTATTTCTGGATCAGATCCATCTGTGTTACCGGTATATATAGAATTCCTCCGTCCGCATAGGAAATTTTCATATAATCCCGAGTAACAGCATCTACTTCGACTTTCTCAATCCCCTGATAAATTCCAAGTCCGTGATTCTCATGTACCACATAGTCTCCCGGTTTAAGTTCGGCAAATTCCTGGATTTTTTTCCCTTCATAAGTTTTTCTTTTCTTTTTTTTCTTTTTCTTACCAAAAATATCAGATTCCGAGATGACCGTAAACTTTAACATTGGATACTCGTATCCCTCTGCAATATAACCACAGGTTACCATAATCTCTCCCGGATTCACCTGCCGTTCCATCTCTTCACTGTAAAAACTGCTCAGGTCATAATCTCTCAGATCTTCTGCAAGACGTTTTGCTCTTGTTCTTGAGCCCGAAACAAGAATCACGCGATACCCTGTTCTTTTCAGTTTCTTCAGATCTCGTGTCAGGAGCTCAAAACTGCTATTATACGGATTGACAGTTTTAACCTGCAGACTGTAGACAGACCTTACTTTAAACATTCCACATTTTGATTCCAACATGGTAAATGCAATTCCATAATACTTGTTCATCTTTCCAATCATATGATCTGTCTGTTCTACCTGAATCGGAATCTCATCTGCCTCGATACCTGCTTCTTCTCTGCTCTCCAAGCTGTGAAAGTACTCTTTTTCTACAATTTCTGCAGATTCTTGAAGACGTACCGGTTCATCCAAAAACAAGATTGTCTCCTTTACCGGAAAATATGCCAAAAAGCTTTCCGTTTCCATCTGCTTCCAGTTCTCAGTTGCCGGATAGATTTCTATTTCCTGTAAATTCTCTGTCGACCTCTGACTTTCCACATCAAAACTTCTAATAGAATCAACTTCATCTCCCCATAATTCAATTCGAACCGGATTCTCTTCTGTCAGTGGAAATACATCTAGAATCCCACCTCTGACTGCAAATTGTCCCGGACTTTCAACCTGGTTTTCCCTTTCATATCCTAATATCGAAAGGTTTTCCTGTAATTTCTGAAAATCCAACGCCTCTTCTGCATGAATCTTAATCCTGTTCCCGTACAGTTCTTCTTTCGATGGAAGCCCATCCAGAAATGCGTCCATTGTTGTAACTACAGTAATTGCTTCCCGTCCTTTCTTCTCTACAATCGCACGCAATACTTCCATACGTTTCCCTGTCAAAAATGCACCCTTAATATCTGCATGATAAAACAAAAGATCTCTTGCCGGATAAAACCATACATTTTCCTCCAGTACACGCCATTCTTCATAAGCCTGCTTTGCTTTTTCTTCACTGGAAAAAACGATGACTCTGTACTCAAAGCCATCGCTCAGTGCTTTCGCAAGATGTATCTTCTGTGAATTCACACATCCTGCGATCTGCTGGAAACCCGTTTTCTTTCTTCTCGAACTGACAATCTCCTGATAATCAGCCAGTTCTTTTAATGGTTCTAAAAAAGCTTGCATCTCTACTCGTCCTTCTTTTTACGATTATATTCGTTCATCGCTTCGCTCATCTGGTCACTCACGATCAGTTCCACCGCTTTTACCGCATTATCATAACCTTCGCTCATCAGTTCCTGTTCCGCCTTAGAAAAATGTCCTAAAACATAATCTGCAAGATCATACTTCGGTGGTTTTTCTCCAACTCCTACTTTTATTCTCGGAAAAACCTGTCCGCCAAGATGTGCAATAATATTTTTTATTCCATTATGCCCACCTGCACTGCCTTTTGCACGAATTCTTAATTGTCCTACCCCCAGACTGATATCATCATAAATCACGATCAGTTCCGTCTCAGGATCCACTTTATAATAGTCAATCACACTTCGGATGCTCTCGCCACTAAGGTTCATATAAGTCTGCGGTTTTACCAAAATCACCTTCTGTCCTGCAATCATACCCTTTCCAATCAAAGCGCGATGCTTCTCCATAGTTACATCTATATTATATCTCTCAGAAAGTCGATCTATAACATCAAATCCGACATTATGTCTTGTTCCTTCGTATTCTTTCGTCGGATTGCCTAATCCTGCTATAATATACATCTTCTTCTTCCTTTCCTAAATGTGTTTTCCATCCTCTTCTTCCCACTGTAAGCAACACGGGCTTGTTGTCATATAACTTCCTCTTGCAAACAGCAATCTTTATTTTACCGCATGTATGAATATTTGTCATGCATATTTGCTCTGTAAATTCATAAATTATATAAAAAGGGGGGTCCTCATGAAATCAAAAACTAAAATCATTGTCCTTCATATGAAAGAGATCATCTATACTATTATTTTTGCTGCTCTTGGCATTCTTTTGATTCTTCTTCTGATTCTTATGTTCCATCCAAAAGAACCGTCTCCTGAATCCGATCCTCAATGCTGCATTGCTGAAACTAACATCTCTTCATAAGCAATTTGTAACTGTTCAGAGCCAAGCAAAATTTCATAAAACAGGTGTAAAATCCTTGCATTTTTTAGACTGTTTTTGAAATTTTATTTGGCGGATACGCCACACCGACGAAATGCGTAGCATTTTGGAGGTTGGCTCTGAACAGTTACAGCAATTTTTATATATTAGGAAAGAACTTTCCTAATATATAAAAAAGCCACAGTCCATCCTATCTGTGGCTTTTCAATTGCTTTTTCACAATTACTACTATTTTAATTCTGCTTATCCTTCTACGATCAGATAAGTACCATCCGGCAGTGCAAACACTTCAGAAGCCTCTTCCAATTCTTCCTCTGACATCCCGTCTACATCCATGCCATTCTCTTCAAAGTATTCTCTTACTTCAGCCAGAGATTCTACAACAACTGCCATACAGTCCTCCAGAAAAGCTTCTGCTGCCTCAAGGGTCTCTGCTACCGGTTCATCAAAAAGCTGCTCCTGCTTCTCCAAAAAAGTCTTCAGACACTCTTCATTGTACTCTCCCATTACTTCTCCTCCTGTTTCTTAACAATCTTTCGTATCTCTTCCGCTGAATCAACAATACATTCAGCTCCGTCCTCTAAAAGAGCTTCTCTTCCACGGAATCCCCAGGACACAAGAATTGTCTGCATCCTTGCCGCGTGCCCTGTTGCAAGATCCACTTCTGAATCTCCGATGTATGCTGCTTCTTCCGGCAAAACCCCAAATGAACTGGCAATCGTCAACGCGGCCGTCGGATCCGGTTTCTTAGGAACTCCATCCTTCTGCCCCTGTATATGGTCAAAAAGTTCTTTCCCAAATACTTCTTCAACCACATGGACGGCCTGTCTGTCTGGCTTGTTTGACAAAACTGCAAGTTTGATACCACTCTCTTTCAACTGCTGCAACATCTGTGGAATTCCTTCGTACGGAGCAACCTTATACATACAATTTGCATCAAATATCCTGGCATACGCTTCCACCGCCTCTTCAAGATGACACAGTTTTGTATCCCCGCCTGCCTTTAATGTCCGTTCAAGCAGAACCTTCGCTCCATCTCCAACGAACTGCCGGCACTGTTCCTTTGTGATCTGTGGCATTCCAATCTCTTTCATCGTCTCATTGACTGAATATTCCAGTGAATCCAATGTGTTTGTCAACGTTCCATCCAGATCAAAAATACAAGCCTTTATCATAGCTGCCTCCATACTTTATCATTGGTTACATTACACCATAACCATATCTGCTCTTTTCTGTTACTTTCTGTAACATTTTCTTCCCATTTATCATAGTATGAAGTCATAAAAATTTCAATACTTTCTCTCTATTTTCCAAGAAGATATTGTCTCATTGTTTTTAAAGCATTTTTCTCTAAACGGCTCACCTGTGCCTGCGAAATTCCTATCTGTTCCGAAACTTCCATCTGCGTCTTTCCTTCAAAAAATCGTAAACGGATCAACCGTCTCTCTCTTTCATTCAGCCGTTCCATCGCAGCTTCTAAAGACAACTCTTCCACCCAGTTTTCTTCTCTGTTCTTCTTATCACTGACCTGATCCATCACATACAGTGCATCGCCACCATCATTATACACCGGTTCCTGAAGACTCATTGGTGTCTGTACTGCATCCAGTGCATAAACTACTTCTTCTTTTGAAAGTCCAATCTCTTCTGCGATTTCCTGAATGCTAGGTTCTTTCATATTTTTTCGAATATAACCTTCTCTTGTATAAATTACTTTATAAGCTATATCACGCAATGAGCGGCTCACGCGAAGGGAACTGTTATCTCGCAGATACCGGCGGATTTCTCCTATGATCATAGGAACTGCGTAGGTAGAAAACTTCACCTGGCGATCTGGATCAAAGTTATCTACGGCCTTTACAAGCCCCACACATCCAATCTGAAACAAATCATCTGCATTTTCATTACTGCTGTCAAACCGTTTCATCACACTAAGCACCAGCCGAAGATTTCCTTTGATGTATTCTTCCCGCGCCAACTTGTCCCCCTGACGAATCCTGCGAAAAAGCTCCTCCTTCTCCTTTTCCTTGAGAAGTGGGAGCTTTGATGTATTCACTCCACACAGTTCTACCTTATTCACAACCATTGTAAGAAACCTCCTAAGTTTTTTTCTACTTAGAATCATTCTCACTCTTTGAATAAGATATTCCATGAAGTGCTGAATTTTATAAAGTTTTAGTCCTTGACAATCAAATATCCCATTTATCCGACAAATTATTAATCTGCGACTCGAATTTTGCTTTGTCTTTATTCGCGAGACCTTCGTTCTTGTAAATAATATCAAGTAAACGCCTTCCTGCTGCAACAAGACGTTCAAACGCCGCATCCGCTTTACGCTGTGCCGGTTTTTTCGCCTTCACCGGAATCTTTACACCTTCACTTAAGATCTCATTTGTCAGGAGGTCTGCTTCACTGCACGGAAACGGTGCATAAGCCTGATATCCAAATTTTTCTTCCACCGTCTTTGCAAACTCTTCTGTTACGGTATCTTCACCATGCACAACAAAGACGCGTTGTGGCGCCTCTTTAAACGCTCCCAGCCATTTTAAGAGCCCATTCATATCCGCATGACCACTAATTCCATGAAGGCTCTCAATTCTTGCCTTAACTTCAATCGGCTCACCGAACAGCTTCACATTCTTTTCGCCCTCGATCAGTCTGCGTCCTAAAGTGCCCATTGCCTGATACCCAACAAAAAGAATCGTACACTCTTCTCTCCACAAATTATGCTTCAGATGGTGACGGATACGACCAGCATCGCACATTCCAGAAGCTGAGATGATCACCTTTGGTTTCTCGATAAAATTGATCATCTTAGAATCATCACTTGTTGTTGCAGTCTTAAGTCCATCAAATATAAGTGGATTAATCCCTGCATTAACAAGTGCAAGTGCATCCTCATCAAAACACTCTCTCATATTTTTTGTAAATATCTTCGTTGCCTCAATTGCAAGCGGACTGTCCAGATATACTTCGAAATTCTGATATTCTTTTAATAATTCCTTTTCTTTGATCTCACGTATAAAATAGAGGAGTTCCTGAGTTCTGCCCACAGCAAAGGAAGGAATAACAACATTTCCCCCTTTATCAAATGTCTCTTTCAGGATTCTTGTAAAATCTCCCAGATAATCCGGTTTTTCCTGCGTATGCAGCCGGTTGCCATACGTAGACTCCATCACAATATAGTCCGCACTCTCTGTATAAGCCGGGTCTTTAATAATCGGCTGATCCAGATTTCCAATATCTCCGGAAAATACAATCTTCTTTGTCACTCCGTCTTCTGTTGCCCAGACTTCAATACTTGCTGATCCAAGCAGATGTCCTACATCTGTAAACCGGATCTGGATTCCCTCACAGATTGTAATGCGCTCCCCATACTGACAAGGCACAAGCAATTCAATCGCATTAAGTGCATCCTGCATCTCATAAACCGGTTCATACTCCGGCTTTCCTGCTCTCCTGCCTTTTCGATTCCTCCACTCTGCCTCAAATTCCTGAATATGCGCACTGTCACGAAGCATGATATCACACAAATCCGCTGTCGCATAGGTAGTGAAAATCTGCCCTTTAAACCCATCCTTTGCAAGCTTTGGCAACATTCCGGAATGATCAATATGTGCATGTGTGAGGAATACATAATCCACTTCTGTTGCACTGATCGGAAGTCCCGGATTCTCATACAAATCCGGCCCCTGTTCCATACCGCAGTCAACCAAAACATTCTTTCCTGCTACTTGCAGAAAATGACAGCTTCCCGTAACCTCATGGGCTGCACCTACAAATGTTAATTTCATACATCCTCAACCCTTTCTGTCCTGTATCTTTTCTTTTTAAGCTTCAGATACTTTTTCTTTTATTTTAACACCATACGGGAAATTGTACATCTTTCTTTTTATTAAATTTTTGTAACTGCTATTCATACCGGACCATTTCCATCCGAAGTCTGTGCATAATTTTCTTTTCCAGTCTTGATATATAAGACTGAGAGATTCCAAGTTGATCCGCAACCTCCTTCTGCGTCATTTCTTTTCCCTCCGGATGATCCAGTCCAAACCTCATACGAACGATTAATTTCTCTCTTCCTGACAGTTTATTCAAGGCACGAAACAGAATCTTTCTTTCTGCCTCATCCTCCAGATCCCGATAAATTGTATCCTCTTCTGTCCCAAGAATATCAGATAGAAGCAGTTCATTTCCATCCCAATCTACATTTAAAGGTTCGTCAATGGAAACTTCCATCTTCGTCTTACTGTTTCGTCTCAAATACATCAAAATCTCATTCTCAATACAACGTGAAGCATATGTTGCCAGTTTAATTTTCTTTGATGGATTAAATGTATTGATTGCTTTGATCAGACCGATGGTACCAATAGAAATCAAATCTTCTACACCTACTCCTGTATTATCAAACTTCTTTGCTATATAAACAACCAGACGCAAATTATGTTCAATCAGTATCTTTCTCGCCTTTTCATCTCGATCTGTTCCAAGCCACCTTACCACCTCACGTTCTTTTTCATTTTCCAATGGTGGAGGAAGAACCTCACTGCCTCCTATGTAATGAATCTCCTGTTGACCACCAAATAAAATCGTCCTGACATTTGGTACAATCCTTAATTTAAATTTCTCCGGCACAGCCACTTTAACCATCATATAAATTCCTCCTGGTTTCTTTCTTACATCTTCTGTTGCGGCACAGTTTTTCATTCACAGCATCTGCACCTTACAGTTCAATATCAATTGATAATCTTCCTCCCCACTGATCGGTGATTCGCTCACACCGATCAACGGAAATTCTATCCATTCTTTTTCATTTATTTCCACACACATTTTCCTGATCCGGAAAATTTTCATAATGCCACTACCATGAACACTTCGATATGGAATATACCTGAATTCCATTGCTTCTTTCATTACCTGATGATAAAAATTACAATCCAGTACATGCACCCCTTCACCACTGAGTGGATCTGTCAGGCAGTTTCCCGTATCCCTCAATGCATGAACCTTATAACTATCTGTTTCTGTAAATAAAATCACTTCACAGCACCGTTCCTGCTCTATCTTAAGAACTTTCAAGAACTTCCAGGCCATCAGAATCCCCTGTGAGCTAAGCACCGCAATCCCATAAAACAGACTGATATAATGCAGATAAGGACGAAACATCATCAACGTGCCCCCCAGGAACATTCCAAAAAGGTAAAGCAATCCCATTCCTTTGAGTATCTGGAGCATACATTGTTTCCTATTTTTTAACCAAAGCATACAAAATGGAATCACCAGATAAAAGGCTATGTTTTTCATCCAGGCGGGAACAGATACAACCAGCATCAGACATGTCAACACACTTCCAAGGAATGCTCCGGATAAAACTCCTTTAAAACTATATTTTCCACCCGTAATCCGTTCTGTCACGAAAAGTAACAGGCTATCCATCATGAAATTTTCCAGAAAAAAAAGATCTATGTACAACTCATAGTGCATCTTCCACCTTCCTTTTCATTTCGAGTCATCCTCGATGTCATATAGAATTATAAAATTTGCTCTTTGGAAATTTTGTCAGATACTGACAGTAAAACAGAAAGAAAATAGAAGAATTTCTGACATCCTTCGACATAAAAGAAAAACGGCCTGATACTTCAGACCGTTTCATCATTTTTTCAATTCAATTATTTCTTAAAGAAATCCGGAATCTTAATAGACTGTTCTCTTACTCCACCAGTTGTTGATCTTGGCTGCAGTGTTGGCATTGTTCCACCCTGCGGTCTTACTGTTGATGTCTGAGCTGTTCTTTGTGCTGTATAGTCATAAGATGGTCTTACATGACTTTCTACACCATTCGGAAGGATAGAACTTGTCTTCTGCTGTCCTTCCAGTCTTGCTTTCAGCTTGGATGCACTTCCGCCTACATTATGTAAGCCCGTAGCAATAACTGTGATTGTACATTCATCAGACTTTGTATCATCATACATAGCACCGAAGATGATACTTGCACTTTCGCCTGCAAGCTCCTGTACATAATCAGCTGCATCAGAAGCATCCATAAGTGTAATGTCTCCAGATACATTAACGATAACATTAGATGCACCTGTGATTGTTGTCTCAAGCAGTGGACTGGCAACAGCCTGTTTAACTGCTTCGAGTGCCTTGTCATCTCCGCGTCCTGCACCAATACCGATATGTGCAATACCTTTATCCTTCATAACTGTCTGGATATCAGCAAAGTCAAGGTTGATCAGAGATGGTACATTGATCAGGTCTGTGATACCCTGAATACCCTGCTGAAGAACCTCGTCAGCCTTTTTCAAAGCTTCCGGCATAGTAGTACGTCTGTCTACAACTTCAAGCAGTTTGTCATTCGGGATAACGATGATTGTATCAACGTTCTCCTTTAATTTATCAATACCATTGATTGCATTCTGCATTCTTGTCTTGGATTCGAAACGGAAAGGCTTTGTGACAACTCCTACTGTCAGAGCGCCCTGCTCTTTCGCAATTCTTGCGATAACCGGAGCAGCACCTGTTCCAGTTCCGCCTCCCATACCGCAGGTAACAAATACCATGTCTGCACCTTTTAATGCAGCCTGGATCTCCTCAGCGCTTTCTTCTGCTGCCTTCTCTCCCATCTCAGGCTGTGCACCAGCACCAAGTCCTTTTGTCAGTTTTTCACCGATCTGCATAAGTGTCGGTGCTTTACACAGCTGTAATGCCTGTTTATCTGTATTCACAGCTATGAATTCTACGCCTGCAATCTGTTCGTCGATCATTCGGTTCACGGCATTGTTACCGCCTCCGCCGACTCCGACAACAATAATTCTTGCAGCCGCTTCAGATTCGTTGGTTTTAATTTCTAACAAGAGTAGTTCCTCCTTTGTCGTCTTATTAATTCTTATATACATCCCTTATTTTAATTGAACGATACAATTCAATAAGTATATAATAAAGTCTTTTCCGTAAATAATCAATAGATTTTTTCTTATTTTTGGTTTTTTTCCAACAATTCAGCTTCAAGACTGCGGTGTAAAGTTAATTGATGCTGAATCTGCTTCATAATTCTCAAGATGAAGTACCCCCGCCTGATCCGGATACTGTTCCTTCAGCTTCTCAAGAATCGGTTTGATCTGTGCAATTCTGATCTCATATTCTTTATTCCCAATTAAAACTTCTACTGATCCAAAATATAATACCACACTCTGTTCATTGGCATATACCAGTTTATCCGGTGTAAGTGAATATTTCACCAGATACTTTGAAGCCTCTGCGATCAAAGTGAATGCACTGTCATCTTCCACCGGAATCTTTTTTCCGATCTCTACTTTCGATGCATCGAAAGAAAGTCCTTCCACATAAGGTACTCCTGTAAAAGTTTTCTTGCTTTCAAAAAGTGCTGTCCCCTTCCGGTCAAAATATAAATTTGTATCATTGAAAGAAACATAACCGGATTTTCCTTTCTCTTTCACATGCGCAACAAGCGTCCATGGATTTTCAAATGTCAATTTCATTTCTTCCACAACGGACGGAACTTCTGCATCTGTATAATTATATTTCCAGAATAAATACACCGTATTCATGGAGAGTTTATCTTTCTCGAGCCAGCTGATGATTGAATTCTCTCCGTAATATTCATTTCCCTTCACCTTTATACTGCGTGTCTGAAAGAGTAAAACAAATACTACAAGCAACAGTAATATTACAATAAAGCGGAACATCCCTCTCTTCTTTTTCTTCTTTTTTTTCATTGATCAGATTCCTTCCTCTGTTCATGTTTTCCATACCCGGACTCCATCTGTATGAAATACAGGCAACTCTATTGTACCAAACGTGATATGCTAAGGACAAGCCCCATTTCCAAAAGCAGAAAAACAACTGACGTTCCACCATAACTGATAAACGGAAGTGTAATTCCTGTATTCGGTATAGAATTTGTGACGACAGCAATATTCAATATTACCTGAATCATCATATGTGCCATGGCTCCCACTGCAATCAACGCGCCAAAAAGATCCGGTGCGTGTGTTGCAATCACAAAAAATCTCCAGATTAAAATCAGAAACAGTACAATGATAGTCCCCGCACCAACAAGCCCTAATTCTTCACAGACAATAGAAAAAATCATATCATTCTGTGCTTCCGGCAGGAATCCCAGTTTTTGTACACTGTTTCCCAGCCCCCGGCCAAACATTCCTCCACTTCCAATTGCATAAAGTCCTTGCAATGTCTGATATCCTTTTTCATACTTCTCCGGATTGCGCCAGATTGCAAGTCGCTCCAGCCGATAGCTTTCCAAGGCGAGGAAAATTCCCAAAAATCCAACTCCTGATACGGCCATCCATATAAACTGTGCATATCTTGGACTTGCAACAAAAATCAATGTAACTGCGATTCCGAGGATAATGATTGCTGTACTCAGATTACTTGCCCCTACCAGACCGACAACCGGCAGGATTGAAAGCATCATTCCGGACATTATCCGAAGTTTGGATATTTTTTTCACATTTCGGTTGATCAGCCAGGCCAGAAACAAGATCACTGCTACTTTAGAAAATTCTGAAGGCTGAAAAGAAAACGGACCCAAAGACAACCATCTTTTGGATCCGTTATATTCTTTTCCGAATGCCATGACAGCAATGGATAAACCGATTGCAGCCAAATATCCTGGCACAGCAAGTGGAATCCATCTGTGATAATCAATTCCTGCGATCCATAGCATTCCTGCCATTCCAAGAACTGTAGCCAGTCCCTGCTTTTTCAGATAATAATAAGAATCATGAAACTTCACCCTGCCGTTATATGCACTTGTACTGGTCAGAAGGATCAGACCAACCAGTACGAGAATCAGCACCGTCACAAGCAGTGTATCATCATACGTGTGCTTCTTTGCAGGACGCTTCAATACAGTTCACCCTTTACAAATTATTTACAAGCTCTTTAAACTTATCCCCACGTTCTTCATAATTCTTAAACATTCCCCAACTTGCACATGCAGGAGAAAGGAGTACTGCATCTCCCGGTTTTGCATTCTCTACACATTTTGCAAATGCTTCCTCAAATGTATCCGCCATCACAATTTCTTCAAATCCATGTGCTCTGGCTGTCTCTGCGATCTTGTCGCGTGTCGCACCAAGAAGTACTAATTTCTTTACTTTTCCATCAAAGGAATCGATCCATTCATCATAAGCAGAATCCTTATCATAACCTCCACCAATCAGAACTGTCGGACGATTCATCGCCTGAATCCCCTTAATAGCTGCATCTGGGTTTGTTCCCTTGGAATCATTGTAATATACAACTCCATTCTTTTCTGCCACATATTCAATACGATGTTCGACCCCCTGGAACTCTTTCAGCGTTCTGCGGATCACATCTACCGGAACCCCATATGCTGCTGCCATTCCGGTTGCTGCCATCGCATTCTCATGATTGTGCGTTCCAAGAATATTCAATTCATCTACATGGCATACCGGTGTCTTCTCTCCGTTCATTGCAAGAACGATCTGACCGTTTTCCAGATAGATTCCTTCTTCTAATATACGCTGACTGCTGAAATATAGAACCTTTGACTTTACATTTTCTCCAAATACCCTTGTCACATCATCTTCGTAATTCAGAACACAAGTATCTTTCTCTGTCTGATTCTTCGCAATATTTTCCTTTGCCTCTATGTATGCTTCCATCGTATGATGACGATTCAGATGATCCGGAGTAATATTCAGGATCGCGCTGACTCTCGGACGGAATGTCTGAATTGTTTCTAGCTGAAAGCTGCTCATCTCAGCAACAATTACAGAATCCTCTCTTGTCTGGAGTGCAATACTTGTATATGGATTACCGATATTTCCTACCACAAAGCTGCTCTGCGCATAGTTTTTCATAATTTCTCCAAGCAGGGAAGTGGTCGTTGTCTTTCCGTTCGTTCCAGTAATTGCAAGAACATCACCTTTTCCAAAGGCATATGCAAGCTCGATCTCGCCCCAGATTGGAAGTCCTTTCTCACGCATCTCATTTACGATTGGAAGATCTGTCGGAACACCCGGACTCATTACAACAAGAGAAAGTTTATCAAGAAGTTCTCCTTTCCTGTCTCCCTCAAGTGTTCCAAGGATGATTTCCAGTGACTCACTGTCCCCGCCTTCAATCTTTGCACGGATCTCTTCCGGATTCAGCTTATCGTTACCATCATACAATACGACCTTTGCTTCTTCTTTCAAAAGGAGCGCACATGCTGCCTCTCCACTGATTCCAGAACCAAATACTAATACGTTTTTATCTTTTACAATCATTCTTCTATACCCCCATAAGAGCGATCAGGCAAAGAATTGCCGTCACGATAGAAAATACTGCTACTACCCGTGTCTCTGACCATCCACAAAGCTCGAAATGGTGATGGATCGGTGCCATCTTAAAGAGACGCTTTCCTCCCGTCTTTTTGAAATATGTTACCTGCAGAATAACTGAAATAACTTCTACAAGATAAATAAATCCAACAATAATGATATAAAGTGGCATCTGCATCATATATGCTGTTCCTGCAACAAACCCACCTAATGCAAGAGAACCTGTATCTCCCATGAACACACTGGCCGGATACACATTAAAAAGAAGGAATCCCATCAATGCACCGACAACTGCGCAAGTGATCGGCTCAATCCCACTCTTCGTTCCTATTGCTACAACTGTGAAAAAAGTTGCCACCAAAACGGTTACGCTTGATGCAAGACCATCCAGTCCGTCCGTAAAGTTTGTTCCATTAACTGTACCAATCACTGCAAAGAAAAGAACCGGAATTGCAAGCCATCCAAGATTCAATTCATAACCGCCGGAGAATGGAACGATCATTGTAAGCGGAATCTTCGCTACTTTTACGATATAAAATGCAAAAATTGCTGTCACTACAATCTGGAGTGCCATCTTCTGCATTGGAAAAAGTCCGTCTGAACGTTTCATGACAACCTTAAGATAATCATCCAGAAATCCAATCAGTCCGAATCCTACTGTAAGGAAAAGTACCGGGATGATCTTTGGATAGTCCTTCACATAAAACAGGGACGTAATCACGACAGCTGCCAGAATGATAATACCTCCCATTGTCGGTGTTCCTGCCTTCTTCAAATGAGACTGTACACCCTCCACACGCTCCGTCTGTCCCATCTTTAACCTTCTCAGGAAAGGAATGACTACCGGTCCAAGCACAAGGCTTATAACAAATGCAATCAATACCGGAATTACTACATGACTGTTCATATATACACCTCTTCATTTCTTTTGTTTTACACAGAGAATCCTTCTTATGTACTTTTCTGTCATCGGATCCTCAAAATGCACTTTACAGTATACTCCATTGGTCAGTTTTTTTCAATCCCGAGATACGGAAGTACATTGTCATAGATGCTGCGCAAAACCGGAGCTGCAATCGTTCCTCCGTAATAAATCCCCTGTGGGTTACGGATCACTACAATTCCAAGAACCTGCGGATCTTCCGCCGGTGCAAACCCTATAAATGATGAAATATACTTGTTTGCGCTTCTTGGAAGAGTCTGTGATGTTGCAGTCTTGCCTCCGATCGAATATCCTTCAATGTATCCATTTTTACCAGATCCTTCTTCTACCACACTCTTCAAAAGTATTCTCATCGTCTCCGATGTTTTTTCAGATACAATCCCATTCTTCTTTTTGTATTTCAGCTTTCGTATCTCTGTTCCGTCTTTTTCAAGAACTGCCACTCCAAAATGCGGTGTCACCCGGTATCCCCCATTAACCAGCGAACTTACTGTTGTTGCCATTTGAACCGGTGTTACCTGAAATGACTGTCCAAATGAAATCGTTGCCAATTCCACAAGACCAATATCTTCTACGTTATGCATAATTGTTCCCGCTTCACCCGGAAGATCAATATTCGTCAGACTAAGTAATCCAAACTGTTTAAAATAAGCATAAAATTTCTCTGCTCCAAGCCGAAGACCAATATCAATAAATACCGGATTACAGGAATTCTGTATTCCCTGGATAAACGTTTCCTGTCCATGTCCACCAACCTTATGACACCGGATTTTTCTGTCTTCTACAATCCGGTATCCCGGACAGGAAAATGTATCCGACAAAGAAACGACACCTTCTTCAAGACATGCTGATGCTGTAATGATTTTAAACGTTGATCCCGGCTCATATGTGTCATTAATACAGGAATTTCGCCACATCTGATTTAACATCTCCTGAGCCTGTTCATCCGTCTGTTCTGTATTTTCATCCACATCAATCAATTCAAAAGGGGTATTCAGATTAAATTCCGGTGTATTTACCATTGCAAATATCTCTCCGTCCTGCGGATTCATAAGCAATACAGATACACTATCCGCCTGTTTTTCCTCCTGAACCTTTTTTGCTGCCTGTTCACAGTACTTCTGAATATTATGATCCAGACTAATCTGAAGCGTGTTCCCGGCCACAGGTTCAATCCTGTCTTCTGCTACTTTCTCAAGTTCGACTCCTCTCGCATCCGTCACTGTAAGAATGGTTCCATCGGTTCCTTTTAATACCTCTTCATATTTTACTTCAAGTCCGATGATTCCCTGGTTGTCCCCACCTGTAAATCCAAGAACTCTGGATGCAAATGTATCATAAGGATAATATCTTTTAAAATCCTCATCTACTTTTACTCCTGCAAGATCCAGATTACGGATTCTATCCCCCGTTTCTTTTTCCACATTTGTTTTAATTTTTTCCATCGAAGACACTTTTTCTACTTTTTTCCGGATGTTTTCTTCCTCTTCCCCAAGTTCCTGACAGAGAGCTGCGATCACCTGCTCCGGATCTTTCATCTGATTATGGATCACGGAAATTGTGCATACCGTCCTGTTCGTTGCCAGGACAACTCCATTTCTGTCAACAATCTCTCCTCTTGCCGCTTTGATTTTTCTTTCTCGCTCATGAAGATCTTTCGCCAGCTTCTGATAATGTGCAGCATCAAAAATCATCAGATAAACAAGTCTTCCGAAAAGAGCCGAAATCAAAAGAACTGCGCAGAAAAAAACAACTATTGTTTTTTTTCGGTTATATGTTTTATTTTTCACAAAAAATAACTCCGAGAAAGACATTTCTACAATGTATTATGTCTTTTTCGGAGTTATTCCTGTTTGCCTGTCTGCTATAAAACTTAATCTATATTGGATGATGTTGCCCAGCTGTCCAAATCCGGCTTATAATTTTCATCAACATATGAGCCGTCTTCATTACTGTAATCATCTGTATAGTCCTGATCATAATCAGAATACTCTGTATCTTCAAAGCTCTGACCGCTCTGCTGTGTCTGACTTTCCCCTGTCTCTTCTATGGTTGTGATACCAAGATATGGAAATGCTTCTGACATGATATTCTTCGCAAGTTCAAGAACCAATGAACTATTATCCTGTGCATCCACATTTGCTTCATCAATTACCACATAGATAACAACTTCCGGATTCTCCTGTGGAGCATATCCGATATAAGAAAGAAGATATTTCCCATCTTTACGTGGAAGTTTCTGCGCCGTACCGGTCTTCGCTCCGATATCATATCCTTCCACCTGGGCTCTCTTACCTGTACCATACTGCATTACCGCCTGTAAATATGTTTTTACTAATTCAGATGTTTCTGTCGAAACTGTCTTACGGAGCAATACGGGATTCTTCGTTTCAATCACATTTCCATTCTCATCCTGGATCTGCTTTACAACATGCGGTTCATAATAATACCCACCATTGATCAGAGAACTGAACCCTGCTGCCAGCTGAGTCATTGTCACATTAAAGTTCTGTCCGAAAGCATTCGTTGCAAGATCAACCGGTGTCATCGTGTCAGCTGTATACAGAAGACTTGCTGTTGATGCTTCTGCCGGAAGATCAATTCCCGTATATTCTCCAAAACCAAAAATATGCTGATATCTGATAAAATTATCAATTCCGATTTTCTCAGCCATTTCCATCAATGCAACGTTACAAGAATTGGCAATCGCATCCATTGTGCTTTCTGTTCCATGTCCAGAACGAAGATGACATCCGATATCATTATCTCCCACATGAAGATAACCACCACAATAATAAGATTCATCTCCGGTAAGAGTTCCTGTCTCCAATCCAGCTGCAACAGTGAACGGTTTCATCGTAGACCCCGGTTCAAACGCATCACTGACACAGAAGTTTCTCCAGATACTACTCAATAGGTTCAATCGATCCTTCTCATCTATCGCATTCCATTTTTCTTCGGAATAAATACTGGACAGATCTCTTGGTTTGTTCAAATCAAAATTAGGGTAAGAGGCCTCAGCCAGAATCTCTCCGGTATTCGGATTCATGATCATAACCGCTGTATTCTTGCTCCCGGTCACTCCACTTCCTTCTTCTCCGGCATGTTCTTCATTGAACTGTTGAATGTATTTTTCCACAATACTCTGTAAGGTAATATCAATCGTTGTAATAACATTATTCCCATTCTTTGCTGCTTTTACATTCTGTTCGACTGTATCATCTTCATCCAGATAACCATACTCTCTGCCATCTGTCCCCGTCATAACATCATTATAAGCACTCTCAATTCCAATTGCTCCTATATTTCCGGAATAAGTAAAACCTATCACATCACTTGCCAGCGTATTGTATGGGTATGTTCTGTTATAATCATCCTCCAGCCAGATTCCCTTTACATTTGGATAATTCTTAGTATCATTCTTTATCTCATTATATTTCTGAGCCGTCTCGTAATCGATTCCTTTTTTCAATATAACATATCTGCTATTAGGTTTTTCTTCTACAATCTCTCGTACCGTCTTTTCACTGATTCCGAAACATTTATTCAATACTTTAATCGTAGGATCTATATATTCTTCTTTATCTGTCATTACAACAACATCAAGAATTACATTATAAACCCTTTCACTTGTCGCTATCTTTGTACCGTTTCTATCCAGAATATCTCCACGTTTATATGGAATTGTCTTACTGTCATAAATTTTCTGATTCAGTACAAGCTTTGTATACTTGCTTCCCTTCGTAACATTAATGTATGTAATTCTTCCTACAAGAACAAGAAAAGCCAGTATAACTGCTATAAACAGCAGTACCAGCTTTCTCTGCATTCTTACCGGGAATTTTTTAGTCAGAAATTGAAATCTGTTCTTCCTTCTTTTTCTTCCTGCCATCTTCCATTATTCCTTATTTTTCACATCCTTGGATTGCGCTAAAACGCCATCTTCCGGGATGTTATCATACTGTTTTACATAGTCACTTGTCGGGCTTTGATAATGAATCACTTTGCCCTGAGACTCATAAACCATTCCCATCTCGTTCATTGCCTTTTCACGAACAGTCTCAAGATTAACAGAATCTTCTGCTGCCTGATGTGCAGTATCATTTGATTCCTTCAGATCCGTCAGTTCCTGCTGCAGCGCTGTGATCTGATCTGCACGATTCAAAACATCTGCCTGTAAGCGTAAATACATAACACAAATAAAAACTGCACAGACTGCCGCCACAATTAGAAAAGTCGCATATGCCGGACTGATCCGCTGCGCACGATGCCGGTTTTTAATCACCTGACGGCTTGTTCTTTTTTTCTTCGGCTTACGAACTGTCCCATTTCCAGACGGTAAAGCTTCTGGCTGACGCACGGCACTACCGTACACATAGAAGTGGTTCCAGTCTGCTGCTGGTCTATTCTGCTGTCTGCGACCTGTGTTTCTCGCCATCGCTTTCCTGTCCTTTCTCTGGATTCTTGTTCCGCCGGGCTCTCCCCTTCCCGGAGGAACGTTTCGTTTATACTCTAAATACTCCCTGTGATATCAAATTATGCACGTTCAAAGATTCTAAGCTTTGCACTCTTTGATCTGCTGTTTACCGTCAGCTCCTCTTCTGACGGAAGGATTGGCTTCCTGGTGATCACTTTCCCTTTGGATACATTTCCACATACACAAACCGGAAAATGACTTGGACAAATGCACGGATTCTCATTCTTACGGAAAGAACTCTTCACAATTCTGTCTTCAAGCGAATGAAATGTAATAATGCAAAGTCTTCCTCCTGGATTCAACAGATCGATCATATCATCTAATGTATCCCGCAAAACATCAAGCTCATGATTCAATTCAATTCGAAGAGCCTGAAATGTACGTTTTGACGGATGTCCTGACGTCTTCTGAATCTTCATCGGTATTGCATGACTGATAATCTCATTCAATTGTCCTGTTGTCTCAATCGGACCTTTTGTGCGTTCTGCAACAATGTGCTTCGCGATATTTTTAGCAAATCTGTCCTCGCCATAATCACGAATCACACGATAAAGTTCCGATTCACTATAGTCGTTGACAATGTCTCTGGCTGTCATCTTCTGACGCTGATCCATACGCATATCAAGAGGTGCGTCAACCCGATATGAAAATCCCCTCTCAGCTGTATCCAACTGATAAGAAGAAACTCCAAGATCTACTGTGATTCCATCTACTTTGTCAATTCCTATCTCATGAAGCCGCGGTTTCATATCACAATAATTGCTCCGGATTATTGTGACCTTCTCCCCGAAACCTTCCAGGCGTTTTCCTGCTGCTTTAATCGCATCAGCGTCCTGGTCTATACCTATTAATCTCCCCTGCTCGCCAAGCTTTGTACAGACTTCATATGCATGTCCGCCTCCACCCAACGTGGCATCTACATAGATGCCATCCGGTTTTACGTTCAAACCGTCTACTGTCTCATGCAACAGCACTGAAACGTGCTCGAATGCCATAGACTCCTCCTTCTGACTGCCTCACTTGGCGGTCTTTGTTGTCATCAGATGCGAATTCCGATCGCTTCCATACGTTCTGCAATCGCATCCAGATCTTCCTCGCTGATCTGGTTTTTCTCTTCCCAGAGTGCCTTGTCCCAGATCTCAACACGATCCTGGACTCCGACCAGAACTACTTCCTTCTCCAGATGTGCATTCTTTCTAAGTGACGGTGGGACAAGAACTCTCCCCTGCTTGTCGAAACTGCCCTCAGACGCACTTCCAAAAAAATAGCGTTTAAAGATTCTGGCATCCTTATTCATTCGTGGTAAGCTTTCGAGTTCGGCTACGAATTTATTCCATTCTTCCTGAGAATAGACAAATAGACAGCCTTCTAATCCGTTACAGATCACGAAGCTGTCACCAAGATCTTCCCTTAACTTTGCCGGGATGATCAGTCTGCCTTTTTCGTCTATGTTATGGTTAAACTCTCCTAATAACATCCGAAACCCTTTCTCTGGAATCTATGGAAATCTTCATGTCCACTAAAGGTATCACTACCGTAATCCTTTTGTTTCCACTTTCTCTCCATAATGCACCACATTCTACCACTTCTCACCACTTAGTTCCATTGTAAACCACACGTCCACCTTTTTCAAGTCCTTTTTATGAACTTTTTCGTTTCTTTTCAGAGTTAACGTTACTGTTCACTTCCTGTTTTGGTTGCAAGAAACACAAAAAGAGGTTGCCGCTTTAACAATGATATGCCACCTTCCTATAGGATAACGAAATATAAAAATCCTATAACCGGAGGACGTATCACTTAATACGACAACCTCTTTTTATTGCACTATATGTAATTATAACAACCTTATTCTGCTGAAAGTGTACTCAGATAATCCTTAACAGAGTCATAATTCACTTCTGCAACTGCACGTTCCTGATTGGAAGAATGCAGATCATATGCTGAATATCCGAACCAGCCAACAATTGCAAGTACAATTACTCCCGCTACACATCTTTTTACATTGCGCACAATTTTCTCTTTACGCATTGTCTTCTTTCGGTCCGCCTTTTCCTTCTTATAACGATCCACCTTCGCCTGACTCATCTCTTGCCTGCTCCCTTCCTATTAGGTCTTTAGCAATTATTTTACCACAGCACATCTTAAAGTACAACAATAATTCCACCATCATTCGCATACATACTACTAATTCCTGCTGTATCTACAATAAAGGAATCTTTCACCTTTACTTTCTCCAAAATCAATTTTCTGACGGCCTCTGCACGTTCCGGACAGTTGCAATGTGCAATTGCAAGAATCTTCTCCTCCGGTTTTACAGCGTCCTTCGCGACATGCTCTGCCATCTTCGCCAAAGCTTTCTTCATTCCTCTGCTCTTATCCAACTGACAGATTGTTCCCTCTGGGGTAGAACCCATAACAGGCTTGATATTCAATGCGCTGACTACCAGAGATTTCAGTCCTGTCAGTCGTCCATTCTTACGAAGTGTATCAAGATTCTCAAGAACAAAGTACGTATGCTGTTCTTCAATATAAGCTTCTACCGTTTCAACTACCTGTTCAAAATCCATTCCGGCTTCTTCACATTCCTGAATCTTTCGTCCGATCAACGTCTCTCCGACAGATGCTGAACGAGAGTTAAATACATGGATCTTTTCTTCTCCGCCCTCTTCTTTATAAAGTTTCTCTCCAAGAAGTGCACTGTTATAAGATCCGCTCAATTCCCCTGACAAAGTAACTGCATAGACTCTGTCAACATCACATTTGTATAATTCCATATAACGCTCCGGGGATGGACAGGATGACTTCGGACATTCCTCGCTTGCAGCCACTCTTTTTAAAAAATCAGCCTGATCAAATGTCTCGTCATCCGGAATGTGAAAGCCATCCACTTCCATGCTAAGAGAAGCCGTCTTAAAAATTCCACTCTCCTTCATCTGTGGAGTCAGCTCTCCACAACTATCTACGATCACTCTGTAACTCATAACTTATATCCTCCCATGCTCTATCGCATATTTTTCCATCCCACTTTACGTGGTTTTCAATACTACATATTAATATAGCATACTTTCAATAAGTTGAAAAGAGCTGTTTTTAAAAAGCTCACTTACGTTTCCCAATTAGAAATGGAAGATATCGATCATATACATACATGATTGGTAAATTAGCGGCAATTATCAAAATAAATATTAAAATTTCCCCATATACATTTGCTGTCAACAACGGTATGATATTGAAAAATTTTATTGAACACAAATTCCACACTATTCTAAACATAATCATGTGTGTCCCCATCATTGTCATTGTATTTTGTCCTATAAACACAAGTAATTTAGATTTTATATTCTTCGATAAACCAATGACCCAATAGGCTCCAATCAGACCACCAATCAAACACAAAATTGGATTTCTCACTCTACTACACCAAAAATCAATTTGCTCATTAAGCATTGCTATTACATAGGTCAGGGTACCTGAAAGAATAATCACATCCCATCGCTTATTTACATCACTTTTATAGTAATCTTTTAAGTAATACCCCACTAGCATAAAAGTAAATGCAATCACACCACGCACAAAAACATTTATCCAGTGTGTTGAAAATGGATAATACAGAGGTATAATAAGAAATGGGATCCATACAATATACTTATATATACTTCGATAATATTTCAAGAAAAAGTATAAAAATATTTCTCCTATAAATAGTGCCGATATAAACCAATTTGCACCGACATTGCAATGAAGCGTTAACGTATTTTTCAAAACTTCCGCAATAGAAGAAATCTGTATTTTCGAAGATATAACCGTCTCATATAAACCTGCTGTAATATCAAGAAACAAGTACGGGACTAACAACGCCTTCACCTTTTTAATTAAGAAATCAAAAAAAGAAAGATCATGAAATGTTTTTTCTGAAAATAAGATTCCTGAAAGAATAAAAAACAGTGGCATGTGAAACGCATAAATAAAGATTAATGTTTGAGAGTTTTCTATTCCTTGAGAATCTCTATAAAATTGATTTACATGTCCAAGAACAACAAAAAGGATTCCTATTGCTCTGGCAATATCTATATACGTTAATCGTTGCTTAATATCCATTTCCCCCATAATATATCTCTCTTCCTTATTTCAATCGAATCTTCGAAGATATCCCAAGCGCAATTCCCATCTCAGCCAGCAAAATCACAATCGCCGTACCTCCGTAACTGATAAACGGAAGGGTAACACCTGTTGTCGGCAGCATTCCTGTTACAACTCCTATATTCAAAGTAACCTGCAAAGCGATATGTGCAAAAATACCTGTTGCAATCAACGCACCATACAAGTCCGGAGCATTTCTCGCTATGAATAGTAGTCTATAAAGCATAAAAGCAAACAAGCACAAAATAATAATTGCGCCAAACACTCCAAGCTCTTCACAGATAACTGCAAGGATCATATCATTCTGAGCCTCTGGTATTGCATGTAATTTCTGCGTACTATTCCCAAGACCCTTTCCAAAAAATCCCCCCGAACCAATTGCATATAGCCCCTGTAAGAACTGATAACTATCTGTATCAGCATTCGCCTCCGGATTCAGCCATGCAATGATTCGGCGCATACGAAAGTTATCACTTTCCGCAAGTGTATATTTCAAGAGAATAATCCCAATAATTCCCACGATTCCTACTGCAATTACTCCAGCAACAAATGGTTTTGTCTTCGGATGTACAACAAAAATTAAAATGCATGTAATTGCAAACACAATAATTGCTGTACTCAGATTATCCGTCAATAGAAAGACTCCCAGTGTTGCAACAAGGCCATAACCAAGCAGGATCTTAATTCCATCCCATTTTTTCGCCTTTTGCCCAAAGAGACAGATTTCATATGCTATAAATAGAATCACCGCAATCTTCGTAAACTCTGCCGGCTGCAGTGACAGTCTACCTGGAAGCCTGATCCACCTTCTTGCTCCATTTACTGTCTTGCCAAGTGGTGTCTGCACCAATGCCATCAAAAACATTGAAAACCAAAAAAATTCTTTTGCATACGCACCATACAGATGATAGTCAATCTTAGAAACGATAAACATTGCAATAAATCCGATAATACCGATAATCGCCTGTCTTGTAAAGAAAAACATATCATTATTATAATCATTCTGTGCACTGTAGGCACTACTGCTATAAAGCATTACAAGTCCAAAGCACATCAGAAAAATAATTACAAGAAGCAAATCATAATCATAATAAGGTTTTCCCTTTTCTCTTGTCCTTTTACGTTTTGTACTCGCAGACCTTTCCGCTATTTGCCGTTTCCCCTGTACCGCAGTCTGCTGAGAATATGGAGAACCTGACGTTCTCACAACCTTCTGTCTCTGCTCCATTGAGCTTCGATACTTCCTATAAGCATCACTCTCATAGTTTCTCATACATACTCCCTGTCTAAGCACCTGTATCAATTGCGTGGTTTTGCCCGACCTTCTTGAAACAAATGCTGTAAATACACGTTTTATTATTGAACACTCATCGCCGGATGAACCGGTTTTCCATGCTCAAAGAATCTGTCATACCATACGAGGAAGATATAAACTGTCCAGATCTTACGGCTGTTATCTGTCTTCTCATTCGTATTCTTTCCGTTCTTATGATCATCAAGCATCTTAAGCAGGAGCTTCGTATCAAAGAACTTCTTCGCTGCATCAGACTCAAACATCTCTTTTACAATATTATAATACTTCTCTTCCTTCAACCATACACGAATCGGAATTGGGAATCCCAGTTTCTTCTTCTCCGCTGTCTTACTTCTGATATGTCGCTCTGCCGCAGCACGCAATGCAACCTTCGTCTTTGGCGCACGTACTTTGTATTTTAACGGAAGTGTCTCGGCAAGTTCAAGTACTTCTCTGTCAAGGAACGGAACTCTGACTTCAAGAGAATTCGCCATTCCCATCTTGTCCCCCTTCATCAGAATATCATGAACTAACCACAGATGAAGATCTACATACTGCATCTTTGTTACAGGATCTTTTCCTTTCACACGTGCATACAATGGTTTTGTCACTTTTTGGATTCCCGGCTTACATCCTTTTTTCAAAATACGATTTGCCTCGCGTTCTGTAAAAATATTCGTCGCATTTGCGAAATATCTCTCTTCCAGTGTCTTTCCGTGACGCATAAGGAAACCTCTTCCCTTCATACCACGTGGCAGACAGCGTTCTGCAAACGCTCCCAGAAAGCGACGTAACGGCATCGGTATTTTATTGAAAGAAGTATGCTCCAAAGGTTCACAATATATGTTATATCCTCCAAACAATTCATCAGAACCTTCTCCCGAAAGAACTACCTTAACCTTCTTGGACGCTTCTGCACTTAGGAAATAAAGTGCGATTGCAGCCGGATCTGCAACCGGCTCATCCATATAATACTGAATATCCGAAAGCTTATCCCAATATTCTTCCGGTGAAATCACCTTAGCGTCATTCTTCATGTTAATGCTTGCTGCAAATTCCTTTGCATCCTGAATCTCACTGTACTTTCCTTCATCAAATCCAACTGTAAAAGTACGATCCACCTGTCCCAGATAAGTCAGATAACTGGAGTCCACACCACTGGAAAGGTAAGAAGCAACCTCTACATCACTGATTTTATGCTTCTCAACGGAATCCTTCATCACACGTTCTACATCATCCACCACTTCTTTGAAAGGCTTCTTACAATCTCCTGTGAAATGAGGTTCAAAATAACGTGTAATGTTCATTTTTCCATTTTCATATGTAAAGTAATGTCCTGGCTGTACACAGAACACTCCTTTAAAAAAGGTCTCATTCGTAGGAACAAACTGGAAAGAAAGATAGTTTCCAAGTGCCTCTTCATTGAACACCTTATCAAACTTCGGATGCTCCATAAATGCTTTGATTTCAGAAGCAAACATCAATGTACCATTCATATTCGCATAATACAGTGGTTTGATTCCGAAAATATCTCTCGCTACAAACAATCTTTTCTTCTTTGTATCCCAGATTGCAAAAGCATACATTCCGCGAAGACGGTCTACCAACTTCTCGCCCCACTCTTCGTATCCATGAATCAGTGTCTCTGAATCTGTATTCGATACAAACTCATGACCTGCCGCTTTCAGTTCTTCTCTCAGGTCCTGATAATTATAAATCTCTCCATTAAATACAAGAACCATGCTGCGATCCTCATTGTACAACGGCTGATCACCGACGGAAGAAAGATCTATGATACTCAGACGGCGAAATCCAAGTGCTGCATCTTCATCCACATACTTTCCCGCACTATCCGGTCCCCTGTGTACGATTGTATTCATCATATTAACAAGTACCTGTTCTCTGTCATCAACTTCTCCGACAAATCCTGCAAATCCACACATATGCCTTCTCCTTTTTTAATTACTGTCAACTGTATATTTGTTACTGTTCACACGTTGTGCGACCAGCAACGCATCTCGCCATTTTAAATCGCCTTTGGCGATGGGGCGAGATGCATTCAAGTCAAAACACACATCCTCCGTGTCAATCAGCAGAGTGATTGACACGGGAGTGAACTGTAACGTATATTTACACCCGACAATAAATTTCTTTTATTATAGCCTCTTTTACTCAGGGAAAAAAGTCCCTTTCATCAGAAAAACAGAAAAATACTGTGAGTATAACATCACAGTATCCCCATTGATCGTATATTTAATTGTTATGGTTTCCCCATCAACGCGTATATTATATCTGATTTATAGGGAAAAGTAAAGGGGGATTTTGGAGCAGTATCTACAAAAAATGTAAATCAGGGATTGCCGTCTGACAATCCCTTTCACAAAATAAGCACTTCATTTTCATTCAAATTCTGGGTTGATCGCATAGAAATTCTTACTGTCAAGATGTTCCTGTACAATTCTTAGACTTTCACCAAATCTCTGATAATGCACGATCTCTCTTTCTCTCAGAAAACGGATCGGATCACAGATTTCAGGATCTTTAACCAGCCGCAGGATATTATCATACGTAGTCCGCGCTTTTTGCTCTGGTGCGACCTCGTAAGAACAACATAGCTGGAAACCCTTGAAAATACGCCATTTTGCGTAGGACAAGCCTTTTCCTGCTACGATTGCATAAGAACAAAAACATAGAAAAATGAAGATGAAGCAAGCTATCCTACATAGTTCCAATGGTTTCAGCAACTAAGACGTTCAACAATGAGCGTCTATTTTTTTACCCAAAATGAAAGGAGAATCAAACATTATGAAAAAGATTATGAAGCGATTGCTTACAGGTGTACTTACCCTTGCAACCGTATTTACTGCATTACCTGTCACACAGGTTCATGCTGCGGATTCCGTCTATACTACTACGGACGGTAAAGCAGGAACAATCGTCAAGATTGACAATGGCGGTTCAGAGGTTTCCAGCTTTGAAGAAAGCATAATGAACGCTGACGGGCAGATTGCCTACTGTATTGATATAAACACAAATTTCCAATCGGGATATAAGAATCGTATCAATGCAACGGAGCGAATGAGCGACGACCAAATATCTGATGTGGCGTTGAATCTGGAATACGTCAAACAGTATGCAGAAAAGCACAGTCTTTCCAGCAAACAAGTCTATCTGTTGGAACAATGTGTTGTCTGGCGAAGATTGAGCGTTCACTTAGGCTGGGGGTACAACAATGTACGAGCTGCCTATGATGAAGTGTCAGAGAAAATCCAGTCAGAAGTCTATGAGAACGCAAAGGCTTTCGCTAAAGAAAATAAAGACCGTTACGATTGCGGTGGTTACATCTATGTTGGTGAAGGACAGGACTTAGGACAGTTCTGGGCGAAGTTAGCTGTCGGTGATGGCAAGATTCAGAAATCGTCCAGTAATACAGCGATTACAAAATCTAATGACTGCTATTCTTTATCTGGTGCGACTTATGGTGTCTATTCTGATAAAGGCTGCACGAAATCAGTTGCCACACTTATGACAGATGGCAACGGGAATACGGATACGGTGGAGTTGAGAGCTTCTACATACTATGTAAAAGAAATCGAAGCTCCAAAAGGATTCCAGTTAGATAACAACGTCTATACCCTTACGGTAAAGGCTGGTGAAACTTCCACATTGAAAGTCAGCGATACACCAAAAGTCACAGACACTTTGGTTGAGCTTTTCAAGATTGATATGGAAACAGGAAAAGCAACCGCACAGGGTAACGCTTCTTTAGAGGGTGCGGAGTTCGTCTGGAAGTATTATGACGGTTATTACACAAAAGATAATCTTTCATCAGAACCAACACGCACATGGACGACAAAGACAAAAGCGGAAAAAGGCAGCGATAACACTATCCACTATATCACAAGATTGGCAGATTCCTATAAGGTATCTGGTGACAGCTTCTATACACAAAACGGTACTATCTGTTTACCGCTTGGTACTATCACTGTAGAAGAAAAAGCTGCTCCAAACGGTTACTTGTTAGATGGTGCTTATATGCAAGCCGCTGGAAGTTCTGAACAGATAAAAGGCGTGTATGTGGCACAGATTACAGAAGATGGCGAACTTGCAGCATTAAGCGGCAGCAACCAGTATTCCGTATCGGACAAGATTATCCGTGGAGGTGTGAGAATCCAAAAGCGTGACCTTGAAACAAAAGACACAAAACCACAAGGCAGTGCAACATTGAAAGATACTGCCTTTGAAATCATTTCCTTAAATGATAATGCGGTATTGGTAGATGGCAAATTATGCAACAAAAATGAAACAGTCAAGACAATCCATACAGGCGTTGACGGTATCGCTACGACTGACGCTGATACACTTCCTTACGGTCACTATAAAATTTCAGAATCCAAAAATCCGACAGGATATTTGACAACTGGTGCGGTTGACTGTGAGTTTGACATTGTGAATGACGGTGAAATCATGGATTTAACAGATGAAGCACATTCCATCTACAACCAGATTATCCGTGGGGATATCGAGGGTGTGAAAATTGGTGACGGTACTCACAAGCGACTTACGAATGTTCCCTTTAGGATCACAAGCAAGACGACTGGTGAGAGCCATATCATTGTTACGGACGCAAACGGTCAATTCTCCACTTCTTCTGACTGGGTATCTCATAAACAGAATACCAACGCCGGAAAGACCAGTGAGGACGGTATCTGGTTTGGTACTTCCACACCAGACGACAGCAAAGGTGCATTGCTTTACGATACTTACACAATCGAAGAATTACGCTGCGATTCCAACAAAGGAATGACGCTGATTCCGGCGTTTGATGTAGTGGTGTCAAGAAATAAAGTAGTCGTGGACTTGGGTACACTCACAGATGAATATGAACCAGAAATCATTATCCATACGACTGCCACAGATAAGGTGACAGGTGGAAAATCAATCGTTGCCGGAAAGAGCGTGACTATCGTTGATACCGTCACTTTAGATGGTCTGACAAAAGGCACAAAATATCAGTTGAAAGGCTGGCAGATGGTGAAGTCTGAAAATGCACAGCTTTTGATTGACGGTGAACCTGTGGAAAATGATTACACATTCACTGCGAAAAAATCAGAAATGGAAGTTGAGGTTTCCTATACGTTCAATGCTTCTGCTCTTGGTGGCAAAGACCTTGTGACATTCGAGGAATTGTACGATTTATCCAATCCAGACGAGCCTACAAAGGTGGCAGAACATAAAGATATTGAGGACGAGGGGCAAACAGTGACGATTACGGAACGTATCATCACTATACACACAACCGCTACTGATAAGGCGACAGGTGAAAAGACGATTGAAGCAGACGACAAAGTAACTATCGTTGATACGGTCACTTTAGATGGTCTTGAAAAAGGCGTGAAATACACTCTTAAAGGTTGGGAAATGGTGAAGTCTGAAAATGCTGAACTTCTAATGAATGGCAAGCGTGTAGAAAATGACCTTACTTTTACTGCCGAGGATTCTAAAATGGAGGTTCAGATTGAATTTACATTCAATGCTTCGGAGCTTGGCGGCAAAGAGCTTGTGACATTTGAAGAATTATATGACGTAACCAATCCAGACGAGCCTATCAAGGTAGCTGAACATAAGGACATCAAGGACAAGGGGCAGACTGTGACGGTCAAGGAAAACCTGGAATCCCCTACGGCACCAGAAGAACCTAGCACACCAACAAAGACAAGCGATTCACCAAAAACAGGTGACAACACACCATTTGTCGCATTGTTCGCCATGATGGGAATTTCCGCTGCTGGTTTTATCTTTGCCGGATATAAGAGATTCCGCAGAGTAAAGAAGTCTAAATAATACAGGAGGTATCGGTTTATGAAAGCAACTCCCCGTTCACCTCCCATCATAAAAAAAGTCAGTCCGTGGCTGGCAACTCAACTAAATTCTGCTTGATTAACATTTATCTTTCTGAATGGGGATTGTCAAGGGTGCGGCAGCACAACGCTTGCCCTTGATAATTCACAGGCAGACAGATATTATTCCGATAGCAGAATGACACAATCAATCATTAAAAATATAGAAAGAAAAGAGGTAAACAATTTATGGAATTAAAACACGTTATCCCAAATATGGAAAAAACATTCGGAACTTTAGAATTTGCTGGTGAGAATAAGGTGGAACAGCGTAGGATCAACGGACGTATGACGGTCGTTTCCCGTAGCTTCAACCTTTATTCGGACGTACAGAGAGCAGATGATATTATCGTGGTGCTGCCTGCTTCTGCTGGTGAGAAGAACTTTGAATCAGAGGAAAAGGTAAAACTTATCAATCCAAAAATCACTGCAGAGGGTTATAAAATCGGTACAAGAGGATTCACAAATTATATCTTATCGGCTGACGATATGGTGAAAGCATAAGGAGGTATTGAGTATATGAGATTAGCAAACGGAATCATTATTGACAAGGAAAAGACTTTCGGAGTATTGAAATTCTCCGCATTAAGACGAGAGGTACATATCCAGAATGAGGACGGTACGGTTTCTGAAGAAATCAAAGAACGTACCTACGATTTGAAGTGCAAAGAACAAGGACGTATGATACAGGTAAGTATTCCGGCTTCTGTTCCGTTAAAGGAATTTGACTACAATGCAGAGGTGGAAATCATCAATCCTGTGGCTGATACGGTGGCAACCGCTACGTTTCAAGGTGCAGACGTTGACTGGTATATCAAGGCAGATGATATTGTCTTGAAGAATAAGCATTCTGTGTCAAACACTATGACAAATCCATCACAAACAGTAACAAAAATAAATAAGCAATAATTGCTTCATCTGCAAAATGATATTATAATTATTGGCATATAGATAAATCGATGGAAAGGAATTAGTACAAATGTTAAGAAAAAATATTCTTATATTCATAAAAAGAAATACGCTTATTTCTGCATTTTTTATAATATCTATAGTCATCATTACTTCATATTATTTAACACTGGATTTGCCCGAACTGTTTAGAGGAGCCGAACAATGGTTTAATCTTTTATTTCAATTATCTGTTGGATATATAATAAATTTTATGTTTTATATCACACAAGTTTATGTTCCTAACAATAAGAGGGATTCTATTGCTAGAAGAAATGTTTCTATGCGATTAAAACAAATTATAAAAAATATGCGAAACAGTCTATCTTCGCTTGCAGAAATTTATTTAGATGGTCATACAGGTACTGATTATACTGCTGAAGAATTGTCTAGTTTGTTACAGTTACGATTTTCAGATAAAGTGAAAGTTTTAAATGCAAATAGGACTACTCGAGAAAATATGGTTTATTTTTCTGTAAGAGAATGGCTTGGAGAGTGTATTCGTAAAACCGAAGATGAAATTGATAAACTTTACAAATATTATCCCACAGATATTTCTGTAGAACTTATGAAAGTTCTTGAAGATATCTTAAATTCCACTTATCATTCCATGATGAAAAGATTATTGGTTGTTCCAAATGATGTTGATTTTAGTCAATGTAATAATAATTTTTTTGCAGAGTATTATAAATTGATATGTGAATTAGAAAAAATTAATCAAAAGGAGTATTTTTCCGAATAAATAAATGTTAGAGCAGTAAATTCTATGGAGTTTGCTGCTTTTTATGCTTAAAAGGAGGAACTATGAGATTACAAACATACAGAGGATATCGTATCAGAGCCAGTGATAAATCACTGGTTTTTCGTTTCTCGGCTGGTTTGCTGCTTCTATTATTCCTTGCGGTGGTTATGCTGCTGAACCTAAAGTCAATCATCACTACGGATTGGAAAGCAATCTCACTTTTTGAAGATGGCAGCGTCTACTTGCCGATTACACCATATAGGATAGTGACTATCATTGTGGCGACTCTGGTCTGTGTGTTGTCTGCCCTTTTCTACCGCAGATTCCAGTATGACAGAGTGAAACAGCTTTTTCACCGTCAAAAGCTGGCACGCATGATTTTAGAGAATGGCTGGTATGAATCAGAATCCACACAGGACAGCGGATTTTTTAAGGACTTGCCAGCGTCCGGCAAGAAAGAGAAAATCAACTACTTTCCAAAACTGTATTACCGTATGGAACATGGTCTATTGTATATCCGTACAGAAATTACATTAGGGAAATATCAAGACCAACTTTTACACTTGGAAAAGAAGCTGGAAACAGGATTGTACTGTGAGCTGGTGTCAAAAGAGCTACATGATTCCTATGTGGAGTATGTCTTACTTTATGACACTATCGCTAATAGAATCACTATCAATGAGGTACAGGCTGAACATGGCAGTTTACGTCTGATGAAAAATGTCTGGTGGGAGTATGACAAGCTCCCTCATATGCTGATTGCTGGCGGTACTGGTGGAGGAAAGACGTATTTTATTCTCACACTCATTGAAGCTATGCTCCGCAGCAATGCAGTCATGTATATTTTAGACCCAAAGAACGCTGACCTTGCGGATTTATCCGTTGTCATGCCGGAAGTCTGGTACAAGAAAGACGATATAACCGCCTGTATTGACAGGTTCTATGACGGTATGATGGCAAGAAGTGAAGCAATGAAGCTCATGGAGAATTACAGGACAGGTGAAAACTATGCCTATTTAGGACTATCGCCCCACTTCCTTATTTTTGATGAATATGTGGCGTTCATGGAAATGCTCACCACAAAGGAGAATGCTGCTGTCCTTAACAAGCTGAAACAGATAGTCATGCTCGGACGACAGGCAGGATATTTTCTCATTCTCGCCTGTCAGCGTCCAGACGCAAAGTATCTCGGTGATGGAATCCGTGACCAGTTCAATTTCCGTGTGGCTCTTGGGCGTATGTCGGAGCTTGGGTACAGTATGATGTTCGGTGAAGTAGACAAGGACTTTTTCTTGAAGCAGATTAAAGGGCGTGGCTATGTTGATACGGGAAACAGTGTCATATCCGAGTTTTACACTCCCCTTGTACCCAAAGGACATGACTTTTTAAAAGAGATAGGAGGATTGTCACAAAACAGGCAGGACGGACAGGCGGCGTGCGAAGCGAAAGACGCAGGTACGGACTAGCCTGTGTTGGGGTGGCGTAAGCCGCCCCAACCATCTGCCCCCGTTATCTAACAGGGGGGCACAAATTATCTGGAAACAGTCAATTACATATCAAAAAGTCCTTGAAAACAGAGGACTTTTCAAACATTCAAAGGAGTGTGACAAAATCGGTAACTGTCACATTCCTTTTTCGATTGGAGGGATTGAAACTGAATGATACCGATTGGATAAACGATTTTAAGGAAAAACGGACGCAATACGGCGTTTCCCAGAATCGTCTTGCGGTCATGGCTGGTATCAGTCGTGAGTATGTCAGCAGGATTGAATCTGGAAAAGTAGCCTTGACAGAAGAAATCAAGGGGAAATTCACGGACGCTCTGGAAAAGCTGAATCCAGAGAATCCGTTGGAAATGGTCTTGGATTACGTCAGAATCCGATTCCCCACACAGGACGTTCGGCACGTTGTTGAAGATATTCTGCAATTAAAGCTGGATGTAATGATACATGAGGACTACGGATTCTACTCCTATGCGGAATATTATGTGCTTGGTGATGTGTTCGTGCTAACATCACCTGATAAAGAGAAAGGCACACTGCTGGAGCTGAAAGGCAAAGGCTGTCGGCAGATGGAAAGTTATCTGCTGGCACAGCATAGGAGCTGGTATGACTTTCTCATGGACGCTCTGGTGGAAGGAGGTGTGATGAAACGTCTTGACCTTGCCATCAACGATATGGCAGGAATCTTGGATATTCCAGAGCTGACAGAGAAATGCAACCGTGAAGAATGTATTTCCGTATTCCGCAGCTTCAAGAGTTACCGCAGCGGTGAGCTGGTGAGAAGCAATGAACAGGACAGATACGGAATGGGAAATACGCTTTATATCGGTTCGCTCAAATCAGAGGTTTATTTCTGTATCTATGAAAAGGACTATGAGCAGTATGTGAAATACGATACTCCGATTGAAGATGCGAAAATCAAGAACCGTTTTGAAATCCGGCTGAAAAATGAGCGAGCCTATTATGCGGTGCGTGACCTGCTGACCTACCATGACGCAGAGCGTACCGCTTTTGACATTATCAACCGTTATATGCGGTTCGCTGACAAGGAGGTGGAGAAAAGACGCAGCGAATGGCAGACCAATGAGAAATGGGCGTACTTTATCGGCGCTGATCGTGGGCGTTTGAAATTGACGACCAAACCAGAGCCTTATACGCTCACTCGGACGCTGAACTGGATAAGCAGACAGGTAGCTCCCACTTGGAAAGTCTTACAGAAGATTGACAGTGCCAATGGCACAACTTATCTCAAAGACATTTTAGACCATGCGAAGCTCACCGAGCGTCATAAAAAGCTGATTGAACAGCAGACAACTTCCACAGAGGAAATGATTACAGAAACGGAGGAATGACAACATGAAGCATATCTTATTTGATTTATTCCTGTTCTCACTTGGAGCAGGTGCAGGTGTGGTGTTGATGTGTCTGGTACAGGCAGGAGCAGCCGCAGAAAGAGAAATTGAAATGATGGAAAGGAGCAGAAAATAATGAATTTCGGACAGAACTTATACAACTGGTTTTTATCTAACGCACAGAGCTTGGTACTCATGGCAATCGCTGTTATCGGCGTGTATCTTGGATTCAAGCGTGAGTTTTCCAAACTTATCGGATTCTTGGTGATTGCTTTAATCGCTGTCGGCTTGGTGTTCAATGCTTCTGGCGTGAAAGACGTACTGTTGCAGTTATTCAATAAGATTATCGGGGCGTAATGCTCTGATAATCGGAAATGGAGGACAACATGAAAACAGATATTTTTGAGGATATGAAAGACTGTATCGGCTGCAATGATGTTTCCGACCTGCCTTACCGCAAGCGTGAAGTGTGGGAAGAAATCAAACGACAGCTACCGCTTAAATATCCTAAAGAACAGTTAGAAAAATTCTCTCATTATGTGTTCGGTGTAGATTATGCTGTTATAATGGGAATACTGGATATGATGAAAGGAAGTGACAGACCATGCAGGAAATGCGAATCTACCTGTTAAACAATACAAAACCGTATCGTGAGGGTGACGAAGAATATTCCGGTGCTTGGTTCAACTGCCCTGTGGACTTTGAGGAAGTCCGAGAAAAAATCGGCGTAGAACATGAAGAACAGATTGAGATTGCAGACTATGAGCTGCCCTTTGACTTACACAGTGATATGCCACTTTGGGAAATCAACGCCAACTGCCGCATGGTGCTGGAATTGGAGGGTACGCCTATCGGCAATGAAATGAAAGCCATTCAGCAGAAATGGTTTTCCAGCTTCGAGGAATTTATCGACCACAAGGACGAGATACGCTACTATGATGTGGGTGACGGTGCAGCTCTGGCAGAATACCTTATCCGTGAAGAATATGTTTTTGGTGAGATTCCTCACGAACTGTTGAAACATATCGACTATCACTCCTATGGTAGTGAGCTGGAAATGGACGACAGATACTTATTTACCACAAGCGGCGTATTCCGCTATCAGTAAAGGGGTGATGTGGTATCGAAGAAATGCGAATCTATATCGCCAATCTTGGGAAATACAACGAGGGTGAGCTTGTGGGTGCGTGGTTTACGCCGCCCGTTGATTATGACGAGATGGCAGAACGTATCGGCTTGAATGACAGATACGAAGAATACGCAATCCATGATTATGAGCTACCCTTTGAGATTGACGAGTACACACCCATTGAGGAAGTCAACCGCCTGTGTGAAATGGTGGAGGACTTACCAGAAGACATACAGGACGAATTATCGGAACTGCTAGGCTATTACAGTAGCTTGGAAGATTTGTGCGAACATGCAGACGATATTATCCATTATCCCGATTGTGACGATATGACAGACGTTGCCTATTACTTCATAGATGAATGTCAAAGTCTGGGTGAGATACCAGACAGAATCCGCAGTTACATAGACTATGAAGCCTACGGGCGTGACCTTGATTTAGAGGGGTGTTTTGTCGTCACCAATCATGGCGTGTTTGAATGTCCGTATTAACAATTACAACTGAATATTTTTTATCTGCCAGTGAAATGACACTGGTTATTTTTTTGCAGCAGCCTTGAAACATAGGCTGCTGTTTCCATTTTAGAACAGAAAGGAGCTGTGAAAATTGAAGAAAATCAAAAGCTATACAAGCATATGGAGCGTGGAAAAAGTCATTTATGCAATCAACGACTTTCAACTCCCGTTCCCGCTCACATTCAGTCAGATGGCTTGGTTCGTGGTGTCGCTGTTTGTGGTGATTCTCTTTGGGGAGCTACCGCCCTTTAACATGATTGACGGTGCATTTCTCAAATACTTTGGAATCCCTGTGGCGTTCACTTGGTTTGTATCGCAAAAGACCTTTGACGGAAAAAAGCCTTTTGGATTCCTAAAATCCTGTGTGAGCTTTTTCCTCCGACCAAAAGTGACCTATGCAGGAAAAGCTATCAAACTGAAAAATCAGAAATTCAATACAAGCGTGACCGCAGTTAGGAGTGTGATGTATGTTCCAGATTAAGTACATAGAAAACAATCTGGTGTTCAACCATGACGGTGAGTGCTTTGCCTACTATGAGCTGACACCTTACAATTATTCGTTCCTGTCACCAGAAGAAAAATACATGGTGCATGACAACTTCCGTCAGCTTATCGCCCAGAACCGTGACGGAAAAATCCATGCCCTACAGATTGCCACAGAGGACAGCCTGCGTGCAGTACAGGAGCGTTCCAAAAAGGGAATCACAGGCAGATTAAAAGAGATTGCCTGTAAAAAGGTAGATGAACAGACAGAAGCGTTGGTTGAGATGATTGGTGAAAATCAGATTGACTACCGCTTTTTTCTTGGCTTCAAGCTGCTGGTAAATGAGGAAGAAATCAGCTTCAAGGGTATGCGAAAATCAGCAGCTATGATCTTTGCGGATTTTATCTATGAAGTCAATCACAAGCTGATGGGTGACTTCGTTTCCATGAGTAATGATGAAATCAACCGTTTCCTAAAGATGGAAAAACTCTTGGAAAGCAAAATCTCACGCCGCTTTCAGTTCCGCAGACTAGATAAGAACGACTTCGGCTACCTCTTGGAACATATCTACGGGAATACCGGCGTTGCCTACAGTGATTACAGTTATGACCTCCCGATAAAAAAGTTAAAGCGTGAAACACTGGTGAAGCGATATGACCTTATCCGTCCGACACGCTGCATGATTGAAGAAAACCAGCGCTACCTAAAGATTGAGCGTGAAGATCAGACAACTTTTGTTGCCTACTTCACGATTAACAATATCGTGGGTGAGCTGGATTTTCCGTCAAGCGAGATATTTTATTATCAGCAACAGCAATTCACGTTCCCCGTTTCCACTTCTATGAATGTGGAAATCGTCACCAACAAAAAGGCTCTGACGACTGTTAGGAACAAAAAGAAAGAGCTGAAAGACTTGGATAATCATGCTTGGGAATCCAACAACGAAACGGGAAGTAACGTCATGGACGCTCTGGATTCGGTGAATGAACTGGAAACAAATTTAGACCAGTCCAAAGAATCCATGTATAAATTATCCTACGTTATCCGTGTGGCAGCTGACACTCTGGAAGAATTGAAACGCCGCTGTGATGAAGTCAAAGATTTCTATGATGATTTGAACGTCAAGCTGGTTCGCCCATTCGGTGATATGTTGGGGTTGCATGGTGAGTTTATCCCGTCCAGCAAAAGATATATCAATGATTATATCCAATACGTCACTTCGGACTTTCTCGCCGGACTTGGCTTCGGTGCGACACAGCAGCTTGGGGAAACGGACGGTATCTATATCGGCTATAACCTTGATACAGGAAAGAACGTCTATATAAAACCTAGCCTTGCAGCACAGGGCGTAAAAGGTTCTGTGACAAATGCTCTTGCGGCTGCTTTTCTCGGTTCGCTCGGTGGTGGGAAGTCTTTCTGTAACAACCTTATCATCTATTATGCGGTGCTGTTTGGAGGAAAAGCGGTCATTGTAGACCCAAAATCAGAGCGTGGTAACTGGCAGGAAACGATACCCGACATTGCACAGGAAATCAAGATAGTTAATCTCACCAGTGAGGACAAAAACAGAGGACTTCTTGACCCGTATGTGATTATGAAGCGAACAAAGGACGCTGAAAGTCTGGCAATCGACATTCTGACATTCCTTACAGGTATTTCGTCCCGTGACGGTGAGAAGTTCCCTGTATTAAGGCGTGCAATCCGTTCCGTGACACAGAGCAAAAAACGAGGACTGCTCCGTGTCATTGATAAATTAAGGAAAGACGGTTCTCCTGTGGCAGAAAATATCGCAGACCATATCGAGAGCATGACCGATTATGACTTTGCACACCTTTTATTCTCGGACGGTGATGTGGAGCAGTCCATCAGTTTAAACAGGCAGCTCAACATCATACAGGTGGCAGACCTTGTGTTGCCGGATAAGGACACGAAGTTTGAAGAATACACCACAATGGAATTATTGTCCGTGGCTATGCTGATTGTCATTAGTACCTTTGCCCTTGATTTTATCCATTCCGACAGGAGCATTTTTAAGATGGTGGACTTGGACGAGGCGTGGACGTTCCTACAGGTGGCACAGGGGAAAGCATTGTCTAACAAGCTGATTCGTGCTGGACGCTCCATGAACGCTGCTGTTTACTTCGTTACACAAAACTCTGGTGATGTGGACGATGAAAAGATGAAGAACAATATCGGCTTAAAGTTTGCGTTCCGTTCTACAGACATAAAGGAAATCAAGAATACTCTTGAATTTTTCGGTGTGGATAAGGAGGACGAGGGCAACCAGAAACGACTTAGGGATTTGGAAAACGGACAATGCCTGTTTCAAGATTTGTATGGGCGTGTGGGCGTTATCCAGATTCACCCTGTATTCTCTGACCTGTTCCATGCCTTTGATACCAGACCGCCAGTGCAGACGGAAGAAATGAGGTGAAGCCTATGGATAAGAGAAAAATAGTCCGTTATCTGCTTATCACGCTTTCGGTGATTCTCGGTGTGCTGGTATTTTTATCTATCACGGGTACGGTAGCTCATGCGGCTGGTCTGGTAGACAATACGGTGAGTGACGCTAACACCTATTCCAAATATCCGCTGGAAAACTACCAGCTTGATTTCTATGTGGATTCAAGTTGGGATTGGCTGCCGTGGAACTGGCTTGACGGTATCGGCAAAAGTATTCAGTACGGACTATATGCCATCACAAACTTTGCCTGGACGGTGAGCTTATACATTTCCAATGCGACGGGATATGTGGTACAGGAAGCCTACAAGCTGGACTTTATCTCTGATACCGCAAGCTCTATCGGAAAGAACATTCAGACGTTGGCTGGTATCACTTCCAGCGGTTTTTCCAGTGAGGGATTTTATGTGGGATTTCTGCTTATCCTTATTCTGGTAATGGGTATCTATGTGGCATACACAGGACTTATCAAGAGGGAAACCACAAAAGCAGTTCATGCGGTGATTAACTTCCTTGTGGTGTTTATCCTGTCAGCTTCTTTTATTGCATACGCCCCCAATTATATCAGCAAAATCAATGACTTTTCCGCAGATATAAGCAGCTCGGCATTATCGCTCGGTACAAAAATCGTGCTGCCCGATTCCAACAGCAAAGGAAAAGACAGCGTAGATTTAATAAGAGACAGCCTGTTTTCCATACAGGTGAAACAACCGTGGCTGCTTTTACAGTACGGGGAATCGGATATAGAAACGCTCGGTTCTGACCGTGTGGAAAGCCTGTTATCGGAAAGTCCAGACACGGACGACAGAGAGGACGTTGTGATTGAGGAAATCGAGGATAAGGACAATGACCATTTGAGCGTCACAAAGACCATGACCCGTTTAGGTATGGTAGTGTTCCTGTTTATCTTCAATATTGGTATCTCGGCATTTGTCTTTCTGCTTACCGGCATGATGATTTTCTCGCAGGTGCTATTCATCATTTACGCCATGTTCCTGCCGATTAGTTTTATCCTCTCCATGATACCGACTTATGAGGGCATGGCAAAAAAGGCTCTTACGAAGCTGTTCAATACCATTATGATGAGAGCCGGAATCACACTGATTATTACCACAGCCTTTAGTATCTCGACTATGTTTTATTCCATTTCCTCCGGCTATCCGTTTTTCATGGTGGCATTTCTACAGATAGTCACCTTTGCCGGAATCTATTTTAAATTAGGTGACTTGATGGCAATGTTCAGCCTGCAATCTTCCGATACACAGCAAGTCAGCAGACGAATCATGCGACACCCGTATATGTTCCTCAACCGCAGGGCAAGACGCTTGGAGCGTAAAATCGGTAGGACAATGGCGGCTGGTGCTGCTGGCGGTGTAGCTGGTGCTGCGGCGGCTTCTGCTTCTACGAAAAAGGCAGACAATACCAAACAGACAGGTAATACGCATACCAGAGCAAATCACAATACTTCTGCTTCTTCCAGTGGAGGTAACAGCAAGCCGCCAGCTCTGCCGGATTCCAAATCACAGAAGCCGCTTGCATTGCCGGATAAGAAAAGTCAGACGGATTCCTCACAGACCGTACATAGTTCACAGAGCAATACGCAGGAATCACAGTCTACCTCAAAGCGTGGAATCGTGGATAAAAAATCGGTATCGAAACAGCCGCAGTCAGAGAAACAGAATCCACAGCGTCCGAGTGTGGATAAGGAACAGGACAAGCTGGAATCAAAGGATAAAGAGCGACAGGTCACCGGATCAGCGACAAAGAGAGCTGCCCCGGTGCATGAGCGACCAGCCACAACGCCTGTTCCTGTAAAATCGGATTCACAGGCGGCAGCTTCAAAACCAGAGCAGAAAGTCAAAGAGCGTCCTGTCACAGTGACAAAGGAGCAGCCGCAATCAAGCAAGAGTAAAGAGCCTGTGACAAAATCACAGGAGAATGTAAGAACACAGGTTGTCAGAGAATCCCGTCCGGCAGATAAACAGACTTCATCAGCAGTAAATAAACATTCACAAGCTACCACAGATATTTCAAGGCAAACGGTACAACGTCAAAAGCAGACAAAGACGGTTCAGAAAAAGACCACAAATCAATCAACAATGAAGAAATCTACAAGTAAGAAAGGCGGCAAGAAATGAAGTTAAGGCATTTTGCTGTGTTCGGTGGGATTTTCACAGTGATTATCTGTCTGCTTCTGTTCCTGTTTATCGTGACCGCAGATGATGAAGAAAGCGGCTCTTCCAGCTTGGATTTTTCTGGACTGAACCTGTCAGCAGAAGTCTTGAAACATCAGCCTACGGTAGAAAAATACGCAAAGGAATACGGGATTTCTGACTATGTGAATTACCTGCTTGGGATTATGCAGGTGGAATCCGGCGGCACTGGCACGACAGACGTTATGCAAGCCAGTGAATCACTTGGTCTACCGCTTAATTCCTTGTCTGTGGAGGATTCCATCAAACAAGGGTGTAAATACTTCTCGGAGCTTTTGAAATCCGCAGAAGCGAAAGGCTGTGACATCAACACAGTGGTACAGTCCTATAACTATGGCGGCGGCTTCATTGATTACGTTTCCAGTCATGGGAAAAAGTACACCTTTGAGCTGGCGGTCAGTTTCGCAAAGGACAAGTCCGGCGGTGTCAAAGTCACCTATAAGAATGAGATTGCCATAAAAGAAAATGGCGGCTGGCGTTACAGGTACGGGAATATGTTCTATGTAAAATTAGTCAGCCAGTATTTGGCTGTGCCTAGTTTCAGTGACGCTACCGCACAGGCAATCTTCAATGAAGCGTTGAAGTATCAAGGCTGGAAGTATGTGTATGGCGGCAGCAATCCCAACACTTCTTTTGACTGTTCGGGATTGGTTCAGTGGTGCTACGGAAAGGCTGGTATCAGCTTACCCCGTACCGCACAGGCACAGTATGACGCTACGCAGCACATACCGCTGTCACAGGCAAAAGCTGGTGATTTGGTATTCTTCCACTCAACCTATAACGCTGGAACATACGTCACTCATGTAGGAATCTATGCTGGAAACAACAGAATGTATCATGCTGGCGACCCTATCGGATATGCAGATTTAACAAGCTCGTACTGGCAGCAACACTTGATTGGTGCCGGACGAGTGAAAACCAATTAGAAAGGAATGGTGCTATGCTATTTAAGAAAAAGGATAAGGAATCAAAACCAAAAAAGGAAAAGAAAGTGCCTGTGATGAAAGTTGGCACGCATAAGAAAACCGTGATTGCCTTATGGCTGGTGCTGATTGCCAGTGTCAGCTTTGGGGTGTATAAGAATTTCACCGCCATTGATATGCACACGGTACATGAGAAAGAAGTCATTGAGCAGCGTATTGTTGATACCAACAAGATAGAGAATTTCGTCAAGGCATTTGCGAAGTCCTACTATTCTTGGAGCAACACGCAGGAATCCATTGAGAAACGAACCGCAGCTATCAACCAATATCTGACAAAGAGCTTACAGGATTTGAATGTTGATACCGTCCGTATGGATATACCTACAAGCTCTACGGTAACAGACGTTGAGATTTGGGAGGTTGAAGCGGCTGGAATGAACGACTTTACCGTTGTCTACTCGGTAGACCAAACGGTAACGGAGGGAGAAACTACTATCGGCTACACTTCCGCTTATATGGTGGTAGTTCATGTAGATGGTGACGGAAATCTGGTTATTACACAGAATCCGACCATCAGCAGCATACCAACAAAATCCGGCTATGAACCAAAAACAAAAGAATCGGACGGAACAGTGGACGCTGCCACTACGGAGGAAGTTACAGAGTTCTTGGAAACATTCTTCAAGCTATACCCTACCGCAACAGAAAAGGAGCTTGCCTACTATGTATCAGGGAATGTGCTGGAACCTGTGAATTGTGAGTATGTGTTCTCGGAGCTGGTAAATCCTATCTTTACACAAGATGGTGAACAGGTGAAAGTGTCCGTATCAGTGAAATATCTCGACCAGAGGACAAAGGCAACACAGATTTCACAGTTTGATTTGACACTGGAAAAAGATAGTAACTGGAAGATTGTAAAATAATGAAGATGGGGAATGGACATTAAAAACCGTTCCCCTTTAATCATTTTCATTCACGTTTAATTTTTTTAACTGCTATTGCTTATTGTGCTACAAAAAATGCCATTCTTAATTTGGAAGATTAGTTCCAGAAAAATCAGAAAGAATATTGACATATAAGTGATGCGTGTATATAATGTGCATGTATAAACATCACACTAAAGGAGGAAAGATATTTGAAGATAGTAATATCTAATACATCTGAAAATCCTCTTTACCAGCAAATCAAAGACCAAATAAAAGACGCTATCTTAAGAGAGGAATTAGTGGAGGACGACGCCCTTCCGTCTATCCGTTCCTTTGCAAATGATTTAAAAGTCAGCGTCCTAACAATACGGAGGGTATATGATGAATTGGAAAAAGAGGGATTTATTACAAGTCAAGTCGGTATCGGGACTTTTGTTTCTACAAGTAATATTGAATTATTAAGGGAGTCCAAACGGCGACTTGTAGAGAAAAAAATGCTTGATATGATACAGACAGCTAAATCACTAAATATCAGCAAAGAGGAATTAAATGCCATGATGGACATTCTATACGAGGAGGAAAACTGAATGGACAATATTTTAGAAGTATCTGGAATCAATAAAAGTTACGATGATTTTTCCTTGAAGGACATCTCATTCTATTTACCAGAGGGATGTATCACTGGATTTGTGGGAATTAACGGGGCAGGTAAGACAACCACTCTACGAAGTATTTTAGGGCTTACCAACAATGTGTCGGGGAAAATAAATTTTTTTGGTATGGACATAAAGGGAAATGAAAGCGAAATAAAAGACCGTATCGGTATTGTGCTTGATGATGGTTGTTTTTATGATGAATTAACCATTTCAGAAATGAAAAGCATCATAGCACCTGCCTATAAAAACTGGTGTGAACAAGATTTTATTGATTACTTAGAACGTTTCGAGCTTAACCCAAAGCAAAAAATCAATACACTGTCGAAAGGTATGCGTATGAAATATGCTTTGGCATTAGCTCTTTCACATAAAGCGGAGCTACTTATTATGGACGAACCGACAAGCGGACTTGACCCACTGGTACGAAGCCAGCTTTTGGATATATTAAAAGATTATATGAACAAAGATGGAAAAGGTGTATTTTTTTCTACGCATATTACCTCTGATTTAGACAAAATTGCAGATATGCTGATTATGATTGATAGTGGGCAGATTGTTTTTCAAGAAGAAAAAGACCAGTTGCTTGACAGCTATCGAATTATAAAAGGAAGTGCAGAGAAACTGAATTCAGATACACGAAAGATGTTTCTTTGCACAGAAGAAAGTGCATTTAATTTTACGGGAATTACAAAACAGGCTTCTGTTGTTATGGAATGTATGCAGGATGTTCTTATAGAACGACCAACGATTGAAGACATTATGCTTGCGAATGTGGAAAGGAGAAAAAAGAATGTTATTTAGCTTAGTAAAAAAAGATTTTCTAATTGTAAAGAAATATGTGGGTATTATGCTTATTGTATCCTTTTTAATTCCGCCTATTATGCTTTGGCGTACACCTGAAGCGGCTGGAGCTATGGGTTTCACACTTACTATTATTTTCAGTATTTTCATGTTGACACAATATGTTTCCTTAAAGGAACATCAATATCCGAAAGCCGCTACTCTGCTTTGTGCAACGCCATATCCCCGTAGGCTGATTGTACTTTCAAAATATTTATTTTGTCTGGTTATTTATGCGGTATGCTGTTTGATTTTTGGGATTGACACACTTCTTTTCCCAAAACTTGGAACGTTTGATATTAGGATGGCGGTTATCATTTTTTTTACGGTCACTGTATTTTTATCTGTTTATTTTCCTGCTTTATATAAACTGGGATATGAAAAAACAAAATTTTTCTTTGTCTTAGTTATTATGGCATCCCCTATTTTGTTTGCAGCTCTGTTTAAACCAGAAAATAAGATGAAGTTTGATTTCTTAAATACGGTTTCCACAACAATGCTCATTATTTTTGGTATTGTAATTAGTCTTATCATTTTTTCAATATCCGCTATTCTGTCAATTAAGTTTTTTGAAAAGAGCGATTTGGCATAGGAGGTATCGTATGGAACATGATGTAATTATTTTGTATTTGATAGCAGGAGTATCGTTTACTTTCGCCTTGTTTAATTGTATTTTGTTTGCCTTGAAACATGGAAAGACAATGAAAACAGATGGAATGATTGTTTCAATAAAGTCTACAAACCCGACAAACGAAAAATGGCGTAATGCAAAACTGGCAGAGGTTTCCTATCTGGTAAATGGCAAGCGGATTGTGTCAAAAAATCGCATACAGGTTTCTCTTACCTCCGAGATAGGAACGCATATTCCTATCCGATATGACCGAAACCAGCCAGACAAAATATACAGTTATTCAGTAAAACGAATTATTATAGGATTTTTAATTGGTGTAGGTAGCATACTTATAGCTGCGTTTATGCAAATTCATTAGAGAAAGGGGATATAGGATATGCCACATTTTCCAGAATGGTTTATAGTCATTTGTGTGTTGTTCCCTATTGCCAATTTGATTTATAAGGCATGGAAAAACAGAAAGAAATAGCAAAGTGGAGGTAATGATGAAAAAAACGGAATGGATACGCTGCCCTGTTTGTGGCAACAAAACCCGTGACAGAATTAGAGAAGATACGGTTTTAAAAAATTACCCGCTCTATTGTCCGAAATGTAAACAGGAAACCTTAATAGAAGCCAAAAATCTACAAATAATAGTAATCAAAGAGCCAGACGCACAGACGCAGAGCCGATAACACCGAGAATAGTTTTATCTTGGGTTATCGGCTTATTTTATTGGAAAGCTAAAAAGCATAGGATTACTCCTCCACTTCCTTAGACTTGATGATTCCGTCAATAACGCTTTCCATGATAACTAAATCTTTGTCGGACAGGTTATCAAGCTGCTTTTCCAACTGTATTCTTCTGGAGCTTTTCACCAGATCAGAAGCAGGCAGGAAAAAAGCGTCTGTTGATACATTCAATAAATGAACAAGGTCATAAAATACTTGTAAACTTGGGTGCTGCCCTTTGTTTTCAATATTCGTCAAATAGCGTGGGTCAATCTCAATCATTGCTCCCACTTGTTCACGGGTAAGACCTTGTTTCATGCGAGCTTCTTTGATTGCAAGACCAAAGGCTCTAAAATCATACTTATCTTCTTTTTTACGCATATGTAATCACCTCACTACATTTTACTGTTCCTGTTGATTTTCTAACAGGTATAGAAAAACATATAGTAAGGTTTACCAGTTCCTATTATGCGTAAATCAATTAAAAAGTGCTGCATAGCGGCAAATAAAAAAACCGCTATCAACAGTACCGTTTTTGCGTGTCACAAAATACCTTTTTCCAGATGGCGGTTGAAAAGCCGCCTTTTTCTTTTCCCATCAATAGAAAAACAACATAATGGTTTTGGGTTAGCGGCTTTGGGAGGTAGCCGCATTGAAAGACCTGTATAATCGACAATTTTCAATATATCCGTTATTGTCAAAAAAATCCTAGCTTTCACAGCGGCACAATATACCCTTGAATATGGTTTTTCACGTTACATAACAGGAACAATTTTAAAAGCACAAGAACAGCATTTCTTATATGCCCTTGTGCTTTTTTGCTACTTTAAAAAATTTTTTGATTTTTTTCTGATTCGGGTTACAAATCGCCCCTCCGTGTTGAGTGTTAGTGCGGAAAGAGGTAAAAAGCCTTTTCGCTTTAGCAACTTCAACTTGAAAGGAGGTGAGATTATGAAACCTTCTTCATTTGAGAACGCTATAAGACTTCAATTTGACTGTCTGGCTCGTAAGGTGATTGGCAGAACTGTAAAGAACTACAACAAAGAACTTGCCAGACGTGCAAAGCATGAAATATCTTTCTGTGAAATACCAGAGCTGGAATTAAACCAGTTGGGTGTATCGGACGAATACCCGATTGAATTTACTTCCTTTGATGTGTTTGGTACAGAAGTTCGTGTCTATGATGAGAAATTATGTGAAGCAATCAAAAAATTAAGCGAAAGACGACGCAATGTTGTGTTGATGTTCTATTTTCTGGAATTACCAGACGCAGAAATCGCAGAGATTTTGGATATTTCCAGAAACTCTGTTTATAGAAACAGAATGTGTTCACTAAAGCTCATTAGAGATATGTATGAGGAGGAATTATAACATGATGAAGTCTACAAAAAAGTGTCCTCTATTCTCCACAATCAGTTTAGCTGCTGATGGCGACGAAGTGGCAATAGAGAAAATATTAAATCACTATGACGCTTACATATCAAAAGCAAGTTTACGCCCGTTCTATGATGAACACGGAAATATGTATATTGTGGTCGACATGGAACTGAAAGGCAGAATCAGAGCTGCTCTTATTAAAGCAATTCTAGGTTTTGAAGTCAGAGTGAAATAAGCGAATATATACGGAGTGTTCTATCACCTCATTCCAGCTCCGTTTTACAAGTGTTCTTTGAAAAATGAATAAAGTAATCAGATACGTTTGATATACGGTGAGCCGACGGACTGGAACGCCATGACCCACGAAAGGAGGAATAAAGAAGCGAGCGACCATGCCAGTGATCCGTAAGCGACTGTTGGAAAAGTTGCTGCCATGATCTGTATATCAGAATAATGATACACCCGTATGACACGGTTCACCCATCAGAATGGGAATGGTGAAATTCCAGTGGAGCTTTCCAAAGCCATCTGATTACTTCTTATTTATAGACAAATTCTTTCATAATGTACAAGCATTTTTGCATACTTTGTAAATATATTGTAGTGAGGTGGTTCAATGGCAAATGACGCAAAGGTAGTTTGCAAGAATGTTTTTAAAAATTGTGATAGAGCGGCGTTTACAAAAGCATTTACTCTAAAATGGATAGAGTTGATAAATCAATATGAAAAAAATAAAGGAAAGGCAACTCCTGCCAGATGATAGACAAACTATCCTACGAGATGTTATAATAACATTATGTAGAGATAGTTTGTTTCGTCTTCTCTAAAAGGAGAACGAAGCATGATAGAATCAAAATCAAGAGTTGCTATTTATTGCCGCTTATCAGAGGAAGATAGAAACAAACAATCAGAAACAGACGACAGTAACAGTATTCAGAATCAAAAGTCAATGTTACTTCAATACTCATTAGAGCATGGTTGGGAAGTCTACAACATATACAGTGATGATGATTACACTGGTTCTGACAGACGACGACCAGAATTTAACAGGTTGTTGGAGGACGCAAAGAATCGTAAATTTGATATTGTCCTTTGTAAGACACAATCCAGATTTACCAGAGAACTAGAATTAGTGGAAAAATATATCCACGGTCTTTTCCCTATTTGGGGTATTCGTTTCATCAGCATTGTTGATAATGCAGATACCGCTAATAAAGGAAATAAGAAATCAAGACAGATAAATGGTCTGGTGAATGAGTGGTACTTAGAGGATATGTCAGAAAACATTAAAAGCGTTCTCACTGACAGAAGAAAGAACGGACACCATATCGGTGCTTTTGCCCTGTATGGTTACAAAAAAGACCCTGACGTAAAAGGGCATTTGATTATTGATGAAGAAGCTGCGGAAGTTGTCAGAGAAGTTTTTACACTGTTTTCACAGGGATATGGAAAGACCGCCATTGCCCGTATGCTGAATGACAGAGGAATACCAAACCCTACGGAATACAAACGACTTCATGGTTTGCGTTACAAGCAGCCTAAAACGAAAAACAGTACCCTATGGAAATATTTTGCCATATCAGATATGTTGGTGAATGAAATCTATATCGGGAATATGGTTCAAGGGAAATATGGCAGCGTTTCTTATAAGACAAAGCAAAACAAACCCAGACCAAAAGACGAGTGGTACAGAGTTGAGGGTACACATGAGCCGATTATTGACCGTGAGTTATGGGATAGGGTTCAAGCATTGGTAGCTCAAAAGGCAAAACCTTTCACAGTTGGCACAATCGGCTTATTTGCCAGAAAAGCTCGCTGTATGAATTGTGGTTATACAATGCGTTCATCAAAGAATCGTGGTAAGCATTATTTACAATGTTCTAACCGCCATGTAGCAAAGGACGCTTGTATAGGTTCTTTCATTTCAGTAGACAAATTGGAAAAAGCTGTGATTGATGAACTTAATAAGTTATCCGCAGAATATCTGGATAAAGATGAGCTTGAACAAAATGTGCAATTCAATAATGACTTGCGAGGTCAAAAAGAAGCTTTGGAAACGGAGATTGCTGCTTATCAAAAAAAGATTGCGGAATACACAAAAGGAATCCGTGAACTATATTTAGATAAGGTAAAGGGTATTCTTTCCGAACTTGATTACTTGGATTTATCTAAAGATTTCTCAACACAAAAAGAAAGGCTCGAAAAACTGGTAATTGATACGCAGAAACAGCTTGATGTTATTGAAAGAAAAATGCTGATTGGCGATAACAGACGACAGTTAATCGAGCAATATACAAATCTTGAACACTTAGACAGGGAAACGGTTGAAAAGCTGATTGATTATGTATTGGTCGGTAAGAAAGACCCTGTAACTAAGGAAGTACCTATTGAGATACATTGGAATTTCTAAAGTTCTCATATCTGGCAGCTAGTATGCCAGATTATTGGGAACTATCTTTTAAAACCTCAATGTTGTCTTTACACAATCGTACCATCTGCTGCAAGATCTTCATGAAGATCCGTAATCGGATCTCCCTTCGATTGGAAATACGTTGCAGTCCACGGAGCTCCGCTGGCTGCCTGTGGCCATAATGCCAGTGTATGATCAACATAATATGGTGCAAAACCGGAACGTTCAATTTCTTCTGGTGACAAATTCTTTGTCAGCTGATAGATAATTGCACAGATCATCTCCATATGGGCAAGTTCTTTATCCCAATTCTTTTGGAAATGAATCGCATAATAATATGAAGGAACTCGTATTTTCTTCTATCAAAATACTGCGCAAAAAGATGATACAATATTAAAGTCCCAAAGCGAATTGCTCTGGGGCATCTTTTTACTCAATCCACGATTGGAACTTATCCACGAATCTCTTCTTATCTCCAGCGAATCCGTCCATGCCACTTGCTTTCAGTGTATCGATCTGATCTGCGTAGAAGTTAGGATTGTTCTGTACAGAAACTCTGTAGTGGACCATCTTGTACTTATATCCATCTGGTGTGATGTAGTACAGCTCGATAGCAAGAATCTCCGAACCATCTCCGAGGATTCCGTTCTTCTTATCGTTCAAGTCATAGCTGTTGCCGAATGTAAGATATGGCAACCAACCATTCTTTCTTGTGTATACTCGACAGCGAATGCTTCCTTTGCTTACCTTGATTGCAAGCCACTTGATCGATACATTATCACCTTTTCCAGCCCAATCAGCTTTATTGGTTACTGGTGGCCACCATCTATCCGTGAAAGCCTGATATGTAATATCGACCTGTCCTAAGTCTTTCTTCTCTGCTGGCTTAGAAGGTGCTGACGGTGTTACTGGTGCAGCGCTTTCGCCAAATTCCATGTAGCAATAGTTGACATCAACTCTTCCGTTAACTCCATCTACATGACCGTCGGAGGAATACTGCCAAATAGCATACTGGTCTTTGTATGTATCTTCCGGAAGATTCTTGTATCTTGCCATCCACTCAACATACTTTCCACGAACATTTCCGAGATAGTTATTGAACCAGCTCAGTGAAGCATAGATTCCAGGAACATAACCATTAGCCTTGAGTCCTTCACAGACAATCTCACAACATCTAGGAGCATAGTGCTGTGTTCCCGGTTCTTCAACATCAAGGAAGATTGGTAACTGGAAAGTATGACCTTTAATCAATCTAAGAATATGATCAAGTTCGCTCTGTGCCTGTCTGTCAGAAGTGGCATAGCTGTACAGATATGCTCCTACCGGAATACCAAGTCTTTCACATTCTGAAAGGTTACGAATCCACTGCTTATCGTCCTGTGATGTGATATCATCTCCATATCCGCATCTAAGAATAGCTCCGGCACAACCGGATGCTTTTACTTTTTCCCAATTTATCACTCCATTATGATAGCTAACATCAATGATTAACTTACTCATACCAGCCACCTTCTTTCAGCTCTGCTTTCTTCTGCTCAATCTCCGCAGCGTGTTCCTCTGCAAACTTCTCCATAACTTCAAGTGATGTTCCTTCGTTGTCGGAGATTTCTTTTGCTGAAAGTCCGTAAGCGAAACTCTTAATTGTTTCTTTAATTGTCTGTTCTGTCATGATTCTTCTCCTTTCTTGCACTGGTGCAATTCCTGTACCGCTTCTTCCGGAAGCTCCTCTGTCATATCATCCAGGAACTTCTGGATCCATCTCTTAATCTTTGTCGGAACCGGAAGACCGCACAATGTCATATTCTTCAAAATGCTGACCAATTCATATAAAATAAATAACAAACTGAAAAATTCGCAGATTCCCATCTTGTCAATACCAAGAAGCTGTACATACTCCTCAGGTACCATGCTTAATACATTAATATGCATGATCACATCCGTTGCCATAAGGAAGCATACCGACAAGAGCATTCCCGCTTTCCGAATTGCTCCATCGATTCCTACGCAGCTGTTGAATTTGTGTTCTTTAATCGCCCTGAGTACGCCAAGTATCGTATCTAAGGCAACCGCTATCAGCAAAATTTTTACAAATGAATTGCTTGACAGCAATGTGATAATCTTATCCATCATTTCAATCCTTCCTTTCTAAAATTTATATTTTGGCCGTTTTTCTCCCCACAGTAAGTATCTTATCCAATCATCCAGATAGACAGCCACAGCTGACAGAAAGAACCACAGCACCGTGAACTGTGGGCAAATCTGTCCAAGCAGATTTCCTGGGAGAGTACTGTAGTCCCATACATTCCATCCTAATATAATGTTCACTATGATCCCGGAAATCAGTTCTAGACCTGTTATAATCCCTGCTCCTGCTGCCATCTGCCACCGCATCAGAATCTCTTTTTTCTTATGCTCATTGATACATCCAATCAAATAGAATGCTAATCCCCCCACGAAGAACATTGTCCAGTGGCTTCTACCTCTGGCGATCAGTTCAATTAATACATAGATGGTTCCGCCAATTCCAAATAGAATCAGCGGTCTTACCCATTTCATACGTTTTGAGCCGCAATCATTGTTTTCAATGGCTCTGATTGATATTCTTCCGGAATAGTCATTCCATAAGTTACCTTTTCTACTTCTTCGATTTCTGTCAATGCTCTGATATAGATTCTCAAATCTCTGAAATATGTAACGTGCCATGTTACATATTCCATTGCCGTTGCAGTAATTTTAGCCATATCCGCATTGCTATAGAACTTACAATGTTCCTCTTCATCTGAAGTATGCCACGGAATGTTCTGCTCTCCTGCTGCCACTTGTCCCTGCAATCCTACAAGGCTCGTCTGATCTCTCTCCGTTAATGTGAAATGCTCCGTACTTCCATCTGTAAGCACCACATCCACACCTTCCGCTATCACAGCCTGCTGCGCTGCATTCATCTCATTTACTTTCGCTTCCTGGATCTCTTCTAATGTTGGAACATATGGCTCCGGTTCTGGCTCTGGATCCGGCTCTACATATACACTTCCATCATCTGACAGAATGTATCCGTCTTCCACAGTTTTATACAATGTAGTATATGTTTCGTATTTTCCATAAACCTGTCCATCATTTGTCACGAGATGAAATCCCGACAGATTCTGCAATACACCCTCGATTTTCACGTGATGGAGATCTTGAACTGTTACAGTTCCCATCACTGGTTCTTCTTGATTTAAAAAAAGTATGTTCATTTGTTTTCCTTTCTAGTTGAATCCTTAATTAAATGGCAAATTTATAGTTGACTTTGGAAGCAACTATATGAAATACGGCAACGGTCTCCTTATTCAGTTGGGAACAGCTACATTTCCAGGTGAAGCATCTGGAGGAAAAGGATTTGCTACAATCAATTTCCCAAAAACATTTGCAAATACATCATATACATTGATTGCAACAGCTAAATATCCTGGAAGTACACTCCCAGCCTTTCTCATATCAACGAATGTCAACAGCGTCTCAAAAGCATATGTATATGCGAGAACTACAAGTATGTCTGCGGTAACTGGTACAGAATGCAGCTGGCTGGCTATTGGTCAATGGAAATAAAATAACTGTCAGATTTTAACAATATTCAGTCTGCAACCACCAGAGGTTTTGATTGTAGATCCTGAATTCTGACATACCGTAAAACGTAATGTATCCCCTGCACTGAAAGGACACAAAAAGATATAATTTGCCCCAGCGTAACTTCTAATGGTTTTTGGCTGTCGAGATTGTTCGTTACCATTTCGCTCTATCTTTCCATAGAGAGACATAAGCCCACTGATTCCATCAGCAAAGTTTATAAGTGCATGAATTAAATAGACGCCATCTTCAGGAACTGTAAAATAATGTAAATAGTTTGTATTATCATAGGTATACATTAATCCGATATCATCATGTACTTTGGTACCAAAATCTGTGCCTTGGAAGCTACTGCCATTTGACGCAATGTTGTATGGCCCTGAGTTTCCATATACAGCCGTCTTTACTCTTTTGCCATTTAATTCAGTAATCTGATCCTCAATCTTCTTCCCCTGTCGTGCATCAAGCGCATACCCGGCCTCTGTCGTAAGCAGATTATTAATCACATTTGCAATGTTCAGTTTCTTTCCATCCAGTACTTTTCCCTGATAAGCATCCAACACAGAACTTCCTGCTGCTGAAGTTGTCAAATTATTCGCCACTGCTCTGAATGCGGACGTTCCCAGATCTGCGAAGTACTTTGCGATCTTTCCGAGAATAGTTGACATCTTCTCATTGCTTGCTATATTTTCCCTCGTTGATGCCTTTGTGAACGCTACCTGTGTATTAGCATCTACTTTTCCTGTTGGACCCTGAGGACCTGTCGGGCCTGTCGGTCCCGTGTCCCCTTTCGGTCCTGTTGCTCCGGTTGGCCCAGTTGCTCCAGTTGGTCCTTGTGAGCCTGTTGCTCCTTTTGCACCCTGTGGACCTTTCAGATTTCCTGTATATACCCACTTAGCCACAGAAGCTGCTCCTCCTACAGTACATCTATATGTATTTCCCGTTGCTGTGTTCAGGTAATTGTCGTTCACAATGGCATCTGTGATTCCTGAACTGGAAAATACTGTTGCCGTTGTGCTTGTTCCCGTGATTGCCGTTCCCTGTGTCCAGCGGCTTCCTCTGGTTCCGGTTGGTCCAGTAGGTCCAACCACCTGTCCTAGATCAATCTGTCTTGCTGCCATTGTATATTCCTCCTAGCTTTCGTATACTGCGATCAAGTGTCCATTGCTGATCTTGAATGTCGGAGTCTGTCCATCCTTACCGGTTGCTCCTGTCGCTCCTTTTGCACCCTGTGGGCCTGTCGCTCCGGTTGCACCTGTATCTCCTTTTGCTCCCGTATTTCCTTTCAGGCTTCCTGTATATACCCACTTAGCTTCTGACGCTGCTCCACCTACTGTACATCTATATGTATACCCAGTAGATGTGTTCAGATACATATCATTCACTAATGCATCTGTAATTCCTGAACCCGAAAATACTGTTGCTGTTGTACTTGTTCCCGTGATTGCTGTTCCTGCGTTCCATCTGCTGCCACGTGTTCCAGTTGCTCCCTTGTCTCCGGTTTCTCCCTTAGCCCCTGTATCTCCTTTTTGTCCCTGTGGGCCTGTCATTCCAGTAGCACCTGAAAGATCTGTGATATAGGTATATGCTGTCCTTCCTTTTACATAGAGTTTCGCATTATCGACATCATTGACATTTCCTGTGTCGATCATGACGAACTGTCCTTCTTTCACTCCATCTGAGGAGAATCCAGAATTCATTGCTGACACGGAGGCGAACGTTTTTGCGATTGCGAACGGATCTCCCTTATCTCCTTTTGCCCCGGTTTGCCCCTGCGGACCTGTCGCTCCAGTTGCTCCTTTTTCTCCCTGTGGACCTGTCGCTCCGGTATCTCCCTTTGCGCCTTTTAGGGAAGCGATATACTGTGCTTCTGTTTTTCCTGCATTTCCAGGCTGTGCAAGCCATACCTGATACGCTGATTTGCCTGTCGGTCCTGTTTCGCCCTGTGGTCCGATAACTGATCCTAAATCTACCTCTCTTGCCATGTTTTTTCCTTCCTTTCTTTTAAAAAATTGTTTTATAATAAAAAGCACCCGCCGAAGCCAGTGCTTTCTATCCTATGAATATATTGCGATCAGATGTCCATCTCGTACTTCAAATTCCGGTGGTTTTCCATCTTTTCCTTTCAGATCTTCCAATGGAACAAGATCATTCCAGTCATTTTGATTTGTATATCTCCATTGCAGAGCTGTACCATTGTTCCGGATCTCAATCTCATTTCCTCCGGATGTATTTAGTCTTACCTTATCTCCTACCGGTTGGCCTTGAGACATAAGCTGCAGATTGCCATCTGTGATGGTGATATTGTCGGCTTTTGTTTGCAGAAATTCTAATACCTGTTTTAACACTTGGTTTTCATTTGATGCGTTGTAGTCAATTGGTTTTTTTCTCTTGATTACTGGAAGTCTTACTCTCCCAATGGTTTTTCCTTCCTCAGAACTTGATATATAGATATAAGCATCTATACCTTCTCCTTCCGTTAAGAAATCATTTGGAATATCTGCTATAATCTTGTCACATATCACAGTTGCTTCAATAATTTTCGCCGGCCTACATCCGCGCCAATATGAGAAATGGACTTCTACAGCCTCTTGTTCAGATGGCAGGTTAAGTCCCTGAATCTGCAGTTTCTGTCCATAATCCCATTGTGTCAATCCGTATGCAGTCTTTTCTTTTTCTCCTTCTTCGAAATATACTCTTATCATGCTGTCACCTCCTCCAATACATATTTCAATCTTCCATCCACAATTTTCAACGGTGGGGCTGTATCGTATGAGTCGTATGTCAGGATAAGATGTCCTGATTCTACCGACATTGCAAATACTCCCGGGTTCAATGATGTAATCACTGCATTCGCATCTTTTCCTGCCGGCCCTTGTGGTCCAACTGGTCCAGTATCACCTCTTGGACCCTTTTCTCCGTCTTTTCCTGGTTCTCCCTGAATCCCCTGTTTGCCCTGCGGGCCAGTTGCTCCGGTTGCTCCTCGGAAATCTCCATTTTGTAGCTTTTTTGTTAGTGTCTCACTAATCTCTTCCGCTGTCTTTGCAGCATTCTCAGCATGCTTTGTAGCTTCTTCCATGCCTTTTATGAAGTTGTTCATCCATCCAGCTTCATTCTCGCTTTCCGGAACATCTCCTTCACTGAAATTCCGATGTACTTCTATCGGCTGATCGAATGTTACAAGCGTCTCCTCATCCATTGTGAGTACAATCTGAAGCACACTTTTTCCAAGTTCTGCGAATGTCTGGTCTTTCACAATCACCCTCACGGTATTCTCAATGATCGGGCATACATTATATGTTGCTTTTTTTGACGGCTTCAACACGAATGCTTTTGCCGTTGCCCCTTCCGGAATCTCATAATCCCGGAAATGGAAATAGATTGGGAGCGCATTCGTCCCTCTTACATAATCAATCTTTTCCTTAATCCTGTTCTCCAGCACATAGACATCTCGTTCTATATAGTTCACTTTTCTCCTCCTTATCCAGGAATCCATCTGACGATATACAACCCTTGCACCGGTGCAACTCCGCCTCCCGAATATCTCAGCACATACTTCCACGGAAAGTTATAGTATCCATGCACATGAATCTCTTTTCCGGTCTGATCTCCAGTCTGTCCTCCGGTAATTCCACCGAATTCGTTCTGTGAAGCAGCAACCAGCTGGCCATTCCCAATTGACATTTCTGTATGGTTTCCTGGTTTTAACAGGACGTCTCCCCGGATCAGCCCTGATCCGGTGGCTAGATTGACCTGTGAAGTCACATCCTTGAAGCCTGCTGCCAGAAACACATCATACATTGTTCCTGTAGCTGGTGTATATCCTGGCCTCGTATTCAGCCCTGCATTGTAGTATGCCCAGCAGATTAATGAGGAACAATCGTAATCTGGTCCGTCTCTGTGCGCCTGATCGTATCCATGACTGTTATCGTTCGCAATCGATATTGCCCATTCCACTGCCTTTTCAATAACCTGACTCCCATCCGCTTTTGTGAGATAGTCGTACCATTTTCGTGCTGCACTCCGTCTTTCGGATTCTACCTCAACTCCTGCTCGTTCAAAGTTCTTCAGAAACGCGCTTGCGAGATATTCCGGTGATTCTGTGCTACTCTTATATGCACTCCATGTCATTGAATAAGCACTTGTCGCAATCCACTGACCACTTGATGCAGACAGTGCATCAATCCAATACATCTGCCCTTCCGGATCCGTAATTCCGTATCCGTTCGAGTTTGCCCAGTTCGTATAGTTGGTGGCCGGTGTCCACTGAACCAATCCGAAGCCACCAGAATAGTTTCCTTCTTTCAGGCTCTGCCAAAGTCCCGGATTAATGTTGGACTCTTTTTCCATGTTTCCGAGAACCCCACTGATCGCATTCAACGTCCATCCTTTTCCTGTGAAATATTTATAGACCTCCAATGCGTTTCCTTGCATCTGCGATTCCGTCAGATACTTGTTCCCTATCGTCCAGCTCACTTAGAAGCTCCCTTCTTTTGTTTTTCCTCCAACAATGCTTCCATTTTGAACGTTGATATATGTTCCATCCGAAAAGACGAGCTTTCCTGTTTTGGCCTCTTGTCCTCCGATGTTATATGTTCCGCATGAAAGAGAAGCCTTTCCAGCTGCATTCAACGCTATATTTCCCTCATTCGTCACAAGCACGGAGGCATATTTGCCGCCATAAGATTGTACGCTCACTCCATTATTCTGGTAGTGTACAATTCCCACTGTCTTTCCTTCTGTGTTTCTCACAAATATTGATCCATTACTGATCAACACGCCACCTTCGTCTGCATTGTCTACCACAATTCCCTGATTTGTTAATGCTACAACCGTATTTCCATTCGCATCCAGTACCTTTGCGGTGCCATCACCATTCTCTTTTCCTCCCAGGATCAGTGTTCCACCCTTGATTCTATCTGCCAGCATCGTTCCGGCAACGATGAAATCTGCGAAGAATCCCTGTCCCGTTCCGAAGGTACTCCACTTCCAATCTCTTCCATCTGCTGTGCGCTCTGAAGCGATCTCGAATCCCAATGTTCCAAGACACATAGCACCAAACGTTTCAGACTTCGGATCAAGATCTTCAAAAAGAATTGCCCTTACCGTCTGCTTTTTTGCGACCGTAGACTGTGCTTTCATCTGAGCCTTAACGCCATTGATGATTCCTTGGATCTGCTGCCCGATCACAGTTCCATCTGAACGGATTGACTGGTCAACCCGGTTCATTACAGAAGAAGCATCGTCCAGAAAATTGTATTGAAACTCTCCTAATTTCACAAATGTCAACTTGTTCCTAACCGCATCCCATTCCAACTCAATCACTCTTGCATCTGACTTAATTCCAAGTTTTGAGTGGTTACAGTGCACGGTATCTCCTAGTGATACCATTTCCAGGCTTTTTACATCTTCGTATAGTTCTGTATTCTGCAGAAGCTCCATGTCTGCTTCAATGGTTACTTTCGGCTTATCCACACCTTCGTCATATTGTTCCTGGCATTTCTTTTTCAACGCTTCCTCTAGCTGTTTCTGCGTTTCACATATTGTCACTCCGTTCTCTTCGTCATCCTCCTGCGCATCTTCACGCATTTTCACATCCTCGAACTTCATTGTTCTGTAATGTATTGTCGGATATTTTTCAATCAGAGGTGAGTCCACCCACGGTGTGTCTCCCTCGATCATATATCCATTGTAAGATTTTGGAACAATCCTTGTAGCAACTTCACTCATGTCTACCATCTCTGAAAAGCCATCCTTAACTATGTTTTTTCCATACATCACCTGTACACCATAGTCTCCTCCTGCTTTTTCATTGATGATCACTTGATAATTATCATACAGGATTTCCCCGCCCCATTTGGAAACAAATGCATTATCATCACTTCCATTGATTGCCTCTATCAGGTTCATCGTCTGATAATAGGCTGTTGATACCTTCTTGATGTCCGATTTTGCCTGATATTGCGGAGTTTTCTCTGTCATAATGTCCAGAGCCTCCTGTCCACTTTTGTTTGTTGGCCTGACATCTACCAGGAAACAATCTTCTTTAGCATCCATAAAAATAGGAGTAAGTTCTGCACTTACCCCCGAATCTTTCTTTTCTTTGCTTCTTATCCGAAATAGTTGGATCCCGTTAAAAGATGGCATTTTCACTACTGCATTTTCCTCAATGTACTTCCATCTTCCTTCTAGGTCAATCGGATGTTCTATATTCGCTGTCCATTCTCCATTGAGGATGACATGAATAATGGCTTCTTCCGGAAGCAGTGTCATATCTCCATTATGCCTATAATCTATATTATCCTGTCGGTATATCTGAATCATAAGCACCTCCAGTTTGGAATCACTTTCAGCTCGAATCCATCTGTGATTGCTATATCATTCATTCCTTCCTGTAGCACAAGATCGTCATAATCTCCAAATACCGCTGTATTGCTCAGTGTTCCATCTTCGCGGTAAGCCAGCTTTCTGTCTGTATCAATCGTCAGATTCTGTCCAACATCAGCTTCCATTCTCTTCCCATTGACTATCAGGCTGCATCTTCCTTCTCCATAGATTTTGTAAGTTGGGTAAGATATCTCATATGGATTCTTCTTCACTTCTTCCGCCGAATGAGGATGCTGTCCCTTGTCCAGATACCGCAGACCATCCTTTGTTGTGAATGTTGCTGTAAAATTGCAGATTCTCTCACTTGTATGCTCTGCTTCATCCATCTGAACTTTCAGGATTTTATAGAAATGCCCCGGATCTGTTCCAAGTTTTAGCTTCTTATTTCTTCCAGACAGCCACTTTCGTGCTTTTCCAAGATGATTCTCCCAATCTTCACTCTTTCCTATAAAATTGAATGATATCTTAATCTCTGTTGATTCGTAGCCACCATCCAACAGATACATAGTTCCATCACTCCCCGGTATTTCTATCGAAGATTCTTTTCTTACTGCTGTTGGCATTGAAGGAAGCTCTTTCGCATAGATCTCCATGCTTGAGCCTGATATTCCGTTGTATTCTACTTCCATCATGCTCCCGCGGCTCCTCTCTTCCACTTAATGTTCTGAGACATCTTCTTAATCACCGCATCCGTAAGGATCCCAGCAAGCTTCTTGTCTCCAAGCGCAATATTGTTTTCAATCACAAAAGTTAGCTCTGACAGTGCCTCTGCAATCATCTGTGCAAGCGCAGCATTGTTGGACTGCATCTCATCACGGATGTATGTCTTCAGCAAGTCGATTGGAAGAACTGCCTCTGCTCCTGCTTCTCCACCGCCCATTGCTCTATCTCCGTTCATGCCGAAAATAGTTGGGCTGTTCAAGATGCCGCCGTTTGCGTACCAGTCGACCGAAAACTTTGGAACTTTCGGTGGGACAAGCGACCATTCTCCGCTTGCCTTGAAATGCGGAAGTTTAATTTTGGGAAGTTTCCATTCAAAGTTGAAAAATCCCTTAATTTTGTCGATTACTCCCTTGATGAAATCACAAATCGATGCAAACACCGCATTGACTCCGTCTCTGAACCACTCGCATTTTGTGTAGAGTGTAACAAAAATTGCAATTAGCGCAACAACAGCTGCAATAACCAAAAAGATGGGATTTGCCCTAAGAATTGCGTTAAATGCTGCGAAGGCTGTTTTTGCCCCACTGATGGTTGGCGTTAGCTTTGATGTGACATCAATCACAGTGGACACGCCACCAGAAACCTTGCTGATTATACTGAAGACGGGTCCTAGTGCTGCAACCAACAGCGCACACTTGATTATCATTTCCTGTGTACCAGGAGACAGTGAATTCCAACCATCAATGATGTCATGAAGAATCGGAGTGACAATATGTAAACAATCCGCAAGGACTGGTCCTAATGCATTTCCAACTTCAAATCCAGCATCTTTCAATTCGTTCAGTGTCAACTTAAACTGGTCAGCCGGATCCAGTGTAGCTTCAAACGTATCGTTGACACTTCCGAGGTTATCATTGAGCGATGCGCCTAATTCGTCAAAGTTTAACTTTCCACTTTGGCAGAACTCTGCGAGTGCTGGACCAGCTTTCGCTCCGAACAGCTCAACCGCAGCATTGTAAGCCTCAGAAGAACTCCCTGCATTAACCATCGTATCTTGCAGTTCTGACAGCGCATCTTTCATGCTCTTGCCCTCTTTTGATGCATTGACAAGGGCTTTCTTAAGTCCTGCCATAACTGCACTTGTGTCAACTCCTGACGTCTCGCACTGACCGAGAAATGTAGCAGCGTCTGCTGCAGACATCCCTAGTTCCTTGAGTGATGCTGCGTTGCTCACCATCGATGAGGATAGAGTATCCATTGAGATTCCAGTATCCTGTCCGACTTTGTTCATTGTGTCGAGCAATGCGCCAGCATCTTCAGCTGTCAGATTGAATGCCTCAATAACTTTCTGAGTGTTATCAACGGAAGAAGATACGTCTGTATCATTTAATTCGGCGAACCGAACAAACTTTGCCGATAAGTCTTCCAGTTCTTGTCCTGTGAGATGGAATCGTGTGTTGACCTCTCCAACAGCAGAACCAGCTGTCGCAAAGTCTGTTGGAATGGTTTTTGCGATATTTCTTGCGGAATCCTGCATTTCTTCCAGCGCATCGCCAGTAGCTCCTGTCTTCTGCACGATGATGTCCATTCCTTCATCGACTTGCGCCCATGATGCCATGATGCCTGCGCCTGCTGCCGCAACTGGAGCCGTCACATTCTTTGTGAGTGAACTTCCAATCTTTCCGGTGGTATCGCTGAAGTCCTTAACCTTCTTGGAGTAATCTTCCAGTGTCGCAGCACCGCTTTCCAGCTTCTTGTTTACATCTTCAAGTCCGCTCTTGTAGTTATTCAGAGATGCTTTCGCATTATCCAATTGCTGCCTTGTTTTGGAGATAGCAGCTTCATCTCGCACTTGTGCGTTCTCCTGTGCTTTCAAGATTTCTGTCAGCCTATCTACTTTCTGCGTGTACGCTTCTGTCTGATTCTGCAGATATTCCTGTGTAGCTCTCAGCTTTTCAGCAGATGATGTACTTTTGTCCCACTCGGATTTCGCAAGTTTAAATGCTGACCTATTCTCGTTCACTGCATTATTTACGTCTGTCAATGATTTCTTAAAGTCAACAGCTCCGTCTGCTTTAAATGTCAAGCCTACAGTTTTCAAATCAGTACTCCCCAATCAAAGCCCCTCCTTTCGCTTTTTCTAGTTCGCAGAATACCTCTAGGCACTCATTAAAAAAGACGGGATCTGAGTTCCAAAATTCCTCTTCGCTCATTCCCATCTTTCTCGCCGAGACCATATATTCTGCCCAGTTTATATCCATTACTTCGCTGATTTCTTCTTCCTTGGAGCAACAGACTTCTTCGCCTGTTCTTTTTTTTTATATTCGTTGAGTCTTTTTTCAAACTCCTCGAAAATCTCACGGATGCTGTCGGCATCCATCGGAGTCAGCATCATTGCCTCTTCCTCGTCTACTTTGAGACCGTTTGACCGAAGAATCACATAGATTAGTTTGCCTGCAAGTTCGACATTCTCCTCTTCGGTCAGATCTTCCTCTGTTCTTCCGTCCAGTTTTTTGTCAATCCCATTCATTTTCACTAGATATAAAGTGTAAAAATTAACTTTTACTTCTAATTTCGATCCGTCTGTTAATTTAATCAGCTTGGATTTCATGCGATCACGCTCCTACTGCTGTTGTAAGGTCTGCATCCGTCAGAATCGGTTTTGCGAAGAACTTCTCTTCTGTAAGTCCTTCTGGTGCCGTGGACTCTGTGACCTTGCTCACGATGTTTCCTGCTGCGTCAAACGGATATGCTCTAATCTTGATCGTGTCGGTCTGCTCACTTGCTTTTTCTTCAGATGTTGCAATATCATCAGAGTTCTCAACAAGCTTGCATTTTGGGAACCACTCATAACGAGATTTTCCGTTTTTCAGTTTTACAACCTTGCCATAAGCGAAGAATGGTCTTTCGCTCTTTCCGCCGGCAAGGATAAGTCCTCCTGTTCCTTTTGTCTCTCCGCGCATTTTGGATATTGTATCGTCCGGGAATGCGATCACAGATACCTCAATGTCGATGCTGGACATCGGTGAATCTGAATCATAGATTTTTCCGGATGCATACACATCACTTGTCTCGGAGTTCTCAGTTACCTTTACACTCTTAACGACTTCTGTTTTTTCAACATCAGCTTCGTAAGTACCGTCGTACTCTCCACCCTCTGTTGTGTTTGCAAAACACATATACTGTGCACCGACTGTCTGTTTCATAGCCGGTTTTTTTGTATTAATAGCCATTTATTAGCCTCCTAACCGAAGATGGATTCTGCCATCTTCTTATAGTATTTTTCTTTGTTTCTTTCAAAGAGTGGCTTCAAGTGTGCCCTTGCTGCCATCTTCCTGGTTCCATGCTCAAGCATTGGACCGTAATACTTGCCCCATCCAACTTTGATTCCGCTGTCAGTTCTTTCCAGTGCAAATGTATTCACGATATGCGTATACCCTGCTTTTGTGATCTGACTTCGTGGTTTTGGGAGTCTAAGAAGGTCATTAACGAACTCCTTCGCTCCCTCTTCCACTGCGTCAAGTGCTTTGTCAGAGCTTACATTCTCGGAATACTGTTTCAACAGTTCCTCGAAATCTTCAAATCCTCCACCGTCAAAGGTTATCTCGCTACTCATCCAATCACTCCATCAGTTGTTATTGAAAAATAAGAGTGCCATACACGGTCTTCTGTCACGTATTCGTGAGCAATGGTCGGATGGTAGCCAAGCTCATTCAGACGGTTTTTCAGTGCGATCAGTTTCGGATCGCGTGGCTTTCTAGCGTAAAAACTAATCTGCCATGTGATCTCATTCTCATAATCATCTCCGGATGCCATTGTATCTTCCCACATGATCTCCCAGTAATCAATTCTTGGAAATACCTTTTCATTTTTGAGACTACTGACTCCCTCATTCACAGGGCAGCCACTATCGTGCAAGATCTCACTCAGTTCTTTCTGTGTCATCGATTACCTCTCTTTCATATGCCGGTGTCTTCAATGTCAGCTCCGACTCTTTAAATCCATCTTTCGTAGTTGTATGAGCAATATTATAGATTTCATGCTGCTCCCCATCGATAAGACAGATGCATTTGCTGTTGATTTTCTTATACTGCGGTATTGCAAGCTTATACGTTACCTCAACGCTGTCTGCTGACAGTTTGGCTCTTGTCGTGTCGTACACTGCAAGCTCACGATACCAAATACGTAATCCGGTGTACTTAAGTCTCTCCTCTGGATAGTCTTCTAACTTATCATTTGTTATCTCATACAGTTCAAGGACTCCGTCTACATACTCAGGCATTGCCATTCGCACTTACCTCCGTCTCCATTTGCCACGTAAGAATCACGCTTGAATAATTATTCATGAATTCGCTAACTCTGTGGTGGTAAGCATAATATACATAGTTTTTCAGCAGCATCCTATATGTGAGATCTGTCGTTATACTACAGCCTGGATTCAATCTCCCGACTGTATACTCTCCTTCTTTGATGAGATTGATCAATTGATCGTCATCATAGTAAGGAGGAATCTGGAACTCTTTGAGTACTTCATCTACCAGCGTGGCTAATTCTTCATTACTCATATCTTATTCCTTACTGCTGTGGCACCGTTACCTGTGTTACCGGAAGAACATACCCCTCAAGTTTTGTTACGTCAAAAATAACTGCAACATTGTCATCCACAGCTCTACCATTTGCATAGCATTTAGCTACGATAAGATCTGCATCCTCAATCGCTTTTGTCTGATCATACTCATCAACGCGAACTCCTGCTGTTCCCATTGTGTAGTATCCGGCGATTGTAAATGCAGCTTTTCCTTTTGGACAGTTAGCATCAACAATTTTTTCGATGTCAATGAATGACTTGTTGACATATCCGCCTGTCAGAGCCTCTCCGTACATACACGGATCCACATATTCTGCTTCGTCTGACGGATTGCAGATAAGATAGAGCTTATCAACCACACGTTTTCCATCATTAGTAAGAGTTTTTCTCACCGGAGCAAGTCCCTTCGGAGAGAATTTTGTAACCGTAGTGAGAACAGTTTTCGCTTTATTTGTTCCAGCTGACTCTACGGTTCCAATCTGACGAAAGATTCCGATTGGACCTGTCTTTCCATCTCCATCGAGGTATCCTTTTACAAGTCCGTCCTGCATGGCCTCAGACAGAATAGCCATGAAATATCTGTCAACGAATTCCATAGACAGCTCTCTGATTGATTTTGGAATAACAAGGTAAGCTGTGAGCTTGTGAAGGTCAATATTCAGAGCTGTTACCTCTGCTGAAAGTTCGCCTTTGATAGCGTCCGTAAGAGGACCCCAAACCGCTGCACCTGAATGAGATGCCACAATCCATTTCTTCACATTTGCCGGTGCCATATTTACAAGTTTCAGGATTGGCGATGCTTTCTTAACATCATCCAGTGTACGATCAATAATCTCTGTCGGAATGATGTCGATCTGGTTTGCTGTGAACGCCTGCTTGATGTCCTTAAAATTCTCGTAGAATTTCTTTTCTTTCTGAGACAGGTTACGGAGTCCAAGATGTCTCTTGTAATCTGCATCTCTGCTTGCTCTTTCTGCCTCTGCTACTACCTGCTGAATCAGATCGGCGTGCATTGCTTCATCGATCATTTCAATTGACTGCATAATTGCTTCTGCTTTCTGATCTGCCGGTGCATTGTCCAGAAGCTGTTTCACTTTGTCTTTTACTTCCTGGCTTAAATCTTCAATCCTCATTCTTCATTTCCTCCTAACCAAAAAATGCACCCCAACCGGTGCTATCCTTTTCTTCCGTCTTTTCTTTTTTCTTATGAGTCAGCTGATAGAACTCAGCTAACTGCTTCTGATGCTCATTTCTGCTTTTCAGTTCCATCTGAAGTGCCTTGTTTTCTTTGATTACCTCCTGCAGTTTCACATCCGGATCATCCTCCTTCTGCGCAACGCCAATCTCATCAATCAAGCCATACTCCAGAGCCTTCTGTGGAGATAAGGTTGTAGTCTTATGCATCATCTCCCGGAGCTCTTCTTCTGAAACCGTAGCCCGCTGCATAAACAGAGCCACACAGCTGTCCATTGCTACATCCAGATTGTCTGCTTCTGCCCTCAGATCTGCTGCATTTCCTGTAACTGTCTCCCACATATCATGAATAACGGCTGTTGTTCCCTGTCCCATGATACGCTTATCACATGCCTGCAAAATTGTAAATGCGATAGAATGACATCCGCCCATTACAATCCCTGTCTTATAGGATCCATGCTGTTGAAGCATGTTGTAAATGGCCGTCCCCTGGTCCACACTTCCACCATTGCTGTTGAAATAGATCTTAATCTCATCTGTTTCTGGAATGGCATCCAGAAGTTCCTTGAAATGCTTGGCTGATGTCTCAGAGTCGTCATACTGCCATGTATCCCAATTGAACGGACCGATTTTTCTAATCTCATCAAAAACGAAAATCTCATGCACGTTATCCGTCTGCTGGAATCTATACACAACTTTTTTCTGTTCCATGTTCTTTTCCTTTCCCTGTTATTACTGTTTAACGGACAGCTCCGAGATAATTGGATCACCTCCTATGAATCAGGTTTCTTGTGCCGCATTACTATTTCCCTCCCCTCCGTAATTCTTTGTCAGAGCTCGCTCTGTACTGAATTCTGTATTGAGTAACGGATATCCGACCATCTCTCTGATTTCATCGAGATGGAATCCAATTCCTCTGAGTTTATCAAGATTTACTGCACTGTCCACAACATCAACATGTTTAAAGCGTGCAAGCCATACCATGACTTTCTCGTTTTTTCTGCAGTAATCATTCTCTCCGACAACATAAGCTGTCAAAGTATCATTTATCACTTCTGCTATCGGACTGACAGCGTATGTGATAAATTCATTTGTTGCGTCTGATTTTTCTGTGATATTGCCATTAAATACAGCCTCTGGAATATCGAAAGCATTTGCTACCTCGTTATTGATCTGCAAAGCCATCTTTGCCAGTTCTTCAGCTTTCACTGTTGTATTTATTTGCATCTGTTCCACGGATGCATTTTCTTGTTCTGTTAAAACTTCAAGGTCATCTGACGTCAGTAGTTTTTTAATTTTTAAAACATACTGATCTCTTGTCATTACCTTGTCTGTACCGTCTGCCTGCTTTTCTCTGAATGATAATGCATTCGTTCCAAGCTTCAGTTTGAATCTCGGTTGGCTGGACAGCTGCATCATTGCATTAATGGAATCCATCGTCTTATCAAATTGCCCTACTACATTCTGTAAGTACAATCGAATCCTTGCATTGTCATATCTTAGATGAATCACTTCATCAGATTGAAATGTGCTGAAAATTGTAAGATTTTCATCTCCGCAGCTTAACATCACATCCTTGTAAACTCGCTTCATCATCACTTCATTCGTGTGTGACCATGATGTCGCTCTGTAATATTTACCACTTAGCGGAATAATCAGAGCTTCTTGTTCTGTTAGCAGCTGCTTAACCACTTCCGTCCAGAACACTGTCCCACATTCGTTGTCATTGGGCTGTACGTTTAGCCTGTATTCTTTCTTGCGTTTTTCTTTGCTCTCCGTCTGGATCAGTATGTCAGACTTTGCTATTGCCTTGGCGATCATCATAATTGCTTTCTCGATGGCAAGCTTTGAAAGATTCAGCTTTTCCATGTCAACTGCAATGATTTCTGCCAAAGACTGTATTTCTTTGTTCCTGTCTTGGAATAAAAAATCAAACATTTTCTCTTCTCCTGTTAAACATAGATTATCTGAACTTCCAGCTCATCCTTGCAGAACATAGCCACATCGAAAGCCATAAATCCATCATTTTTTCTCAATTTCGGTTCTATCTTGCCGAAATTTTTATTTCCAAACTTATCCTCGCTCACGCTTGTGTTATTCGTGTACCACCGCATGATCGCTGATGGTCCGAAGTTGATCATCCCCTGTGAAAACATGGACTGAATAAACGGAGCAATAATTCCTGTTGCTGATGTTATCTTTCTAACCAGCCGAACAATACCATGTGGGTTCTTCTTGTCCTCAATCGTGAGACCTCTTTCTTCAAATGCTGTCTTGAATAATGTGTAGCGATAAGTATCCATCGCTATTTTCTTCACATCGTAGTCCTGGAACTGTTTCATGCACCAATCGGCTATTATATTTACATCAATCACCGGACCTTGGACAACTTCAAAATCCTCAAACTCTTCTTGTCCGGCATTGCGCAACGGGAATTTGATTGAATCAATGAACGGAGAGTCTGCGCAGATCCATGTGTGTTGTCTCCATATCCACTCTCCATCATCTGTCTTGGTCAGAACGCCCGCTGATGCGAAGTCTCGCACATCCGCATAGTCAATGCCGATCACTGCTGCCTGTCCTCGCGTGTCCAATGTTATCCGCGGAATCTTTCGTTCCAGTTCTTCCATTGTCTCACCTTCATAACATGCTCTCAGGACATTTTGCCATGTTGTGACCGTCTCCTCTTCCTTTCGTGCCGATCTGTCCATTCGTTTTGTGATAAATTCAGCACGCTTCGATGGAATCTTCTTCATTTCCAGATAATCATGCATGATCTGATTTGCAAGAATTGGCATGTATTCCATCGAAGGATTGGCCTTGTGCCATGCCTCCGGATCATCGATTTCTTTCATGTCATCAATCTCGCAAATGAATGGGAAGTACCCTAGCAGATTCTCTCCTGTCTCCAAAATCTCAGCGCACATTGCCGAAATTTCATCCAGTGGACCATCTCTGACATATCCATCTGTTGTAATGATGAACTCTCTCGAATGCTTGACTTTACCAAAAGAGGATTCAAATACATTGATCTGGTCATAGTTCTCGTAGGCATGGATTTCATTCAGGACAAGACATCCTGTTCGCTTACCATCCTTGGTCTTTGCGTTCGAAGTGTTGTATTTCATCTCCGATCCTGTTGCCAGGTTCGTGATAAGTTCCTTTGTGACCGAAAACTTTCCCTTGAATTTTGGATTATCATGCAGCATGTCATAAGCTACCTTGAATGTGTCCTTAACCTGGCTCTCTGAGTTCGCCACAATTTCAACATGGTAATTTTTCACTCCGTAGAGCGGAGTCTGAAAGAAATTTACCAGCGGCACGATGAATCCATCTTTGCCATTTCCACGTCCTTCCTTGATGAAGAACTTTGAAAATACTGGAATGTCATCCACATACATAAATGCAAAGGCATAAATGAACTTTTGGAATGGAAATAGTTCGTAGTAATTTGTTTTGCAGTACTGTAGACAGTTCCTATATGTTTTTTCGTCAAAAAAAACATCGTTTCGCTTCAATGTCGGCTTCACGATGTTTTCTATCAGTAATTTTCTCTTTTTATTTATCCATTTCGGATGCTCTTCGGCATATTTGAGATAGTTATCAATTTCCTTACAAGTAACCATCAGTCGGTTGCTCCGGTTCCGGAATTGGTTCTTTCAGTTTCAGGTCCGCAAGAATCTTTAACATGGTTGCTGTAGTCTTCTGCAGATTGACCACAGATTCATTCGCTTTTTCTACGCTGACACCATTCCCATTGATGGTTTCATACCGGATTCCTTTTTTTCTAATATCTGCAATCAGTTTCTTTTTCAATGACCAATAATATACATAATCATCAACTAAATCCTTATAGAATTCTGCGTTCATTCCACGCAACTTCAACTGCTTTACTAATGATTCTTTTATCTCCGTCTGTGTCAGTGTTTTCTTCCTCTGAGTCAATCTTTTCACCACCTTTTTCACTCAAATCATGCCATTTTTATCAATTTTTCACTTCTTTTTTCGCTCTTTTTAAGCCTTTTTTGAAGTTATCTGAAAACTTTCCTTCTTATAGTGAGTCCTGAAATTTGCCCCCCCCTTGCCCTTTTCACGCGAGATTTTAAAATTTCTCCAGAGTCATGGCTACATCCCCGTTCTTCACTCAGGAAAAATCGCTGAGAATTGACCGGGGGCTACCACAGCTCCTTGCTCACAAGCTTCTTCTTTCTTTTGAATCTTCTTGGTGCTCTGCCGTGTCTAAGGTTATGACACGGCACACAAAGACTGATTAGGTTATCCTCTTCCAGTCCGAGTTCCGGATGTTCCTTCAACTCAACAATGTGATGTACTTCTTCGGCTCTCCTTATCTTTTTCTCTTCTCCTCGTAGGATGTCGCCTGCTGCCACTGCATCTCTCAATCGTTTGCGACAGTCCTGGCACTCATAGTGGTCTCTCTCTAGGATCTGCATCCGCTTATGTTTCCACATTGTCGAATTGTAAAATTTCTTTGCTTCCTTGTCCGTCATAGTTACATCCCTTCATACAAAAAGACACCTGCCGAGAGGATTGCAAGTGTCTCTTTCAAGAAATTTGTATGTATCTGTCCGTCTTTCGACAATATCAGATTAGCACAGTTAGAACTCCAGTGGACTCCACTCTTTAATTGATTTGAATATTTTTCAGTGCTCTTCCGTGTAATTCGTAGATCCAACTCTCACTGTACTCCATAAGCTGTGCTATCTGCCACCATGTAAATCCTTTTATATACTTGTAGAACATAACATCTCTTTCGTCTTGATTCTCCAGCTTATTGATTCTGTATTCTATATCTTTGTATGTCTGTACCTGCTTTACTCCCTCTTGATACAGCTCGTCCTCTCTTTCCTGAAGAGCCACCGCATAAGAACTTAAATCACTTTGATTGGATCCATGTGGCATCCCGTTATTGATTGAAGAAGGATACATCTTCATGTTTCTGATTTCTTCAATCTCTGATTCAATCCGTTTGATTCTCTTTCCGTGTTTTCGGTACGCTCTGAGATATGTCTTCTTCCGGTCATTCTCGTTCTTCACATTGTTCTCTTCCAGTCTCTTCTCCATTGGCATCATCTCCTATCTTGTACTTTCTTGCCAAGTATTCTGCTACATCTCCATGCCACAACTGCTGCCCCTGCGCTTCGATCAGATTGCCTGCCTGGTATGCTGGCCGATGAAACTTCTCGCTTGCCTTCCGGTCCGGTGGATGTTCTGCCATAGCAGCATAATGTTCCTTTTGGTTCTGCTGGATCTCTGCTGGACTCCAGCGTGTGTCTGTACTTCTTTTCACTGTTCATCACTCCAATCAAGAGCCTGCCCGCAAAATTTGCAGCGTGGGCACGATGCTTGTCCGTTCCATGTTTCAATTTTCTTTTGTCTCTGCTCCTCTAATGCTTTAACTGCCATTTTCTTTGCTTCGATGTTTTCTTCACTGTTGGATGTATCCAACCCCTTAATGATTCTGATTGCATCTTCAATATTCAACTTTCTTTCTCCCTGCTATATAATCTATGGACACATTATATGTATCTGCATATTTGATTGCTTCTCCTAACGTCAGCCCTTTCCTTCCTGTTTCAAGATCTTGCAGTCTTTCCTCCTTCATGTCTAGCTTGACTGCTGCCTCTTTTCTTGTCAGTCCTCTGATTTTTCTTAGATACTTCAGACGGTTTCCTGTTGTTCCTACCGGTCGTAATATAACCATTGTAACAATCCCTCCTTTCACGTCCCATGCGCAAATGTCGCAATCCTCAGGACATACATTTGCCTTTATTGCTCTTTTGCACATCTCCATTCTTGTTCTTATGTCTTCCTCGTAGTCCTTTATAATTCCAAGTTTCCTTAGAATCTTATAAAACAGTGACTTTTTTCTCACGTCTCTTTTTTCCTTCCGTCGTTCTTTCCATTTCCGCAGCCACTCAAGCTGTGCTTGATCCTCTTGCTCTCGCCTTGTCATTTTCCAACCTCGCTTAATCTGCTCCATGCACATTCTCCTCTTCTAACAACTCAGGATTATCAAATATGTTGCCTACAACTTCTGCATCAACTAACTTGATCCAATATCCCAAGTCTTTTCTAAAATTATGGTTTTTGTCCCAGTCCACATAAAATCCGACATGGCACGTTGATGTGCTATCAAAACAACTCTGATATTCTCCGAATTTTACCGGCGCATAAGCTTCTCCAAAATGGTATTTAATTATATCCCCTTCCCATATTTTCTTTCCGTTCTTGCCGGTTAATCCTGTGTACTGGCAGACTGTATTCGGTTCAACATCGCAAAAACCAATTCCATTAATATCCCATTCATCACAAGCCGTCCCCTCGTATTCGTCAATAATCAAACCACCGACAAAAACGTGCTCAGGTTTTTGGTAACCATCGTCAAACAAATATCCCTCTACCCACTCACCATTATCTACACGTTTTCCTCTAAAAAGTATTTCTCTATTCATAATATTCAACTGCCTCCAACTTTTTTCTGATTTCTTCTCTGATATTTTCATGCAACTCATTTAAATCCCATCCGTCAGCGTATGTAAATAATATATCTTCACCATCTTCCGTAAATGGTAAACCTTGCGCTACCCAAAACTTTGTACAGCTATCAAAACCAGTATCTTTGAAAATCTCGCAGTTATACAATTCTTCTAACTGCTTTTTAGAATATTTATTCTTCATCTCCCACCTCACTTAACTACCGGAATATCCGAGAATACCACCGTAGCCCGCTCGTTTTCGGATGCCGCTACAATCACAATCTCTATGTCATCATATCCAAGCATAAATTCCGGAATGAGGTAAATTCCGTACTGCTCGACAGCTCCGTGATTATTTCTCATGTAGTCAGATACAAATTCTAACTTTTCATCCAACAGATTGTGCGCTTCCTCTTCATCGTACCGCTTTGTCAAGTGTGTGATTGCCTGCTTTATGTTCAAGCTTCCTGTCCACCAGAAAAATGGCTCGATTTCTTCGATATACTCAAACTTGCTATCTGTTATAATCTCTTTCATCTGTTTCTCTCCTTCCGCTTCATCCACCTTACGCATTTTCTTGATATATTCACGGACTGTCTGGATCGTTGAAAGTACTCCGTCATAAAAAGAATCGATTCTTTCATGCTCTGCAATTGTTGCTTTTGTTTCTGCTTCTGCCTGATCCAACCAATCAACCAAATCTTTCTCGTCTTTTTCTGTCATATCTTCTCCTTCTTTCCATCTCGTCTCTTTCTTCGCAGTACATTAATCCCACGTACTGTCCATAACTCATTCCTTCTTGTCTTGCTTTTGCATTTATCTCAGCCAGCTCGCTTTTCCAAGCTGTTGATCTCTGTCTTTTTTGGCACTTGCCTGCTCCTTTCTCCTCCCTGCCGCATCCAGGGAGGAAATCCTTTGCCTTCATGTTACAGTTTGTGACATACTTTATCTCCACGCCATTCAGCGGAGGTAACTATAGATAATTTTTCTTATATCTCGCCATCCACTCTTCTCTCGTATGTGTCTGCTCATATTCTGTCTGTGCTATTCTGCAGAGCAGTTCTCGCATTTCTCGGTTATTGTGGACTGCTTCTGGTCCTTCTTTGTGATGATTCCGGCACAGATTTACTTTGAGTCCATCTGCTTCAGATAGTTCACGCTGGCCGGATCCGAACATGATGTGATGTTCCTCTGTGTATTGCTTGGAAGAATCGCCATAGAGTATCGAACAGAGATAGCAGACTCCCTTTCCGCTCTTGAGGATGCTCTTTTTATGTGATTTTCTTTTTTTCTTGCAGGCTAATTTCGGAAATGCCATGTCTGAATAATCGATGCTCATAAGATATACACCCCAACTAAGTTTTTCGGATCTCCTTGCATTCGATCAAACCATATGCACGGTTCGCATACTCCTTCAATGTCTTTTCTCAGCTCTTCTGCGGAATCTGCCAGCATGATAATGTTCGTCGGACTGCTGCAAGCATAGACTCTCGCAACATATTTATCCGGTATATCCCGTGGGTGCTTATAAATTGCAATCGATGGTATCGCTATCGCTGATAAGTCCACCTCTCGAAAACTATGGATTATTTTGTTATTTACTGAGTTCTTCTCCATTTTCATCCACCTCTGCTTCTAACCATTTCTTCCAATACTCTGCTGAGTTCAACATCATGTGAGGCATCTCATTCACGGATGCTGCCATGTACAGTGCCATCTTGTATGATTCCATTGTCTTCATGTATTCCCATCTGCTGCCGGCCGGATTCTGTTCTTCTTCGGACTTATCCACCGGTTCCGAATTGGCTCCCGCTTCTGTGTTTCTCGCATTTTCTTCCATCTGCTCTGAATTATCCACAGGCTTTTCCACAATCTCCACAGGTTCCGGCATTGCACTGGTGCAATTTTCCTCTTCGTGCTGTCCCGCTCTGATAAAATCGCTCCGTATTTCCGGTGTTCCCCCTGCTTCCGGAAGCATTTCCGGAAAATCTTTCTCAATCTCTGTCTGTCCCGGAATATCGTTTGGAAGCTCTACCGGTTTCTTCGTCTCCTGTTTCTCCGGTTTTTTGGGTTTTGGCAGCTTCGCCTTTACTACCTTCGACTCTTTTCTCTTCTCTTTCTTCGGTTGCACTGGTGCAATCCGTTCTTTTTCCGGATACTTCTGTCCGTAGAGCTCCTCCCAATTCTGTTTTGCGTCTTCCTCTTCTGTGATCAGGACAAGATAGCTTAAAATATTCTCCCAGGCAAACTTTTCTTTCAGTCCTTGTCTTACAACCTGCAGTATGACCTCATCCTTCTCGTCGTTTAGATAGAGCATAATTCTTCCGCAGCCTTGTGGTCTTACACTGTATAGCTTGTCCCCGTCCGGTGCTAACACCTCTTTGATCCGTCCTGTTCCTATGCTTGTTCTGACTGCCTCATGCAGTTTTAGATACAGTTCCGGTTCATCCATGCAGATCTGATGGATTGCCTTTTTCAGATTGTCGAGTTCTTTCTGTTCTTCTTTCTCGCCTTCCAAAATGACTTCGATATCTGTGATCTTCTCTTCGCTTTCTATCTCTTCTTTGACCGCCTGGATCTCTGACTTGCTGTATGCCGGTGTCAGCTCTTCTGCTTCGCTTTCCGGAAGCGTCAGCATCAGTGCCAGCTTCGCATAGCCAAATCCTTTGTAATGCTCCTGCAGTCTCGGAGAGTAACCACCCTCCGAGAATCTGTCATTGATTCTGATGTATCTGGATACCTGTGTGGCTTCAAGCTTGTATTCCGCCCACGCAAATTCATTGACATTGCTATATCCTGAATCCTTTAAGATATCGCTATCTCTTCCCTGCTTCAGCAGATATCCAGTCATGACAAAATCTTCTACCGTTCTGTTCAGTACGGTGTTCATTGCCTTTTTGTATTCCTCATAATTTTGATATTGTGCTAATTCCATCAAACTGCCTCCAATTCTTCTGCTTCAAGAAAATCTTCTGCTAATCCTTGTAGGACTCTTGTGTTATTCTTCTCTTTCAGCTCTGCTATGTTTGCTTCTCTCTTGACCTTGCTGATCTTGGCCAGTTTTCTGTCTTCCTCTGTCAGACGTTTCCTGATTGCTTTCTGCCATTCCTTCAGAAAGACTCTGATTTCTTCAATTCCCGGCTCTTCGTCGTAGTAGCTTCTGTGCTGTCTGATTGTTCCTCCCGGTTCTACTTCGATCGTGTAAAATGGTATTCCCGGTGCTCCCTGTCTTCGCAAAAAACAGATGTAGGTCTCTCCACTCTCAATTCTGTCAAAGTATCGTTCACTGCTGCCGGCACAATGATGCAGCGCACGTCCTTCTTTTACGATATCCACCAGCGTGTTCGGTACAATGATCTTGTATTCTTCATTCTCGTATTCGTATCGGCTTTTAATCTCTTTCAGAATTCCTTCCGCTTCCGGGAACTTCTCTCGCATCTCCTGCGCATAAGCTTCTTTTCCTTCCGCATTGCTTTCCAGCTCTTTTAGAATCTGTATCTGTTGCTGATCCACAACTACCTCGTCATGTCTACGTTTTAACTCTCTTGGCCGATAGACCATCTCATCTGCCATATTCTTGTTGCATGCCTTGCACATGTTAAGATAGTCTTCGTATTCTTCCAGTACTTTTTCTGCTGTCAGATTCGGATACTGCTCTTTCTGCTGCCTTTTGATGTAATTCATGAGTTTCTGAGGACTCATGTATTTTTCAGATTCTCCCATATCCAGCGGACGAATCCTTTTTTCTATCATCCACTCGACCGTCTCTTTCGAAATTTTCTTTCCTGTCATGTCAGAATACTGCATCCAGCGCACGTACTCATTTCCGCCGTTTTCATCCCGGATCCGGTTGATCTTCTGACGGTCATTGATGCCGAACATCTCTTCTATGCTCTCTGCATAGATGTTTAACGGACCGAAATACGTTGTCGGATATCCTGGATATTCTGTATTTCCTACGGTATCTCGCAGAAGATTCCAAAACCGTCCCTTACTCAGATATTCTATTTTCTCCGAATATCCTCTGATTCTTCCTGCACCGCAGATCAGTCTGTTATAATTCAGCTTTCTCCCTTGCATTGAGAGGAATCGCAGGACATTGGAGGCATCTTCATAGATAGTTCCAGCCAGTATTTTTCCAAATTCTCCCGGATAGAGATATCCTTCTCTTGCCCTTAGATTTCTCCTGTTGCCCTTTGTCCATCCTTCCAGATAGTCCTCATAATAGATCTTATAGGCTTTCTTACTCGTCCCATTTGTCCACACCTTGTACATCAGAATCCGGATCTCATCCTCAAGCTGTACATAATGTCTGTCTCTTTCCCATCCAACAGTTGCGTCTATGATTCTGAGCACACTTGTGTCTTCGTCTACTGGTTCTAACAGATAGCAGCTCTCCGTTTTCTTCACAATATGGTCTGTTCTTGTTTTGGCCATTACCAGCTTCCCACAATTTGGACAGAACACCATGTCGTTATGCCTGATCTTTTTCCCTCCATCTTGTCTCTGGATCTCTGCTGCCGTACTTGCTTCTCCACAGTTCGTACAGGTATATTCTTTCGTATTCCGGTCACGGAACATATAATCTTCCCCGGCAGATCTCTTGAAGAACCAGCTCCGCAGATCTTTTGGCGCATCCGGAACTTTTCTCATCACGTCCATCAGTCGTTCATGTCTGTTTACTGCTGTATTCCATCTGATTTTTCTGTTATACTCTCCCTCCAACGCTCTGATTCTCTCCCAGCCGTTATTGTCCCACGACCTCTGCTTGATCAGCTTACTGAGGCGTTTCGCATCTTTCGTTTCCAGCTTTGGATAATTCTCATACTGTCTCCACTCCCAGTTTCGCCACTTCTCATTCAATGCAGACATGATAGAGCCTTTTCTCCATCCGTCCTTTTCTCTCCAATACTCATGTTCTCCTGTCTCATAGTTGATGCAATATTTCGTCAGTAGTTCTCTGTCGAAAAATATATTCAGAATAAGGACTTGTCCCAGTTCCTGTAATGTCGCTACATGTCCCTCCTCTTTGGTTTTCAGCGGTTTCAGCCGTTCAATTTCTTTCCGTCTCATACATGCACCTCCACCCATCTCCTGTCCGGTGTCAGCGTGTAATACTGGGAGTCTTTCGTCTGCACATCATCCACTTTCCGGATGCTTGCTGCGATAATCTCTCCGTCAGCATTTTCAAGGATCAGTCCGATTACGGTTCCACGATTTCCTGCTACGACCGGGTTTTTGCCTCTCGCAATTGCAATCTTATCTGTTCCGATCGCCTCCGCATCATCTTCCTGTACACACACTCCGCTAGTGATCACGCGCCAATCTCTTTTTGGATGCTCAATAATGTATCTCATTGCTGCGAATGCGATTTCTGTCAGATTCAGCTCTTCTTTCAGTGTCAGCTCCGTGGATACGACCATTGAACAGCCCTCTTCTTCGTCTATGCTTCCGCCTGCCTCGCACCGGAAGAAACGGTTCTTTCCGTCAAGCGTGTACCAGTTCAGACAATCCAGGATGTATTCTGCCGCATGGAATCCCGTGGATCTTGTCTTACTTTTCTCTTCCGTGTAGGTCTTTCCCTGTTCATACTGGAATGTTCCCTTTCCGTGGGTTGCCTGCAGTTTCTCATTAAATCCCTTGTATACGATCATTTTTTCTCACCTAGATAGTACTCTCTCACGATCTCTTTGATCTGTGCCTTTCCTGGAATGCTAATATACAGTGGTGGTCTCAAGCCTGCTGCCTTGGTGATTCTGTCATCTAACTGTGTCTTTTCCCCGAACGCTTTCTTCAAGATTATTGCCATGCAATCTTTCAGAGATTTTCCTTTCCTTCTGACTGCAAGAGCCATCTCTTCATTTTCCATGCAAGATTGTTTGATGCAATCTGTCCAGTCCTTCAGTGCTCCTTCCAGTTTCAGGTCCTTCGCTTCCAGTTCTAGTTTTCCAATAGCCGCAAGAATCGGTGTCGTCAGCTCTTCAATTGCACCGGTGCAAAAGTCCTCTGCGTCTTCCGGATCCAGTCCGTTCTCCTCTGCGATTGTCTTGATCGCTTCTAAGTCTCCCTCTTCCAACTGTGCTTTGGCCGCACGGTTGATCTCCTCGTAAGAATCAAATTCTCCAAATTTATCAAACATCTTTATACCTCTTTTCCTTGTAAGTACGCTTGTAGCGTCTCCTTATACTCGCTGTTTTTTTCATACACAATTTCTATTTCGTGTTCTGTGCTCTCTTCCAAGAACATTTTCCACAGATCTTGATTCTGTATGCCTTTTCCATCTGATTTCTTCCACTCTGCTCGTCTCCACTTTTCCGGATTATCTGCCAGTATCATGTTCTTGATGTACGTGTTCCTCGTGTAGAACACAACTCTGCATGGTTCTTTAAGCTTTTGCAGTGCATAGATCATTGCCAGAAGCACGCTGCGGTTATAAGTTGTTCCTTCCTCTTCTCCTTTCATGAATCGGTCTTCAATATCTCCGTTTCTCCTTGTAAATGTTAAGGCTGCAGCATATCCTCCTCTCTTTGGTGCTGCCGGTCCTGTGATCGTGGTTTCTATGTAGATCTTCACCGTCTTCATTCTTCAAATCCTCCTGTTCAACCGGATCAATGTGTATCTCCGGTACTTGAACCCAGTGGCCGGATTGATTCCTTCATAGCTCTTGGCAATGTAATAGCCGTTCTTTTGTTTGATCTCTTTTGGCCATCTTGCCAGTTTTTTCTTCTTTGGTGGTTTCAGTGGCATGTTCCGCGAAGTGCTGTAACTGGATTCGCTGAGTCTTGGCTTGTCCCTCTTTCCATCCTCCCTCTTTTCTCCCACCTTCTCGTTTTTGGTAATGTAGGATGCGAGCTGTGAGAAATCCTCTTCGTAGTATTTGCTTTTCTCCAGTTGTTCTGCATAGATTCCACCATGTGGCCAACATTCCTCTACCCAGCGGATTGTATCCCGGCATCCGGTGATGACCATGTGAACGTGCCATGCTCCCTTGGTCCCTTTCTCAATGTTCCGGATCCAGCGCAATTCGATCTGTTCTTTCTTGTATCTTGTTCTTAGCTTACTTATCAGATTCGTGAAATCCTTCTTTGCTTTCGCCATGTCCGGAGCTCTCTCTTCTACCTTGTACGTCAATGTCAGGAAGTAGTCTCCCTTGCCAAAGTACTCCAACAATCTGTGTCTGGCTGTCTCTGCTTTATTCATAGCATTCACCACTGCCATCTGCTCCGGTGTCGGCTTTCTCTTCTTTTCTCTTGGCAGTCCTCTTGCTCCATACCTGCCATCATGGTATTCCTTTACCTCCAGGATGTCTCCCTTCCGGAAGGTGTGTGTTACTCTCTTCGTAGCCATCGTATACCTCTATCTTTAATATCTTAATCGAGTATTAAAATGGGGCAGAATCCCCGTTTTTCTTGACTTTCTGCCTCACAGATGTTAAGATAATATTGTCTTTAATATCTGCGAGACAAAAGTCTTGCATTCAACACTTCCGTTACCTCCGGAAGTGTTATTTTTTTATCTGTTTTTCCAGCGTCCTTGCGATCGAATTCAGCGCATAGAAGCTTGCTGATACAGCCAGTCCGATCAGAACACGCTCCAGCGTTGACTCCGGTGCTTTGACTGATATGGAATATGTAATTGCTGCTCCGGAAGCATAGAAGATTCCAACAAGCATTCCAACGCCTGTGATAAACCTTGTTCTCCAAAGGCTCATTCTAATATGATGTAATCTCCTTTGTTCTTCTTCCTGGCGTACTCGTCCGCTTCTTCCCATGTCCCAGAGCAGCAGCCCAGTTCCTGTGTTTTCGTCCACCTGATAATCCATATGTGGTCTTTCTCCCTTCTTCCTCTTTTCTGGCTCATTTCTCATTCTCTGACATAACTCTGTCCAATCTATTCATGAGGAAATCTTCGTAACGCATCCGTTCTTCCTCCGATCTCAGATCTGGATAAATTGCCATCCGGATCAGCTCTGCTGCCTGTTCCCCGGTGAACTGCCAGTCCTTTTCCTTTTCAATCTGCTCAATCAGGCTGGAACGGAAAAACTTGATCTTCACTTCCCTGTTCGGAATGTCCTGCAATTTTCCTGGGATCAGACTCAGTAACCTTCTTTTGTATAAAGCAAATTCTCTCTGTTGCACGCTTGTCCTCCTTTCCACCGCCTAAGCGGTTTTATCTTTTCCCGATCTCAGATGCTCGTTTATGATAGTTGATACATCATTGATCACTTTTTCATGCTCTTTTTCGCTTTTCCCCAGATAAGCTGAATCATCGAATTTATATGTGCATCCGCTTTCTGTCTTTTTGATCTCTACGATCACCTGCATCACCTCCTAGAAAAGTTTATGTGTTACAGTTTGTACTTGTTGCTATTTATTCTTTTTTCTCTACTGGCTCTTCTTTATAATCTCTATCTTCCTCATAAGAAAACATATCTCCAATATCACACTCTTCGTACACTTCTTCTGTGGTGTAATATTCCACTGTATCATATTCCCCCTCATCATTCTTTTCTGTTGCTTTAATCCAAATGCACCATCTGTCCGGATAGTGATAAAACATCGGAATATAAGTCGTATAAGATGACTTTCCATTTGTATGAATCATCGGAGTCATTATCATAATTGTTTCTTCTGGCTGATAGTCTTTCTTGTAAATCTCACCTTCTGTTATTTTGGAGCTGCATCCTGTCAATAAAACAGAACTCATTAATATGACAGCTATGTATTTTTTCATTTCTTCCTGATCCTATCAAATCTGTTTTGCATTCTTAGTTCACAGCAATTTTTTAACACTGATTGCAAAGAAAATCTCTAATCTACTTCTCTTATTACAGCAGCATCTCCTGTACACTCCTTTGTTCTATCCAGTATTTCAATTGCTTCATTTCTTGTTAAATTTTCTTTGGCGAACTTATTTATAATGTATTTGACAAGTTCGCCTATTTTTTCTCCTTCCAACAGTTTCCCATCATTCATGACTACATCATTAAACTCAGGCAACGCTTCTCACCTCTCTTGCTATTTTCTATTTCTTCTCCTATACTTTCCTTGCAGGCTCTCGCTAGAGCTGAGTACAAAAGAAAGGAGTTTTATTATGAATAACGACGATTTAGTCCTTATAGAGAATTTCAAATCTCTAATGCGCCGCGCCATGTTGTTTGCTCAATACTCACATGATTATGTCTTTGATGAAAAGATCGATAATTCTGTAGCTGTTGCAAATTTAAATGTTGCCGCATCTAAATTTGCTTCTGCAGAATCTCTCTACTATTCTTGTATCAACGTTTTAGAACGTGAAGAAGCAGAAGACATTTTCCATCTTTTCGACGCATATATGCAAGAATTACTAAACAACTATCGTGATAATCATTCACATCAATGGACAGATATCGAATTCCAGCGACTCAAAGAGTTTTTTGATTCTTCCGTTTTTGCATTTGAGAATGATTAATTTCTTTAGGGGAGGTTCTGCCTCCTCTAATCTCATGTAGAATTTCATGAAGCAGCGCTGTTTGATACATAATTTCCTTTCCTATGATTGAATCCGGATCAATGTATACCTGCTTTCGTCTTTTTTTCTTTTCTTTATCGATTTCATCCCTTTGCCTTTTGGCAAACAATGAGATTTCCTCGTAGATATTCATCTCTTCTCACCCCACTTTCTTCTCTGGACCATCTTTCTCCATTGCATCTCTTGCCTTGAGCACTTCTACGCTTCCCTTTACTACCAGGAGGCTTTCTTTGTCTAAATGCTTTAGGTTCTCTACAGTTTCTTCGATTAATCTTTTCTGTTCTTCACTCACATTGTTCACCTCTTTCGTGTTGATTCTAAAACAATTATATGTCGACATAAAACTTTTGTCAAGTATTGTTTTGTTGATTATTTCAACATTTTCTATTGTGCATTCAAGCACTGTGTGTTATAATATGTTCATAGCGAAGGGAGGTGCAAAATGAACGAACGTATTAAAGAACTTCGAAAAGTTCTAAAGCTGACACAACAAGAGTTCGCAGAATCAATAAAAGTTAAACGTAATACTGTAGCCACTTATGAAATGGGACGTAGCATTCCAAGTGATTCCGCAATAGCTCTTATATGCAAAACATTCAATGTTAATGAGGAATGGCTCCGATCTGGAGCTGGTGATATGTTCTTGGAGCTTCCTGAAGAAGATGAAGAAGCTGCTTATGTATCTGAATTGCTGGAAGACAGTGATAATGATTTATATAAGTTGATTAAGGAAATCATGCACACATATCATGAATTGTCTCCTAAATCAAAGGAAGTAATCCGTGATTTCAGTGCCAAGTTGCGGGAGAACATAAAAAAAGGAAGCTAATGCTTCCTTCTTTCTAAATGTCTTTTTAAGATGGTGTAGAGCTGGCGAAGAAATTTTTCATCTGAATCGTCAATTTTCTTCACCATTCCTATGATAAGTTGTTTAGATACATTGTTCATTATGTTATCCCTCCGTTCCCAGCAAGAACGCTCTTCGAAATTCCTTGATTTCATCATACAACATTTGTATATAGAAATCAATGTTTTATCGAACATCTGTTCTTTTTCACTTAGGAACTTTAGGGATTGCTATTATTAGGAAAGCCTGCTCAAATATTTATAGAGCAGGTTCTGATCAGGATTGTGGTGTTCCTGATTGGCAGGCACACAAATGAGGGTAAATTTATGGGATTAAGATTTAGAAAAAGTTTCAAGGTTGCTCCTGGAGTAAAAGTAAACTTGAACAAGAAAAGTACAAGTGTAACGTTTGGTGGAAAAGGTGTTCACAAAACATATAGCTCTTCTGGAAAGAAAACAACATCTGTCGGCATTCCAGGTACCGGCGCATACTACACTACTTCTTCCGGTGGTGGATCTGGTAGTAAAAAACCATCCAGTCATAAAAGGATTTCTACAGACAACTTAGATCCAGTCCTTACGGAAGACCTTTCTTTTCAGAATAATGTTGCCGATGGTTCAAGCGCGTCGCTTGATAAATTAACAACGGATTCTTTGAAGCGCTATAAAATAATCTCTGCGATACTGTCCGCTTTTCTGTTTTTCGTTGCGCTAATCGGTTTCGCCGGTGGAAGTGCTTTGGCAACAGTAATTTGTTTGATTTTCGGCGGTATCACACTTGCAATGTCAATCACCTATTCAAAAGAGATTAAAAAACGACTTTCATTCGAAAGTAATTTCGGTTCATCTACATTTTCAGGTACCTCTCCGGATATAAATGATAAGCCATCCAAAAAGAAGATGGGATGTGGATGCCTTACAGCTGTCGTTCTTTTCTTCCTTGTGATCGGAGCTATTTCATCATGCACCGATTCCGGTGATAAGAATACGGAAAAGAATGTAGAAAAAGTTGAGGACACAAAACCAGTAGTTGCAGCTCTTGAAAGTTTGAGCATTTCAGCTGATACCGATCAGATTTATGATATCAATACAGAAGTTCCCGTAACACTTACTGTTACGCCATCTGATGCCAATATCGATAACCTGACTTTAAATGGATCCGAATGCATCTTTGCTTCTGATGATAACGGAAACCTTACATTTTCAGCAAGTGAAGCTGGTTCTTATATAATCACTGTTTCATGTGATGGCATTGAAAGTAATTCGCTGACTTTCAATGTTGAAGACAAGGCTGCTATTGCCGCCGCTGAAGCTCAAGCACAAGCTGAAGCAGAAGCTGCAAGGCAGGCAGAGCTCGAAGCTCAACAAGCTGCTGAGGAAGCTGCTGCCGAAGAATCCAATCAACCAGCTGTTGTCCAGCAAACACAAGAACCTCAAGCTTCTTCTTATGTTGTGAATACCTCTACTAAAAAATTTCATCTTCCAAATTGTAGGGATGTAGATAAAATTTCTCCAGAAAATTACTGGGCATATGAAGGAACTAAAGATGATTTGATCAATCAAGGTTATTCACCTTGTGGTCATTGTCATCCTTGATAGAAAGAATGAAAGGTTTTCTAAATGAAACAAAAAGACCGTTTTTTACTGCTGTATGATTTTATTTTCAGTGGTCTTGCAATCATAGCCGTCTATTTTGCAATCTGCGACATGACAACTGGTTGCTCTGCTGTTCAACGTAATATTGACTTTGCAATTAATGTGATATTCATTGCAGACTATGCTTTACGATTTCTGATTGCCAAAAATAAAAAAGAGTTCTTCCGGAATAATGTGCTGGATCTGATCGCTATTATTCCATTTAATTCTCTGTTTAAAGTGTTTAGGGTTTTCAAAATTTTCAAAATGCTAAAACTCCTAAAACTCGCAAAAGCATCTGCACGATTTGCAAGACTTTACAAGCGTGTGAAGTTCTTCTTTGATCTGAATGGTTTCAAATATATGGTCGGAGCAACGCTGATCTGTATCCTGATTGGTGGAGTTTCTATTCATTACGCGGAATGTATGAGCTTTGCAGACGGATTTTGGTGGAGCTTTGTCACAGCGACAACTGTTGGATACGGAGATATCTCACCATCAACTATTCCCGGAAGAATCATAGCAACTGTTTTGATGATTGTCGGAATCGGTTTGATTGGATCTCTTACAAGTACGATCACTGCCCTGTTTTTTCAAAAGCATGATCAGAAGGCCGAAACCTCTCGTGATAAGCTAATTAAATCTATTCAAGAACAGCTAGACAAATTTGACGATCTTTCAGATGATGATTTAAAAACGATATGCGATACATTAAATTTTCTTCATGAAGGAAATAGTCATAACAACTAAAATAAAAAACCGCTCCTGCGCCAACAGGAACGGTCAACTGGGGAAGCACACTCCAATGTGCTTTAGTAACTCCGAAGAGATACTGTCTTACCAAAGAATATTGTATCATCTTCGGTGCAGTCGCACAATCAGAACTTACGTTCTATGTATGACTGTTATTTTTGTACTTTTTTACATAATATATACGGAGGTGATATCATGTCGTATTGTATTTATTTGAGGAAATCAAGAAAGGATCTTGAAGCCGAGCAGCATGGTGAAGGGGAAACTCTTGCCAGACACGAACGTGCACTTCTCTCTCTTGCTAAGAAAAACAACCTTATTATCAGCAATATTTACCGAGAAGTTGTGTCCGGAGAAACTATAGCTGCGCGTCCTGTTATGCAACAGTTACTCCACGAAGTAGAACAGAACCTTTGGGACGGTGTGCTTGTTATGGAAGTAGAACGTCTTGCTCGTGGTGATACGATCGATCAGGGAGTTGTACAGAGAGCTTTCCAGTATTCCAACACACTAATCATCACTCCTTCCAAAACCTATGATCCGGCTAATGAATTCGATGAAGAGTATTTTGAGTTTGGATTATTTATGAGTCGTCGTGAATATAAGACGATTAAGCGCAGGATGCAGAATGGACGTTATGCCGCTATCTCTGAAGGAAAGTGGCCATACAACTCCGCACCATACGGTTTCCGGAGAGTGAAACTTGAAAAAGAGAAAGGATGGACTCTTGCTTTTGATGAAAACGAGGCTCCTGTTGTGCGGCTTATCTTTTCTATGTTTACCGGTCCGGAACGTGTCGGTATCCGGTCGATTACTCGTACTTTAAACAGTTACGGTACAAAGCCGCGTAATTCCAAACTTTGGAGTGAGAGCACCGTCCGTGGAATCCTCTCTAATGTTGTGTACGATCAATGCGTTAAGATCGGTGAGCGAAAAGTGGTCAGAACAATTGAAAATGGCGTTCTCACAACCACACGTCCGAGAACCAATGACTATACCATTGTTTCCGGCCGGCATCCGCGCTTGATCGATCACGATGTATTTGCAGAAGCTCAAAGTTATCTTGGCTGTGGATCCCCGAAGCCTGCCGGTTCTAACATTGTCAAAAATCCACTTGCAGGAATCATTATCTGTAGTGAGTGCAAAAAGAAAATGATTCGCCGGCCGCCTTCCGGAACTGCAAGTCGTGTTCCTTATGATCTGATGTTGTGCAGTACATATGATTGTCCTACCATTGGCAGCCCTTTGGATCTTGTTGAGCGAGAAGTTTATAACGCGCTTTCTGACTGGGTTGAAGGATATCGTCTGAGTGGTCATATGCCAACCAAGAGTCTTATTCCGGAAAAAGAAGTTCTTTTGGAATCAGCTCAACAGACACTCGATCAACTTCTACGGCAAAAGGGAACCATGTATGATCTGCTTGAACAAGGTGTCTACTCGACAGAAGTCTTTCTTGAGCGATCTGACAGTTTACAAAACCGAATCTCTGAAGCTGAATCAAACGTTGCCCAGCTGAAACTCGAACTTGACAAGGAACGCCAAAGAGAAGCCAATATAGAACAGTTCCTGCCGGCTTGTGAAGATCTGCTTTCCTGTTATTGGGATTTATCTATTCCGGAACGCAACAGATTGTTGAAATTACTCATAGAATCTATAGAATACAAGAAATTAACGAAAAATAAGCGCGGTCATCTGAATGAGCCTAACTTTGAATTGACAATAAAGCCCAGAATTCCGCGCAAATAAAGGGTTTTTCGTTATTTCCAAAAGAAACGGGATTATTCTTCTGTACCAATATCAGTCAGTATTCCTGTTACCTCTTTATATGGCATCGTATATCGCTGTGAAAGATAACGCATAGATGCAGCCAATTCGCCATCCGGCCCACCAAACTGACTTATAATGATCTTCGCCAGTTTCGGATTCGTCTGGGTTATCTTCACAGGATATTGAAGTCTTTTTTCATAATTCCACATAAATCAGCATCCCCCTTCCTGCCACGGCCATGGTTCATTGATCCAATTCCAGCAGTCACTGTTTTCGCTGACTGTATCTACAGTTAAAGGGCCATATACCTCTGCATATTCTTTAAGTGCTTCCATACGTTTCTCTTTATATTTTTGAAAATAGTCAAGTGCTTTCTGATTTCCAGGATGTGTATCTAAAAATAATTTAACATCATCTACTGCAAAACTTATCTGATTTATATATTCAAAAAGTTCTCTGCGATTCATTTCATGACAATTGCAACTCATTTACAACATCCTCCTTTTCCACGAAATGGTTTTTCAAGCTCTTGGAAAATAGTACCACACTGAAATCCATAACCGAGATCGTGAAGTTTTCTCCACTGCTGCCATGGGACATAAGCCATCGCAACAGGAAACTCTTGCAAAACATCCGTTTTGCTGTAATCACCAACACACTCATCGCAACAGTAATTTTTCGCCTTTTGCTCCGGAAGTGGAGGAACAGGAATATTGCAATGAAGCTGTCTTTCATTTTCTTGCCTTGTTTGTGGTCTGTAATTTCCATTCTGACAATAACAGTTCGTATTCCTATTAGAACAATATGGTGCCATAAAATAAATCCTTATATCTTTTTTGTTATTGTATGGAAGATAAGAAAAATTGTGAACAACAGCAAAAGGGATTGCCACGTGACAATCCCTAAGCATAATACATTCACTTAAAAGTAGTTTTTATTTTGCACCTAAAGTAACTTCCACTGTCTTCTCTTCATATTCTCCATTACTCTGTGGAATCTGAATTGTCAGTGACACCTTATTTCCTTTGGCATAATATTGAAGCTGTTCCTGAAGATCATCCATGCTTGATACGGTTGTTCCGTCAATTGCTGTGATAACACTTCCTTTTGTCATTCCGGCTGCCTCTGCTCCACCGCCTTTTGTGATTTCTGATACATAAACACCTTCCGGCATATTCAGCTGTTTGGAATATTCAGCCGGCACGCTCATTCCTTTAATACCAATTGCACCCTGATCTTTTTCTGCCACCTTTGTCTTTGTTGCCTGATTCATCAGATTCTGGATCAGATCGGATACATCACTGATTGGAATTGCATATCCGACACCTTCTACAGAATCACCAACCAGCTTGGATGAGTTGATTCCAATCACTTCGCCACTTGCATTTACAAGTGCTCCACCGCTGTTTCCAGGATTAATGGCTGCATCTGTCTGAATCAGTTTGGCATCACTCTCTGTTGTCTCACCAGTCTGCTCGTTTGTTTCAGAAACAGAACGATTCAAAGCACTGATTACACCAGTTGTTACTGACTGTCCATAGCCAAGTGCATTACCGATTGCAACCGCAGGCTCTCCAACCTTTAGCTGTGTGGAATCTCCGAGTGTTGCTACCGAAATTGCTTTCATTGTATCATCTGAAATAGAGTCAAGCGGAACAGCCACAACAGCAATATCATATTCTGAGTTTGTTCCTTTGATATTCGCCTCAACACTTGTTCCATCAGCAAAAGTAACTGTTAATGTATCGCTTCCTGCTACTACATGATTATTTGTAACAACCAGAAGTTCTGAATCATTCTGGGAAATAATGATTCCTGTTCCAGCACTTTCGCTCTGTTGCTGTGACACACCACCAAAGAAATCCTGAACCTGCTGCACACTCATATTTGTAATTGATACGATTGATGGCATTACATTTTCCACAATACTTGAAACATCTGAAGTTACAACACTGGAAGATTTGGATAATGAAGCATTGCTGCTCACAGCTTTGGTTGCCGTAGTATTGGTCTTCGTCACACCGGTCAATCCAAGCACTTTACTTCCAACAACATTTGATGCCAGGAATGTACCACTGGAAACAACTCCAAACAATAGTGCAAATCCTGTCACTGCCACTGCTTTTGGAATTTTCTTTTGTGGTTTCTTACCATACGGTGCTTGATGTTTCTGACCACCATTCTCCTCATGAAATGGTGTTTCACTCTGTCCGTTTCCATTCATTCCATCCGAATTATAATAATTATATTGATTCTCCATAAAGATTACCTCTTCTCTTGTTTATTATTTTTTCTTTGATGTTTACATAGTAACTCCGCATTGTGATAAATCTGTGTATAATCAATTAATAAAGATTGAAAAGAACGATAGAAAAACAGGATCAGAACTTCCTTCTTAATCCGTTCTAATCCTGTCTATATTTTTTTCAATTACCTAATCAGTATCTTTCATCTGTCTCTTAAACTTACAGATCAATGAAATCTACATCATAATCATCTGATTTTTTTTCTTTTTTTGATTTTTTAGCTGATCTTCCTAAATTTCTTGTATTTCCTGTCGGTGCATCATATTCATCGTCATACTCATCATCGTAATCATCATCAAAATCATAATCTGCATACTCATCATCAAGGGCATCGTAATCATCATTAAAATCATCATCATAACCATCGTTATAATCATCATCTTTTACTTTTTTACGTCCAAACGCCTTTCTGTCTGACTTCTTAGCAGCAACCGGCTCATCATCTTCTTCATCTTCAAAAGGAATATCATACTCGTCATACAAATCATCAAGTTCCTGATTTCTATGCACAAGTTTTACTGCAAACATAATCATAAGAACAAATAATACAACTACGATGAGTGCTCCTCCAGCCAGAAGAAGAATTGGATGCTCTTTTACAAGCGACTCCAGTTTTCCAACAATCCCTTTTGCTTCCTTCTTTGTACCGTTTGTTGTCTGAACATCTACACTCTGATAAGTACCATCCTGTGAATCATACTGATAGAACCCTTTTTCACCGGTTCTTGTATTCACCGCATACAGAAGATCATAACGATCATTCTCCGGATCTGCCCAATATGGATACGTCTGATCTGCAACTGTAAGTTCCCCTTCCTGATAAGAATCCGGAAGTTTTGCTCCATCATTATCTGACAAAAGAATAATAGATGTTGTGTCAGAAATCTTCAATTCTGTATATGGAACGAATGTTGAATCATCCTCATTGTAGAGGAAGAACTTTCCTTCTCCGGAAGCATCTACTAAATATCCGAGTGTAACACCAGCCTCATTGGCAACAAACTTGTGCTCTTCACCATTGAATGTCTTTGTAGTCTCACTATATCCTACCGGAATCGCAGATGTTACAAATCCTTCTGAGAAATTGTAATCTGTTCCGTTCACACTTACTGTGATATCTGTGGCTGTACCAGTTGTTGCTGTACTAGCTGTATTGCTGGTTCCCTCAACTTCTGTTGAACCATCATCTGCCTGTCCAATCTTAATTGCGGAAGATCCCTGGTCTAATGTCAGTGTCTCATCTGAATACAGATAAGCCTTTGAGCTGTCAACTGTGATCGTTGTATCTCCCATCTTCAATGCTTTAAACGTCATTGTAGTACGAAGTTCTTTCGCTGTTCCGTCTCCGCTTCCTGAGTATGTAAGCTTGCCATCACTATCTGCTGTTACACCCTCTCCACTTTCAAACTGAAGTGCAGAAGTATCATAACTCATTGTAATATCTGCATCTCCAACAGCTGAATTTCCAGATCTCACAACAAGATCTACACTTACTTCCTCTCCAACCTTTGTCTGTGGATCAGAGAACATCAGAGAACCATCAGCTGCACTTACAATTGTGCTGAACATTGGCACTGTAAGACACAGTGATAATGCTACTGCCGCCAATTTCTTTGCTTTCATATAATTACCCCTTCTTTTGTTGTCTTAAACTTATATACTATCCTATTGTACACTGTTTGAGTGGAGTTGTCTACATGGAAGAATACATTTTAAAAACTTTCAAAACTATAAAAAGAAAGATAACAATGCATTACGCACTGATATCTCTCTTTTTATCCTCTTACTTTTTCCTCTGTTTTTCATTTTCTTCCATAAATTTCTTTGCATCCTTCATAAAACTCAACACAATCAGTACAATAACTGCACCTATTGGGAATGCCGCAATGATACTTACTGACTGAAGATTACTCATTGAACTTTCCGAAAACACAAGCGCAATTGGAAGGAGAATCAGCAAGATACACCACATCAACTGAATCAGTCTGTTTGGATTCTCATCTTCTCCCAGTCTGTGATAACTATAGCATGATGCTGTCAGTGCAATTGAATCAAATGAAGTTGCATAAAATGCAATCATCGTAATCAATACCAGAGCAAGTACAAACGGTGCACAAGGCAGAGAACGTATTACTCCAATGATCATTGTATACAGATCCCCCGTCTTCTCATAAGCAGCAATAAAATCCATCTGTCCACTGATCTGTTTTCCAAGAGAATAATTTCCAAGAACAATGAAGCTTACAATTGTTGATCCAACACCAAATACATATCCTCCAAGGATTGTCTGACGAACTGTTCTTCCTCTGGAAATGTTTCCGATAAAGAACGGAGCTGCCACACACCATACCATCCAGTATGCCCAATAGTAGATTGTATAGTTCTGTGGGAATGATGTTGTTCTTTCCGGGTCTGTAAATGTTGAAAGCTCAAAGAAATTTTGAACCACTTTTCCAAGAGATGCAAAACCATTTTCAATAATGAATTTTGTTTCTCCTCCAAAAAGTAATACAAACAAAAGCAATCCGAAGAACAGGTATACGCAGGCTTTCGCAAGAAAACTAATTCCTTTGAATCCATGTAACAAAGAATAAGTATAAATAACACATGTGATTAAAATAATTATAATTGTTACAACTGTACGGCTCAGTTCGATATGAAACAGTTCATTAATAATACTTGCCATCAAAGGTGTCGCAATACTAAATGTTGTTGCTGTTCCCGCAATCAGAGCAAATACTGCAAGCAGGTCAATGATTCTTCCCAGCATTCCATCTGTATGTTTTCCAAGAATCGGTCTGCAGGCTTCAGAATATTTCTGTCTTTCACGATTACGTACATGAAGCATAAATCCAAAAGCAACTGCAAGCACAAGATAGAATCCCCACGGAATCAAACTCCAGTGGAAAATCGGGAAAACGCCTGCCCATTCACGAATACTTCCAAGTTCTGCAATGTGTGGGTCTGTCGCATACATGACCCACTCTGAGAAAGAATAAAACAAGATATCTGCAGCAAGTCCTGCTGTAAACATCATGGAGCCCCATGCAAAGAAAGAATATTTTGGTTTTTCAGTCTGAGCTCCTAAAACAATATTTCCATACTTTGATGTTGCTACATAAATAGATAACAGGAATACACCTAATCCAATCACAAGATAATAAGTTCCAAATGTATCACCAAATACATATCTAATCTGACTAAGCACCTGATTGGATTGTTCTGGCTTAAAGAAGAATAAAATACATAAAACCACAATAAGCCCTAATGGCAATAATGTAATAAGCCAGTCAACCTTCTTTTTCTCTGTCTGTTTTGTCTGTTTCGTTTCCATTTGCTTTCCTTTCCGACTTACCTTGTCTTTAATCCTGATGTATAAGAATACTCATACTTCTTACCATCACAAAAAAACTCAAATCCTATCACTTCTCCATTGGATTTTACTGGTTTCATCTGCGTCATTTTTCCTTCCGGACAGTTCAGTTTCTCTGAAATTTCCCGAAGTACTTTGCTGCCCGTACATTCTTTGTACTTTACATCAAATTCCCTTAATTCATCAATACTGTCAAACTCTTCAATAATACCGGCATCATACTTTCTGATATACATTTCCATTTCATCCATATGCGCCATATAAAGATTTTCCCAGTATTCATCCCACAGTTCTTTTTTCTGAAAAGCTTCTTCAAGATACGGCAGCAACTGTGTACTGAATTTTTCATTAAAGAATACATGACCTTTCATCACCCATGCATTCTCGCCACCAATCTGAACCCCTATGATTTTCCCTGTATTATCAGTCTTGATACACCACTCTTCTGTAGCACCATCTGCATATTCAGAAGCATAAAATGCATTTTCACTTTCTTCCATAAATACATTTTCTGTGAAATAATTGTCTGCTGAGCAAATCCAGGTATTTTTCAAGTATTCTCTCGCAACATACAAAGTAGAAAAATTATTCATTTGTTTGTAATATGGATTTTCAACAAGAATCACATGATATTTTTCTTTCAGATATTCAAACTTTTCTTTCAAATATCCGACTACGATAACAATTTCATCAATTCCTGCTTCTCTCAGCTGTCCGATCTGACGTTCAATCATAATTTCGTCTTTCACATTCAAAAGCGCCTTCGGCGTCTCCAGTGACAATGGTGCAAATCTTGAGGACATTCCGGCAGCCATGATAATAGCATTTCTAGTCATTTTCCATTCTCTCCTTTGCAAGCCTGTAAAATTCTTTTGCATAACGATACTGTTTCAGAGAATACTCACCAAACTCCACTCCGAGGATTCTCTTATATTCGCACCAGTTACTCCATAAGAAACCACAGATTGCTATATAGCAATATATCTTTGTTCTGACTTCTTCCAGACACCCTTCTGTAAAATAAGCATCAATCAAACGATCAATCTGTTCTTTCTCATACAATGCATAAATTGCAAACATAGCAATATCTACATGTGGATCCTGCATTCCTGAATACTCCCAATCAATAAGATATATCCTGTCATCCACAAAGAGAAAGTTATCCGGAACTGCATCAATATGAGTTAATGTATACTCTTTTTCCTGCTGATCAACAAAGAATTTCAGTTCATACATTTTTTCCTTTGTCTTCTCATAATCGCGATAAATGGATTTCTCTCCATTTCTGTACTGTTCATATTTTTCAATCTGCTCAAACAAGTCAAAAGAATGATCTACTTTCAGATTCTGCTCATGTACATTTCTCAGATACTTCATGCATGCTTTCACGTCATTTTCATTTTCTGCATCACAATTCCTTGCACCCTCTAAAAATTCTGTAATCTTATACCCTTTTTCTTTCGACATATATCGAACTGGATCACAGATTCCTCTCGGACCAATCACCTGATAAACATCATACTCCTGGCTTCTATTAATCATCTTATCCGTTCCTTCTCCCGGAACTCTCATGATATAACGCTTTTCACCACAACGGAAGCGGAACGAACGGTTAGTCATTCCTTTTTTCAGGGGTTCAATCTCTGTAATTTCTTTCTGTTCACAAGAAAGCGTCTCTGCAATAATATCAAGAAGTTCTGAATTCAGCTGATCTGAATTCTCATCAAGATCTCTCAACTGCTCCAATGTATTAATCTCCAGAACATCTCCTTTTTTTACTTCTTTCGGAAAAAGAATCATTTTCCCTTTCTCCATTGCTGCATCTTCCCAAAATGAATTGTAATATCTGCGATGTTCTTTCATTTCACTGATTTTCTGTTCTAAAGTTCTTGCACTTTCTTTATTGATGTAAGCAATTCCTACCATATGATTACCAGCTTCCGAATCACCAACTGCTTTTAATTCCATCTTTCGATTCATACGAATCGTACTATCCTCATCCGGCATCTCATCAATCATGTACCAGGAATACAGTTCAGTCTCTGAGAAAGGATTTGTTCTGCACCAAAGATCACACGGTACAATATACGCATTTTCCAATCTATCTTTTACCTTTGCCAACGAAAACAGATTGTTCTTTACTGCATATTCCTTATTATAAACCAGCTCTACTCCATACTCATCGATCAGGTATTCATACTGTTCTTTCATAAATCCAACAACGATAGTGATCTTATGGATTCCTTTTTCTTTCAACTGTTTAATCAGTCGTTCTACTAAGGTTTCACCTCTTACTTCAAGCATTCCCTTGGACACTTCTGTATTAATCGGTATCATTCGCATTCCCGCTCCAGCTGCAAGAATCACTGCCTGATTTGGTCTATTCTCTGTAAATAACTCTTTTGCCTGTTCGGTCAATCTATAATCTGCATTCAGATAACCGGCTTTCACAAGTTCTGCTAATGAAGTATTCACTTTACCAAGTGAATAACCAGAAGCTTCTGATAACTGTCTTTGATTTACATATGCTTCTTTTTTTATGATGTTCAGTAAATCAAGTTCTTGTTTGTTCATGTACTTTTACTTCTCCTTTTTCGTGAACTACAGGTAGTATAGCACCTTTATTTTTATAATGCAAGACAATATTTTAAATATTTTAAATTTGTCTTACTTAACTAGATTCTCATTTTACTTAATGATATAATCATTTTGAATAACTGATTGATTTTACGTTAATAACGGGGAAACTGTATGCTACCCCTATGGAAAGGAGAACATATTTGCACAAAAAATATTTATTTAAAAAAGGATTCGCATTATTCACCTTGATATTTTTAACTGGTTCTTTCTCATTAACAGCACATGCCGAAGAAGAAACAGATACAGCTGGCTCTTCTCTTGGAAAAGAAGTCATAGATTCTTTTAATTTCTATGAGCTTGCTACCTGTGATTCTTCTTCTGGTAAATGGATTCGAGATAGTAAGGGGTGGTGGTATGCTCATTACGATGGTAGTTATTCCACAAACGCCTGGGAATGCATTAATGGTGAATGGTATCGTTTTGATTCCAATGGCTATATGGTCACCGGATGGACGATGGTCTATAAAAAATGGTATTATATGGATGAGAATGGTGTTAGAACAACTGGTTGGAAGCTAATCAACGGACAATGGTACTATTTTAATTCCTGCGGAGTGATGCAAACTGACTGGACTAAGATTAATGGGCAATGGTATTATTTCAATAGTAATGGTTATTGGATTGACAATAATAGCTATGAAAGCGGGTCTTTAAAAGGGATTGATGTCTCTCAGTGGCAAGAAAGTATCGACTGGACTGCTGTTAAAAAGGATGGTATTCAATTTGCATTCATACGAGTTGCTCATGGTTCAGAGCATAAACTAGATACCTATTATAATCAAAATATGACAAATGCAATTGCAGCCGGAATCCCCGTAGGTGTTTACTATTACAGCACGGCCACAACTGAAAATCAATCATTAAATGATGCACAGTTTGTAATTGATCAACTACAGGGATATAAGATTTCATATCCAATTGTTCTCGACTTAGAAGATTCCTCACAAAAAAATCTAAGTAAGGCACAGCTTGGACGAATAGCGAAAACATTCTTTGATGAAATTCGTCGAGCTGGATATGAACCAATGCTGTATTGTAATGAAGACTGGTATAAAAATCATATCGATACTTCTTATCTGTCCGGAATTGATCTTTGGATTGCACGTTATAACTATAAATATGATTTATCTATTCAACGGAACATATGGCAGAGCAGCTGCAAAGGAAGGATAGATGGAATTTCAGAAAATGTAGATCTTGATTTTGGTTTCAAGGATTATACTCAATATATCACTCCGCGAACTTACTCTGCTGAAGGATATACAAAGGATAACGGATACTGGGTTAAAAATAATACTGGTTGGTGGTACTGCCATTTTGATGGAACTTACCCTGCTAATTCATGGGAATACATCAAAGGAAACTGGTACTGGTTTAACTCCAATGGCTATATGGTAACCGGCTGGACATACATCAATGGTTGCTGGTACTATTTGAACTCCAGTGGTGCTATGGTAACCGGCTGGACATACATCAATGATTGTTGGTACTATTTGAACTCCAGTGGTGCTATGGTAACCGGTTGGATTTATTATAATGGATACTGGTATTTCATGAACTCTTCTGGTCAAATGCTGACAAACCAATGGATCTCCGGAGTCTACTATGTAAAATCCGATGGACGCATGGCAGTTTCTCAATGGGTGGATAATTCTCGTTATTATGTCGGTGCTGATGGGGTTTGGATACCATAATGTTGTAATCGAAATTAATCCAACTAAAAATAAAAAGGGGCAGTTTTTCACGACTGACCCTTTTTTATCCGAAAAATGTGCGGAAAACGTTGATTTTATAAGAGAACTCCTCATTTGGTAATATAAGAACTCCGATTGAGTACAACAAAGACTGGAATCATTTCAAAGCTTCCCCTATTTTTCTTCTATTCCTTTTTAATTATATCATTCACCCGATGTCTAAGTTGCATAAATTCATCTGGTTCAACCACATAATTTATCACCACAACAAAAAAAACACTTGTCAGCCCCATTCCTATTGCATAGAGAAACCATGTAGTAAAAGATGTTATTTCCTGCGGAATAACATATGTTCCAACCGTACAAAGAATTGCCACTGTAAATACATTTCTCAAAATTCGAAACATGGATTTTTTTGCACATCCTTTTACCAGATGTCGACTTGTATAGAACACAATTTCAAAAGAACGATATCCATAAGAACATACTGTACCAAGAAGAACTCCTGCCATGCCGAACTTCCATACCAGTCCAAGAGAAACCGTAATATTTATCACAGCTTCCAAAATCGCCTGATATCTCGTTTCCTTATAATGCCCTGCTGCGCAAATAATCGTCAATCCCGGAATCCTTACATTTTGCATAAAAACAATTAATGTAAACAAAATTCCAAGAACCGGACGTACATACTGTACATCTGTCAGGTTAATGGTATATACCCCGACAAAAGGCAGGATCAGGACTCCCATGCAGGCTATCACAATAAACATGATTACAAAATACATATACTCATAACTTGAATAGCTCTTTTTTAGTGTCTCTTCCTCATTCTTGGCGATCACTTCTCCAAATCCTGCAGTCAGACCATTCGAAAAAGATGTCATCAGCTGATTCACGGCATTAACCACCATCATATAGATTCCATATACACTGACTTCAAGAAGAGACTTTGCTCCCAGACAGATTGTCAGCACTGTCGTATCAGTATTATTTACAATAATACCAACAACCTGATGAAGCAATGCCGCATTTTTTTGTTTCAAAGCACCTTCATTCGGTTCTGCATAAAAATCTAATGCAGGATATTTTCGTTTTACATAGATTTTAACCAATACAAGACGAAGCATGTATACACCGGTTGCAACTGCCTTTACAAAAAGAACACCTGCTCCAATATAAATCAGAAAAATAGAAACAACCATATTAACGATCGTTCCTGCTGCCTGAATCAGTGCAACCACATACCCTTCCTGATTTGCAGTCAATAAAACTCTGTATTTACCTAGAAAAAAGTAATCCACTAAAGTACTTCCTGCCAAGACAAGTATCATCCAGCGCACAAGACTATTCTCAAGCTGTCCTGAAATAAAAAACGGATAGACCCCTATAAGTACCAGTGTTAATGCCAGAAATAGCATTCCGGATTTATTATAAAATTTTCTTGTCGCCGAAAGAATTGAATTCACTTCTTCCGTCTGTTTCAACGCAAGAGGTGTATAGAGAGCAACAACTGTTGCTGTTCCTACTCCTGCTTCTGCCAGACCCAGATATGTTAAAAACTGATTTACTGAAGTGATCATTCCATTCACACTTGATCCATATGCCTCAAGAATAAAACGTGGCAATATCAATCCAGACAAAAGAACAATTACCTGTAAAAGCAGACTTGCCACCATATTTTTTAATGCCTGTTTTCCTCTCATGAGATTTCCTTTCCTCTACTTTTTCTTTTATTGATGCTGATCATGATAGGTCCATGTGTGAGGTGTATGGTCTAGATAAATCACTACGAAAGTAACACTCTCATTAAAGTGGCTCATTCCGTCTGGATAGGTGGCTCACGCCACACCGGACGGGCGGCTCTGCCGCACGAGAATATTCAGTTAACATTTATGCAATTATACGCTCCATTTAAATACAGTCTTAAAGTCTGTATCTATGTCAACGCTGAATGCTTTATGTATATCTGAAATGTTTTTTACTTCGTCTGTTTCATAGATTATTGATTTAAGTCTTCTCTGGATACTCTTATCCTCCATAAACTTAATGGCATTTTCAAAGTCAACGCGTCCTGAACGGCTGCTTCCTACAAATGTAAGACCTTTCTCAAGAATATCTCTTGTATTTATAGGTACCTTGTTTTCCGATACACCCATAAGCATAACTGTTCCCTGTGGATTGATATATTTAATAATATTATCAATAGCGTAGAAACTTCCCTCTCCACCTGCACACTCAAAAGCATGATCCACATTAAAACCTTCTTCAAGGTCATCAGCAAGTATTGTCTCATCAACAAATGAGAACTGTGAAAGTTTACTTGTATTCTTACCTATAACGATTATCTTTGTATCCGGATATTTCTTCTTAAGGATACTGCTCACAATAAATGCAAGACTTCCGTCTCCCCATATACCGATTGAATTTTTATATTCATGAGAAATAAGACTGAATCTTAAATAAGCATGCATTCCAACACTTATAAATTCTGTAATTGCTGCAATTCTCTTATCTATATCGTCAAAAGCTACTACTCTGTCTGCAGGAAGATTTACGAACTCTCTCATAAATCCGTCATGCCCGCTGCTTAAGAATCCACCGCCTTTTCCATAATTCTCGTAAATAACCTTCTCTTCTCTGTTTCCAGGTATATTTGGTATCATTACAACAGACTGTCCTACTTTAAAAGTTCCTGTAGGATCATGGATAACACGTCCGCATGCTTCATGTATAAGAGCCATAGGAAGCTTTTTCCTTAAAATCTTTATATCTCTTTTACCCTGATAATATCTCTGATCAGCATGACAAAGAGCAAGATATTCAGGTCTTATAATAACCTGATCTTTAGTATCAACATCTTCATGTTTTACGGATATTGTCTTAGGTGTGATCAACTGATAAACACTGTTTAACATTTTATATCCTCCATAATAAGTGCTGTAGCCGCTTTCATATCATCGATTGTAGTGATCTTCATATTAGAAACTTCACCTTTAACAAGTCTTACAGGAACGTTTCTAACAACACAGATTTTGCATGCATCTGTAAGGATCTCTTTTTCATCATCTGAAAGATCATTGTAAAGTTCTTTTAATTTTGAAATTTTAAATGTCTGAGGTGTCTGTCCCTGGAACATCTGTCTTCTGTCTGGAATAGATGTAATCTTTTCTCCATCTTCAGAAACAACAATAGTATCAACTGCGCTTATAACTGTATCAACAGCTCCGCATTCTTTAGCCATCTCAACATTTTCTCCTATAATTCTAAGTGTAACAAAAGGTCTTACCGAATCATGTGTAACGATAATATTATCCTCATCGTCTCCGTTTCTCTTCTCGATCTCATCAATAATATTAAAGATCGTTGAGTTTCTGTCAGTTCCTCCCGGAACAAGGATTATATTTTTATCTGAATCAATGTATTTCTTAATAAGATCTTCTGTATAATCAATCCAGTCTGGATGAACGCCTACATAAATCTCATCAATGTCAGGAGAAAGAATAAACTTTTCAATTGTATGAATTATAATAGGTCTGCTTCCTAACATAAGGAACTGTTTTGGCTTGTCAATTCCCATTCTTGTTCCTTTTCCGCCTGCTAATATTGCACCAAATACCATTTTTGTTTCCTCCCGCTTAAATAACTTTATAATGGAATATTTATAACTCCTGCAACTTCTTTGCCAAAGTTTTCAGCCTGTCTTAAGGCTTTTTCAAAGTCTCTGTAACGTGTTATACCACACTCTTCAATAAACATGATCTTATCTGCTGCAAGAACTGCATGTGTATCTTTTGCATTGACAATATCATATTTTACGCTGCTTTCGTCTTTTGCGAGTTTTTTATCAAAAGAAGTTTTAACTTTATCTGAAGTAGTCATAAGTGTAACTTTACCTTCATTTTCTTCAACGTATTTAAGAACTTCTGCAAGATCAGCTGTTCCTCTGTATTCGTAAATAAATTTAAGGCCGTATTTCTCAAATGCTGAAACACCATTCATTGAAGGGTTAAATACATAGAGAACAAAATTCATAAATAATACAAAGAATACTGCAAATATAAATGCAATAACTGCACCTTTGATAATTGTTCCCTTATTGATAGCAACACCTTTAACTGCGATCTCATCTTCATTTTCAGTATCTGTTGGTGAGCTTGTTGTAAATGAGTTTACTTTATTTATAGTTACATTTTCAAGATGAGTTTCAGCTTCTTTTACAAGAGCATCAACCTTTTCCTCGACAAGCTCATTAAACTCTTCACTTGCTGTTAAAAGTCTTACAGTTACAGAACCATTTTCCGCGGTACTTTTAACTTCAATCTTACCATACCAGTAGTTGCTGTCTGTATTTCTAAGCTGTACTTTATCAATTGAAAGATCATCAGAAATCTTATCTAAAACTTTCTCGTCTACATCCTCAAAAATATATGCACCATTCATATTTGCATAAATAAGATTAGCGAAAAATTCACTAAATGGCTCTAATTTCTCACCATTCTCACCGACAGAAACTCTGTCTGATTCTACGTTATAAACAATATATGTAGAATAGTTTGTTCCATGTGAAGTATCAGCATCCTTATGCTGAACTGCTTTTAAAACAAATGGAGCAAGCACAACTAAAAATGCCGCAAGTGCAACAATAATGTTTTTCTTAAAGTTTTTGTAAGTGTTAGCTAATAAATCTGCTAATGAATAATTTTCAAACATTTTATTTCTCCTTTTTTAAATCAAAGTCCTCATAATCGCTTTTCGTATACCGCTCGAGCATGGTCGCCCCGAAGAATATAACAAACATAACTATCCAGAACTGAACTGTAAATAATGGCATGAAGCTTGACATAAAGCTGGCACGTGGTGTGAACAGTATGTCCTGAAGCATTACAAGACTTAAGGCCATTGGAAGGACCTTCTTTGCATACGCTAACTTCATCATAGCCACAAGAATGATTCCAAGTATTATACTAAATACAAATACTCCTATATATCTGTAATCAGTAAAAAGTTCCATAATATAACTACTTCCTATACCATGACCCTGAAGGTAATCATCTCCCATTACAATATAAGAAATGTTATGGGCATAACTATTACTTTCAAAAGCAAGTTCTATAGAGTTATTTTCAGGAAGCGGAGTTGTTCCAAACAACATTCCCCCTATATTTCCTCTATAGAAATAATCAATGATTGGTCCAAATGTATAATTTTTAAAAGCTCTTACCGGAAGATAGCATTCATATAAGTATCCTTTTGCAAGAACGCCAAAGCTTGTTCCCTGTTTGTAAATAAAATCTGTAAGAAGCGCCATAATTCCGTTCGTTGCAACTTCCGCACCATCTCTCAGGTAGTTCATGGCACCCATGCCAAGCATAAGTACGGGTACTGATGCTATAATAAGAGTTTTTTCCACCTTGCCTATCCAGACTTCCTTCTTATCGCTAAACTGTCTCATACAGTAATATATTAAGGCAAACAGAAGACTTAGTATAAATGGATTTCTAGTTCCTATAAGAAGGTATATAACATTTGACATAACATACATTGCAAGTACTATAAACGCATGCTTTTTCTTAGGTTTAGTCGCTAGGTATACACACATTGAGAAGAACATAAACACTGATATAAGATAAACTATATAAGGAAGTTTACTTGTAAATGTTGCATAATAGTCATAGTAAGTTGTAGTTTTTCTATACATATATCTTTCGACTATTCTTGCAAGATAAAACGGGTAACTTGCTCCAAAAAAACAAAGTGATGTAAATCTTATATACTTTATATGAACTTCATATTTTTGTTCTTTTATAACATCCACCCTTGGTATTTTACTTCTAAGTTTAAAATTCTTTCCTATTACCCCGCCTATTAAAAGGCCTATCATACTTAGTATGATAACAAAAAACGAAAACTGATATGTATTTGCATTATATGTAGCAAAACTCTTTGTCTGTATATAATCGATCATTGGTCTTGAAAACAGGAACAACCATAAGGTAATAAAGAAAAATAACTGTATTAAATAGCTTTTCAATTCCGTTATAAAATACATCATACAGGCTATCCACAACGTTACAAGAGCAAAGAATATAAATTTAGTCTTACCATTAACACTAAACATTATAAAAAATGCCCCGAATAAACCAAACATGATCCAGACGATTAAAAAATAAATTCTTTTAAAATTAATATTTTCAAAATACTTTTCCATTTAATCCCCCTTCTAACTACTACACAACTGCCTTTCGATCTTATTAATCTGGGATTCAACTGTAAATCCCTCTATAAACTCAGCCATTTCATCTGCATCAGGATACTCCCTGCCTGATATGTAGGATATTATGGCTTCTACGGCTTCTTCATCAGAAGTGATTATCTTTCCAAATTTTCCATTGCATGATAACTCTTTTGCTCCACCTACATCTGTTGAAACAAATGGTTTCCCAAGACTTATCGCCTCTACAAACGCTCCTGAAAACCCTTCCTGATAAGACATAGATACAAGTAATTTTGTACGACTTAAAAATTTATAAGGATTCGTCTGATATCCAAGAAAGTGAACATAATTTTGAAGTCCGTACTTAGAAGTACGCTCCTTAAGTTCATTATCCATATCACCTGTACCTATTAAGTATAAATGATATTTATATCCCATTTGATGAATCTTATTAAGAAGCTCTAAGGTTCTGTCTGTACCTTTAAGCTTTTCAATACGACCGATGCAGCACATGCTGTCTTCTTCCATATGCATACCACAGTCTTCCTTTGCGGGTATCCTTATATCATCAAAATTGTATCCGTTATATATAGTTGTAATTTTGTCTTTATATTCAGGAAAAACATTTTCTATAGACTCCCTTGTCTTTTCTGAAATAGCGACTATAGTATCAGCTGTTCCAAGATGTTTTCTATGGCAACTTAAATACTTCTCATTTTCAGGCATATTTTCTATGCTTCCATGTATCCATGCAATCTTCTTTACATCTTTTCTCTTAGAAAACTGTAAAGGTGGATTCATGATCGTAAAAGATATTTCAATATCATAGTTATCTTTAGCTACATGTCTTCTTACAAGTCCGGGGAACCAGAATCGAAGTCTCCATATAATTGCCTCGGCTATAGATGAATGTTTCTTACTCTTGTATGGCTTTAAGATATTGATGCCTTCTCTAAGTTTTGGCATAGGCTTATCAAAATGTTCCATCTCAAGTATATCAATATCATATTTATCCGGATCAAGATTATTAACTATAGTAGCAAGGATCTTTTCTGCTCCTCCGCCAAGCGAAAATGACCATAGATAAAATAAAACTTTTTTCTTATTTTGCATTGTAATCTCCATGATACTCACGATAACTTCTATCAAGATCAAGTAATAAAGCGTCGTGGTGTGCAACCTGTTTCTCTATTGGAGGTGGTGTCATATAATCTCCAAAAGCTGTTTTTAAATACGCATCATATCCTACTGGAATAGGCATCTTAGTATCCTCAAAAGGTACCATAATATTACTTTCAAATGCCTCTATAGGATACTTCTTCTTCATGTAGAACGGACCTGAGCAGAGTTCTGTAATACCATCGCTGTCTTCCTTAGTATACTTAGTCATTTCCTTCTCTGCCTTTTTCCATATCTTATAACGAAGTTTTTTTCCTCTTATTACACCAAGAAGAACTTTACTTCCAAGACTCATTATTCCACCATGTTTTTCAGGCACTGTCTGTGCACAGAATAAAGAGTATATAAGTGCCCATATAACCTGTTTCTTTCTGTCGCTTTTCTTCTTTGGATAGTAATCAAGAGGAATAACATCAAGGGCAAGTCCGTGTGGAAGATCTAAGTCTACCTGATATGGTTTAACACATGTTGTCTCTCTGTCTCTTATAGTAATAAAAAGGTTACGGTCAACAAATTTATAATTACTCTTTGACATAAAATACTGATATTTAGCTTCCTGTGGCCATAACTTAGCAAGTTTCTCATAATCTTTTCTTGGCATAAAGAAATCAAGATCATCATCCCATGGAATAAATCCGCCGTGACGAAGTGAACCTATAGCTCCTCCTCCGCATAAATAACATAAAAGATTATGTTCATTACAAAACTCTACAAAATATTCAGCCATCTCAAGACTTTTTGCCTGTATCTGTTCCATATTATTTTCCTTTCCTATTTCAAGTCGAACATCCGTGAGACTTGGCGCGTGATTCTGGTCAGCGAAGCTGACATATTCCTATCAGAATCACTGCGCATCCTCGCGGAACGTTTATTTCAGTCGGAGATTGGACTCCCACTGAGATAAAACTCTTACTTTTTCCAGTAAGCTTTTAAAAGGTGACTCTTATAAGCAATCTCTTCATCGCTTGGCTTTTGCATATAGTCTCCATAAAACTGAGTGAGGAAAAGATCATAGTTTTCCGGAATTGGAACAACCATATCCTCAAAAGGTACATCAATAAGTTTCTCAAATGTACCTCTTTTAAATACTTCCTTCATTCCGTCTTTACCAACACCAATTGCCGCTTCGTATTTACCATCTTTAACGCTGTATTTTTTAATAAGCTTGTCAATTTTCTTAGTAAAGAAGCGAGGGTTTACTGCTCCTAAAGCATACCAGAATATAAGTCTGCAGAAATCTTTTAATTTGCTGTCACCATACTGGATATACTGTTTCTGAATATAACAGATCTGACGAAGTGTAACCATAAGATGAGCTTTCTTAATAACCTTAGTATCATTAAATCGGTCAATTGGGAAAACATCTACGAAAACACTTGTGTCATGTGGTTTTCTTGTAACATGGTTTTTGATAACAGTATCCTTATCAACAACAACCATAAAGTTCTGGAAGTACCAGTCACATGTATCTTTATCAAAAATACCGTAGCGTTCATTTCTGTCATTTATAACAGCCGCTTTTAAACGTTCATAGTCTTCTCTGTACATTCCTATATCAATATCGTCATCCCATGGAATAAATCCTTTATGACGAACTGCACCTAACATACTTCCGTAATGAATAAAATATTTAATATTATTTTCTTTACAAATTTTATCTATATAACTTAAGATTCCAAGCTGGGATCCCTGCAATTCTTCTTTTGTTAACTGTTTCATCTCTAATTCCCTTACATAATTATTATTTACTTAAAACTACTTCATATACGCATCAAGCTCATGAGGGTTTACCTGTTTTTCAACGGGTGGAAGCTGCATATAATCACCATAATACTGTCTTAAAAGTTTGTCATACTCTTTTGGACCTTTAAGAGTAACACCCTCAAACGGCATATCTATTATTTCCTTAAAAGGATCAAAATCAAGAACTTCTTTTTCCTTAAACTTAGAAGCAAGAAGACCTATATATTTACCATTGTCCTTTGTATACTTAGCTGAAGCCTTATCTATCTTCTTGGCAAAGAATGTAGGTGATACCGGTTTTAAGAAGAACCAGCATACGCTTCTTATCATATCTTTAATAACACTGTCACCGTAAACGATATTGCAGTGCTTGCTAAAAGATAAAAGCTTAAAGCTCTCAAGGTTGTAGGTCTTATCTACTGCCTTCATATCATCGAACCTGTCCATTGGGAAAATATCGATAAATAATCCTGACTCGTAAGTCTTATCATTACGGTTATCAACTATTTTAGTATTAGTATCAATAACTTTTACAAAGTTGTTAAAGTAGTCCTTACTTGTTCTGTGATCAAGAATCTTGTAACGTCCGTTCTTTGGAAATGATGCAATAAGCTTTTCATAGTCAGCTCTTGGCATTGAAATATCAATATCATCATCCCATGGAATAAATCCCTTATGACGAACAGCACCAATAAGTGTGCCGTAGTTCATAATATATTTAAGGCCGTTTTCTTCACAAAAGTTGTGAACATACTCTAATATATCAAGTTCAATCTGTTTTACTTCTTTATCAGTAAGTTTTTTCATTTAATTAATCCCTTTATTCTTCTTTAAATCCTGTAACATAAGAGCTCTGTATATACCAACATTTACTTTTAAGGCAAGAGCTGCAATACGTCTGCCCTTTCTAAAAATATGGTTGTGTGCAATTTTAAAAGCATTCTTCTTTAAAAATCCAACAACATCTTTATAGTCAGGAAGTTTCTTATAATCATCTACAAGAAGCATACTGTCAAGAACTACAAAATGAGCATATGCTAATCTGAAGAAAGCTTCATCCTTAAGAGATGGAAATTCATTATTGATATAATCAATATATCCTGTATAAGCTTCTATCATATGAAGTTTTCTAGGGTTGTATTTCTGAGTTGTTATACTATCCCCTCTGTGGAAATAATAGTAATAAGGCTTTGTAATAACAACATATGATTTAGCTGCCTTAACAAGGTCAAGGTGATAAAAAGCATCCTCATATATCTTGCCGACAGGAAACTGTAATTTATCTGCAATCTCCTTTTTAATAAGCTTATTACAAACAGATCCCGGAATCTTTTCACCTATAAGAAGTTCCTTTAAAAACTTCTCTCTGTCACACTCAAAAACAATTTCTGTGTCACTGCACTGTGGAACTTCCTTTGTATTGTAAACATTCATGATTCCGCATACTGCAACATCAGAATCAGTTCTTTTTATCTCACTGTAAAGAGAACTTATCATGTCAGGATGAATATAATCATCGCTGTCTATAAATATAATATAATCACCAGTGGCATTTAAAAGGCCGTGATTACGTGCTGATGAAAGTCCTCCATTAACTTTATGGCAGACTTTCACTCTGTTATCTTTTTTAGCTAGTTCATCACAAAGCTTACCACTTCCATCAGTGGCTCCATCATCAACTAAGACAATTTCAAGATTATCATATGTTTGATCTGCAATAGATTCAAATGATTTTTCCAAATATTTTTTAACGTTATATACCGGAACAACAACACTTATCTTATCCATGTAATCTACCCTTTACTTTATTAAACATTTCCATGAACACTTCATCTTTAGTAACAATAAGAGCTATACCGTAATATACACAGCATACAATAATAGTAACTGCAATATTAAGTATAAATGGAATACCCATATTCATATCTGTAGGTATTAAATGATTTACCAAAAATGATAAAGGTAAAAATCCTACAGTTATAAAAGTATATTTTCTAAATGAATGTATAACTATTTTCAAATCAACAAGATTATTCTTTTTAATGAAGCTGTATTCAATAAATAATAATATATATTCAGATAGTAAAGTTGTCATAATGTAATACTGTGGTGATGATACGCCAAATGCAAATAATATACTATCAAATATAAGATTACATATACCACCAATAATATAGAATATAGACAACTTATTCTCAAATCCCCTTATAAGGATTACCTGTGTACCCATGACAATTTCAAGAGCCCATGATATAGCTCTAAAAGCAAATACCTGTGTTACGATACCACCAGCCATATAACGTGTTCCATACATTATAACAGTTGCGTGAACACCAAGAGCAATAAGTCCCATACCAATAGGAGCCATAAAGAAACTGAAAATACTACTGCTCTTATTTATAAGATCCTGGTAAGATTTCTCATCTTCAAGACCTATATAGTAACTCAAACGTGGAACACTGACACTTATAGCACCACTAATAACACCCGATATAAGCATGATCATTCTCTGACCATTGGCATAGTATGAAACCTGCTCAGGCGCACCTATCTTAGATACAAAAGTAAGATCAAGGTTAGTGTAGAGCATTCCAGCATTGGCAAGAAGGAAAAGGCCAATAAGTGGTTTAATAAGATGTTTAAAGTTCTCAAGAGGAACCTTAACAAACTTAACATCCTTCTTTATCCATAAATAACTAAGAAAATAGTTAAGAAACTGGCTTGCTGACATAATTATCGCATACTGAACAATATCATCTGCTTCTTTAACGAATGCAAATATAGATACTAACATAAGAATACGTATAAAAAGTGTCTTATAGAATAAAAACGTATAATTTTCGAAAGCTTCATTTATCCATTCAATATAGAAAATCTGGGCAATAAGCTGAACACCAAGAATAAGCATAAGTAAATGCACACTTGGACTCTTGCTGTAAATCGGCATTATAATAATATAAAAAACTGTTGTTACAGCTGTACAGAAAAGAGATATATAAAACAATGTAGAAAACATTGTATTAAGTTTTTCTGCGTTATCTTTAACCTTACTTATCTCCCTTATACCATAGTTATAAACACCAAGTGTTGCAAATGGTATAAACCAGTTAAGGTATGTATTAGCTATGTTAAATTCACCATATAACTGTTTACTTAAAATACGTGATAAATAAGCAGTAGTTATAAGTGGAAAAAATATATTTAAAAGTCTTACAAGTGTATTGGCTAACGCATTAAGCCTTATATCTTTCATAGAGTCTCTCCTATTTAAACCCCTGTTCTTTTTTCATATTTCCAAAATGGAAGTTTCAAAAATCCTACAACACTTCCAATTCCATAACTTACATGTAACAAGAAAAATAGAATCGGTAACAACAATTGCTGCCAATATTTCTTCTGCCCCTTCACTGCCATAAATGACATAAGGATTGCCAGACAACTATATGCTCCCCACATGAGTTTAGCTAACAAAGAATGGTGACAGACTGCAAGCGCAGATGTCACAACAATGCCTCCTACAAATGCAAAAGGCACAAAATGATAAATTGCTAAACACTCTGGGCACGCCTTTAATGTCAGTGCAACCCAATATCCATTTCCATATTTCTGTTTTAACATTCCTTTTAATGTATTACGTGTATGTTGATATGAAACAATTTCAGGACAATAACATAATTTAAATCCTGCTTTTCTCATTCTATAATGAATCTCATTGTCTTCTGTTCTACCTAACTCTTCATTATAAAAACCGATTTTATCAAATACTTCTCTTCTATATGCACCATGAAACAATGACTTGACATAAGTTTTTTTCTTTCCTGATCTATATGGTGCTATACTACTACCAAACATTGATTGTTCAGCTAATAGCAATGTATCTTTCCATGGTGTATGCTCATCAATTATATTTGGTCTAATTCCACCACATACACTTTCACCGCTTTCCAAAATTTCCACATTTTTTCTTATAAAATTATTTGGAATTGTCGCATGTGCATCAATTCTTATAATTGCATCACCAATATAATTCTTCAATGCAACATTCCATCCAGGCGCAAGCTTTTTCTTTTCATTTGAAAAAACACTTATTTTCAAAAAACTTTTTTCTGTTTCTCGAAATTTTTCCATAATGTCTCTTGTATGATCTGTGGACATACTATCAATTAACAAGATTTCCATCTTCTCATGATCATAATCCTGAGCTTGGATATCTTCCAAGAGTTTTCCTAAAACTTTTTCTTCGTTATAAGCAACAACGCAAACAGATACTATCATCTTACATTTCCCCTACTTCATTACTTGATCACAGCAATCACGGTTTTAATCATTGTACTGATATCTCGTAAGAAACTGAACTTTTCAATCTCTCTCAAATTATATACCATCTTTGCCGGTAATACTTCATTTATATATACTTCATCTGCATTCTCTGCATTTTCAAGAAGTTTTTCTTCATCTTTGTATTCAATACTTGTACGAGATGTTACTCCTGCCGGCAGAAGGAATGTTGCCATCATTTCTTCTGTATAGTGAGCTGTATACTTTGGCACTTCCGGTCTTGTACCAACAAAAGTCATATCTCCTTTTAAGACATTAAACAACTGCGGTAACTCATCCAGACGTACCTTTCTAAGCAGATGTCCCATTCTTGTGATGCGAGCATCACCTTTTGTTGTAACCTGTGTTCCAAGCTTGTCCGCATTATTAACCATTGTTCTGAATTTCCAAATTTTAAATTTTCTTCCGTAGGTTGTCACACGAACCTGTTTAAATAAAACAGGTCCTTTAGAATCCAATTTAATCATGACGCTGAGCACAATAAGAACCGGTGATAAAATAATAATCATACTCAAAGAACAAATAATATCAAATGCTCTCTTTAATTTTAATTCTTTTTCGTGCTTCAGTAAAATATCATAATAGTATTTCACTTTATCATTCTGCATTACTTTTGGCAATTCATTCCATTTTTTCATATATACTATCCTTATAAGTATCCGTAACTCTCACTCAAAACTACAGACATTCTTTAAATGATTTAATAATATACTCCACATCTTCATCTGATAACTTCGTGTGAAGTGGAAGTGTAATTTCATTTTCAAACATTGCATAAGCGTTCGGGTAATCTTTAATATCAAAGCCAAGATTCTTATACGCTGTCAGAAGTGGCAGTGGTTTATAATGTACATTCGTCGCAATTCCCTTTTCTGCCATCTTCTCAATAATCTTGTTGCACTCTTCTCTTGTCTTTCCATTCACACGAACAAGATATAAATGACCGCTTGACTGACTATTCTCTGTATAATGCTCAAGAACTGTAACATCTTCATCCTTCAAAGCTTCGTTGTATTTCTCAATGATTTCTCTTCTTCTCTCAAGGAGTGCCGGATATCTTCTCAACTGCGCAAGTCCGAGTGATGCCATGATATCAGTCATATTACATTTAAAATAAGGTGCTACAATGTCGTATTCCCAAGCTCCAAGCTGTGTCTTTGCCAAAGCATCCTTAGACTGACCATGAAGTGAAAGAAGCATAAACTGCTTGTATAACTCTTCGTTATCTACACCATCAATGTCTCTCCATGTTGCCGCACCCCCTTCAGCTGTTGTAAGGTTCTTCACTGCATGGAAAGAAAAGCTTGTGAAGTCAGCAATACTTCCGCACATCTTGCTATTCTGCTTTGCCCCCATTGCATGTGCAGCATCTGAAAGAATTGCAATACGTCCCATCTTCTTCTGAATCTCAGTTTTCGGCTGAAAGAGATGTTTCTTTTCTTCTGCAATTTCAAATACTCTTGTATAATCACAGATTCTTCCACCCAAATCTACCATAATGATTGCTTTTGTCTTATCCGTCACCGCTGCTTCTACCTGATCCATATTCATCTGATAAGAATCTTTATCCACATCAACCATGACAATTTTTGCTCCGACATGAGCGATCACACTTGCAGTTGCAGTGTATGTATATGCAGTTGTGATTACTTCATCGCCTTCTCCAATTCCGAGCACACGAAGAATCAATTCTGCTGCAGCTGTCGCTGAATTCAGACAAGCCACCTTGCTTGTTCCCATATATTCTGCCAATTCATTCTCAAATCGCTTTGTCTTCGGTCCAGTTGTGATCCAGCCACTTTTCAGCGCATCTACAACTTCTGCTATTTCCTCTTCTGTTATATCCGGTGGTGAAAATGCTATATGTCTGTTTTCCATTGTATTAATCCTCCATTACAGGTTTTTCATGACTGATTTTTCCAAGTTCACGTAATTCCTTATTCACTTCTTCATCTCGTTTCAAGTCTTCTTGTCTGATATGATAAGTTGGAACGATTTCAGATACGATCTGCTTTACATTCAAGCTTTCATTCATTGCTGCCTCTTCCAGTTCTCGTAATCCACTCAGGAAATGCACTTCATTAAACTCAAGTGGTTTTCCAATATAGATCAGATTATTATCAGTCTTCTGAATTCCTTCCTCTTTTACCAGAAGTTCCTCGTACAATTTTTCTCCTGGACGCAATCCTGTATATTTAATATCCATATCTACACCAAGTGTATATCCTGAAAGACGGATCAAGTTTTTCGCAAGATCTGCAATCTTTACGGGCTCTCCCATATCTAATACGAAGATTTCTCCTCCCTTAGCAAACGCACCTGCTTCGAGTACAAGCGATACTGCCTCCGGAATTGTCATAAAATAACGAATGATGTCAGGATGTGTAACTGTAAGTGGACCGCCTGCAGCCATCTGGCGCTTAAACAATGGAATAACACTTCCGTTACTTCCAAGAACATTTCCAAAACGTACTGCTACATATTCTGTCTTGGAATACCTATTGAATGTCTGAATGATCATCTCACACATTCTCTTAGATGCACCCATAATGTTTGTCGGATTAACTGCTTTGTCCGTTGAAATAAGAACAAATCTCTTTACTCCGAACTTGTCTGCAGCTCTCGCTGTCTTATAAGTTCCAAATACATTGTTCTTAATTGCCTCGTTCGGACTATCCTCCATCAACGGAACATGTTTATGTGCAGCCGCATGATAAATCACGTCCGGTCTGTATGTTTCTATAACGGATTCAATACGGCTTGTGTTTCTTACAGATCCAATCAACACGGTCAAATTCAACTCTGGATGGTTTAATTTCAACTCCTGCTGAATATCATACGCATTATTTTCATAAATATCAAAAATGATCAATCTTGATGGTTTATATTTTGCTATCTGACGGCAAAGTTCACTACCGATAGAACCGCCACCACCAGTTACCATGATGCATCTACCTTCAATAAATCCACGCACACTTTCCAGATCTACTTTAATCGGATCTCTCCCAAGTAAATCTTCGATAGAAACATCTCTTAGTTTTGAAACACTCACATCCTCTGTGATCAACTGGTACATACCCGGAAGGATCTTCAGCTTACAAGTTGTCTGATTACAGATGCGAAGGATATCTCTTGTTACTTTCGGAGATGCAGAAGGGATTGCAAGAATAATCTCATCAACTTCATATTTCTTTGCTGCATCTAAAATGCACTCTCTGCCACCAAGAATACGAACACCATGAATCAGTTTTCCTTTCTTGTGTGGATTATCATCAATAACGCCTACTACCTTACTGTTCAAATGTGCACTGTATTTCAGTTCCTGAATGATCATACTTCCAGCTTCACCAGCTCCGATCACTAATGTATGATATACATGACCTTGAGGTTTTCTTAGTCCACTTTTCAATACCCAATAAATTCTATATGAAAATCTTGTTAAAACTGTAGTGCTGAGTAGCAAAAAAAAGTAAAATACATGAAAGCTTCTCGGAACAGGAAGAACTAAAAGTTGCATTCCAAACCCTTGGCATACTGTTGACAAGAAGCAAGCAACGCCTATCATCGTCAATTCTCTTAATCCTGCAAAAGACCAAACACTATTATACAAATTTAAAATCATAAATATTACAAGTGTTGAAATTATTCCAATAGGCAAATAGAATTTCATACTATGAATATATTCTTTTGGAATCCACGAATAATGTAATTCATATCGAAGTATTAATGACAAATATGAATGAATAATAATTGTTAATATATCTACTCCGCATAGTAAAATCATTCGATTTCTGGAATTATGCAAATTAAGTATCTTTTTCATCTTTATATCCTCTTTTATAAATTGTTACGATTTTTTTACATACGGTTATATAATAACAAATTTTGTATCATTTTACAATACATCATCTTATCTCTTTTTTATGACTTTTGATGATTTTTTCTTATTATACTCTTATTTTCTCAAAAAATACCCCAAAATAGTTGAATAATTTCTCGCTGACTCTCCATTCATATGACCATCATAATCTGTATATTTTGTAATATCATGTGAAAACAAATCATAGTATTCCGTATTAAAATTCAGATATTCTACCTCTTCCTTTTCAAAAAGCTCTCCAAAATACTCCCATGCTTCCTTGTAACTTTCCTGATATTCGTTCAGTGTTTCTTCCGGAATAGGTGTTGTTACAGCTACAAACTCAATATTATCTTGTTTACAAAGTTCGATTAATTTCTGCAAGTACTCTATACTCTGTTTATTTGCAGTTTCTTTTGTGAAGAGCTTTGGCTGTGTCATTTTCAGTTTTGACGTATCTACTGCATATCTTTCAATAAACCCATTTTCATGATACTCTTGCGATTCACTTTTTAGATTAGAAATATCATAATCCTTATTCCATTTCAAAGAAACCGTCTTCGGTATTGCTTCAACTTCATAAGATAAAGAATATTCATACCACGGAAACAGTACTGTTCTAAAATCGCAATCTAATAGTAAGGATGAAAAATATTCTGCTTTCGCTATTGACATTGGAAATTGATGATAAAACAGCAAATAATTATTTCCCTCTTCTTTTTGTGTTGCAAAATATCCAGGATCAATTTCATAGATAATACGCTCCGGTTTTTGTTTTTCTATCAATAATTTTGCAAGGTAATATGCATCAATTCCATATTCCCCTCCGACACATAGATTATGTCCACTTCTTCCTGTTATAGAAGAAATCGAATTTGGATCCAAATTCATCTTTCCATGCGATGTTCCTAGAAATATATCCTGATGTGCCTGTGTAGTTACTTTATGAATATCGTTTCTCATAAAAGTACATGGATATAAAACAAAGTCCAACCCTAATATAATGACCAACATTAAAATAATTGCTATAATCAATCTTCTTATTCTTTTAGAACTGTGCATAGATAAACCCTCTCACTGCTGCGGTGGAACCAAAAAATCCAATACAAAGCACCAGCCCTGCATAAATAAGAAACTGAACTGCAAAGTTTCTCTTTGCAATTGCTTCTCGTATTTTCACTCCACGTTCCTGTAATAAACTCACTGTAAATAAAATCATGCTTCCTACAAAAAGAATGACAAGTGCATACGGTGTAAATGCTACTCCCTCTCTTCCTGCTGGTATCAGAAGAAGTTGTCCCGGTGAAAAAGAAGTTACTGCATTTTTCATCATTCTGATAGCCTGTCCAACGGTATCTGAACAATCAAAAAACCAGCTAATATTTACTAAAATAAATGTTCTTACGATCATAAAAATATGATACCATTTTTCTTTTCCTGTAACATGCAGAGATTTCTTCCACTTTTTATATTGGTCCCCCATCATTCCACTGAATGCAATAATGATTCCATTAAACATTCCATATGCAATGTATTTCCATGCAGCACCATGCCATACTCCGACCAGAAAAAATACAATTAGATTCGATACGCAAATTGGAAGTTTTACTGATATTTTCTTACCAAGTTTTTTCTTAGCCGCTTTTCTAAATTTTACCATACCTTTGGAAAGTGTTAGTGGATAAAACACATAATCTTTCATCCATGTTCCAAGCGTAATATGCCATCTATGCCAGAAATCAGTAATCGATGTAGAAAAATAAGGTCTTTTAAAGTTCTCATCCAGCACAATCCCAAACATTTCAGAAATACCGATAACAACATCCATACCACCAGAAAAATCGGCATATAACTGAATAGAATAAAACAGCACTCCAAAAATTGCCAATCCGTTATATTGATCTGGATTTCCAAATATCGCATCCACAAACACCGCTGACCAGTCTGCAAGAATCATCTTCTTAAAAAATCCCCACAAAATACGCTGAATTCCTCTGCAAATTCTCTGTGGATCAAAGGAATGTCCTTCGTATAATTGTTCTGCTAATCTACTATGTCGCCCAATCGGTCCCTGTAAAATTTGTGGGAAATAGGATACGAACAATGCATAACGGAAAATATTTTTCTCTGCATGATCTCTTTTCCAATATATGTCAAGCAAATATCCTGATGTTTGAAACGTGTAAAATGAAATACCTAACGGCAATAAAATCTGCATTCCAGGTAATTCAAGATGAAATGCAAGGTTTATATTTTCCAAAATAAAATTTGTATATTTGATAACACCAAGCATTCCAAAATTAAGAATCAGCCCTATGATCAGATATCGTTTTGCTTTCTTTTTATCTTGATTCACTTCATGTTCTATCGCCAATCCACAGAGATAAGTGATTATCGTTGAGAAAAGTAAAAATGGAAAGTACTTTGTCCCTGCAGCAAGATAATAAATGTAGCTTGTTAAAAGAAGCCCCCACCATCGCATCTTTTTTGGAAGCAGGTAATACAAAAGCACAGCCCCGGCTACAAATATAATAAATAAATTTGATACTAATGACATATTTCTTCTTATACCTTAAAAGGGATGGGAACACACGGCCCCCATCTCTTTTTCTCTTTCTTAATTAATTATTCAAGAATACTTTCTGCATTCTTACTGTTCTAGTATAACAATCCATCATCCAAACATGCGTCATCTCCTGATGAATCGGAAGAACCTGCCCCCGCATCACTGCTTGGTTCACTTGCAGACGAACTGCTTTCTGATGAACTGCCACTTTCATTAGAAGAATTGTTGCTGGAATAACTATTACTTGAAGAACTTCTACTTTTCTGTGCTGCTGCAGCTGCGGCTGCTTCTTCTGCTGCTTTCTGCTCCGCTGCTTTCTGCTCCGCTGCTGCCTGAGCCGCTGCTTCTTCTGCTGCTTTCTGCTCTGCTACCTTTACTGCAAGTTCAGCTTCTTTCGTGTTTAGCTCTTCTTTTGATGCAACACTCGTATATGTAAGATATGCTACATCATCCTCATAACAAATTTCGCCCTTTTCAATGTCTTCAAATGGAAAAGCATGTAGCTCTGCCGTGCTGTCATCTTCAAAAGTAAGTTGAATGTCATATCCCTGCTCCAGCTCTTTCTCCTGTGCTTTTTCACTTTCTGCAGCCATATCTTCTGTGTTTTCTTCTGTCTCTTTTGTTGTATCTTCAGGTGCTTTATAATAAAGATTTCTACTTTCCTGATCAGTAAAGACATCTCCATCTTCCAGCATATTCTCAGGATAAGATTCTTCATCCGTCTGCTTAATTGCTATTCCTTTAATAGTTTTTCCTGTGGCATTCTTGATTTCTACCTTAAATGCTTCTTTATCTTCCTTGCCAATCGTCTTCAATTCTAGTTCTTTTTCTTCAACAACCGGTGTTTCTTCCTTCTTATCTCCACATCCTGATGTCATACCGGCCACACCAATCATACAAACACATAATGCAATAAGTACTTTTCTTTTCATCATTTCTCCCTTTTTCTCACTAATTCATTCTGTAATAATTTGAATATCTCCATGTTCCGGACATACCATATGTAATCTGATAACCATTTCTTTTTGTTTCATGAGTAAAATCCGGGTCAAACACGTATGTCGATCCATCCATGTCTATCTCCACCCAGGAATGTACTCCCTGTCCGCCTCCGCGCAGCGGAACGTATCCTGCAATCTGATGCGCATCATATCCCAACGCTTTTGCCATATAATAAAATGTAGCTGCCATCACATAACAATCTCCTGTTTTTGTCTGAAAACCATGGATTGCAAAATCTCTGCTTCCCGGAGATGGATCATTTGAATAATTCACATAGGGAAGATTTGCTGACCAATTATATGCTGACCAAAGATTCCACCCCACCTGATTCAACACACTATACGCACCCTGATAGGCTTCATCATTTATCCAAATACCATCCTGTGATATAAAATAGCCATCAATTGTTGTATTTTGAGCCATCGCACCTATAGACTTTCCAGCATTATTGTTAGCCGGATATAAATAATACCAATTTCCATTATATAAAAACCAGCCTGTTTGCATTATTCCATTTTTATCAAAATAATACCAATTTGAATTGATATAATCCCATTCATTCACTGACATATCACCATATGGAGATAAGTAATACCAGTTATTTTTATAATATGTCCATCCAGTCTCCATTTCTCCACTGTTGTAGAAATGATACCATTTTGAATTGATACAATCCCATTCATCCACTGACATATCACCATACGAAGACAAGTAATACCAATCTTCCCCATAATACAACCATCCAGTTTTCATCACTCCGTTAGTATCAAAATAATACCAGCTTGAATTGATATACTTCCATCCTGCATTAAACATTGCTCCGTCTTTTTCTGCGTCCAAATAATACCAGCCTTCGTCCTGTAATAACCATCCGGTACAACGCTCCCCTTTTTCATCCAGATAATATTTGGATCCATTCTCAGATATCCATCCCTTTTCTATGGTATTCTCTTCCTCTTTCACCTGACTATTCAAATCTTCCGTATTATCTTCCACCGTCTCTGCATCCGGCTTTTCAACCCTCTCCGGAGTTTCTACTGTTTCTTCTGTTTTCTCTGTCTCTATAAAACTTGTACTCTCATCTTCTACGATACCGACTGTATCACTTATAACCACTTCATCCTGATCCACTATTTCTTCAGCTTTTACAGTATGACTTGCTGACATTACAAATACTGCGGCACCTATTACTCCCAACAAAGGCTTCTTCCATTTGTTTCTTTTCTTATACTCTTCCACCTTATTCCAACTCATCTTTCATTTCCTTTCGTGTAGAAAAAATCAGTAACATTATTATTTTATCTCAATTCATTTTTTTTGTCTATATTTCAATTTGAAATATAGACAAAAATGTTTACGGCGTTTTTATAGCTCCTGCTTTAATTACACGCCATACTTTACAACCTGAAGCTGCCGGAACAATTTTTGAAACTTGATTTCCGTTTATGGTTGTTCCGTATAGATTACTTATAGCAGATAATGAATGCCACAATTGATCATCATACGGATTACTTCCAACAAAAATACCTATATGATGAATAGAGCTGATACTGTTCGGTCCACTTGTATCAAACATCCAAATTATATCACCATACTCTAAGATTCCACTAGCTAACATATCTGCTTTAGAACTATAATCATAAAATGGTAAACCATAATGATTATTATACGAAACCCATCCTTTTCCTCCTGCTGGAACAGACATTGGATGAGAAGCTCCGCATTGTTTTAATACATTATCAACAAATCCTTCACAATTCATTCCAGAACCAGCAGAATTAATCCAACCGCTAAATCCATTTGCGCCATCCTTGTAGCCATCATTTGAATATGTTGTACCTATATAAGTTTTATCAGCAATATGGGTTTTCAAAAAATTATAGTAATATTGTCCATCAATCCCCAAAAATTGACACAAGGTCTGTTGTTGAATCATACAACCAAATGAGTCTATATAATAGATACCGTCAATTGTTGTATTTTGAGCCATCGTCCCTATAGACTTTCCAGCATTATTGTTTGCCGGATATAAATAATACCAATTCCCATTATATAAAAACCAGCCTGTTTGCATTATCCCATTTTGATCAAAATGATACCAATTTGAATTGATATAATTCCATTCATTCACTGACATATCACCATATGGAGATAAGTAATACCAGTTATTTTTATAATATGTCCATCCAGTCTCCATTTCTCCACTGTTGTAGAAATGATACCATTTTGAATTGATACAATCCCATTCATCCACTGACATATCACCATACGAAGACAAGTAATACCAATCTTCCCCATAATACAACCATCCAGTTTTCATCACTCCGTTAGTATCAAAATAATACCAGCTTGAATTGATATACTTCCATCCTGCATTAAACATTGCTCCGTCTTTTTCTGCGTCCAAATAATACCAGCCTTCGTCCTGTAATAACCATCCGGTACAACGCTCCCCTTTTTCATCCAGATAATATTTGGATCCATTCTCAGATATCCATCCCTTTTCTATGGTATTCTCTTCCTCTTTCACCTGACTATTCAAATCTTCCGTATTATCTTCCACAGCCTCTGCATCCGGCTTTTCAACCCTCTCCGGAGTCTCTACTGTTTCTTCTGTGTCCTCTGTCTCTATAAAACTTGTACCCTCATCTTCTACGATGCCGACTGTATCACTTATAACCTCTTCATCCTGATCCACTATTTCTTCAGCTTTTACAGTATAACTTGCTAACATTACAAATGCTGCGGCACCTATTATTCCCAACAAAGGCTTCTTCCATTTGTTTCTTTTCTTATACTCTTCTACCTTACTCCAACTCATCTTTCATTTCCCTTCATATTGAAAAATCCAGTAACAGTATTATTTTATAGCTTCAAATTCTTCCTCGCACTTTTCTAAAACCGAAGCAATCGTTGTATCCATATCGTAGTATTTATATTCTCCAAGTCGTCCTCCAAAGATTACTTTCTCTTCTGCACCTGCCAGTTTCTTATACTCCGAATAAAGTGCACTGTTCTTCTCATCATTTACAGGATAATACGGCTCATCTCCCGGTTTCCACTCGCTACTATATTCACGACTGATCATTGTTTCTGGGATATCATTTCCTTCTTCATCTTTTCCAAACTCAAACCATTTATGCTCAATAATGCGCGTCCACGGTGTCTCTCGATCTGTATAGTTTACAGCTGCATTTCCCTGAAAGTTTGACTGTTCCAGAAGCTCGTTTTCAAATCGTACCGAACGATATTCCAAAGTGCCTAACTTATAATCAAAATAAGCATCTATTGCTCCTGTATACACAACTCTATCTACCAGTTCGTCCCATTCTGCTTTATGTTCTAAATAATCCTTATTTAAACGAATTTCAATCCCTTCTAGAATGTTATTTATCATCTTTGTGTAACCGCCCATCGGAATCCCCTGATACAACGCATTAAAATAGTTATTATCAAATGTAAGACGCACCGGAAGACGCTTAATAATAAAAGATGGTAATTCCTTACAATCGCGTCCCCACTGTTTCTCTGTATAGCCTTTGATCAGCTTTTCATAAATATCACGTCCCACAAGAGAAATTGCCTGTTCTTCCAGATTTCTTGGTTCTCCTGTAATCTCTTTTCGCTGTTCTTCAATCTTTGCCGCAGCTTCTTCCGGTGTCACAACACCCCACATTTTATTAAATGTGTACATATTAAAAGGTAGTGAATATAATTCCCCTTTATAATTTGCAACCGGACTGTTTGTAAAACGATTAAACTCTGCAAATTGTGTAATGTAATCCCACACTTTCTTATTGTTTGTATGGAAAATATGAGCTCCATATTTATGAACATTGATTCCCGCAACTTTTTCTGTATAAATGTTTGCTGCAATATTCGGTCGTTTATCAATTACAAGCACTCTTTTTCCATGTTTTTTCGCTTCATGCGCAAAAATAGCTCCGTATAATCCAGAACCAACTACTAAATAATCATATTTCATTTTTCTTCTCCTTTTTAGTAGAAATACCGTCAGCCGTTATCACGACTGACGGTATATTTTACATTGTTTTCATCTTTTGTATCATCTTTACGATATCAACGCCATAACCATTTGAAGCCGCCCATCCTTTTTTCTTCGGATTATTTGGTATGCCAAGCCATTCTACATAGATTGCACTTCCTCTTTCAACATATTTAAAACGATTATCTACGCATGTCTGATTTAAAGATTTTGTTGATCCATATGCCTTCAAATGCTGAATTTGTGCACGTACACCCTCTCTTACATCTTTAAATGATTCACCTGAAACACCATTTCCTGTTGCTCCCATGCCCGCAAAATTATACTGCTCTGCTTTCACAACACCTGTAAATTGTAACCAACCTGTCTCTTTCATCGCCTGTACAAATGCAACTTCCGCTTTAATTCCTTCTGCCACAGCTTCTTCGTAATAAATCTGACAAAAATCTCTGATTGTAGCCGCCCCACCTTTTCGCATTACATCTTCCGGATAAGCTTTCTTACTTGCCTCAAAATAAGCTACCATCTGATCCACTGTTACTTCGGTATCTCCTTCAATCAAATACGTCCCCTCAACAACATTAGAATTTGTATTCGAATTGTTTGTGCCGGCACTTCCATTTATTTTGTCATCATTTATCCCTGGAATCTCATCATATTTCTTGGTAGAATCATACATTCCATCATCATTAAAGAAATACCATGTTCCATCTATTTTCTGCCAACCGGTTTTCATTGCTCCATCGTCTGTTCCACCAAAGTAATAGTAATTGCCACCTACTTTTGCAAAACCGGTTCGCATTGCTCCATCATTGGATTCACCAAAGTAATACCAGTTTGTTCCTAGCTTTTTCCATCCAGTCTGCATGTAGCCGTCGTCTGCACTTCCCAAATAGTACCATGTGCTTCCAACTTTCTGCCAGCCATTCTTCATTGCTCCATCGTCTGTTCCACCAAAGTAATACCAATCACCACCTACTTTTGCAAAACCGGTTCGCATTGCTCCATCGTCTGTTCCACCAAAGTAATACCAGTTTGTTCCTAGCTTTCTCCATCCAGTCTGCATGTAGCCGCCATCTGCGCTTCCCAAATAGTACCATGTGCTCCCAACTTTCTGCCAGCCAGTTTTCATTGCTCCATTCTCTTTATCACTAAAATAATACCAGGCTCCACCGATTTTCTGCCAACCTGTTTGCAGATATCCACCATTTGAACTGCCTAGATAGTACCAGGACTCTCCTATTTTCTGCCAACCGCTCTTCATTGCTCCATCATTAGCTTCACCAAAATAATACCTGTCTCCACCAATCTTCTGCCAACCGATTCGCATTGCTCCATCGTCAGATTCACCGAAATAGTACCACTTGGTTCCTATTTTTTGCCAACCAGTTAACATATATCCACTTGAATTAAAATAATACCAATTGGTTCCTATTTTTTGCCAACCGATTCGCATAATTCCATCATCTGTTCCACCTAGATATGACCATTTTCCACTAATTTTCTGCCAGCTAGTCTCCATATAGCCATTAGAATCAAAATAATACCAGCTTCCACTAATCTGTGCCCACTGATTTTTTAAATAGCTTGTTCCAGATGCATACCACCAACCAGTAGAATCCTTGTACCACTGTCCCTTTGACAGACCAAAATATTTCGCAATTCCAGTCGCATCGGCAACACCAAGTTTCTTCAGTCCAGCTTCATTATTTAGAAAATTATTTACATCCGATGTATTGGTCACAAACGCATGTTCCACTATAATTCCCGGAATTCCATGCTCCTTTGCAGAAATCTGAACTGTAAAATAATCTGAAAGAGAGCCATCCTCATAACGTTCATTCACAGTTGTATTTTTTGAATAAATTTTTCTTTCTTCCAGTCCCAGCCCAACAAGTTCTGACTCGATCAGTGTAGCCAGTTTCTTTCCGTCATTTCCGACCTGTGGTTTCCAGTTTGTGTTCGGAATGATTATTTCTGCACCTTTTGCTGCTGAAGATAGAGATGAATTCAAATGAAAGCTGACATAGACACTTGCTCCAGCTGCCGCTGCATCAGCTACTCTCTGATCAATATCGTGAGCAGAACTTCCGCCCGGATGCGGACAGTCTGCTGTTGTTCTTGTCATGTAGACTGATACGCCTGCATACTCTTCCAGTTCTGCTTTACAATACTGTGCAATCTTTAATGTAAGGACTTCTTCTCGTACGCCGTTTGCTGATGCGCCAGCGTGTGTTGAATCATGTCCTGGATCAAGTGCTACTACAATATTAGATGACTGTGTCTGAACTCCGTCATCACTCATCATTGCTGGAATTTCCTGTTCTGCCTGAACAATTGCCTCCTCGATACTTGACTGCTCAGTAACATTTCCGGATTCATCAATATTGTATGCCGCAATATCTGCTGATACCTCTTCCTCACTTACCGGCTGTAACTCTTCGATTCCTTCATATTTTTCATCTACGCCAAAGAGTGCTTCTATTCCAAGATCTGCAAGGGAATAATCATATACATTTCCCGCAATTGTAACGTGCAGTTCTGTAACAGAATAGACTCCCCTTTCCTGCTCTGTATAAGCTCTTTCAAACAGATATATGCCATCTGATTCCTGTACTGCAGTCCACACTTCTTCTCCTACTGGTCCCTGCACAGTTGCGGTCATCTGTTCAATCCCCTCGGAACCATCTCCCCAGGATACCACTACCTTCTGTGTATTCGGTGTTTCCAGATAAGGATGATCTATGTACATATAATTTAGGCGCTGTTCAGTACCGGCTGCCTGTTTTTCATCTACTGCATTCTCATCTACATGATCCGTAGCTGTCTCCGCTCCTGTCACTGCTGACTCTGCCGGAGTCTCAGCCCATGCCGTCACCGGTAGCGCTGTAATAGACATTGCCGCTGTCAACAATAATACCGTACATTTTTTTAATAATTTTTTCACTTTTTCGCATCCCCGCTTCCTATTGTTTTGTCATATAACCTGCCAGAACTGCACCACTTGTCTCAAATGTACGTCCTGCTTCTGTTATCTTGATTTTCTCACACTGGAAGCTGTCCAGATACGTGTTTACAACACATGCAAGCACTTCCGTTTCTCCTGTTGTTCCCATGGAACGAATATAATTCCCAAATCCTTCATCTACATCAAGATCTATCGTCTTCTCTTCTTCGTTCACTTTGAAAGAATTCATCCCACATTCCGGAGTGATCACTGACTTTTCCTGAAGTAATGACCAAATCTTTTCTTCATTTAAAGAATCTGTTTCCACATCTTCTGTCTGGATCTCTCCTGAACTCATATTGATAGAATAAATCTTCATAACACTTTTTGTTTTCTCCGATTCTTCTTTCTTATCGTCTGTCTGTTCTGTATCGTTCTTTGTATCACTCTTATTTTCATCGTCTGTCTTCGTAGTATCCTGACTTTCTACCTGTTCTGGATTTTTTGTATCCGTGCTGTCTTTCTTTCCACAGCCTATCGCAAGTACCGCTGTAAGGCAGCACATCGCATAAAACAACTTCCTCTTATGCATTTTTGCTCCTCCTCCACTATCGCAAAGCAATCTGTCACGATTATCATTTTATCGCAATCATTCCACTTTGTCTATATTTCTTCAATAGTTTCAGCAATATTTCTATGAAAAATCACGATACTATTCTCACCACCAAAAGGGACAGCCATTAATGACTGCCCCTAAATTACTCAACTATTGTCCACCACTTTAACTAATTTACTATTTTACCCAAATACCATCATTTGTGAACCAGTATTTTGTTCCATTGATCTTTCTTTCTCCGGTATATGCTCTTCCCTTTGCATCTGTATAATACCAAACGCCATGCAGCTTATGCCAACCATTTTTCAGAAGATAACCATTGTCATCATATACATAAATTTCATCTGTGCCTGTCCATATGCTTCCAGTATACATCTCACCATGCCAACTGAAACGATGACCATTGTACCAACTATCTCTGACTGGTTCTCCATTCTTTATATAATACCAATAAGTATAATTGTCAGATTTGATAGAAAACCATCCGTCATTCGGTTCACAAACTGCTCCGTCCTGATCGAAGAAATAATACTCGCCTTCTCCGGTATCTTCATCCCACACTTCTCTATATCCTGTGCTTGTCGACGGTGAAAGGTAATATCTCTTTCCACCATAGTTAAACCATCCGTTCTTCGGAATTCCATTTTCAAGATAATACCATTGGCCAGATTCTCCTAATTGCCAGCCATTTGCTTTTGAAACTGCACCATCTGATCCCACAAACACATATTCATGATCAACATCATCATATACTGTTGTGTTTGCATACATTTCATAATTCCATTCCTTAAAGTAATATGTTTTTCCTCCGATTACTTGTCTTCCTTTTAACAGTGACCCATTACTATCAACGTAATACCATTTATCACCGACTTTATTCCAATCCGACTTTTTCGCATAGCCAATAAATTTTCCGTCGTCTGCAAATTTACATAAGCCATAGTACCCTGTATCTACAATTCCATTTGAAACCATGTAACCTGATCTATCAATGTAATAATCACCGACCCACACATTTTTCAAAATTTTTCCGTCTGTTCCAGCATATCTCCATCCATATTCTCCATCATATCCTGGTATTTTAACCCAGCTAGTTCTCTGATAAACTCCCTCGTGATCTACATAATAATCTTCGTTATTGCCTTCGATATAAGTATTTGTGCACATTACACCATGACTGATATAGTAAGATCCAACCCATCCTGTATATGGGTTGCCCTCGCTGTAATAATACCACTTGCCATCAACCAATGACCAACCATTCTTGTTGATACGATTATTTTCCTGCCAAATACCATTATCATCAAAGTATTCATACTTGCCATTATCACGATCACCCTTATTATAAACCCAGCACATTCCTTTAGCCATTGCACCTGATTCATTTAAGTAATACCAAACGCCGCCTGCACCTGATTTCCAACTATGTGTCACTGAAGCTCCATCTTCTCCTGCATAATACCAATCATATCCTTTCTGATACCAGGCATTTTTCAGAATAACTCCATCGGAATCTGTATGATAGCTTATCCTATTAAAGGAGAAATCTCCAGTCACCATTTTACCTTCAGAGTCAACATAGTAAAGATCATTTCCATACTTTATGAACTCATTTTTACGTACACTTCCATCTGCATTCATGTAATACCAATTATTTTTGTACGTATTCCATTCCGGCGTATTTATAAGAGCACCTGAAGAATCTGTCAGGTACAATGTATTACTATCATGAACCTCAATTCTTCCTACTTGCATCTCTCCATCATAGTTAAAGTAATACTTCTTTCCCCAAATGTCATAAATGCCATTTTTCAATATATCGCCATCTCTCCAGAAATACCACTCACCATCATACTTAACCCAGTCGTTTGTTTCCTGGATCACTCCAGAATCATTTGTCATATAATGAGTTTCACTGCCGTCATTATATGTTTCTGTAAGATACCCTGAAAGCATCGTTGCATTATACATGAAATAGTATTTTTTACCACCAATTGTTTTAACTCCATCAGCGTACAACTTTCCGTCTTTTGAATAATACCATTCTCCCTCATGGTGAATCCAATCTGACTTTTGCTGAATTTCGCCACTATTATTGGCAAAGTAATAATAATCATCATCATCTTCCCGGGCTTCAAATACTCCAGTTGCCATAACACCTGTCCAATCGAGGTAGTATTTGAACCACTATATGAAAGGAATTCCCCTCTAAGAAGATAAAGATTACCGTCACTATCTTTTTTATAATAGCACCATGTTTTTCCGTCTTTTGTTTTATTCCATCCTTCAGTTGGTGTATAAATAACGATACCATTTGAATCCGCTATATAAGCTTTTCCGTCTTCTGTATCAAACGAACCTGTCTGCATTTCTCCATTATTGTCAAAATAATAATAATCCCCTTTATAAAGGTAGAATTTATCTTTAACAAGTTTGTTATCAACAAATAAGTACCATTTTCCGTTTGTCTTCACCCAATGTTCCTTTGCTGAAGCCTGAATCAATGTGATTGCTCCAGATGCATCCGCCTGATACAACTGTCCACCAATAGTAAGTTGAGAATCAGTTACTAGAATCCCATCTGAATCCAAATAGTATTGTTTGCCATATTTTTCTACAACTTCATTCTCTGCTCTAAGGAAATCCTTTTTATAATAATTCCATGAGCCATCCTGATTCTGATACCAATCATCGATAATTAAATATCCATTTTCATCTGCCCGTATAATTCCATCATGCGATTTCCCATTTTCATCCGTGTATTCAACCCATTCCTCACTATCGATCATCATTCTTCCAGACCAATCGAAATAGCATGAATATTCAAATCCGGATTCGTCTTCAAAGTCGCGAATAGTATTTGTTACTTTTTTTCCTGCTTCATAATAATATACACTACCGTCTTCTTCAACAAATCCATCTTTCACTTCTTCATCAACATCTAGTGATTCTGTCAGATTCTTGTCCAGAACTGTTTCATCTGTTGATGTTTCGCTTTCTGTATCTTCTGTTATGTTTTCAGACGGCTCGTTTTTCTCTTCTGAAACTACTTTTTCAGTCTCTGACTGTTCTACATCTGCATTTGATTCTTCCTTTTGTTCTACATTGCTCTCATCCACTTCTTCGACTGGTGCTTCCTGTGTAGTTCCTGTAGCTTGGTTCTCTTCTGCCATTACCGGAGTAACAAGACTTGCACTAGTCGCTGCTACGCAAAGTAAAGCAAATATCTTTTTTCTCTTCATATGGGAACCTCCTTATACGATCTTGTTATATCATATTTTCCAACAATTCATTGTATTTGTAAATACTTTTTGTCTTTTTAGTGTTTTATCTGTGAATTTTTTTGTTTTTTCTCATTTCTTTATATTTTTTTGTTTTTTCGTAAGTGCCTCAAAACAAAAAAAGGACAGAAAAACGAGAATCATCTCTATTTTTCCGTCCTCTGATTTAATTCAATTGTTCACCTTCCGGCAACACTCCACCTTCTTCTACAATGTTTGCCAGATCAATAATATTCTGCACAGAAGATTCAACCGGTTCCATAATAAAGAGTTCTGTATCACCACTGGAATAACATGTACCAGTTGTATTTGTACCTTCCGCTGCTACAGACTGAATCGTCCAAGTCGGATTATTACTCAACTGATATTTAATCAATGCGTTAATCTCTTCCTGAGACATATTTGTCTCAACATCTTTGCTCACCTGTTCCATAATCGCATTCGCTTTCAAGAGCATAGTCGGTGACAAACACTTCTTCAACATAGCAGTAATAACTGCCTGCTGATCTTTTCCTCTCTGATTGTCTCCGCCTGGAACATTATGTCTCTCTCTACAGAAAGCAAGTGCTTCTTCACCATTGAAGTGATTATATCCTTCCTGCACATCCATTACATGTTCAGAATCTTCACTTGTTGTAAACGCATACTCTGAATATACATCAATTCCTCCAAGTGTATCTACAATATCAATTAATGAAGTAAAATTCAATCTCGCATAATAATTAATATCCGTCTCATACAATTCACCCAGTGTACGCATGGAGGCATCTACTCCGTAAATCCCTGCATGAGTCAGTTTATCTCTCTGACCGCCTGAAATCTTTGGAATCGGTACATAGTAATCACGCGGAGTAGTTACTAATAAAATCTGATGTGTCTGCGGATTCACAACTGCAATAATATTCACATCACTTCGGCTTGTTTCTGATACATCACCATAGACATCAATACCACTGATATAAACTGTAAATGGTTCTTTTATAATACTGTCATCTGTTGCTCCTGTTGAATTTCCGAAATCCAACTCAACACGTATATTAAATGTATACAACACTTTCACTTTATCGCTATAGCCATCTACTGCTTCTTCCATCAGACTTGTATATGCACTGTTATAAATGATTGCATCACAATCTCCATCAATCAGAGCCTGTGCCTGATCCTGAACAGAATCATACTCTTTCACTTCAATCGTATCAACGCCAACTTGCTTTTCAATATCAGCTACAGCTGTCTGTATATTGTCAGCACCTTTCTCAAACTGTACACCATACGTATAGTCTGCCGCATCTTCTATTGTCTCTGCCGAATCATCTGCTCGCACTGCAACAACCATCTTATCTACTTTATAGTTGCTGCCTGTGATCTTTCCAATCATATTATTAGCCTGAGCGACATAATAACTTCCCGTAAACATCACAACTGCCATAAGTAAACTGAATACTTTTCCCCAAGTCCCCCGTTTTCTCCTTGCCACCTGTGAATTCAGTGTCACACACCATAAGAAAAACAGTATTGCTGCTGCCAGTATCAGATACTTGTCCGGAATCATTCCTAACAAATACAATACCGCCATTAAGGCTATACTGGCAATCGTCTGAAGAATGATACACAAAGTCCCCAGCTTATTACTTCCCGATCTGCGGGAATACTTATTTGTACTTTTTTTTCTGCGTGCAGAATTGCCAGCAGATCCTTTTCGTTTTGCCATCTTACATCCCTTTTCTTAAATTAGAACAATTTTGACGGGTAAACTCCTTCTTCAATCAATCCACGAAGCGCTACTGTTACAGATTCTTTATCTTCCTTATATGTCACACCAAACCACTGGTCATGTGACTGCAGTACTTTTACTTCCAGTTTTCCATCACTTAACAGATCTCCAATCATTGTCGGAAGCAGATATTCTGCTTTTAGATCTGTACTTTCTGTTTTCTCAAGGAACTCATCAAATCCTGTCTTAAGAATCTCAAAAAATTCAGGTGTAATTCCCCACATATTCATAGATACCGGTGAATCTACATCAAGGAATACATCTCCATCCTCTTTGTGGATTACAGCTTTTCCGTCTTCTTTTTCGATGTTATGTGTCTCTTCAATGTCTGCAAGCATGCCATGTCCGTCTACTTCGCACACACCTCTGGTCACGCCTCCGTTATCACTCAATGTATTTTTCAATACAAAGCTGACCATACAAATCTGCATTATATCAGCAGATGGAAGGTTTGTCAAATAACTGTATGCCTCTTTAAATGCTTCTTTTCCATAATAATCATCTGCATTGATTACAAGGAATGGAGCATCCACCACATCTTTACAGCAAAGAATTGCCTGACCTGTTCCCCAAGGTTTTGTTCTTCCTGTGAATTTTCCGCTGAATTTTTCTGGAATATCATCAAGCTCTTGAAATGCATATGCTACTTCTACTTCTTTTTCAATACGGTTGCCAATGATCTCTTTGAAATCTTTCTCGAGATCTTTGCGGATAACGAATACAACTTTGTCAAACCCTGCTTCTAATGCATCATAGATGGAGTAGTCCATGATAATCTCTCCATTTGGTCCGATTGGAGCCAGCTGCTTGATTCCGCCTCCAAAACGACTTCCAATACCTGCCGCCATGATTACTAATGTTGCTTTGCTCATTTCTTTTTCCTCCTAATGTCTCTTCACTGTTACAATATACCAGTTTATAAACACCACTTATTCTCCCAATCCATCTTTCACAAGTTGAACCATGTCTGAAAGTGCTATTTCTTCGTCTTCTCCTTCACAAATAATTGTAATCTCATCTCCGCTTTTTATGCATGCACCCAGTACGCTTAATACACTTTTGGCATTTGCATTTACCTCTTCGTTTTTCATCTTTTTGTACACTGTGATCTTGCTCTTGTACTGCATCGCAGTTTTACAAAACAATCCTGCCGGTCTTAGATGAAGTCCTGTCGGATTTTTGATCACTACTTTATCGCTTACCATGTTATTCTCCTATTCTATCTCTCTGATAGTTGGAAGTTTTAACTCCAATATCATATAATATGCATTGAAAACTGTCAATGCCAGCCTTCTTAATTCTTTTTTAATTTAGACCTGTACTTTTTTAATTAATATGAAGTATTATTAATTTGTCCCAGCGTTATTTTCCGGTTGTTCATCCTTTGTGGATCCTTTTTCAGTCAATATAAGCTGCACTGTCACTGGTTTTGTCAACGTTACTCCATCCGGAAGGTCTACTTCTACCGGTATGTCATAAGTGCCTTCCTTCGTGTAATTCTGGAGATTTACCGATACTGCATTGCTGATATCCAGACTATCCAGCGTATCTTTCTCTCCCTGAAATACAAGTGTCACCTCAGCATCTGGCTCGTAACTTACCTGAAGATTTTTTGCCAGATAATTCTGTTTGATGGACGCAACCATAAACTCAATTGTACGATTTCCCAACTGTTCGATCATTGCAGTTGCGGTAACCTTTCCTGAAGCGCCTTCAATCAGTTCTACACCTTCCGGCAGATAATCTGTAATGTCAAATGCTTTCTCTATCTTCTCTGTTGCCCCAGCGATAGACAATTCAGATGCTGGAATATTGATACTTTCAATCTTGGATAAGGCCTCTTCTTTTCCGCAGATCTGCACGCTCGCCGGTTCGCTCGAACAACCGAGATATTCATATCCATCTGCCGGTGTTCCAGATGCTTCAAATTTTAATGGAACCGTCTTGATCCTCATTACTGTCACATCTACAGTGATTCCATCTTCTCCAAGATTATTACTTAGCTGTCCCTGATTGATTACATTTCCCGATGCATCATATAAAACAAGTTCTGCTGTAAGTTCTTCATCTTTTGAAATTCCATCTACATTAATCTTCGCTACGGCTTTATCAATTGATTTTACTGTTGATTCTGCTCCTGTAATCGTTATTTTTTCAGGATTAACTTTCATCTCTCCAATCTGATAACCGTCACGCTGCGTTCCTGTTGTGCTAACAGTCAGTGTAAATACAGTCTTACCTGTTGGTTCTGTCTTAATCTGTATATTTCTCGGAGCAGCCTCTGCCGACTGATAAGATCCACTATACTTTGGAATTGATACTGAAATTGGTATCAACCCTGTCCTGGAATCCATTTCTTTGATATCCGCAGTAGCCACAATATCATCCGACTTAATCTGTTGAATCACTGAACGTTTTGCGTAAACAACTACGTTTACATTCTGATCATCTAAAACCGTATAAACTTCCCCACCTTGTGTAATCACATCATCGTTCGCTATCGTAACTTTGATGTTTGTATAAGTTGATTTCGTAACCGGATTAGCAACATTCGCAACAATCAGCCAAAGAAATGCTGCAAAAACAAATGCAATAATCTTAAGCGGAAGATTCGTTGTCAATTTGTATTTTTTCATGATCTGTGCCATCCTTTCCGTATAGAAAACTTGTTCTTTGTCTCTGTCTTTCTATACTGAATCTGGCTTAACTGACTCCGAAGTTCTTCTGCGTTAATAGCTCGAAGCAATCGTCCTCCGGAAGCCACAGAAACAAGTCCCGTTTCTTCTGAAACAACAATCACAAGAGCATCGCAAACCTCGCTCATTCCCAATGCCGCACGATGCCTTGTTCCCAGATCTTTACTGATTGTCATGTTATCTGAAAGTGGCAGATAACATGTTGCTGATGTAATTCTGTCCCCTCTGATAATAACCGCGCCATCATGAAGTGGGGTGTTGTGTTCAAAAATATTGATCAGCACCTGAGAAGACACTTTACAATCAAGCTCTATCCCTGTCATTTCATACTCTGTTAACTGAATCACCTGCTCTACTACGATCAGTGCTCCTGTACATACGCTTCCCATGGCATAACAAGCTCTTACAATACTATCCAGTGTTTCATCCGAAAACCTCTGATTTTCTTTATTTTTATCGAACGGATTAATGTTACTAAATAAATTCTTCTCCCCCAGCTTCTCCAATGCCCGTCTAAGTTCTGGCTGAAAAACAACAATTGCTGCAATCGCTAATACATTAATCGACTCTCTTGCCAGATACAGGATCGTATTCATTTGAAAAAGCCATGCCAGAAGAATAAATCCCCCCAGCATAAGCATTCCTCGCAGAAGCATCCAGGCTTTTGTGTTCTTGATCCAGAGCATGATTTCATAGACAATAATCGTCACAATCAGAATCTCTATGATATCTTTTATCTGTATATGTGGAAAATACATTCCATTTGAATAATTTCTTATAAAATTCTGAATCCACTCTATCATCTCAAGTCTCACCACCTTATGTAATCACTCGTTGTTATGCACTCTTGCATCTTTTGCTCTGTCGATCACTCTTTTTTCTCTTCATTCTGATCCAGACCCAGTTCCTTGCTCAGACTTCTTGTTAAAAGAATATCTTCCGTCATGTTTGAATCATTAAAAATTGTTGTTTGTGCAAGATCAGACTCCTTTTTCAGTTGTTCTGACTGATCTTCTTCCTCTTTCTGTTCAACTTCCTTCAAATCAGAAACTTCTGACACAGCAGTATTGTTTTCTGTCTCTGACACATTCGGCATCTCTGCGTCCTGCCCCTGATGTTCTGTAATATGTTTTACCTGCTTCTCAGGCATCTGAACCCCTACTTTCGGAACTGCCTTTACATAATAATAGTATTCGTCATCTTCAAACTGAACATTCTCTGTTCTTGAATAATCCACAGAGAAAAAAATAACTTCAAGGAACAATCCTATTACAACACCAAGAATCCCACTGAAAATCATCATCGTATAAGACATGTGAAGTCCAAGAGAAATATTTCCCGATGCACCTACGATCACACAAACTGCTGCTCCTGTTGCTGATGCTATCTTCCAGGAATGATCAACTGCCCGATTTTTAATTCCGTTCACTACCAGTATTCCAATCACTACTGCAAACAGCATAACCCACATTTCTTGATAGCCTACAAACTGTTTTGTAAAATTGGTTAAAGTGCTGATCATTGTTGTTCCATCTGTACCTTTCAATGCTGTTGCAGAAGCTTTGATCAGGTAAAGCAGATAATAAACAAGGATTCCGCAGGATGCAGGAACAATCCATATTGTAGTACCTAACAGCCCAAATATAACCGGAATCACCAGTGGTATTTTCATGCCGAAAGCTACTACTGTCAGCAGAATCAGCCAGCTCTTCTCTGGGGTAAATCGAAAGTAGAAAATATACATTAACAAAAACAGTATCACCGCAACTCCGGCTATTGGCATAGATAATGTATATAAATGAGCCACTATTAACACAGTTGCTGCTGCCGTCATTATTGCTAGAGGGAGAAATGTACAGACTACTGCTAAGCCAACAGTACAAAGAACAGATGATGCCATCTTCATAAATCCAATATTAGAATTGATCAGGTTAAACACCAAAAGTGCAAGCAAAAACTGTGCTCCCTTTCGAACCAAGAGAGAGTGAGAAACATAAATCTGCTTAAATCTTTCTCTAAGAACCAATAAATTGTTCATTGCTCATTCTTCTCCTTTTTACACATCTTCTCTAAACGGGACAAATTACGATAATAACGTTTTACATTCTGTTTGGCAACTGCATGTTTTCTCTTATAAAAACTATTTGCGCAAACCCCATATATAACCAAAAGAACTATATAGCCTGCAATTGCTGCAATCAAGAGAACGAATAGTTTTAAAATTGTCAGATCAGCAGATAAACTATCACTCGAATAAATGCAGAAACTAACGAACAAAATTGCATAACCTATTGTTACCCAAATCAATGTAATCCATCTCTTAAGACTTGCATAATCTTTTCTGTAATAATCGGCAATTTTAAAATCATCTCTGTAATTCTTCTCATATATCGACATTTTTGTCATTAAACGAATCCTGTCTTTATCTAACATATCCGACATTCACCTTTCAAGATTTCTCTCCTAAGTATACCATATGTTCAGATGCCTTGTCCAATGCTTAGAGTCAAAAAGTAGACATTTTTAACACCTGCTTTTTTCAGGATTCCTGCAGCACGTTCT